>Ga0157370_10008297_pt1 | contig 11211 bp, 11 predicted proteins | sample C35metaG_FD_113463 | JGI IMG/M metagenome (GOLD analysis project Ga0157370, IMG submission 113463) | Corn rhizosphere microbial communities from Kellogg Biological Station, Michigan, USA - C3-5 metaG | ecosystem: Host-associated > Plants > Roots > Rhizosphere > Soil | place: USA: Michigan... | reverse complement strand
TCTTTGCACCCGCAATCAGGAATTCATGATAGCAGTCCAGGCGAGGTAGCTCAGTTGGTTAGAGCGCAGGATTCATAACCCTGAGGTCACGGGTTCAACTCCCGTCCTCGCTACCAGGTAAAAGCACCACTTTATAGTGGTGTTTTTTTTTATTTAGAACATTTTTGTAATTTAACGACGCTTTTGCGGCTACTTTTTATTAGTCAATAGTCCTTAAAACGATATTTTACAACCTAAGTATTTCATAAACAAATGGATATAGTCAAATTTAAAATTACATCAAAAACGATTAAAGTAGAAGTACGCAATTCTAATAATTATGTTTTTAATTTTAATACTGCCTTAGACATCGCAAAAGAAGACAAAGATGTTTTATTAAAACTGTACCACGCGTTAGATCTTCTTTTTAAAAAAGAGAATCCAGGCGAAGTAAAAAACTACATTTCGCCTAACCAAACCAATATACTCGATCAAATTTCTGATATTGATAATCAACAACAGGAGAAATAAAATAAATCCGATATTTATTTAAAACTCTTTTCGCTATACAAAACACCACTTTTAAAGCTGGTGTTTTTTTGTTTATATACCTCATCAGACAAATAGAATCTTCAAATTAGATTTCCCTGCTGCAATCTGAACCTTTCAACAAAATAACTTTGGACTTTTAAACAAAGTCGGCTTTGTACTTTCTTCGGAACTTTGCCCTATAAAAATACAATCGATGATAGACACCAATCAAAAAGTATTAGTTACCGGCGGAACGGGCTTTGTAGCGATACATAGTATTTTACAATTATTAAATCGCGGTTATCAGGTTAGAACCACGGTTCGATCCTTAAAAAGCAAAGACAAAATTTTTGACATGCTTAAAAATGGTAACCTTACCGATTTTAGCAAATTAGAATTTATCGAAGCTGATCTTACCCAAGACAAAAATTGGCAGAAAGCCATGATTGGATGCCAATATGTACTGCATATTGCTTCGCCTATATTTTTAAGATTACCAAAGAATGAAGACGAAATGATTCGTCCTGCAGTTGACGGAACTCTGCGTATTCTAAAAGCCGCCAGAGATGCCGGAGTAAAACGTGTGGTTATGACTTCTAACTTTGGCGCTGTAGGTTACAGCCATAAAGATAAAAATTCTCTTATTACAGAAGAAAGCTGGACAAATCCCAACGAAAAAGGACTTTCGACTTACAACAAATCTAAAGTTTTAGCGGAACAAGCAGCCTGGGATTTCATGAAAAATGAAGGCGGATCACTAGAACTTTCGGTAATAAATCCGATGGGAATTTTTGGACCGTCTTTAAGTTCTGATTTATCAAGTGGCTTTGAACTTCTTAAAAAATTACTGGACGGATCTATGAAAGCAATTCCTGATATCAGATTAGGAATTGTTGACGTGAGAGACGTTGCCGAATTACACATTTTGGCAATGGAAAACCCGGACGCAAAAGGGCAACGCTTTTTAGCTTTATCTGGCGGCACCATGTCGTTAATAGAAATTGTTAAGCTGTTAAAAAAGGAAATGCCATATATAACCACAAAAGCACCTTCAAAATCTTTGCCTACCTTTATAATACGTTTAAGTGCTTTGTTCAATGATCAGGCAAAAGCTGTTTTACCCCTTGTAGGCATTTATCGTAATGCAAGCAACGAAAAAGCAAAAACAATACTGGGCTGGAAACCCCGCAATAATGAAGAAGCTATAACGGCTTCGGTTATTAGTTTAATTAAATGGAAATCTCTTAATATATAACAGATGAAAGTAATTGTAACAGGCGCAACCGGAATGGTTGGCGAAGGAGTTTTAATAGAATGTCTTAATAATCCTCAAGTAGAATCAGTATTGTATGTGGGCCGAAAAGCAAGCGGAAAATCGCATCCAAAATTAAAAGAATATCTTATTCCTGATTTTCTTTCGCTCAAAATCGACGACAGCAGACTTGCGGGTTATGACGCGTGTTTTTATTGTGCCGGAATAAGCAGCGTAGGAATGGATGAAGCTCAATACAAACATATTACATACGACACTACACTTCATTTTGCAAAAGTAGTATTGTACCAAAACCAAAATCTGGTCTTCAATTTTATTTCAGGATCGCATACAGACAGCACCGAAAAAGGAAAAGTGATGTGGGCACGCGTAAAAGGAAAAACCGAAAACGCTTTGCAGGCACTGCCTTTTAAAGGGCAATACAATTTCCGTCCGGGATTAATGAAACCAGATAAAACACAAACGCAGCTTAAAGGATATAACAAATACATTCCGCTATTCTACCCTATTCTGGGTTTGTTTTATACAGGTTGTAAAACTACAGAAATAGGACGCGCCATGATTGCAGTAACCCAATTTGGGTTTTCTAAAAAAATACTGGAAGCCGTTGACATTAAAAAAGCAGCAAATTTAAAATGAGAAAGAGATTCCTAAAAATCATCAAACGAATATTTTTAATTCTTCTGGTAATAATACTGGTTCTTGGTTTCTGTACGTGGTTGTACATGCAAAAGGCAACGTTTGGAGGTCTACCTTCTGCCGAAAGTATGGCTCGTATAGAGAAATCGCAGCATTATAAAAATGGTGAATTTCAAAATAATATATACACGCCAACATTAGCTCCGGGTTATACTTTTTGGGGCGTAATAACAGCGCAGCTTTTTGATAAGGCAGTTCCAACTGAGCCCGCAAACCAAATTCCTTCTGTAAAAAGAGATTTAAAACATTTACCTGCAGATCAAAATCTTTTAGTTTGGTTTGGACATTCGTCTACTTTTTTACAAATCGACGGAAAGAAAATCTTAATCGATCCGGTTTTCAGCGACAATGCTTCTCCAATTCCAAACAGCGTAAAAGTTTTTGCCGGAACAGATAATTACCATGTCGAAGATTTACCCGAAATTGATTACCTATTGATCTCGCACGACCATTACGATCATCTTGATTATCCTACTGTTTTGGCATTAAAGGATAAAGTCAAAACTGTAATTTGCGGTTTAGGCGTTGGCGCACATTTTGAACGCTGGGGATATCCTAAAGATAAAATTATTGAAGAAGACTGGAACGACTCGATTACTATCGGGAAAGATTTTACCATTCATACGCTTCCGGCCAGACACAAATCTGGGCGTGGACTAACACAGAACCAATCCTTGTGGGCTTCTTATTTAATTAACGCTCCTACTCTAAAAGTTTTTTACAGTGGTGATGGTGGTTACGATACTCATTTTGCCGAAATAGGAAAGAAATTTGGCCCGATCGATATTGCGATTATGGAAAACGGACAATACAATAAAGCCTGGCATTACATTCACATGCTGCCCGAAGAAACGCTGCAGGCGGCACGCGATCTAAAAGCCAAAAGCATGGTTCCGGTTCACAATTCTAAATTTGCATTGGCCAAACATACCTGGAACGAGCCTCTAAACGAAATCAGCAGATTAAACGAGAAATATCACATTCCGCTTATTACGCCTATTATTGGAGAAATCGTTATTTTTGATGGTAACAATGTTTTCAAAGAATGGTGGAAAAGTAATTCTGAAAAATAAACCCGAACTTCCATGAAATATACAGAAATCAAAAGCTGTTATATAGGTCCAGAAATTTCACCGGAACAATTTATTGCGGAACATTTCTTTTTGTATCTCGCAAAAGGTACAATTGAAGGATATGACGGCATTAATAAATACCATTTAAAGGCGGGTGAATATTGTATTGCCCGAAAAAATCATCTCGCACGATACAACAAACAAAAACAAGACGGCGAATTCGAAAAGGTGGTCGTAATTTTTAATACTGAATTTTTAAAAATTTTTGCTGCCAAACATAAAATAACAGCACAAAAAGCAACTGATGAAGCTGCGTTTGTTCTTTTAAAAAAAACGAATCTTGTTCCTAATTTCATTCTGTCCTTAATGCCGTATTATAATGATGGAGGCGAACTTGACGATACATTTTCGAACATAAAACGCGAGGAACTGCTTTTGATTCTTTTAAAAGAAAACCCTGATTTAAAAGATATTCTTTTTGATTTTGCTCCGCCGGAAAAAATAGATTTAAAAGCTTACATGAATCGGAATTATAAATTTAATATCACGATGGAGCGTTTTGCTTATCTTACAGGAAGAAGCATTTCAGCTTTTAAACGTGATTTTGCTTCTATCTTTTCAGATACGCCGAGTAGATGGTTAATTCAGAGAAGACTTCAGGAAGGTTATTTTTTGATGGAGAAAAAAGGGAAGAAACCTTCTGATATTTATCTTGATCTTGGCTTTGAAGATCTTTCTCATTTCTCTTTTGCTTTTAAGAAAAAATACGGCATTCCGCCTTCGGAAATTTTAAAAGGGAATTTAAGGTTTTAAAGCTACACACGAAGGCATGAAACTTCATCTTTAAAAAGACAAAATCCCTTGAGCTTTTCTGTTTAAGGGATTTTATTTATGATGCTTTTTCATCATCAAAAAAAAACAAAAACAACCGCCTTAAATCTTTACTCCACAAGATTTTAACATCACCCTCAATGTTAAATTTTAAATGTTAAAATTAAAAAGTGAACAAAATTATGTAACATTTTTAGGCAGCAAACGTCAAACCTTAAAATTAAATACGGTTCTTTGCAACTTATTACATTCTCAATTTGAAATTGGTCATTTTTTGAATACAATAATATTGAATTCAGTGAGTTTTGACTAGGTAAACTAGTTGCGATATTTTCGTTATGGACAATAAAAAGTTTATTTTAAGTTTAAAAAAAGGTAATGAAGCAGCCTTCAAGGAGGTTTACTTCAATTACTACGATAAGCTTGTAAATATTGCCAGACGTTTTGAACTTACTGTTCTTACTCCCGAAGACTTTGTTCAGGAGAGTATTTTAAGATTGTACAATAAAAGAGAATTACTTAATGAAGATGTTTTGTTTGACAAGCAATTGTTTACCATTTGCAAAAACATCATCATCAATCATGTTAACAGAGAAAACAAAATAGTACAGCTTAATCCTTCTAAAGCTGATATCGCTGAGGAGGAAACTGACATGGGAATTTATGACGAAAGAAAAGAAAAGTTATATAATTTCATTAATCAGCTTCCGGAGCAGCAACAAAAAATATTTACTTTACACAAACTGGAAAACCTTAGCTATAAGGAGATTGCAGAGATTACGGATCTTTCTGAAAAGACCATTGCCAATCATATTTATCTCGCCAGTAAATTTATTCGAAAAAAAATCGAAAACCATTAGGAACTTTTTTGTTCTCGTTTGTTATATATAAAAACAAGAACAAAAAATGCGCAGCGAAGCTTATAAAACGAATATTAGAACAAAAAAAGATGCTAGTCTAATTGTAGCTCTTTTACAGTTTGTTATTTCCGATTGTATTATAAATTTTGATTTTCAAAAACGCGAAAGAATTTTACGAATCGAAACTAACAGAGAGATCAAGGAAATGGTTATTGGTGTTTTTAATAAACAAGGATTTTATTGTCAAAAACTATAACCCCAAAAATATGGATAAGGAAAAATTAGACGATGAGTTTGAAAAATTTTGGGATGAGACCCCCATCCCACACTCAGATCAGATAAAAGAAGCTTCTTGGGAACAATTTCATTCCAAAACTTTTGCTCCTAAAAAGCGAAAGTTTAAACCTTGGCGCTATTATGCAGCCGCGTCGGTTTTATTATTTGTTCTTATCGGGACAGGAATTTATTTTAATAATAGTCAGGAAACCGAAAATGTAATTCTGGCTTCGAATGTAATCGAAAATACCACGACTAAAATAAAACATATCGTGCTGCCGGATAATTCGAAAGTAGCTTTAAGTCCTAAATCTAAAATTTCTTACGGAGAGAATTTTGCTTTAAACCGAAAAGTTGAGGTTGCCGGAGAAGCTTATTTTCAGGTAACAAAAGACAAACAGCATCCTTTTCAGGTTTTTTGCAACGAAACAACCACAACGGTATTAGGAACTTCTTTTAATGTTAAAGGATTTGAACAAAAAGAAGTAACTGTTGAACTTTTTGAAGGAAGCGTTCAGATGAATGTGAAAGGTCAGGATCAAAAATGGATTTTAAAACCAGGCCAGAAATTTACCTACGGAAATCAAAATGCTTCGGTATCTGAGTTTAGCCGGTTTGTAGATTTTGACAACGAAAAATTAACTGCTTTAGGTACTTATATCGAGGAAAATTACGGTTATAAAGTAATAATTCCGCAGGAATACAGCAGTCAAAAAATTACAGTGAGAATAAATAAAAAAGAAGAATTAAAAACGATTGTAGAATTAATATCAGAAATGTATAACCTAAATTTTGAAATAAATGAAGATTTAAAACAGATTACTTTTCGATAGAAAAGAAAAAGGATGTAAGCCGCGAAACTACACATCCTTCTCATAATCAGGATAACACGAAGTTATTCCATTTAATAATAATCCAAAAATACAAAAATTCATGAAGCATATAATTTCAGCATGCTTTTTTTTATTCAGTTTGTGTATGTCTGCTCAAAGCGTTACCGTAACTGTAGACCAAAATGTAACTTTAAAAGAATTCTTTAAGCAGATCGAAAATCAAACCGATTTTAAATTTGCCTTTACGGATCAAATTGACACAAGTCAAAAATATTTCACTAAGAAAAACTCTTTTAAGCTGGTAAATATCGAGAAATTGATCTCTGAATTAAACAAAACTGCATTGGTTCAATTTTCTATTGTGGGCAATAATATTTTTGTAAAACAAAAATCTCAACCTGTTAAGGCGTCTAAAAAAAAAAGTAAGCTGACGGGACGAATTCTTGATGATACTAAACAATCTGTTATTGGTGCTAATGTTTACATTAAAGAACTGGAAACCGGCACCGTAACAGATGCTAACGGAAAATACAGCATTGAAATACCAAACGGAAGTTATACGGTTTCTATTAGTTATGTTGGTTTTAGGAATAAAGAAAAACAAATTAACATTTCTGATGATGAGACCATTAATTTTAATTTAGAAGAAGACAGCCAGCAGTTAGAACAGGTAATTATCACGACTAATAAAGCGGTTGATATTAAAACACCGCAAATGAGTGTGAACAGGCTTTCGATGCAGGAAATTAAAAGAATTCCTGTGGCTATGGGAGAACCTGATCCTTTAAAATCGATTCTAACATTACCCGGAGTTACCAATGCCGGAGAAGCTTCTTCTGGTTTTAATGTTCGTGGAGGTGCTGCAGATCAAAATTTGATTCTTCTTGATGGTGCTCCTGTTTATGCAGATTCGCATATGTTTGGTTTCTTCTCGATTTTTAATGCCGATATCGTCAATGGTTTAGATTTATATAAAGGAGGAATTCCTTCTAAATTTGGAGGCCGTGTTTCGTCTGTTTTAGATGTTACACAGCAAACCGGAGATTTTGAAGATTACAAGGTAAATGGTGGTATTGGTGTTATTTCAAGCCGACTTTTAGTGCAGGGTCCGATAAAAAAAGACAAAGGTTCTTTTATCGTGTCGGGTCGTACTTCCTATGCACACTTATTTTTAAAACTGGCCGACAACAAAAACTCGGCTATGTTTTATGACTTCAACGCCAAATTAAATTATCGTTTAAATGCCAATAACACCATTGCCTTTTCTGGTTATTTAGGAAACGACGTATTCGATATTAACGATCGTTTCTCAAGTAAATACGGAAACACTATGGGAATTTTAAGCTGGAAACATACTTTTACTGACGAGTTAAATTCTAATCTTTCTGTTTTTTACAGTGATTATAGATTTAATCTGGGCATTTCAACAGAAAAATTTGAATGGGACAGCAATATTAAAAGTTACGGACTTAAATACAACTGGAACTATCAAATATCAGACAAGTTTAAAGCCAATTACGGAATTGATGGTTTGTACTATGATTTTAATCCCGGTGTTGTAAAACCGTCTACTTCAGATTCTCCTTATAATTATAAACAGCTGGATAAAAAACACGCTTTAGAAGCTTCTACTTTTATCGATTTTGAAAACCAGATTACAGACAAACTGAATTTCCGTTACGGACTTCGTTACAGCATGTTTTATCGTTTAGGCCCAGAAGTTATCAGTACTTACGAAAACAATCAGGCAGTTGTATACAACCCGTTGTATAAAATCTATGAAGAAGGTACTCCAACAGGAACGATCAATTACGGAAGCGATAAAACGATTAGTAAGTTTAATAATTTTGAACCACGAGCTGCTTTGTCTTATGCTTTTAATGATAATACTTCGGTTAAAGCGAGTTACAATAGAATGGCGCAGTACATTCATATTTTATCTAATACACAATCTCCATTGCCTATGAGTATCTGGACACCAAGCGGTCCGTTTACAAAACCTCAAATGCTGGATCAATATGCGATCGGATATTTTAAAAACTTTAAAGACCGCGATTATTCTTTTGAAGGAGAGCTTTTCTATAAAACTGTTAAAAACCGTATTGACTATATCGACGGAGCAGATATTTTGGCCAACAATAACATCGAACAGGTTATCCTGAATGGTAAAGCCAGATCGTATGGTATGGAATTATTGTTTAGAAAAAATACAGGTCTTTTCACCGGATGGGTTTCTTATACTTTATCAAGAGCAGAACAAAAAACACCGGGCAGAACTCCTGAAGAACCAGGAATTGCAAATGGCGACTGGTATTTATCAGGATATGATAAAATGCACAATTTAAGCATCGTAGGAAGTTATGAATTCAGTCCAAAATGGTCTTTCAATGGTAATTTCACTTTGCAGTCAGGTCAGCCGGTAACGTATGCTAATGGGTATTATGAATTTGGAGGAATCAATGTTCCAAACTACTCTTTAAGAAACGAAAACAGACTTCCTCTTTTCCATCACCTTGATGTAGCGGCGACTTATACACCAAGACCAGACAAAAAGAAAGGCTGGCAAAGCTATTGGGTATTCAGTATTTATAATCTTTACAACAGAAAAAATGCTGCTTCTATGAGTTTTACAACTAATGAAGATACTGGAGCGAATGAAACAAGAAGACTTTCCATTTTTGGTATTGTACCGGGAGTTTCTTATAATTTTAAATTTTAATGCTATGAATAAATTAAAAAAATATAATGTAATGAATAAAGCGCTGGCATTAATGAGTCTTCTTTTTGTTGTATTTTTTACTTCTTGCGAAGATGTTGTAAACCTTGATTTAGAAACGGGCGAATCCAGAATCGTTGTCGATGCCGAAATAATCTGGAAAAAAGGAACAACAGGAAACAATCAGGTTATCAAAATCAGTAAAACTGCTTCGTATTACAGCAGTACTACACCAAAAGTTTCAGGCGCACAAGTAAGAGTTGAAAACACTAAAGGCGATGTTTTTACTTTTAATGAATCTGAGCCGGGAGTTTATGTATGCAATAATTTTGTTCCGGTAATCGATATGGAGTATAAATTGTTTATTCAGGCCGAAGGAAAAAGTTTAACAGCGGTTGAAAAATTAACTTCTGTAACTCCAATCGATAGAATAGAACAAGCTATTGTTCCTGATATTAGCGGTAAAGATGTAATCGAACTTACTTATTATTATAAAGATCCTGCAGATCAAGTCAATTTTTATATGACAGAATACAGAAGTTCATTCTTAATATTTCCGCAGTACGAAATATCAAATGACGAATTTTATAATGGTAATGAAGTAAGCACCAGATTTTCAGACGAAGATATGAAAGCGGGAAATACAGTAAATATTACACATAGAGGTCTTTCTAAAAATTTCTACAATTACATGAAATTAATTTTAGAAGCTTCAAGTGCAAATCCGTTTATTGTGCCGCCAGGAAACATTAGAGGAAACATTGTAAATAATACCGACGTCAATAATTTTGCTTTAGGTTATTTCAGACTTTGCGAAGCAGACGAAATTCCTTATTTAGTGAAATAGAGAAATTGTTTGGGGGCAATTAATTTTAACACATAGAGAGTTCTTAAAAATATATTTCTTTTGATATTCATTTCCACACATAAAACCTATGCATCGGGACTATGTGTTAAATAATCTATTTTTTATAAAAAGGCAAACCCCTTAAGCATTTTGTTTAAGGGGTTTTTATTTGAATCTCGATAACCTTAATTGGAGTTTTATCTCGGTATTTTTGCACGTTCTATTTTATACTGTCTTCCGGATAATGGTTTTAGGAAATAATGGACGGGCGTTAGTTCAGGTTTAGAATTAGTCTTAAATTAGCGAAGCTTAATTTGAGTCAAAAGAGCTTCATTTTAAATACCATTTTTAAAAACAAAATACCATGTCAATAAAACAAGAGTCAGAATTAATAGGAATGAAAAAGGCAAGCGAAGCAGTAGCTTATGCTTTAAAAGAAATGAGAAACTTTGCGCAGGCAGGAATGACAACTAAGGAACTGGACGAATATGGCGGTAAAATCCTGAATGATCTGGGAGCGAAATCTGCACCATATTTAACTTATGGTTTTCCGGGCTGGACTTGTATTAGTGTAAACAACGAATTTTGCCACGGTATTCCGTCAGATAAAAGAATTCTTAACGAAGGCGATTTAATTAATATTGATGTTTCGGCAGAATTAGATGGGTTTTGGTCAGATAACGGAGGTTCTTTTGTTATTGGTGAAGATAAAAACGGACATCAAAAACTGGTCGATGCTTCGAAATTTATTTTACAAAAAGCAATCAACAATATAAAAGGCGGCGTAAAAATTTCTGAAATAGGGTATCTTATCGAAACAGAAGCAAAAAAGAGAGGTTATAAAGTCATTAAAAATCTGGGCGGACACGGTATTGGCAGAAGCTTGCACGAACAGCCGGATGAATTACTAAACTATAAAAATAGATACGATCAAAGACGTTTCCGGAAAAATTCTGTGGTTGCAATCGAAACTTTTATTTCAACCTCATCGTCTATTGCTGTCGAACTTAACGACGGATGGACAATGGTAGGAAACAAAGGCGGTTTCATGGCACAGCACGAACATACTATTGTAGTTACCGAAGGAAAACCAATTATCCTGACAGAAATGAATGAAATCTGGAATTAAAAAATCCGGATTCTGATTATAGAAACTAAAAGCTCCATTATTGAACTGCCCCCAAAAAGTTAGACACTATTTGGGGGCATTTTTATGGAAAGAAAAGTTAAGTACAATGAAGAATTTAAACTTCGTTGTATAAATGAAGTTTTAAAAAAGAAACGTTCAATCAG
>Ga0157370_10008296_pt1 | contig 11213 bp, 5 predicted proteins | sample C35metaG_FD_113463 | JGI IMG/M metagenome (GOLD analysis project Ga0157370, IMG submission 113463) | Corn rhizosphere microbial communities from Kellogg Biological Station, Michigan, USA - C3-5 metaG | ecosystem: Host-associated > Plants > Roots > Rhizosphere > Soil | place: USA: Michigan... | reverse complement strand
ATTGATGAAACTTCTTATAAGTTTATTGATACCAAAACCGGCCAAACTTATGATAATCTTAATGGTGTCCCATTTTCACTGAATATAAAAATACAAAGCCGCTATAATGACTGGCATTATACAAATGGTGTATTGAATATTGCCTTGATGGAACTTGGCAAGCAACTTCATGATGTGCAGTATGAAAATTATGTTTTGAAAAACATGGATTTTATCTTCAATCCTGGCAACTTAAATTATTTACAACGGCAATATGATGCTGTATCAAACCAGGAAAACGGGCTCGAAAAAGTAAGCCGTTTATCCAATTATATGTTTTACAGAATGATAAGACTGGATGATTATGGAACGATGGCTGCAAGCCTTGTGGATTTATATGAACATCAAAAAAATCCTGCCTTTAAACAATATTTTGATAAAGCCATACACGCACTTGAATATGCCGAACCACGATTGAAAGACGGCACCATTGCAAGATATTTTCCTCATACAATGACGGTTTGGGCCGACGACCTTTACATGAGCGTTTCGCTCCTTGCCAGAATGGGCAAATTAACAGGGGATGCAAAATATTTTGACGATGCGGTAAAGCAGGTACTTCAGTTTCATAAATACCTGTGGGATAATAATAAGCAAATCTATTATCATTGTTACTATACAGATAGCCGGCACAATGGTGTAGCTTATTGGGGACGTTGTAATGGCTGGATGATGATGGCACAGGCAGATTTGCTATCTAATCTGCCGCAAAACCATCCCAAACGTGCGCTACTCCTCAAAATGTTTCAACAGGAAGCGCTCGGAATTTCACGTTATCAAAGCCAATCAGGTTTATGGCACCAATTGCTTGATAAAACGGATTCTTATGAAGAAACCAGTTGCTCCGCAATGTTTACTTTCAGCATTGCGCGTGGCGTAAATCGCGGATGGCTGGAACCGGATTTTGCACAGGTGGCCGATTTTGGGTGGAAAGGAATTTTGAGCAAAATAACTGAAGAAGGCGATGTTACTGCTATTTGTCCGGGAACTGGAATTGCGCCTTCGCTTCCGGTATATTATTCACGGCCACCCGGAAAAAATACTCCCATGGGGGAAGGTCCGGTTTTAAGAGCGGGGGCGGAAATTTTACAGTTAAAGCCTTACCATGAAATTCGGGCCTCTGAAACATATCACTTGGTTAAAGACCGCAGTAAAAAGTAAAAAATGATGCAAAGCAAATGGAAAATTATGGTTAAAGTATTCTTTCTAATTGGCATCTTCCAGGCATTTTCTTTTGCAACAGGAAAAGTATTTGCACAAACAAAATATCAATTTGATTTTGGTCCCGGCAAAGTAATGCCAGGATTTAAACAAGTTATTGCTACCACTGAATATAACGATTTGCAAGGTTACGGTTTTGATTACAACAGCCAGGTAATAGCCATAGAGAGGGGTGGTAAGGATGCGCTCAAAAGTGATTTTTGCACCAGTAACAGCCCGTTCTTTTTCTCCGTAAAAGTGCCGGAAGGAAATTATAAAGTAACGGTTACATTGGGCGATCTTTGGCAAAAGAGTGTCACTACTATTAAAGCGGAATCCCGGCGGTTAATGGTAAAAGAAATTAAAACAGATCCTGGAAAATTTACTACCGTTTCTTTTATGGTGAATATCCGTGATAGTTTGCTTCCAAACGGCGAAAAAGTAATTTTAAAACCAAGGGAAATAAACCAACTGGATTGGGATAATAAATTAACGCTTGAATTTAGCAATAGCCGTCCATGCATTGATGCAATTGAAATTGAAAAAGTGGAAAATGCCACGACTGTTTATCTTACAGGTAATTCTACCGTTACCGACCAGCAATTGGAGCCATGGGCTTGTTGGGGACAAATGATTCCTTCATTTTTCAAAAGTGATAAAATAGTTATTGCTAATCATGCAGTTTCAGGTTCCACCTTAGGCGCTTTTGTAGCGCACAAACGACTTGAGAAAATAATGACTGTGGTAAAACCAGGCGATTATTTGTTTGTTGAATTTGCACACAATGATCAAAAACCTGGCGCACACGAAAAACCGTATGGCTCTTACAACGCTTTACTGAAAAGGTTTATCGATTCTGCGAGGGCTCATCGGGCAATTCCTGTATTGGTTACTTCTACCAGCCGGCGCTTTTTTGATTCCACAGGCCATGTTGAAAACACACTTGGAGAATATCCGGCCGCTATGCGTTACGAAGCTAAAAAAGATGGGGTGGTGCTTATTGATTTGAATGCGGTGACCACTGAGCTTTATAATGCATTGGGCCCACAGAAATCAAAAGAGCTTTTTGTACAGTTTCCTGCCGGCACTTTCCCCGGCCAATTGAAAGCTTTGGAAGATAATACCCACTTTAATGATTTCGGAGCGTATGAGTTGGCCAGGTGTATGGTGAACGGCATACGAAATGCGAAGCTGGATATTTCAAAATATCTAAAAGACCAACCTGTTTTTAATCCCCACAATCCGGATGATATTAAAAAATGGGATTTACCATTAACACCCATGTACACGTCAATAAAACCTTTAGGAAATTAAACCTGTTATTATGAAATTATTAAAATCTGATTTATCGAAATTATTTGCTGTTGCTGCTTTTTTAGTATTAACTGCATTTACATATCCTGTATTAAAAAATGCTGGTTTTACAAACTATCAAATTCCACCCGAATGGGTAAAGGAAGTCGGTGCAAAAACCGTCCCAACAGGAAAAAGGGTTTTTAAAGTAAATAATTACGGAGCAGTGAATGATGGTAAAACCATGAATACAAAGTTTATTCAAAAAGCGATTGATGCATGCGCGGCGAATGGTGGTGGCATTGTCACTTTCGATACGGGAGAATATGTTACCGGATCCATTTTTTTGAAATCCGGTGTAACAGTGAAAATAGATAAAAACGTAAAGATTCTTGGCAGTCAGGATATCAACGATTATCCAATCATTAACACACGGGTTGCAGGTATTGAAATGCCCTGGCCTGCAGCGCTCATCAATGTATTGGATCAAAAAAATGTATTGATTACCGGTGAAGGAATCATTGATGGAAGAGGAAAGCCTTTCTGGGATAAATATTGGGCGATGCGTAAAGTGTATGATCCCAAAGGAATTCGATGGGCTGCTGATTATGATTGTCGCAGACCACGGCTCATGCTGATTTCCGGATCTGAAAATATTACCTTAAAAGGCATTCACCTTCAGCGATCGGGCTTTTGGACAGTGCACGTTTTATATTCAAAACATATTACTGTGGATGGAATCACTATTCAAAATAACATCGGTGGGCATGGCCCAAGTACGGATGGAATTGACATTGATTCCTCCACTTACATTTTGGTAGAGAATTGTGATATTGATTGTAATGATGATGATTTTTGTTTAAAAGCCGGACGCGATGCTGATGGATTGCGGGTAAACCGGCCAACCGAATATGTGGTGATTCGCCATTGCATTGCACGAAAAGGTGGAGGGCTTTGTACGTTTGGCAGCGAAACTTCCGGTGGAATCCGGCATGTGTTGGTTGAAAATTCTACAGCCATTGGAACGTCAAACGGCGTAAATTTTAAATCTGCCTTCACCCGTGGTGGAACCGTCGAAGATATTCATATAGAAAATTTAAAAATGGAAAACGTGAACACTGCAATCAATCTGAATGTGAATTGGAATCCTAATTACAGTTATACCACTCTTCCAGCTGGATATAATTATGATTCTATTCCTGCCTACTGGAAAGTGATGTTGGAAAAAGTACCGCTGTCAAAAGGAACGCCCACAATCCAAAATGTGTATATCAGCAATATTACCGGAACAAATTGTAAAACCGCGATTAATGCCATAGGTATGAGCACTTCTCCGCTGAAAAATTTTGAATTGAAAAATATAAATATCAGTGCAACCAGAGCCGGTAAAATTGAGCACGCAAAAGACTGGCAATTTGATGACGTGAATATCAGTTCAAAAGATAATAGTAAAGTTGATATAGAAGACGCAGTTAATGTAAAATTATGATCCGGCTAAAATGAAGAATATAAATTAATGGTTCATTTTCTCAAAATATTGTCAATCCTTTTACTGTCAGTGTCCCTGCAAACCCTCCTGTTTGCACAATCGGGCTGGGGAAAAATTACGAATCCTACGGTAGAACAGTTAGCTGCGCATTTTAAGGATCCGCCGCCCGAATATGGACCAACCGTTACATGGGGCTGGCAAGGTCATATGGACAACAGCAGAATTGATCGTGATTTAGATAGCCTTCAATCCAGGGGATTTCGGATGGTGACGATAGAAGGTGGCCGTATGGCTGAACCTTATTTATCACCCGGATATTTCAAATTGATTAAATACGCTGTGGCCGCTGCAAAGAAAAGAGGCATGAAAGTATGGATCATTGATGAAGGGAAATATCCTACCGGTTTTGCGGGTGGCCTTTTTAGTAAAGAAAGGCCCGATTTAAAAATGCAGGCACTTATTCCTTCTGAGCGCTTGGATGTTCCGGCAGGGAAAACAATAGTGAGAAAAGTGGCATCGAATATGGTGAGTGCAGTTGCTTATAATGACGATAGCAGCGAAGTAATTTCTATTCACAACGGAACAATTAATTGGACGGCACCAAAAGATAAAGGCGATTGGAAAGTAATAATAGCGGGTCATGTTTTTCGAACTTCACCAACGCGTGCATCGAATAACCCAACCGGCGCCAAGGATACAAGCAATTCGCTCTGTGATTATCTGAATCCGAAAGCGGCGAAACAATTTATTCAGTTCACACATGAACAATACAAAAAATATATCGGTAATGAATTTGGTAAAACCGTGATTGGATTTCGGAGTGATGAACCTGCTTACTCTTACACGCCATGGACTCCTGACATGTTATCGGAATTTAAAAAGCAAAAAGGATATGATATCCGTCCTTATCTGGCTTCTTTTTTTATTCGTCATCCTTCCGAAAAAGAAAGGCGTGCAAAGGCGGATTACTGGGAAGTGTTCTCCAATTTGTTCCGTGATAATTTTTTCAAGGTCATCAGCGACTGGTGTGTAAAAAATCATTTGGAATATGAAGACCATATTGACCACGATGGGCCGGAAGACAGTAAAACCATGCTGGCGCTGGGTCGTTCGGAGGGAGACTATTTTAAGGATATGCGATATCTGCAAATTCCGGGAATCGATGTCATCTGGCATCAATTGTGGCCAGGCGAAGCGAACAATTTTCCCAAGCTCGCATCTTCTGCAGCGCATCTTTTTGGCAGGCCTCAGGCATTCAGCGAGAGCTTTGCAGCTTTTCAACCACCTCCAAATATAGTGGAAGTGAAATGGATATTAAATGAGCAATTGGTACGGGGAATTAACCTTTTTGAAATTATGTTTTATCCGGCTTCGACCGGGACGCACGGCGCATTTCATGGCTTTATGGCATCCGATTCTTTTCCTGCTGTTATGAAGGCTACTCATCGCAAAGATTATATTTTATCCAACGGCATACCTGCTGCAAAAATTGGTGTCTATTTTCCTGCCCCTGATTTATGGTTCGGTGATACCGTTGCTAATCACAGTGCCTGGAATATTGCGCAACAATTATTAGTACATCAACGCGACTTTGATTTTGTTGATGAGCAATCATTATCTTCTTTAATGAAATTGCAAAACGGATCTTTCATTAATCTCAGCGGGCAGAAATATGCGGTTATCATCATCCCCGCGGTAAATATTATTTCGAAGGATATTTTAAAACGCTTAAAAGTTTTTGCAGAGCAAGGTGGGAAAGTAATATTTATGGGTCACCGTTTCCTGGTAAAAGGAAAAACTTTTTTGGATGCAGGATTATCAGAAGATAATAGTTGGGCAATAAAAGATTCAACGGATACCCTTACGTCAAAAATCTTACAAGCGCTGCCAAAACCGGATGTGCAGTTGGATACAGTTTCTGCTGATATTAAATATATACATCGCCATTTAAAAAATGGTGAGGTGTATTTCTTTTTTAATGAAAGTAATCACCGCCAGGCAAGAACCGCTACTATTCAGGGAAACGGATTGGTACAGGTTTGGAATCCGGAGAATGGAAATATCATGGCGGTTGGCAGAACTAACATTTGGAAAGGTCTTACTAAAATTCCGCTTGACTTGGCGCCGTATGAATCGCAGATAATTGTGTTGGGAACATTACCTGAAAAGTATTTGTCTTCTCATTAATCAAAAACAAAAAAATAATGCCTTGTAAATTAAAATTCTTCTTTCTTATTTTCCTGGTTGGTTGTGTAACAATTGCTTCGGCTCGTGTCGAAAGTTTATTTTCTTTGAATAAATTAAGACAAGATTCTACACTTATTCCCCACCTCGAAAAACGGGGAAAAGCCATTCAGCTAATGGTAGATAATAAACCTTACCTGGTTCTCGGCGGAGAATTGCATAACTCCAGTTCTTCCAGCCTCGAATATATGAAACCTATGTGGCCTAAACTGGCAAAGGCGCATCTAAACACAGTGCTGGCACCTGTTTCCTGGGAATTAACGGAACCACAAAAGGGCAAATTTGATTTTCATTTAGTCGATGGAATGATACAACAAGCGAGAAAAAATAATCTTCATTTGATTCTGTTATGGTTTGGAAGCTGGAAAAATGGCCAGTCGCATTATGCACCCATCTGGGTTAAAAAAAATGAACAGCAATTTCCACTGGTGAAAATTAAAAATGGGAAACATCTTGAAATCCTTTCTCCGCTTAATGAGCAGACCGCACAGGCAGATGCGGCTGCTTTTGCTCAATTGATGAAACATATTAAACATGTTGACGGAGAAAAGCATACAGTGATTATGATGCAGGTAGAAAATGAAGTCGGCATATTAGCCGATTCACGCGATAGAAGTAATATCGCCGATAAAACTTTCGCAGAAGATGTTCCTGTGCAGCTCGTGCGTTATTTGCAGGATAATAAAAATAATCTGCGAAAGAATATTTACCAGCTATGGAAAAATAATGGCTTTAAAGCTTCCGGAAATTGGACAACCATATTTGGTGAAGGAACTGCTGCTGATGAATTATTTATGGCCTGGAAATATGCGCATTTTATTAATGAAGTGGCTAAGGCCGGAAAGAAAGAATATCCTTTGCCGATGTATGTAAATGCATGGATTGTACAGCCACAGGATAAGGGTCCGGGCGATTATCCAGGCGGAGGACCGCAGGCTCATGTGCATGATATTTGGAAAGCGGCGGCTCCGGATATTGATATGTTATCACCGGATATTTATTTGCCAAACTTTGCTGAAATATGTAATGAATATAAAGAAAATGATAAAGGGTTTTTTACGCCGGAATCACGATCAGGAGAAGATGGTGCAGGAAATGCTTTTTACGCTATTGGCGCGTGTAATTCTATTGATTATTCTCCATTTGGAGTCGATGGTAATATTAATGAATTTGAAAAAGGTCCCATATCAAAAGCGTATGAAGTACTTTCCCAACTGGCGCCGCTGATATTAAAAGCACAATGTGAGGGGACTATTGCTGCAGTTTCATTAGACAAAAATAACCCGAGACAAAAAATACATCTTGGCAATTATATTTTGGATGTGGAACGACGACATTCCTGGGATACAATCGGTGTGGCTGATAAAGGGTATGCTTTAATTATTGCCACAGGACCTGATGAATATTTTGTGGCAGGCAACGATTTTCAAATCACCTTTTTCCCGGATTCCGGTTCGAAAACCGCCGGCTTTGATTATGTCGAAGAAGGATTTTTTGAACAGGGAAAATGGCTGGCAGGAAGGAGATTAAATGGTGATGAAATTAGTACGAGCATCCGCCTTGCGGATATGGCAGCAAAGGGAAAAACCGGAACAGTAGCACGTGTTGCAAAAGGCCCGGCTATCCTGAAAGTAAAGTTGTACCGCTTTTAAATATGATAATATTATGGCTATTTCAAGAAGAGATCTAATAAAGATGCTTGCCGGAACGGTTCCGGCAGTTGTACTCCCGAATACATTTACAAGAGCTGCTACACTATTACCCGATATAGCCTTTGAAGGCCCACTGGCTGATATCGCTGTCAGAAAATATAATTTTAATCCAAGCTGGAAATTATGGACCGGTGATCTTGCAGATGCTGCTCGTCCTGATTTTAATGATACAAACTGGAAAAATGTTACCCTTCCTTATGCGTGGAATGAAGATGAAGCATTTAAAAAGGATATTCATGACCTTCCCACCGGTATTGCATGGTATCGCAAGCATTTTAATTTGCCGGAAGTTTGCAAAGGGAAAAAGCTGTTTCTTGAATTTGAGGGCATCCGCCAGGCAGGCGATTTTTACCTCAATGGAAAATATATTGGTCTTAGCGAAAATGGCGTAATGGCGTTTGGTCTGGATATTACCGATGTGGCAAAATATGGCGATGAAGAAAATGTATTAGCTGCACGTATTGACAACGATTGGGATTATAAAGAAAGAGCAACGGGCACAAAATTTCAATGGCAGGACCGGAATTTTTATGCTAACTATGGGGGTATCAATAAAAATGTGTATCTGCATGTGATGGATAAATTATACCAGACGCTTCCTCTTTATTCCAATCTTGGTACGACCGGCACTTATATTTACGCAGGCGAATTTGATATTCCCAGGAAGTCCGCCGTTATTCATGCAGAATCACAGGTAAAAAACGAAGGGGATATTGGGAAACATGTGAAATATGAAGTGGTTATTACAGATCCTCATGGAAAAGAAATAAAACGTTTTGAAGGAGATTCTATCTTTATTTCGCCGGGTGAAACAAAAGTAATGAAAGCTGCTTCGCTGGTGAGAGGTCTAAATTTCTGGAGCTGGGGATATGGTTATTTGTACAAAGTTCAAACGATCTTAAAAGTGAACGATAAGCCGGTGGATGTGCTGACTACTATAACCGGTTTTCGTAAAACGGCGTTTAAAAATGGAATGATTTATCTGAATGACCGGGTGATACAAGTGCATGGCTATGGCCAGCGTACCACAAATGAATGGCCGGCTATTGGTTTGTCAGTTCCCGCGTGGATAAGTGATTATAGTAATCGGCTGATGATACAGGGAAATGCCAATCTGGTAAGATGGATGCACGTTACCCCATGGAAACAGGATGTGGAAAGTTGTGACAGGGTCGGCTTAATGCAGTCAATGCCGGCAGGCGATTCTGAAGGGGATGTAAAAGATATAAGATGGGAACAGCGGAAGGCGGTGATGCGCGATGCGATTATTTACAATCGAAACAATCCCAGTATCGTATTTTATGAATGTGGCAATAAGGGAATTATGGATTCCCAGATGCAGGAGATGAAAGACATCCGTGATCGCTACGATCCGCATGGAGGAAGAGCGATTGGCGCCCGTGAAATGCTGGAAAGCCATGTAGCCGAATATGGAGGAGAAATGCTTTATATAGATAAAAGCGCTTACAAACCTTTATGGGCAATGGAATATGAACGTGATGAAGGAATGCGAAAATATTGGGATGATAACACACCACCTTATCATAAAGATGGTGACGGGCCGCTTTATAAAGGCGAATCAGCGGCAGAGTATAACCGCAATATGGAATCTTTCGCTGTGGAGAATATAAACCGCTGGTACGACTATTGGGAAGCCAGGCCCGGCACAGGCAGGAGGGTAAGCGCAGGCGGTGTTAATATTATTTTTTCCGATACCAATACGCATCACCGGGGCAGCGCCAATTATCGCTGTAGTGGTGAAGTGGATGCCATGCGTATTAAAAAACAAGGTTTTTATGCCAACAAGGTGATGTGGAATTGTTGGGTGGATGTAGAAAAGCCGGACATTCACATTGTGGGCCATTGGAATTATAAAGAAGGCGTTCAGAAAGATATTTATGTAATTTCCACTGCTGACAAAGTCTCCTTACAGGTAAACGCGAAATCATTAGGTTACGGTGAAAAAAGTAAACGCTTCCTGTTTACATTCAAAAATGTGCAATGGCAGCCTGGAAATATCAGTGCTGTGGGATATGATAAGAAAGGAAAAGAAATTTGTGCTGCCAGGATAAATACAAGCGGTGCTCCATCCGCTCTTCGCTTAACCGCCATTAAACGACCTGTTGATTTTATAGCAGATGGACACGATTTGGCATTAGTAGAAGTAGAAGTAACAGATGACAAAGGAAACCGGTGCCCAACGGCTTTAAATATGATCCATTTTACCCTGGATGGGCCGGCAGAATGGAGAGGCGGTATAGCGCAGGGGCCAAATAATTATATTCTCTCCAAAAGCCTTCCTGTAGAAGGAGGTGTGAACAGAATCTTTATCAGGTCAACGATGCAAGCAGGACATATTATTACTGTTAAGGCTGCATCCGATAACTTACAAGGAGCTGTATTAACATTGGTAACTAAACCATTTGCCAATGAAAATGGTTTATCTACGCATTTGCCCGAGGCTGGCTTACCGGCCAATTTAGAAAGAGGCGCAACACCTTTGGCATCTTCTTATAAGATTACCCGCATTCCGGTAGCGATTGTAAGTGCAACAGCCGGTGCTAACAGCGATAAGGCTTATGCCAGTTATGATGATAATGAAAAAAGCGGATGGACGAATGATGGCCGCTTGTCAACCGCCTGGATTGAATATGAATTGGAGAGAGAAGCAACGGTTAGTGAAATAGTATTAAAACTAAATAAATTCCGCACGCAGATTTATCCACTTCGTATTACCATAGATAACCAGGAAATATTCAACGGAATTACAGAAAAAAGCCTGGGTTATAATACGCTTGTTTGCAAACCGAAGCGAGGGAAAAATGTGAAGATACAACTAGCAGCTGGTACAAAGGAAGATAAAGGGAATATCACGCCGGAAATGTCAGGCAAAAAACTGGATGATGGCATTGCATTTCATGTAACTAATACAAATGGTGCGTTTAGTATTATTGAAATAGAGATTTATGAAGCGAAAGCATAAAATTATAAAGGAACTGATGATATCTGGATAAGTAGCTTTTAAAATTATAGAATAAAGCGTTTAAGTCGTAAAGAGTACATTTCTAATGTTTCGCCCGGTAAGCACACCGATTAGAGGATAAATTTTAAAGATCAGTAATACCTTGCTGGTAATGTCATAGGGTTTGCTTACCATACATAACGGGGTTCTTACGGATTTGATGCGCTTATTATTCGCTCTCAGAAAGCGAATAGCAACCGAATAACAACCGAAT
>Ga0157370_10008293_pt1 | contig 11214 bp, 9 predicted proteins | sample C35metaG_FD_113463 | JGI IMG/M metagenome (GOLD analysis project Ga0157370, IMG submission 113463) | Corn rhizosphere microbial communities from Kellogg Biological Station, Michigan, USA - C3-5 metaG | ecosystem: Host-associated > Plants > Roots > Rhizosphere > Soil | place: USA: Michigan... | reverse complement strand
GCTTCGGTCAGCGCGTCGAGCGCGGCCTGCACGCGGGCGGTGTCGCGCGAGGCGCGGATCTTCTGCAGCCGCGCCACCTGCTGGTCGCGCACCATCACGTTGTCGATGGAGAGGCTGTCGATCGCGTCCTCGTTCTTCAACTTGTACTTGTTGACGCCCACGATCACGTCCTTGCCCGAGTCGATGCGCGCCTGCTTCTCGGCGGCGGCCGCTTCGATCTTGAGCTTGGCCCAGCCGCTGTCGACCGCCTTGGTCATGCCGCCCATGGCCTCGACCTCTTCGATGATGGCCCAGGCCGCATCGGCCATGTCCTGCGTGAGCTTCTCCATCATGTAGCTGCCGGCCCAGGGGTCGACCACGTTGGTGATGTGCGTCTCTTCCTGGATGATGAGCTGCGTGTTGCGCGCGATGCGCGAACTGAACTCGGTGGGCAGCGCAATCGCTTCGTCCAGCGCGTTGGTGTGCAGCGACTGCGTGCCGCCGAACACCGCGGCCATCGCCTCGATGGTGGTGCGCACGATGTTGTTGTACGGGTCCTGCTCGGTGAGGCTCCAACCCGAGGTCTGGCAGTGCGTGCGCAGCATCAGGCTCTTGGGGTTCTTGGGTTCGAACTCCTTCATGATGCGGCACCACAGGAGGCGCGCCGCGCGCATCTTGGCCACTTCCAGATAGAAGTTCATGCCGATCGCCCAGAAGAAGCTCAGGCGCCCGGCGAAGCCGTCGACATCGAGGCCCTTGGCCAGCGCGGTCTTCACGTATTCCTTGCCGTCGGCCAGCGTGAACGCGAGCTCCAGCGCCTGGTTCGCGCCGGCCTCCTGCATGTGATAGCCGCTGATCGAAATCGAGTTGAACTTGGGCATGTTCTCTGCCGTGTACTCGATGATGTCGCCGATGATCCGCATGCTCGGCGCGGGCGGAAAGATGTAGGTGTTGCGGACCATGAACTCCTTGAGGATGTCGTTCTGGATGGTTCCGCTCAGCTGGTCCTGCGCCACGCCCTGCTCTTCGGCCGCGACCACGTAGCCCGCGAGCACCGGCAGCACCGCGCCGTTCATCGTCATCGACACGGAGACCTTGTCCAGCGGGATCTGGTCGAACAGGATCTTCATGTCCTCCACCGAATCGATCGCCACGCCAGCCTTGCCGACGTCGCCGGTCACGCGCGGGTGGTCGCTGTCGTAGCCGCGGTGGGTGGCGAGGTCGAAGGCCACGCTCACGCCCTGGCCGCCCGCGGCGAGTGCCTTGCGATAGAAGGCGTTCGACTCTTCGGCGGTCGAGAAGCCGGCGTATTGGCGGATGGTCCAGGGGCGCACCGCGTACATGGTGGCCTGCGGGCCGCGCAGGTACGGCTCGAAGCCGGGCAGCGTGTCGGTGTACTTCAGGCCCTGCAGGTCGGCCGCGGTGTAGAGCGGCTTGACGGTGATGCCGTCGGGCGTGATCCAGTTCAGCGCTTTCAGGTCGCCACCGGGCGCGGACTTCGCGGCGGACTTCGCCCAGGCATCGAGGTCGGCGGGCTTGAAAGTGGGTTCGGGTTTGCTGCTCATGGAAGGCGCCGCTTTGCAGTTGTCTTGCAGGAATTCGCGATTCGCCCGCAGGGATTTGCAGGCCGGCAGCGAGTCTAACCGATCCATAATTATTAATTCAAACCCATTTTTTGCAGTACATTCCTGCCCATGTCCGCCGTCACCCTTACCCCGCGCGCCCTCTATGAAGAGGTGGCCGAGCTGCTGCGCCAGCGGATCTTCCGCCGCGAACTGGAACCCGGCAGCTGGATCGACGAACTCAAGCTCGCCGAGGAATACGGCATCAGCCGCACCCCGCTGCGCGAGGCGCTGAAGGTGCTGGCCGCCGAAGGGCTGGTGACGATGAAGGTGCGCCGCGGCGCCTACGTCACCGAGGTGTCCGAGCAGGACCTGGCGGATGTCTATCACCTGCTCTCCCTGCTGGAGAGCGATGCGGCCGGGGTGGTCGCCGAACGTGCCACCGATGCCGAGCGCGCCGAGCTCAAGAAGCTGCACACCGAACTCGAAGCCGCCGCCGCGCCGGGCAAGGAAGACCGCGAGCACTTCTTCGCGCTCAACGAGCGCTTTCACATGCGGCTGCTGGCCATCGCCAACAACAAGTGGCGCGACCAGATGGTGGCCGACCTGCGCAAGGTGATGAAGCTCAACCGGCACAACTCGCTGCTGAAGGCCGGGCGCATCGCCGAATCGCTGGCGGAGCACCGGTCGGTGATGGCCGCCATCGAGGCGCGCGACGCCACGGCCGCCATGGCCCGCATGCGTGAGCACTTCAAGAGCGGCCTCGAAGCGGCCACCTAGGCTCACCCCAGGCTTCGCGCACTTCGTGTCGCTTCGCCTCCCCCCTTCCAGGGGCGATACCTGCGGCCCGGCAGAACCGGTTCCGCGGCATCCCGCGAAAAGGCACGCCTTGTTTGGGATCAGTCGCGGATGGTTGTACCGGCTTCGGCCGCGATCCGCCGCGCCACTTCCAGCAGCCGGGGCGCCACCCGCTCCAGCATGACATCCTTGGGCAGCAGGTAGGCCGGACCGCCGCAGCTCACGCCGTAGCGTTCGCCGCGCGGCCCCTGCAGCGCAAAGCCGAGGGCGTGGATGTGGGGATGCCACTCGCCGAAGGAACTGCAATAGCCCAGCCGGTCGTATTCCTCGATGCCCGCCATGAGCCGAGGCGCCAAGGTGAACCAGTTCTCGCCCGTCTCGATGCGGATCTGCTCCAGCAGCGCGTCCCGTTCGGGCTGCGGCAGTGCCGCCAGGTAAGCCCGGCCGGCGGCCGAGGTGGTGATCGACAGGCGCGAGCCGACCTCGATGCGCGAACTGATCAACGCAGAACGCGGTCGCAGCGAATCGATGACGAGCAGATCGAGATCGTCGCGCACCCCCATGTGGATGCTGGCGCCCGCGAATTCGGACAGCTCCGTCAGATGCGGCCGCGCCACCGTTCGCAGGTCGAAATGCCGCAGGTACCGGCTGCTCATGTCGAGCAGCGCCGGCCCCAGGCTGAAGCGCTCGCTGTCGCGCGACTGGCGCAGGTAGCCGGCGCCTACCAGCGTCGCGGTCAGCCGCGAGACAGTGGCCTTGGGAATGCCCGTCGTGTCGGCCAGATCCCGGTTGCCCATCGGTGCGGCAGCCATACCGATGGTCTTGAGCAGTGACAAGCCGCGTGCGAGCGCGCTCACTTCCTCTTTGCTGCCAACAGCTTCACTCATGAAGAACCTTTTTTGTTTCCCTGACCTCTTTATTCTTGAGCAAAAACAGGTGCACAGGCCACACTTGTTGTTGCATTGTTTCGGAACCATGTTCCGTTAAAAAGCGGTGAAATGCCCCGATTCAGGAGCTAAAAAGGGCGTTTTCGAGCAAACAAAAACACGGAATCTCCGAGTTTTGGAATTGGCCTGAGTGAACTGCAGAAGCAGAAAACCGGCCTCGGCGGCCGGGGCCCGGTCACCCGTTCAGGCGGCCTGCGCGACCGGTTCGTGCGCCAGCGCCATCACCTCGTGCGGCGGGCGCGTCTTCAGGCGATGGTCGCTCCAGACCTGCCGCCAGCGGCGCGCGCCGGGCAGGCCATTGCGCAGACCCAGCATGTGGCGCGCGATCGACGACCACTGCGTGCCATGCTCGGCCGCCTCGCGAACCATGTAGTCGCACATCAGCGACTCCACCTCTTCGCGCGTGAGCGGCTGCGGCGCGGCACCGAAGAACTCGGCATCCCACTCGGCGAGCCACCAGGGGTTGTGATACGCCTCGCGCCCGACCATCACGCCATCGAGCAGGCGCAGGTGTTCATGCACTTGTTCGTTGACGGAAATGCCGCCGTTGATGGAGAACTTCAGACCTGGAAAGTCGTGCTTCAGCCGATGGACCAGCGCGTAGCGCAGCGGCGGGATCTCGCGGTTCTGCTTGGGGCTGAGGCCCTGCAGCCACGCATTGCGCGCATGAACGATGAAGGTCTCGCACCCCGCTTCGCTCACCTTGCCGACGAAGTCGCGCACGAACTCGTAGCTCTCGATCTTGTCGATGCCGATGCGATGCTTGACCGTGACGGGCACGCGCACCACATCGACCATTGCCTTCACGCAATCGGCCACCAGCTGCGGCTCGTTCATGAGGCAGGCGCCGAACGCGCCGCGCTGCACGCGCTCGCTCGGGCAGCCGCAGTTGAGGTTGATCTCGTCGTAGCCCCATTCCTCGCCGAGCTTCGCGCAATGCGCGAGGTCGGCAGGCTCGCTGCCACCGAGCTGCAGCGCCACGGGATGTTCTTCGGCGTTGAAGCGAAGGTGCCGCGGCACGTCGCCATGCACCAAGGCACCGGTCGTCACCATCTCTGTGTAGAGCAGCGCGTGGCGCGACATCAGGCGGTGGAAGTACCTGCAATGACGGTCCGTCCAATCCATCATGGGTGCAACGGAGATGACCTTCTCTTCCAAAACGCGTGATCCTGTGGTGTCGACATCGGCCCGGACATCGGGCAGAGAAGGCGGCGATTTTCTCACGCGGCCAGCGCGAGCGCCTCGGTCAGCTGCTCGACCGTGTAGGGCTTGCGCAGCCAGGTGGTCCCCGCCAGCGTCTTCGCGGGTTGCGCCTGGCCGGTCACGAAGATCACAGGAACGCGGTAGTCGCGCAGCAGCCGCTCGGCCAGGTCGTACCCCGACAGCGCGGGCAGGCCGATGTCCACCATCACCACATCGAAGGCGCCCTCGAAGAAGCGAGAGATCGCGGCCTCGGCGCTCTTGACGCCCGTGGCCCAGTGCCCCAGGGCCTCGAGCAGTTTCAGGGTGGTGGCGAGCGTGTCGGCATCGTCCTCCACGAGCAGTACGCGAAGCTTGGGTTGCGGGGCATTGGTCATTGCGTGACATTTTTCCAGACAACACGGGGGGCTGCAGCCACCGCGGCCCACCACCCTACAGGGATGTACGACAGATGGCGGCGTTGTCTTACTCGGCGCCGGGCGTCCGTCCCGACAATGACCTCCTCGGCCGAGACAAGCCGATGGACCGCACCTCGCTTTCGCAACAACAATGACCCGTATCTACCTCATAGAAGACAACCCTCTGATCGCGACGACGCTGACCGACGGGCTGCAAGAATTTTCCGAATGCGATGTCATCGGCACCGCAACCACCTCCGATGAAGCGATCGACTGGCTCAAGGCCAACCCCGGCGAATGGGATGCGGCGGTGATCGATGTGTTTCTCGCCAAGGGCAACGGGCTCACCGTGGCGCAGTACCTGAAGGACAACAAGCTGCCCGAGCAGCGCACCGTGGTGCTCATGAACTACGCGACCTCGGAAGTGCGCGAAGGCGCGCTGTCGGCGGGCGTCGACGCGGTGTTCGACAAGTCGCTGCAGCTCGAGGCGTTCTACACCTTCTGCGCAGCACTGAACATCACGCCCCGGCGCTGACACAATCGGCCGCGTGCCGTTCTTCCAAAAATACTGCCTGCCTCTTGGCCTTGCGCTCGCACTGATCCTTGCGGCTCCGCTTGTGCGGGCGGCAGACCCTGTGCTCCTCGTCACTTCGCCCGCCGCCCTGCAAGCCGCCGAAAAATCGGGCGCCGGCTTCGCCCACTGGATCGGCGATGCGCCCGCATTGCCCGACGGCATCGCCACCAACCAGTCCTTGATGCGCTCTGCGGCCTGGCAATCCATCGCCACGCCGCTCGGCGAAAGCCTCGCGCGCATCCAGCGCACGGACAAGCAGGCCGGCGTCGGCATCTCGCGCTATCCGCACCGGCTGTTCGATGCACGCTGGCTCGCGAGCCCCGATGCTTTCTTCGAACTGGTCGGCGTGGCCAACCGCATGGACCGCCGGCCTTTCCAGAGTGGCGCATGCGGCGAGACGCGGCTCGTGTACCGGCTCGCGTATCGCACCGCTGCGATGCAGTCGCGCCTGCCGATGACCATCAATGTGGAACTGCGCGGCGATGCACCTGATGCGAACGGCAGCTGCGCCAGCGCCGCGCGACTCTGGCAGCCGCCGCAGGCTTCGATGAAGGACGAGGCGCTCGGCCGCTGGCTGGTGTCGCCCGGTGGTCCGCTCGCGCCAGAGCGCCTCGCACCCGCGCGCATCGCGCAGGTCACCACCAACCTGCAGAGCGTGCGCTGGCCCTCCGCGGTGCGGCCCGATCTGGGCGGTCATGCCGAGTACATGCTGCGCGCCTTCCGATGGAATGCCGGTGCGAAGCGCTTCGACGTGGCGCCGCTCGAGAACACGCCCGACGTCGCGCGGCTCAAGGCCAACGCGCCGCTGCGCAAGGAACTTCAGCAATGGCTGCAGCAGCCCGCCAACCTGCGCGCGCTGGACGAAGCGACCGTACAGATTCCGGAGAAGTTTCTCGCGACCGAGTCGATCTCGGTCGCACCGCGCGGCCTCGCGCGTCTGGCGAACCGGCCGTTCGCGCAGGTCTTCCCACCCGGCGAGTGGCAGGCTGTTCCCGGCAGCCGCACGCTGCAATCGCCGCAGGCCATGCTGCGCCGGCTCGACGATCTCAGCTGCGCGGGTTGCCACCAGAGCCGCGCGGTCGCGGGCTTTCATCTGCTGGGCATCGACCGGCGCGGCGCATCGCGCACCTTCACGACGGGCAACGCGCTCGCCCTGCCGCACTCGCCACACCTGCAGGACGAACTGACGCGGCGCGGCACCTACGTGAACGCCTCGTTATCGACACCGAAGCCCGACCCGTTCCGCCCGCTCGCCGAACCTGACAGCACGAGCGCCGCGCCCGAAAGAGCCACGGTCGGCGCAAGCTGCGAACCCACGCGCATCACGCAGTCTGCCAACCCGTGGCTCGACCGCGCCGAAAAGCAGCCGCGCGTCGCCTGCGAAGGCATGCTTTCCGTGTGCGAGAAAACCTCGGTCGGCTTCCCCGGCGGCATGTGCTCGGGGCCGTGCGATCCGCTCGACAAGAACGGCACCTGCGGCGGCATCGCCATCCTCAGCGACTTCAACCAGTGCCTGGCCGCGAACAAGCCCTTCGGCGAATGCCTCGCCAAACACACGCGCCCCGGCAACCTGCGCAGCTGCTCGGCGCAGCAGCCCTGCCGTGACGACTACATCTGCGCGCAGGCCGAGGGCCAGCCCGAAGGGCGCGGCGCCTGCATTCCGCCTTACTTTCTCTTCCAGATGCGGGTCGACGGCCACTCCTGAAAACCGCGAGGCTCAGGTGGGCATGAAACATCGCTTGCCATTAGATCGCATGCGATCTAATATCCGCCCCCATGCCTTCCAAGCGCCCTGCCGCCCCACCTGTCGAAGCCCCCGCGACCAATCCGCTGGCGCTCGACGAGCAGCTCTGCTTCGCCGTGTATTCCACGATGTTGAGCCTCAACAAGGTGTACCGCGGCCTGCTGCGCGACCTGGACCTGACCTACCTGCAGTACCTCGTCATGCTCGTGCTGTGGGAGAAAGACTCGGTCAACGTCTCCGAGATCTGCAAGCGCCTCGCGCTCGAAACCACCACCCTCACACCGCTGCTCAAGCGCCTCGAGGCGCGCGGGCTCATCCAGCGCGTGCGCTCGGCATCGGACGAGCGCCAGGTCATCGTGTCGCTCACCACCGAAGGCCGCGCCATGCACAAGAAGGCCCGCGCGTTGCCGGCCTGCGTGGCGGAAGCAATGGCGCTGGAGCCCCAGGACATCGGCAACCTGCGCGACCAGTTGCTCGCACTGCGCTCGAACCTCGACAGGAACGCGTGATGGCTCGCCGCATCCGCCTTCCTGTTTTTTCATGCCATTTATATCGCATGCGATATTAATACATGCGATCAGAAATTTGCCCTCCATACCCACCACGTCATCGAAAGAACGCACCATGTCCGCCAACAGCCTGAACTCCACCGCCACCCGTCGCAGCCTGCTGCTCGGCGGCGCCTCCGTCGCAGCCGGCGCCCTCGTTGGCACCGGCTTCTCCTCCGCGGCATCCGCCGCGTCCACCGCCGCGCCGAAGCCCGGCGCGGTTACCACCTCTCCACTCAAAGGAAAGCAGACCATGAGCAACATCATCACGACCAAAGACGGCACCCAGCTGTACTTCAAGGACTGGGGCCCCGCCTCCGGCCAGCCCATCGTGTTCAGCCACGGCTGGCCGCTCGACTCGGACAGCTGGGAATCGCAGATGCTCTTCCTCGCCTCGCAGGGCTACCGCACCGTTGCGCACGACCGCCGCGGCCACGGCCGCTCGAGCCAGCCCTGGAACGGCAACGACATGGACACCTACGCCGACGACCTCGCCACCGTCATCGACACGCTGGACCTGAAGAACGCCGTGCTCGTCGGCTTCTCGACCGGCGGCGGCGAAGTGGCGCGCTACATCGGCCGCCACGGCACCAAGCGCGTCGCCAAGGCGGCGCTCATCTCGGCCGTGCCGCCGCTCATGCTCAAGACCGCGGCCAACCCCGGCGGCCTGCCCATCGAAGTGTTCGACGGCCTGCGCGCCGCGCAACTGGCCAACCGCTCGCAGTTCTACAAGGACGTGCCCTCGGGCCCCTTCTACGGCTTCAACCGTCCGGGCGCGAAGTCCTCACAGGGCCTCATCGATGCATGGTGGGCACAGGGCATGCTCGGCGGCCACAAGAACACCTACGACTCGATCAAGGCGTTCTCGGAAACCGACTTCACCGAAGACCTGAAGAAGTTCGACGTACCCACGCTCATCATCCACGGCGACGACGACCAGATCGTGCCCATCGGCGCCGCGGGTCTGGCCTCGGCCAAGCTGGTGAAGAACAACAAGCTCATCGTCTACCCCGGCGCGCCGCACGGCCTGACCGACACCCACAAGGACAAGTTCAACGCCGACCTGCTGGCGTTCATCAAGTCCTGATCGCCGACTCGGCGCGCGCTCGGCGATCGGCCGGGCCTCTTTTAGTATTCCGTGCACAACATGAAGAACTGAGAGGCCCCGGTGGACATCTTCGAAAACGTCCTTCTCATGCTGGTCGCGGCGTGCCTGCTCTTGCAGCTCTCGCGCCGCCTCGCGCTGCCCTACCCATCGCTGCTGGCGCTGGCCGGCGTCGGGCTCGGCGCGATGCCGTGGGTGCCGCACATCCACTTCGACCCGCACCTGGCGCTCGCCCTCTTCATCGCACCAGCCCTCCTCGACTCGGCTTTCGACACCTCGCCGCGCGAACTGCGACGCAACTGGATGCCGCTGGTCTCGCTGGTGCTGGTGGCCGTGCTGCTGACCACCGCCGTGGTGGCATGGGCCGGCTGGGCCTTCGCGGGGCTGCCGATTGCCGCCGCCATCACCCTCGGCGCCATCGTCGCGCCGCCCGATGCGGTGGCCGCAGCGGCGGTGATGCAGCAGTTCCGCATTCCGCGGCGCACGCTGTCGCTCATCAACGGCGAGAGCCTGCTCAACGATGCCGTCGCGCTGCTGGTGTTCGGCGTGGCGGTGTCGGCCGCGGGCGCTGCGCACCAGCCCATTGCAAGCTCGCTGCCGATGCTGCTGGTGGCGGTGCCGGGCGGCGCCGTGGTCGGCATCCTGCTCGGCAAGATCTACCTGCACTTCGTGAGCCCGCTCTTCGCGGGCACGCGCTCGGCCATCATCTTCCAGTTCGTGATGACCTTTGCCGCGTGGATCGTGGCCGAGCGGCTGCACCTGTCGCCGATCATCTCGGTGGTCGCGTTCGGCATGAAGCTGGGCCAGTACGCACCGAGCCGCAGCGCACCGCGGGACCGCGTGCAGTCGTATGCGGTGTGGGGCGCGGTGGTGTTCACGCTCAACGTGCTCGCATTCTTTTTGATGGGACTGCAGGCGCGCGGCATTCTCGACCGGCTCTCCGGCCCCGCGCTCACGCACGCGCTGCAGTTCGCGGGCCTCGTGCTCGCGCTGGTCATTGCGGTGCGGGTCGTGTGGGTGCTGTTCTACGGGGCGGTGATGCGCACGGTGAAGCACCGGCTGGGCCTCAAACCCAAGGGCATCTCGATCCCTTCGAAGCGCATCGGCTTCCTGGTCGGCTGGTCGGGCATGCGCGGGCTGGTCACCATGGCCACGGCCTTTGCGCTGCCAGCGGATTTTCCGGGGCGCGACCTCATCGTGCTGAGCGCGTTCGCGGTGGTGCTCGGCACGCTGGTGATCCAGGGCTTCACCATCGGTCCGCTGATCAAGGCGCTGAAGATCGAGCCGGACGCCTCACAGGATCAGGAAGTCTCGCTCGCGCGCATCGCGATGATGGATGCGGCGCTCTCTGCATTGGAATCAGAGCGCGGCGACGAAGCCAATGCGGTGCGCGACGAATACCGTGCCGCGCGGACCATCGCCGCCGATGAGAGCCAGCCGCAGGCCAGGACAGCACACGACCGCCTGCGCGCCACGGCCATTCGTGCGCAGCGGCAGGCGTTGGAGGCGCTGCGCGAGAGCGGGCAGATCGAGGACGACACCTACCACCGGCTCGAAGAGGAGATGGATTGGGCTGAGCTCAATGCCATTCCTGCAAACGACGTGCGGCTACAGAGCGTGTAGTGCCCTCTTGCTCCCTATCCCCTTGGGGAGAGGGAACAACACTTCAGCCCTCCTCGTACCACCGGTCCTTCGCCAGCATCACCCGGTGGTGCCCGTGCCCCGACGGCATCATCGGAAAGCAGTTCTCCTGCGCCGCGACCTGCACGTCGAGAAAGAACGGCCCCTCGCTCGCCAGGCACTCGGCCAGCGCATCTTCAAGCTCGGCCGGCTCCGTCACCCGCCGCGCCCCCCATCCGAAGGCCTTCGCCAGCGCCACGAAATCCGGCAGCGCCTCGTTCCAGCTGTGGCTCAGGCGGTTGCCGTGGTTCAGCTCCTGCCACTGCCGCACCATGCCCATGTAGCCGTTGTTGCACAGCACCAGCTTCACCGGCGTGCGGTGCTGCACCGCCGTCGACAACTCCTGGATGTTCATGAGCACCGACGCATCGCCGCTCACGCACACGCACAGCGCGTCGGGGTGGCCGATCTGCGCGCCGATGGCTGCTGGCAACCCATAGCCCATCGTCCCCGCGCCGCCCGAGGTGAGCCAGTGGCGCGGGCTGTCGAAGCGCAGGTACTGCGCGGCCCACATCTGGTGCTGGCCCACGTCGGTCGAGACGATCGCATCGCGCCCGCTGCGGCCGATGGCCTGCTGCAGCGACGACACCAGCTGCTGCGGCAGAATTGCATCCGCGCGCGGCTCGAACTTCAGGCACTCTTCCGCGCGCCAGCGCTCGATGCGCTCCCACCACGGCGC
>Ga0157370_10008290_pt1 | contig 11216 bp, 7 predicted proteins | sample C35metaG_FD_113463 | JGI IMG/M metagenome (GOLD analysis project Ga0157370, IMG submission 113463) | Corn rhizosphere microbial communities from Kellogg Biological Station, Michigan, USA - C3-5 metaG | ecosystem: Host-associated > Plants > Roots > Rhizosphere > Soil | place: USA: Michigan... | reverse complement strand
GAAGACCGCGTGCGTGCTATGCCTGTATTCCGCCATCCCCCTCATTGTCGAAGGCGTGGAACGAGCTGCTGAAAGCTGACCGCCTAAAAGGCGGTGGGATTAGACCCGGCGGCCGGAGCTAAAAAGTGCGACACCGCCTTCGCGCTACCTTCATCCGTCTGTTAGCCCCTCCAGCGTGGACTTGAACTAAGCCGCAGTAGCGATTGCGCCGAGCGATTTCGAATTGTGAGATGGAAGAGCAAAGTCATTTTGTGTCTTTCGCGGTCCGGAAGGGTTGGCGCAGATAACCGGACACTCAATGAGTCGAGCCATAAGTTGCTGCACGTTCTCCTCATAGCCAAGAGGCGATTGTCGCGCGTCGAATCGCAGCATCTGCATCTGGCACCCGTATCGCGCGTCGAAGTACGCTGGTATAGGGGTGGTTGACATTTCGAATAACCGCCCACCCATTCGCCTTAGCACCGCTGCTGACCCATTGCGTTCCGTAGCCGGGCAAATAGCGAAGGCCCCGGGAATGAGTCGCACGAAGGCATAAGAGGCTAGCACGCTGAGCAGAAAGTGTCTTGTTCCGCGAAAATGCTCGGCAATGGCCCAGCCGCCCATCTCAACATACGGAAATCCGAGTTTACGTGCACCCCTGAGTTCTTCCTCCACTGCCGTCCGGAAGGCGGATGCCCACTGTGTAGAACGGGCAAGTGCTGAAGTCGCGACCCCTAAATCCTCGAATCGGGCCAACGGCGGGTGCACCCGGTAACGAGCGCACCCTGCGATATTCCCTTTTTCGTCAAGGAGCAGGAGATGCCAACTTTGATCATCGGCCAGGGTACTGTGGCGCCCGTCAATCGACAAATCACCAGGGCGGATGGCCCCGTCTCCCAGGTAAATGCGACCTCGTAGCCGCTGCATCTCTGCCTGCAGCTGATCGTGAAGAGAATTGTCTGACCACACATTCCGGAATCGCGTCGTTCGATCCCGATTGCTCGGAGCGAGGAGAATGACCGAGCGATTTCCAAAATCGCCGAGAAGTGCCACGACAGTTGTATCGGCAGAACCGGTCGCGGACTTTATGTGAAGGCCCCATCGCCGCAACGGCAGATTGGGAGGCGAAGGCGTATCGGGCCAATTACGTGAGCATCTTGCAAAACAGAGAAATCGGGAAGAGTCGTTGAAACGGTGAGTTAACAAAATGATTCGGAAAGGGGTTCGGCTGCGTGAATCTGGTGTCGCCAGACGACCAATGCCACGAACGCGCACCCCAATCCCGTATGCAGCTAAGCCCCCGCCAGTTGCTCACGTAATTTGGGGACGTCCTGCAGCAAAACTTATTCCCCGCGGTGGAAGTGGAAACAAGCGAGTTGAGTTCGGAGCAACACCCGCTGCTTTCGGTACTATCGCTGATTCTGCTGGAAAACATGCTGCCGGCACCGCGCTCGCCAACCGCACGCGGGCCAGAGATCGTGCTGCGATGGCCCCGGCATTTCTGGCGAGCGCCATACTGATTCTGACTACCACGCGCGATCTGATGACTCGCCTGCGTATGGATCTGGGGCGGCGGCTGTGCGGGTGGTAGAGTCCTGCGGCGCTGCCGCATGAATCGAAATTTTCGCGGGCATTCGCCGAATGCGCTCAGACCGTGTAGCCCCAGCAGTGGAGAAGCGGTAATCGTGATTAGCCTTCGACTGCGATCGTGGCGCGCGAGCGCTTTTTGGAACGGTGCTGCCGAAGGCCTGGCGCGAAGAAAAATACAAGGCTCGACAAGGTAAATCAGCCGCGGCTAAGGGGCGCGCCTTTCGCCGGACCAAGGCGACGCGTACGCGCATTCAGAAACAGCCTCATCAGAAACTGGACCGCATGCTGAATGATTTACCGCGCCAATGCGATATGGGGACGAAGGCGAGCAGACAGGGGCATCAGCAATATTGCATGGCAACAAACTCCATCTCGACTGGCGGACGGAGCAAGTACCGATCAGCGCGGTTCTGACCAGCGCCAGCGTGCACGATTCGCGGGTCACAGTTCCTCTGATGATCATGACTTCGTAACGCGTCGTTCACCTCTGATCGGCCATGACGCCGATCCGATCCATGCACATAGCCGCCAGCTTAACCATCTGCCCATCATTCCTCCCCACCGAGGCGCGGGGAGCAGAAAACCTTCGCAACTACCCAAAGTGTCCGGATCGTCCGGCGCCGCAGCTGACATGGGCTCAGCAGGACCGCTATCGGACGCGCACCATCAGCGAGCGCGTCCATGCCCGCCTCAAGATGAGTTTGGGGCTGGCACATTCGCGTGCGCCGTCGCGTTAGACTGAGCGCCCACCTGATATTTCGTGCGCTGAAAAATAAGAGTTGACATTTGGCTGCCGATGGGCGCGCCAGGCTGATTCACATCCCCGGAACCCTCATCATGCACTCATGAAAACGCCCTCCGGGATGGGCCACGGATGATCCTGTTGCCTTTCTCGCATCCTCCGATCTCTATTCTTGTCTTCCCGCCTTCCGTGCCCCCGCCTTCAGGCCCGGCAACAATCTTGTGCCTTATGTCAAGCCCGCCCACCTGAGTTTTGCAAGTCGGCGGCGTGTGCCGCGAGTTTTTCTCAATTCTTCTCAGCAGGGAGGCGAATCCTTAGATACTGCAGGCGCCGACGCGGCTCACCGCGGGTCGACCTTGGGCAGGATGTCTCGCGCGCACGGCAACGAACCACATTCCGTTCGGTGTCACAACGTGACGACGGCGCTGCAGCAAACGGCTTGGCACGCGCCATCTTTGGGGGGTGAAGAACGAGTCCCTTCAGGATACGTGAGAGTCACTTCACTTCCCTCCGGTCGTTCGTCCCCTTGCCAGGATTGTCGTCTTGCAACGACGAAATGTCGGGACACGTCGATCAAATTCGATTCATCGTCAGCATCACAGGAGTCCGGACACTAGGGCGTGAGGAGGGGAGGCGATGATAAGCGCGTGTTTCGCCTCCCAAATTCGTGGAATTACCCCATTATGTATTCAAAAGCAGAAATTTTCCTCAATTTTCCGCAAAAATATTTTGCAGTATGACCGCCTGAAGAGCGATCGGGAGATTGATAAGCATCTCGGTCTCCTGTTTCGATAAGTTCGAAGGCCAATCCGGGCTTGACGGTAGCGCTACTCGCTTCCAGATTCGATGTTTTCGGTAAATACAGCATCGCTTCGAAGGCGCCGGAAAGTAGGCGGTCAAAGTGCGAAAAATCGGCCGATTAACATAAGGATAGGGCCGGTAATTTATGTAATATTCATCCCAAATTTTTGTGATCACAGAAATGTTATCTACTATCGCAGATTTTTGGATCACAAGGAAAATACCGTAGTACTAAAGTTCTAGCCGTGCCCTGTCGGATGAATTGTATGAATCTTGTTCATAACGGCCGCGACCGCTGCATTGACAAGTGCCGCCGAAGTGATCCGAGTTCGGTAATGAATTCTCAGGGGGATGCAGATGTGCCACTTCTCTGAATTTCAGCGATTCATAATCCTCTGATCTTCTTGTGGGGTTCGAGTCGTAGCAAGTCGAATCGCGCTACATCCGCGGCTAGAGGCGAGCCGGGGCTGCTGGAGCCTCCGTCACAGACTTCCGTTTCATGGCGACCTGATACGGTGAATGGATGCGAGGCAGGTGGGTCAATCCATCAAAAGGGATGTGGCGCAAAGGTCAAATGCCGGGTGAAAAAATCCCATTCCGCCGGGTCGAAAATTCCCCAGTCCGGCGCGAGTGTCAACGCCAGACGAAAATTGGTTCTCCCGCAATTTTGATGATGTTTTGATCGCGCGAAAGTGCCCAGAACATATCGGATTCGAAATGTTTTATCCTGGCAAAGCAAATGGTTACCCTCCCCGGCCATTTGCAGGCGCTCCTGCCCGAGCCGTCCGAACTCCGGCTGGAGCGGGTAGAGCGAACAAGCAACCTGATTTTGATCGTGGTGAAGGCAGCACGCCAAAGCGCCGCCTGCCCGACCTGTCGAGTACTTGCCCATCGAATTCATAGCCGGTACGAGCGCACGCTCCGCGATCTGCCCCGGCATGGCGCGACAGTTCGGCTGCGCCTTGTGGCTCGACGATTTTATTGCCGTTCGCCGGACTGCGGCCGAAAGATCTTTACCGAGCGCCTTGCCGGAGTGGTGCGCCGGCACGGCCGATCGACCGAACGATTTCGTCAGACGCTCGCAGTGATCGGCTATGCGCTGGGCGGCGAGGCGGGCGCACGACTCGCCGAGCGGATGGGCATCGAATCGAGCGGCGACACCATTCTGCGCACGCTCAAAGAAGGCGAGCCCGATTCAGCTACCCGAGCCGTACGTGTCCTTGGCGTCGATGACTGGGCCTGGCGAAAGGCTCAGCGTTACGGGACCATTCTCGTGGATCTCGAACGCCGACGGCCAGTGGATCTGCTGCCCGATCGTTCGGCCACCAGCCTTGAGCGCTGGCTTTATGATCATCCCGGCATCGAGGTGATTGCGCGCGATCGTTCCAACTGCTATGCGGAAGCAGCAACGAATGGGGCGCCGGAAGCGATTCAGGTGGCGGATCGGTTTCATCTGCTCTCGAACCTCACGACGGCAGCCTAGCGGGCTTTGGAGCAGATACGAATGGAGCCGTCGGTTGATGAACCCGCCCCGGTGATCCCGCCTGAACCGAATTCCGCGCCAGCCGTAGAAAGCCGAGCAAGTCAGTTGCGCAGGCAACGCCGCCAACGCCGGGTCGAACGCTACAACGAGGTGATGCGGCTATATAAGGAGGGCCACTCACAAAAAAGCATCAGCCGGATGCTCGGGATCGAGCGAAAGACAGTCCGGCGCTTTCTTCGATCCGGCCAGTTCCCCGAACGTGGCAAACCGAAGCGCAAGCCAGGCCACGTCGAACAGTTTCGTGAGTACCTCGAGCAGCGCTGGAAACAGGGCTGTCACAATGCCACTCAGCTCTGGCGCGAAATTCGCAATCGGGGCTATAGCGGGGGCCGCGGCATGGTTGGGCGAATGGTGTCGAGCTTCCGCGCTCCGGGAACAAAATACTTTCGCCACGCTGCAGCTGAGCCGCGGTCGCGGCGTGTGACGTCGTCCCCACGCCAGATCGCGTGCCTGCTCGTCCGCAGGCCAGAGCGGGTATCGCGCCCTGAGCAAGAGTTCCTCACCGCACTCAAACGAAATAATCCTGTCATTGACGTTCTCCATGAAATCGTCCAGGACTTCTCGACGATGATGCGCGGGCGTAACCTTGATCAACTCAGACACTGGATGCATCGGGCCACGGCGACAGGCATCCCGGCACTGAAATCGTTTGTCGCGGGTTTGCGCCGCGATCAGGCTGCTGTCAATGCCGCGTTCTCTTCACAGTGGAGCAGCGGCCAGGTCGAGGGCCAGATACATCGACTCAAACTGATCAAACGGCAGATGTACGGCCGTGCCGGTTTCGCACTGCTCCGCCGCCGAGTCCTGCCTTTCGTTGCCGATGAGGAGCGGCGCGCGCCATGAGCATCATCAAAATTGCGGAAGGGCCCGAAAATTCCCCATTTCGCCAGTTGAAAATTCCCCAGCCCTCGCCGAGTGGTGGTTGACGGTTTCCGGCTACTGGCCTCACCATGGCAACGTCCGGTGAAGCGGAAGCGAGCAATGGTGGAGACCAACTCGCCGAGGAATAGCCGGTCGCAGACTCATCGAGACGATGAAGCCCGGGGCGAAGCCGCAAACGGCGCCGCTCCGGGATTTGAAGAACACATCGGATCGAAAGATCTGCTCATGCCTTGAAAACTCATAACGAATGGGTTCGCTTTCCACGATTGTTTAGGGCCACAGCAATCGCAGCCGCTGGTTCAGAGCTGGCCTGCTGATCCTCCGTGCGCGGGAGCAGGCCGGCGCGACGCCGATCTTTCAGCCGGTAACTTTCGCCGCGGATGTTGATCGTGGTCGAATGGTGCAGCAGCCGGTCCAGAATCGCGGTGGCAATGATCTGGTCACCGAAGATCGAGTCCCAGTCGCCATAGCTCTTGTTCGAGGTCAGGATGATGCTGCCGCGCTCATAGCGGGCGCTAACCAGCTGGAAGAAGATCGTCGCGCCGAGATCATCGAGCGGCAGATAACCCATTTCGTCGATGATCAGGACTTTCGGCGCGAGATACACCCGCATTCTCCGGTCCAGCCGGCCTTCGCGATAGGCGCGACCGAGATCGTGGATCAGATCGTGAGCAGTCATGAAGTACGCGCCGAATCCGGCCTGAATCGCGGCTTCGGCGAGCGAGACGCTCAAGTGAGTTTTGCCAGCCCCGGGCGGCCCGAGAAAGATGACATTGCTCGCCTCGTGGATGAAACGCAGGGTACGCAGTTCCCGAATCTGCCGCTCGTCGATCGAGGGCTGGAAAGCGAACTCGAACTGATCGAAGTTCTTCACGAAGGGCAGATGTGCCAGTTGCAGCCGCGCCCGCAGGTACCGCGTCCGGCGCGCATCGACCTCGCACGCCAGCAGTTCGTCAACGAAATCGGCATAGCTCGGTTCCTTCTTCGCCGCCTGCTCGAGCAGGTTTTCGAGCCGCGCTTCGATGGCCTTCAGGCCGAGGCTCTGCAATGAAGTCTGGATACGCTCGATGGGCGTCATCGCGCGCCTCCCATGGCGGCGGCTTCGTAAGCCGCCAGTGGACGGGTTTCGACGACCGGCGCTGTCTCGCGCAGATGAATGAGGATCTTGTCTCCGCGGCTGCCGCTCAGCGGAATCCCGCGATGATGTTCGGCCTGCGTGACCACCTGATGGCGCCGGGCGCGATCATCCAGCGCAATCCGAGGCAACCGACGCGCGCTGATTTGACGCGAGAGATCGAGCGGCTTCGCGATGATTATCAGCTCATTACGGGCGACCGCTTTGACTGGTTCCACTGTCCTATCTTATTTCGCGACGAGCATACTGAGCTTTGCAGGGCCCATGTTGTCAACCAAGGGTTCGTCGGTGCCACGAAGGCATGGACTGTACAGCGGAAGGATGTCGACAATTTCTACGGAAGCTTCTTCGAATCAGAATTCGTCTTGATCGACAGACTAGGACCAGGCGCTATTCAGCGGACCATCGAAAACCCCGGATTAGCGAAGAAGGTTCCCGTCAAAATCTCGCTCAAAGGTGACCGCGTCGACTTCTATCGCTACAAGCGCGGCCCGGTACCGGACGAACACACCCGAATCATCGTTGAGGGGCCTTCAGGAATTGCTCGATCGCTGGTTCTAAAGATGTCGCCGGACAAAGTTGAGCGAGATGTCAGCCCGGATGACTGGGAGCTGTCGGTAGAGAAGGACCTCCGACTGGGTTACAACTACAGCTTGTCTGCTGGCGGACATTTCACGGGATGGGATGTGCTTGGGAACTTTTTTGTAAGGAACTGCACGTACGAGAAGCGGCAAGTGCGGCTGAATGCAGCCTCCCACTTCTGGCACTTCAGAAATATGGTGCGTCCTGTAGTGTCGCACACGCCTATGCTGGGTGGCACGGTTTCGGATGGACAGATGTATATCTGCGAAACGACCCAGAAGCATCGCTGGGCCTTCATCGTCTTCGTTAAGTTACCCAACTCGCTCCATGCGGTTGTACTTCCGATTCTCGACCATCCCGACGGCGCCGCTCGTTTCTATGATTTTCTTTCTTCGGGCACATCCAACCTTATCGTGCGGTTCTGCAAATTCGAGGCGGGCACCTTCCATGCTCATCCGAGAACAACCAACTTTGAATGGCCGGGGATTAATGCGTCGGACAAACTGCGGTGACCGAGCACTGCATGAATATGGAGTCAACTCGCATCGGCATAGGGATCAGAGCCAGCGAAGGGTCGGTGGATCGAGGCAGACGAACCGGTCATACTTCGCCCATTCAGAGAGGCCGGTGTGCAATTCGTAATTCTTGGTGGCCGAGCCGTGCAATTTCAAGGGTAGGGTAGCTGCACTTGAGAACGCGGCGGAACCGCCGAAAGGAAATTAAGGTGCCTGCATGGCGGTCTCCGGGATTCGACGGCGCCTTAGGATCCTCGAACATACCGGCCTGTTCAGCTCGCCACGGGTGTGTCGGCCGCTGGCCGCCGCCGACCTCGAGGTTTTCATTAAGAAGCTTCGGCAGGGTATTCGACTTGATCTTGCCGAGTGGAGTCGCTGGAGCAGCAGACACCCGTGATTCACGGCGAATACCTTATTGCCGCTCACAATGGGATAGTGATCGCCAAACGTTACATCGGTATCGATGTGGCAGTGGAGATCTGAATGCGACCAGCAACTTCACACGTCAACTCGACAAATCCCGGGTTTGCCGTTACTGCCGATATTGCCTGATAACGGACCACGGGAACGTCGTCAAGCGCCCGGCATCGGCGCCAGGGCGGTCCGCGTCGCGGGCTCGCTGGTGAATCTGAGTAGGCGTCGCACTACTGAGAAAATCCTGGCGACGATTATCATCGCCTGAGGCTAATCGGCCGTGTGTCACGGCAGCAACATAAGCCGGTACTAGAACCGTATCCGCTCCGGGCAGGTCATGCGAAAGATGGTCACATTACCCAGACGGGCGAAGCCTGTCCCACCCGCAAGGCGATCACGACGCCGCTGGCCGCGCCTTGAACAATTCAACCGCGCTTCGCGAATACTCTCCGCTGGACATACACAGATCCTCCCGTTCGAATCAATGTAACGGAAGATGGCAGAGAGGCTTCAGCTAGTCTGCTGGTACCCGGAAGCTATTCAATAATCTCAAATCCATGTATGCTGGGGCTCGGTCAAAAATCGATGCAAATCCGACGCGCTATCGGTGTCTTTATCCTTTCGGCTGCAGCCTACGGTCAAAACATCATTACGAGCATGGCGGGGACCGGTTTTCCGGGCTTTAGCGGGGATGGCGGCCCGGCGGCATCCGCGCAACTTTACACACCGCAGAATGCCGCTGTGGACTCCAACGGAACGGTGTACTTTTCCGACAACAACAATCATCGAATCCGAAGGGTCACGCCGGACGGCACGATCTCAAGTATTGCGGGAAACGGGATTCAATTTGTAACTGGCGTCTCTTCTACTGATGGGGATGGCGGGCCGGCGCTGAGTGCAAGCCTCGGGTGGGTGTATCAGGTTGCGATTAGCCCCGATAACGGGACTCTTTGTTTCGGCGATTATGGAGCTTATAAGATCCGCTGCGTCACTCTGAGTACCGGGATTATCCAGGGATACGGAACAGGGCAGGCCGCATACGGCGGCGACGGAGGCCCGGTGTCCGAAGCGAGTTTCTACTTTCCCAGGGGTGTCGCGTATGATCCCGCCGGCAATCTGTACGTCGCCGATTTCGCCGCTAACACTGTCCGGCAGATCAACTGGTCAACGGGTATCGTAACTCGGATTGCGGGAGGGGGAACTTCGCTCGGCGACGGGGACCTGGCGACGGCGGCAAGCCTGAGCTTTCCCAATGGCCTGGCCTATTCAAGCGGTGCGTTATATATAGCCGACCAGGGAAACAATCGCGTTCGGCGCGTGGATCTGACGAGCGGGATCATCACAACAGTGGCAGGAAATGGCAGTCCGTATTTTTCGGGAGACGGAGGACCAGCGACTTCAGCGGGCGTTTCGCCGATCTGGATTGCACTCGACCAGAGCGGAGATCTGTTCATCGCGGGCCCGAATGTTGTACGCATGGTCAATGCGGCGGGCACCATCTCCACGATCGCAGGAAACGGGAACAGCGGATGGGGATACGACGATGTTTCCGCCACGCAGACTGTGTTCAGCGGCCTGGACGGACTGGCCTGGGATCAGACGAGACAGAGACTCCTGATCAGCGACTATGCGGATCGGATTCGCCAGATATTCTTTACGCCTCCGACCACGATTTTTCTGAGTGTGACGCCAAATTCCGCGAACCCCGGGCAGGCGGTTACGCTGCAGGCAACGTTGCTGCCGGAATCTGCGACGGGCAGCGTAAGGTTTCATAACGGCTACAACGTGATTGCGACTGCTCCTGTGAACCAGGGACTGGCCACCTTCACCTGGACTCCGCCGGGCACCGGATCCTTCGCGGTCTACGCGATTTACGGCGGCGACCTCAACGATAACCTGAGCAGTTCTTCGACGATTACCGTGTCAGTAAAGAACACCTCGGCAGTAACGCTCACGAGCAGCGCCAATCCGGTGTTGGCTGGCAGCCCGGTGACACTGACCGCAGTAGTGGGTCCATCAGGCGCGACGGGTGTGGTGCAGTTCTTCAACGGCGGTTCTCTTCTGGGCTCTGCAACTCTCACAGGCGGTCAGGCGCAACTTACAGTCAGCATGCTTCCCGCCGGTACGGACTCGCTGATCGCGTCCTATGGGGGCGATACGAACTACAACGGGAGCACATCCCCGGTACTCGTCGAGACGGTTAAGGGCAATACCTCGATTACGCTCAACGCCTCACCGAATCCGTCGACTTACGGAACAGCCGTCACGTTGTCCGCCAGCGTCACCCCGTCCTCAGCAACTGGATTTGTTCAGTTCGCAAACGGGAACACGGTATTAGGTTCGGTAGCATTAAGCGGCGGAACCGCTAAACTCTCCGTTAACGCACTGCCTGCGGGCACGGACACCCTGACCGCTTCATACCTGGGAGACAGCCTCAACGCGCCGGGTTCCCCGGCAGTCTTCGCCGAGACGGTCAACAAGGCCAACTCATCAGTTGGGCTAAGCGCGACTCCGACTTCGCAATCGAATTCGGGACAAACCGTGACCTTAACGGCAAGGGTTACGCCCTCGATCGCTACGGGAACAGTGCAGTTCCTCGACGGCTCAGTCGTGATCGGAACGGCTTCGCTCGCTAACGGGAACGCCGTGTTCGCTACGTCATCACTTTCTTCGGGGAACCACTCGATTAAAGCGAATTACACGGGCGACGGTAATGTGAACGGCAGCGAGTCGTCTGCGCTCCCATACAAGGTCAAGCATTAAACGACCGTAGAACGGCATACTTGCAGCCCTGCAATTCGGACAGGGGGATTAGCGTGAACGATTTTGTTTCAACAACCAGGGCTATTTCTTCGCGAGCGATAACTTTGGCGCGAACGGCAACACAGGCAATGTTGCGGCGATCGCCGCTAACCCGGGTTTCTCACAGGGTATAGGCAAAAGGCCGTCTTCTGTGGCATAACTGAGTTTCCAACAAGCAGTTAACGCCAACAGGAGGACGGCCTTCGCTATGACAGAGTGTAGCCAATCGGG
>Ga0157370_10008286_pt1 | contig 11216 bp, 4 predicted proteins | sample C35metaG_FD_113463 | JGI IMG/M metagenome (GOLD analysis project Ga0157370, IMG submission 113463) | Corn rhizosphere microbial communities from Kellogg Biological Station, Michigan, USA - C3-5 metaG | ecosystem: Host-associated > Plants > Roots > Rhizosphere > Soil | place: USA: Michigan... | reverse complement strand
GGGCGAATTCGCGCTTGGGGGCGGCCCGGCGCGCTCACTGGACTACCCTCCGCGCTTCGCGCTTCGGGGCGAATTCGCGCTTGGGGGCGGCCCGGCGCGCTCATGCGCGCACGCGAAAGCGGCCGCGCAGCGTATCGAGCGCGCCGCCGATGCCCGACGGAAACAGGCTCACGATCAGGAGAATCGCGATGCCCACACCGGCACGCCAGTAGTCGGTGTAGCGCGCGAGCACGTCGGAGAGCCAGGTGAACGCGACCGCGCCGAGCAACGGCCCGAAGAGCGCACTCATCCCGCCGAGCAGCATCATGACGAGCACGTCGACCGAGCGCGGGATCGACAGTGCATCGGGCGCGACACCGCCTTTCGAGAAGGCGAACAGCGCACCCGCGAGGCCCGCGAACGCGCCGGCGATCGCGAGAGCCTTGATCCGGCGTGCACGCACGTCGATGCCGATCGCCTCGGCCCGCAGCGCCGAATCGCGCGCACCGCGCAACGCGTAGCCGAACGGTGTGAACGCGACGTGCGCCAACGCGACGAGCGCAACTGCGACGACGACGAGCACGAAGAGGTAGTAGTGCACGCGGGCGCCGACCCGATCGGGCGGCCACACGCCGATGATGCCGTTCGAGCCACCGGTGACGCTTGACCACTGGACGGCGATCGACCACAGGATTTGCGCGAAGGCGAGCGTCAGCATCGCGAAGTAGATGCCCGACATCCGCACGCAAAGCGCCGCGAAGGCGAGGGCGGCGACCGCTGCGACCAGCGGCCCCAGCGCGAGCGCGACGACAAACGGCAGGCCATGCGTGACGGCGAGTGCGACCGCGTAGGCGCCGAGCCCGAAATACGCGGCGTGGCCGAACGACGTCATGCCGCCGTGGGCGACGATCAGCCGCAGGCTCGCGGTGAAGAGCGCGGCGACGAGGATGTCGGTTGCGAGCACGAGCAGGTACTGATCGCCGAACAGGGGCAGCAGCAACGCGACGACGACCAGCGCGGCGGCGACGAGCGCGCTGCCTCGAGCCGGCCGGCGCACGAGCGCGCGCTCGATCGCGACGCTCGTCGTTGCGGGCACCACCGAGGGCCGGCCGAGCAGGCCCGAAGGCCGCACGAGCAGGACGAGCGCCATCACGACGAACTCGATCACGAGCGTCAGCCGCGGAAACGCGATCGGGATCGGCCCGACGTCCACGGTGCCGGCCGCGATGCACAGTGCCTTGGTGACGCCGATGATGATCGCGGCGATGAACGCCCCGGGCACCGAACCGAGTCCGCCCAGCACGGTGACCACGAACGCGTCGGCGATGACCGCGAGGTCCATCCCGAGATTGGCGGGCTCGCGTGGCAGCGTCAGAGCGCCGGCCAGGCCCGCGAGGAACGACCCGAGCGCGAATGCGGCCGTGAAGAGCGTGCGCTCGTCGATGCCGAGCGCGGCGGCGAGCACGCGATTTTCGGAGGCCGCGCGCACGACCATGCCGAAGCGCGTGCGCTGGATCAGGATCGTCAGCAGCACGAGCACGACGGGACCGACGGCGAGCAGGAACAGGTCGTACTCGGGGACAGCGCGGCCCAACAGTTCGACGACGCCGTCGAGGCCCGCGACGCGCGGCCCGAGCCGATCCTCGGGACCCCACAGCGCCAGCGCGGCGTCGCGCACGATCAGGACGACGCCGAACGTCGCGGTGAGCTGCAGGAGCTCCGGCGCCGGGTAGAGTCGCTTCAGCAGCAGCACCTCGATCAGCGCGCCCAGCACGCCGACCGCGAGCGCGGTCGCGAGCACCGCGCCCCCGAAGCCCGCCGCGGATCCGGCGTACGCGCCGAACGCCGCGCCCGTCGTGTACGCGACGTACGCGCCGAGCATGAAGAACGAGCCATGCGCGAAGTTGACGATGCGCGTGACGCCGAAGATCAGCGTCAGGCCGGCGGAGATCAGGAAGAGCGAGGAGGCGGACGCGAGACCGTTGAGAAGCTGGACGGCGAGCGAGGCGAGCGACACGCGCTGCGATGCGTCACGAGCCCGGGCGAAGCTTGCGCACGACCTCGTCCGGCGGCAGGAAGTCCTTCCCGTTCGCGTAGTGCCAGTCGACCATGACGCCCTTGCCGTCGCGCACCGCGGTGCGGCCGACGTAGGCGCCCATCGTCGACTGATGATCGATCGCCCGATACGTCACCGACCCGAACGGTGTCTCGAACGTCAGGCCTTCCATCGCGGCGACGAGCTTCTCGGTGTCGGTGGAGCCCGCACGCGCGATCGCGGCGGCGGCCGATTTCACGGTGCTGTAACCGACGACCGAGCCGAGCCGCGGGTAGTCGTTGAACTTCGCCTGGTAGGCGGCGAGGAAGCGCTTGTGCTCCGGGGTCTCGATGGCGTACCAGGGATAGCCGGTCACGTACCAGCCCACGGGCGCCTCGGCCTTCAACGGGTCGAGGTACTCGGGCTCGCCGCCGAGCAGATTGAACACCGGCCGGTCCTTGAACAGACCGCGTAGCTCGCCTTCGCGGACGAATCGCGCCAGATCGGGCCCGAACAGCGACGAAAAGATCGCGTCGGGCCTCGCGTCCTGCAGCGCCTGGACGACGGCGCCGGGCTCGATCTTGCCGAGCGGCACGGCCTGCTCCACGAATTCGAGGCTGCCGCCCTGCTGCGCCTGCATCTGTTGCTTGAACGTCGCGGTCGCGGCCTGTCCGTATTCGTAGTTCGGATAGACGATCGCCCAGCGCGTCTTGCGCAGCTTCACCGCCTCGGGCACCAGCATCGCGGTCTGCATGTAGGTCGATGCGCGCAGCCGGAACGTGTACCGGTTGCCGTCCTCCCAGACGATCTTGTCGGTGAGCGGCTCGGCCGCGATGAAGAGGACGTGCCGGCGCTTGGCGAGGTCGGCCACGGCGAGACCGATGTTGGACGCGAACGTGCCCATCAGCAGCGCGACGCGCTCGCGCGTCAGGAGCTCCTCCGCCACGCGGACCGCGTCGCCCGGCACGCCGTTGTCGTCGCGCGACACGACCTCGATCTTGCGTCCGAGGACCCCGCCCGCGGCATTGATTTCGTCGACTGCGAGCTCCATACCTTTTCGGTACGGGTCGAGAAAGGCCGGGAACTGCTTGTATTCGTTGAGCTCGCCCAGACGGATCGACTGTGCAAGCGCGGGCGCCGCCAGGAAAAGGGCGAGCAGGATCGCGACGGGGCGTGCCATGGGGTTCCTCGCGGGGTCGGCTCATCGATGGTATCAAACGCCGAATCGCGTGCGAATTCGCCTTCAAACGCTTGATTTGGGATAAGGATATGCTTCGGACGTCCTTTGGGCGACAGGCCCCGAAACGATAAAATTTCGCTTCCAGGCGCCTTTACGCCGCGGATCGCACGCCATCACGATGCTTCGACTCGCCCACGGACTCGCTTTCGCCGACTTGTATTCAGTCGACGGCGCTGCCCGCATCGACCGATTTTTCCTCGCCCACGTGACGCGCGCCGACGCGGCGCTCGCAAAACGTTTTGGGGCGGCCCGCGTCGACCCCGCGGCGCTCGCTGCCCGCGACGAGTCGCAACTCCTGATCGAGATCGCGCCGCATCTCGAGGACTTTCTCGCGGACCTGTTCGGCATCGGCGATTCGGTGCACGCGCTCGAGGCGCAGCATCACGAGCTCGCGCCGCTCTTCGTCGTCAAGCGCCAGTTCGTCCAGCGCAAGGCGATGAACGCGTACAGGGCGGAGATTGCGGCCACGCTCGACGGAACTGCGCTGCGTGCGGAAGTCGACGCGATGCTCGGTCCGCACGACGGCGTACAGGCCTTCGAGCTCGCGTTCGCGCAGGCCGTCACGCGCTGGCAGCGGGACGAGGCGGCGAACGCGCAGGCGCTGGAGGTCGCACAACGCTATGCCGCGTGGGCTGCCCACACGCATGAAGGCAGGTCGGCGCATCGCGGCGGCGTGCTGTTCCGTGCGCCGCGCAAGCTCGACATGATGCGGCTGGTGCCCGTCGAGACGATCGCGCAGAACGGCGTCCAGATGCTGCAACGCCCTCCGCACGAAGGTCTTCGACGCCGCGAAGGGTTCAAGCTGACCGATGCGGGCACCGACCTCGTCGGCGGGCTCGATCAGGCGCATTACTGCATCTGGTGCCACGAGCAGGGGAAGGACTCGTGCGCGAAAGGGTTGCTGGAAAAGGCGCCGCGGCCCGAGGATCCGTACAAGAAATCGGTGTTCGGGGTGTCGCTCGCCGGCTGCCCGCTGGAGGAACGGATCTCCGAATTCCACAAGCTGCGCGCGGAAGGCTGGCCGATCGGTGCGCTTGCGATGATCTGCGTCGACAACCCGATGGCGGCGGCGACGGGACACCGGATCTGTAACGACTGCATGAAGGCCTGCATCTACCAGAAGCAGGATCCGGTCGACATACCGCAATCGGAAACGCGCGTGCTGAAGGACGTGCTCGCGTTGCCGTACGGATTCGAGATCTATTCGCTGCTGACGCGCTGGAACCCGCTCGACCTGCGCCGGCCGATGCCGAGGGCCCCGACCGGCAAGCGCGTGCTCGTCGTGGGGCAGGGGCCGGCAGGCTTCACGCTCGCGCATCATCTGCTGAACGAAGGTCACACGGTGGTCGCGATCGACGGCCTGAAGATCGAGCCGCTCGATCCCACGCTGTCCGGCGTCACGGCGCTCGGCGAGCGCGTGCCGTTCGTGCCGATCGAGGATTTCGAGGCGCTCGCCGAGCCGCTCGACGCACGCGTGATGGCGGGCTTCGGCGGCGTCGCCGAGTACGGCATCACGGTACGCTGGGACAAGAACTTCCTGAAGGTCGTGCGGCTTCTGCTCGAGCGGCGCGCGAGCTACGGGCTGTACGGCGGCGTGCGTTTCGGCGGCACGATCGACGTCGACGACGCGTTTGCGATGGGGTTCGATCACATCGCACTCGCGGCCGGTGCGGGCCGTCCCACGGTGCTCGAATTGCCGAACGGCCTCGCGCACGGCGTGCGCACCGCATCGGATTTCCTCATGGCGTTGCAGCTCACCGGCGCGGCGAAGAACGACTCGATCGCGAACATGCAGGTGCGGCTGCCCGTCGTCGTGATCGGGGGCGGGTTGACGGCGATCGACACCGCGACCGAGGCGCTCGCCTACTACCCGGTGCAGGTCGAGAAATTCCTCGCACGCTACGAGACGCTCGTCAAGGCGAGCGACCGGACCGCAGTCGAAGCGGCGTGGAGCCCGCACGAGTTCGCGATCGCGCAGGAATTCCTCGCGCACGCGCGCGCATTGCGTGCAGAACGGGAAGCCGCCGCACGCGAAGGCCGCGACGCGCGCATCGCGGAGCGCCTGCGGTCGTGGGGCGGCGCGACCATCGCGTATCGCAAGCGGCTCGTCGACAGCCCGTCGTACACGCTCAATCACGAGGAAGTCGAGAAGGCGCTCGAGGAAGGCATCCGCTTCGCGGAAGGGTTGACGCCGCTTGCGATCGACGTCGACGACGCGGGCCACGCGAAGGCGCTGACGGTGGCCGTGCGAGCGCGCGGCGACGACGGCCAATGGTCGGAGGTGCGCCGCGAGCAGATGCTCGCACGCACGATTCTCGTCGCTGCGGGGACGCAGCCGAACACGGTGCTCGCCCGCGAGGACGCGTCGCATTTCAAGCTCGACGGCCGCTACTTCGAGCTGCACGACGAGGACGGGACGTTCGCGAAGCCGATCCGCGGGCTCGCCAAGCCGGCGAAGCCCGCCGTCCTCACGCACCTTCGCGACGACGGCCGCGCCATCAGCTTCTTCGGCGATCTGCATCCGTCGTTTCACGGCAACGTCGTCAAGGCGATGGCGAGCGCCAAGCAGGGCTATCCGATCGTGTCGCGGATGCTCGCGCGCGTGCGGCGACCGGCGCACGGCACGCAAGCCGAATTCTTCGCGATGCTGGACGAGACGTTTCGTGCCCGTGTCGAGCGCGTCGTGCGCCTGACGCCGACGATCGTGGAAGTCGTCGTGCACGCGCCCGCTGCCGCGCGGCGCTTCCGTCCGGGGCAGTTCTACCGGCTGCAGAATTTCGAATCGCTCGCGCCGCGCCCGCACGGCACGCGGCTCGCGATGGAAGGGCTCGCGCTCACGGGGGCGTGGGTCGATCGCGAGCGCGGGCTCGTGTCGGTGATCGTGCTCGAGATGGGCGGCTCGTCCGACCTATGCGTGACGCTGAAGCCCGGGGAGCCGATCGTGCTCATGGGCCCGACCGGCGCTCCGACCGAGATCGACCACGACAAGACGGTGGTGCTGGTCGGCGGCGGGCTCGGCAACGCCGTGCTGTTCTCGATCGGTCGCGCGTACCGCGACGCGGGGTCGAAGGTGCTGTATTTCGCCGGCTACCGGCGCATGGTCGATCGCTACAAGATCGAGGACATCGAGGCCGCCGCCGACGTCGTCGTCTGGTGCTGCGACGAGGGACCGGGCTTCGACGCGACGCGCCCGCAGGACTGCGCGTACGTCGGCAACATCGTCGACGCGATGCGCGCGTATGCGACGGGTGCGCTCGGCGGTGCGCCGATTCCCCTGGCCGACGCGGACCGCATCATCGCGATCGGCTCCGACAAGATGATGGCGGCCGTCGCCGCCGCGCGCCATACGTTGCTCGCGCCGTACCTGTCACGCGATCACCGGGCGATCGGCTCGATCAATTCGCCGATGCAATGCATGATGAAGGAGATCTGCGCGCAGTGCCTGCAGCCGCAGCGCGACCCCGCAACGGGCGAGACGCGCTACGTGTTCTCCTGCTTCAACCAGGACCAGCCGCTCGACGAGGTCGACTTTCCCGCGCTCGATGCACGGCTTCGCCAGAACGCCGTTCAGGAGAAGCTGACTGCCCGCTGGGTCGAGCGCGTGAGCGAAGGCGGCGGCGACTGACGTAACGAGCGCTCGGATTCGGTGGAAGTCCAAAGCCGGCTGCCAGGGAATCCGACCTCTTCCCATCTGCGGTAGCATCGCCGCCTTCGCAGTCCTGAAGGCCGGCATGTCGCTCATCCGTCCCATCGCGGCGATGGCTGCGCTGCTTGCGGCGATCGCCGTCTCGCCCGCGCGCGCCGCGGATGAGCCGGCTCCATCGCTGCACCTGCCCGACGGCGTGCGCCCCGAGCGTTACGCGGTGACGCTCACCGTCGTTCCCGGCGAAGCCAATGTGCGGGGGCGCATCGTCATCGATGTCGCGCTCGATGCGCCGCGGTCGATTGTCTGGCTCAATGCCGATCGCGTCATCGTCGGTGCCGTCGACGTCGACGGCAGCGCTTCGCGCGCGACGCTGCGCACCGGCGATCCGCAGGTCGTCGGACTCGCGTTCGATCCGCCGCTCGAAGCGGGCACGCACCGCGTCACGCTGGAGTATGCGGCCAACCAGGATCTCAAGTCGGCGCGCGGCATTTTCGCCGTGAAGGACGCGAGCGGGTGGTACGCGATGACGCAGTTCGAGCCGCTTTCGGCACGCCGCGCATTTCCGTGCTTCGACGAGCCACGCTTCAAGGTTCCATGGCAGCTCACGCTGCGCGTGCCGCGCGATCTCGCCGCCGTCGCCAACGCGCCCGTGGCGGCCGAGCGCACGATCGGCGACGGCATGAAGGAGATCGCATTCGCGCCGACGAAGCCGCTTCCGTCGTATCTGGTCGCATTCGCGGTGGGTCCCTTCGACGTCATCGACGCGGGTCGCGTCGGCGAAACGCCCATTCGCATCCTCGCACCCCGCGGCCGCAGTGCCGACCTCGCGTTCGCGCGCCGCGCGCTGCCCGAGATTCTCGCGAAGGAAGCGGCGTGGTTCGGCGTGCCCTTTCCGTACGCGAAGCTCGACCACGCGGCGATACCGCTCACCGTTCGGTTCGCGATGGAGAACGCCGGCCTCGTCACGTACGGCGCTCCGATCCTGATCGCGCCGGGCGCGACCCCTGCGCCGTTTCGCCACGGACTCGCGAGCATCGGGGCCCACGAGATGGCGCATCAATGGTTCGGCAACCTGGTCACGATGCGCGACTGGGACGACTTGTGGCTGAACGAGGCGTTCGCGAGCTGGTTCGCCGGAAAGATCGTCGACGCATGGGACCCCACCTACGAGCATGGCACCGCCCACGTGCGTGCGCGGGCCGACGCGATCGAGGCCGACGCACTGGCCGGCGCACGCCGCATTCGCGAGCCGATCGCCACGCGGGGCGACGTGTTCAACGCGTTCGACTCGATCACCTACGAGAAAGGCGCGACGGTCATCGGCATGTTCGAGGGATGGCTCGGCAAGGAGCCGTTTCGGCAGGGCGTGCGTGCCTATCTCGAGCGGCACGCGAACGGCAGCGCGACGGCGGCGGACTTTCTCGACGCGCTGGAGGCGAAGACGGGCAGGCGCGTCGCGCCGGCGTTCGCGGCGTTTCTCGATCAGAACGGCGTGCCGCAAGTGAGCGTCGAGCTCGATTGCAGGACGACACCGACGCGACTCGTGCTGGCGCAGCGCCGACACGCCGCGCCCGAAGCGCCCGCGAGCGCGCGACGCTGGCAGATTCCCGTCTGCGCGCGCTATGGCAATGCGAAGGCGACGAACGAAGCGTGCACGCTGCTGTCGTCGCCGACGACGACGCTTTCGCTCGGCGCGGCATGCCCGACGTTCGTCATGGCGAACGCGGGCGGGCGCGGCTATTACGTTCCGGAGTATCGCGGCAAGCTGCTCGCGCGGCTCCTCGCGAAGCCCGGGGCGATGACGCCGGCGGAGGCGGCGAGCATCGTGTACGACCTGCGGCCGCTGCTTCGCGCCGGCGCGATCGACGCGGGGCAGGCGCTCGACGGCGTTCGTGTCGGTGCGCGCTCGCGCGAGCGCAGCGTGGTGACGGCGGCAGTGGACGTCGCGAATTACGTACGCGACACGTTGGTGAGTGCCCGCGAAATGGAGGCGTTTGCGGCGTTCGTGCGCCAGACGTTCGGTCCGCGCGCCCGCGCGCTCGGGTTTGTGCCCCGGCACGGCGAAAGCGACGACGACCGCCTGCAAAGACGCGCGCTGCTGAGCTTCGCGGCACCGTACGATCCTCCACTTGCGATGAAGGCGCGACGTCTCGCGCGCGCCTGGTTGCGTGATCGCCGCGCCGTCGATCCCGATATCGTCGACGCCGTGCTTCTGACGGCCGCGCGCACCGGCGATGCGTCGCTGTTCGATGCGATGGCGCAGGAAGCGCTATCGACCGACAGCGCGCTCGATCGGCGCAATCTGATGATCGCGCTGATGTCGTTCGGCGATCCGGCGCTCGCCAAACGCGGGTTGAGCCTGCTGCTCGATCCGCGCATCGACGTGCGCGAAGCGACGACGGCGTGGAGCTTCGCGATGGAGAAGGCGCCGCGGCGCGCCTCGCACGAATTCGTCGTCGCGCACTTCGATGCGCTCGCTGCGCGTGTCGACCCCGACGCGCCCGGTGGGTGGCCGGGCGTGGCGGGCCGCCTGTGCCGCGACGACGATCGCCGCGACGTCGAGCGGTTCTGGCGGCCGCGGCTCGCACGATTTGCGGGCGCCGAACGGAATCTCGCGGAGGCGCTCGAATCGATCGATGGATGCGTGCGGCTGCGCGCGCGCGAGCAGCGCACGCTCGACCGCTACCTCGGATTGCGCGAGTAGGCGGGTTGACCGCCGTGCCCGCCAAACGCACCGCGTGAAACAGGAATCCGACACGTACGCGCCTGGTTGGCCCGGCATACCCGCGCGATGGACGTCGAGCGCGAAGACCGGCCTCGGAACCGCGGTCGACGGCGACAGTCGCGTGTGGTTCACGCTCGGCCACGGCATCCTGAACGAGGTCTACTACCCGCGCATCGACAGCGCGTGCACGCGCGATCTCGGGCTGATCGTGACGGACGGGCACACGCTCTTTTCCGAGGAGAAGCGCGACACGCACTCGGAAACGTCCACGATCGAGCCGGGCATTCCGTGCTATCGCATCCGCAACGTCCACGCCGGCGGCCGTTACGAGATCGGCAAGGAGGTCCATAGCCATCCGTCGTGCGACGCCGTGCTGCAGCGCATTCGCTTCGTGCCGCGCTCCGGCACGCTGGCCGACTACGGTCTCTACGTGCTGTTGGCGCCGCACATCGCCAATCACGGCGCCGGCAACACCGCGTGGATCGGTGACTACAAGGGCACGCCGATGCTCTTCGCCGAACGCGACGGCTTCGCGCTGGCGCTCGCGTGTTCGGCGCCGTGGATCGCGCGTTCGGTCGGTTTCGTCGGCACCTCGGATGGGTGGCAGCAATTGCGCGCCGACAAGCGTCTGCTGCGCACGTACGACCGCGCCGAGAACGGCAACGTGGCGATGACGGGGCAGGTCGACCTCGTTGCAGAGCAAGGCACGTTCGTTCTCGCGCTCGGCTTCGGTCAAACGGCGAACGAAGCCGCGCAACACGCGCGTACCAGCCTGCTCGAGGATTTCGAGGTCGTCCAGGCTGCTTACGTGAACGGCTGGAAGCGGTGGCACCGGGCATTGCCGCGGCGAACCGCATGGACGTCCTCACCACGGCGCCTGTATGACGCGAGTGCGGCGTTGTTGCGCATCCACGAATCGAAGCGCATCCAGGGCGGCGTGATCGCGAGTCTTTCGATCCCCTGGGGCTTCGCCAAAGGCGACGACGATCTCGGCGGCTATCACCTCGTCTGGCCGCGCGACCTGGTCGAGGCGGCGGGTGGATTCCTCGCCGTCGGCGCGCACCGCGAAGTGCGGCGCATCCTGCGCTATCTGCAGGTCACGCAGGAGGCCGACGGTCACTGGGCGCAGAACATGTGGCTCGACGGGACGCCGTACTGGTCCGGCATTCAGATGGACGAAACGGCGCTCCCCATCCTTCTCGTCGATCTCGCGCTGCGCGAGGGAGCGCTCGACGGCGACGGCGCGCGCACGTATTGGCCGATGGTCGAGCGCGCCGCCGCGTTCCTGGTCCGCAACGGACCCGTCAGCCCGCAGGATCGGTGGGAGGAGGATCCGGGCTATTCGCCGTTCACGGTCGCCGCGGAAATCGCGGCGTTGCTGGTGGCGGCCGAGATCGCGGATCGCGCGTCGCGCGCGGGCGATGCGGCGTTCCTGCGCGAGACCGCCGACGCGTGGAACGCGAGCATCGAACGGTGGCTCTACGTCGAGGACACCGAACTCGCGCGCCGGTACGGCGTGGAGGGCTACTACGTTCGCGTCTCCGAGCCGGATCGGGCGGACGCTGCGTCACCCTGCGCGGGGTTCGTGCCC
>Ga0157370_10008284_pt1 | contig 11217 bp, 12 predicted proteins | sample C35metaG_FD_113463 | JGI IMG/M metagenome (GOLD analysis project Ga0157370, IMG submission 113463) | Corn rhizosphere microbial communities from Kellogg Biological Station, Michigan, USA - C3-5 metaG | ecosystem: Host-associated > Plants > Roots > Rhizosphere > Soil | place: USA: Michigan... | reverse complement strand
TTCCTCCGTTTCAGCCGCGGTCGGCAAATGGCTCAGGAGATTCACGCCGGCAGGGGAGGAGGCGAGAAGGAAACGTTCCTGTTCGTAGCCGATCACATAGAGCGCGTGCTTGCCGCCAAGCGGGCGCGTTTCGATGACGTTCAGTTTCGGCGCGCGGCCGCGTTGGATGGTGAGGCGTTGCCAGTTGCGGTAAAGCCACACTCCGCCGAGGAACAATCCGAGCACCAACGCCAGCGCGCCCATTACCCGAAGCACGGACGGGCCGGCGTCGGGCAGTTGCGGGAGAGTCAGCGGTGGAGCAGATGAATTGGTCGCATCAGCGGAGAAACTTGTTGTGATGGCAAAAAGGGAAAATACTGCCGCCATCAGGGCGGAGCTTTTTAGCCCGGCAAGAATTGCATGGGCGCGGCCAAAAGCCTTTAAATATTGCGTTTTTGAGCTGATGTCATGCATCAACTCCCTACATAGCAGGAACGCTGCCGATGATTTCGGTGATCTTCACGCCGAAGCGATCTTCGATGACCACGACTTCACCGCGGGCGATGAGCTTGCCGTTCACGCTCAATTCCACCGGCGCATCGGCGGGCTTATCAAGCTGCACGACGGAACCGACGTTGAGTTGCAGCACCTCGCGCATCGGAAGCTGGCAGCCGCCGAGCTCAATGGTGAGACTCACGGGCACGTCCAGGACGAGATTGAGATTGGTGGGATTTTCAGCGGTAGCGTTCATGAAAAATCAGGTGGTAATCGGGCTGGTCAATTGCACCGCCCACTTGCCACTGCAAGTGCCGGGGCGGCCAACAAATTTCGGGAGATGGCTGAAGCGCAGGTGGACTTGCGCCGCGCATTGCGGGTCAAGCATCACCACATCGCCGCTTTTCAGGCGCGTGATGTCGCCCGCGGACATTTTCAATCCATGCCATTCGGCAGTGACGGGGACTTTGACGTCGTTGAATTCCGCGTTCCATTTTGGCTTGTCGGCGCGCGCGGGCGTGGCAGCGTTTTCCGGCATCGGCGGATTCAGGAGTCGCATCAACGGCTCGACCGTGGCGTACGGAAAAAGGATCTGGATGGGCTCGAGTTGCTCGCCAATGCCGCTGTTCATCGTGAGGGCGAGCATGGCGGTATCGGCTGGCGCAGTCTGGAGAAAGCGGCTGTTGTTTTCATGGCCGAGCAGCGAAGGCTTCAAATCGCGCATTTCCGGCCAATGATTGCACCATTCACTCAGAACGAGCGTGGCCACCTGGTCGGTGAGGGCGATTTCAATCTCGCTGAGGTCGCGATTGTTTTCCGGCATTTGGCCGGGGCCGCCAAGCAGGCGATCGACAATCATCAGGCTGAGCCGCGGCGGAATGACGAGGAGCCCCACGCCTTTCAACGGATCGGTTTTGAACAGCGTGATGTGCGTGGGATTCGGCAGGCTTTCGATAAATTTTTGATAGCCGACAATCTGCACCCTGGCGGGCTGCACGATGAATTCCGTCCGCAGAAACATCGCCATCCTGCTGGCGAGGCCGCGAATGAATTGTTCGTGGCGCAGGCGGATGCGGCGCAATTCGCTGGGCGTGAGAAAACCGGATTGGCGGAAGTCGTGCGAACGAATATCGCCACGCTTGCGGGTTTCACGCGCGCCTGCAGCCGTCAATACGGCGACATCCTCCGTGGCGGGAGCCGACGCGCTGTCGGATGAGTTGGGAGGATTTTGAGAACTCATGGCTGCGCATTATTGGATGGCAAATTCGGGGAAATAGATTTCCTCGACCATGCCGTCGCCGAGAATGTTGTTGAAACCGGAGACCAATTCATTGCGGATCAGATTGCGCTCACCGGGTTTTTCCAGGTCTGCAAGTGTCTTGGTGGAAAGGGCGCTTTGGGCCATGTCGCGCAACTGGGCGTCGTGCGCATCCATCTGCGCTTTAAAATCGGAGCTCGAACCGACGACCGAAAGGCTGACGAGCAGGTAACGCGCGCCCATGGTGCCGGCGACATTCACCAGCAGTTTATTCATAGGCACCGATTCTTTTTTGGCGGAACTGGTTTCCTTTCTCGTTTTGGCGCCGGATTCGCCCCCGCTTTCGCGTGCTTCTGCAACCGTCGGGACCCCGAGGCCCTTTTTCAATTTGGGCAAAAGAACAAAGGTGGTCATCACATATGCCAGGATGGGCATCAGCACGACCATGATGATGAGCGGCATCCAGGCCTTGGCGCCGCCGGAAGGCGCCGGCGCGGCCGCGGCCGCGGCCGATTCGGACGGCGCGGTGTCGTCCGACGATTCGGTGGATTCGGTGCGATTTGCAGCCATTGTGGATTAGCGTTTGAGGTTGTTGAGGTCCTGCAAAACTTCATCGCTCGTGGTGATGATTTTTGCGTTGGCTTCGAAAGCGCGTTGCGCGGTGATCAGGGCGGCCATCTGGGCGGCGAGATCGACGTTGGAGGTTTCGAGCTTGCCGGCTTGAACGCTGCCCAGGCCTCCAGTGGAGGGCGCAATGGGTGCGGTCAAAGCGCCGGCAGTGGCGGTGTAGGTGTAGAGATTATTGCCCTGCTTCGACAAAGCCTGGGGATTGGTGAAATTTTGCAGGACGACCTGGCCGATAACCCCCTTGGTCCCGTCGCTCAACGTGGCGTTAATTTGGCCGGCGGAGTCGATGTTGATGTCTCCCACCAGGGTAGGAGCTGGAGTGGTGGTGTCATTCAAGGCGCTGATCGCGGTGGCGGCGTCGTATTTCAAATCACCGATGGGGCTGGCGGCCGTGTAGGGCCCGGGGCCGGTGTAGCCCTGGACGCGGTACCCCTCGTTGTTGACGAGAAAGCCATTGGTATCCACCGAAAAACTGCCGTCCCGCGTGACATACGGCGCGCCGGTGGAAGCGTCCTTGACGACGAAGAAGCCGTTGCCGCTGATGGCCAGGTCGGACGGATTGCCGGTCGGATTGATGGGGCCCTGGGTAAAATCAGAATTGATGGACGCGCTGGTAACGCCGGAGCCCACCTGCATGACCGCGCCGGAGGCGCTGCCGCCGACCGTCTGGCTGAACGTGTCTGCGAACTGCATGTCGGACGACTTGTAGCCTGTCGTATTGACGTTGGCGATGTTGTTGCCGATGACTTCGAGGTCCTCCTGGAATTGCTGGAGGCCGCTGACGCCGGTTTGAAGTGAGCCGATCATATTTTTATTCTTGGGTTGTTGAATTAAGCCGGGGTGGCTGTGAGGACCTGGTTCAAATCATACATGCGGCCATTCACGAGCAATTTGGGATTGCCCGCCAGCAGCAGCACGCCGCTGACGATGCCGTGCGCGACCGCGCGGCCGCTGAGGAGGTCCACCGTCTTGCCAACCATCGCTTCGGCGAGATGCTGGCGAACGTCGCCGAGCGGGCCTTGCCCGCTTTCGGTATAGTTGGAGGTGAACAACATTTCGTGGGTTTCTTTTGTCGTTGTCATGGAGTGGAGGATGCATTCGCTACCGAAAGCACCTGGCTGAGGGTATAGGATTGACCGTCTATGATGATTTCCGGCGAAGTCCCACTTGTGTCGACGCCCGAAACAATTCCTTGCGACATGGTGTTTTGATCGACTTGCACGGTGACCTGTCGGCCGATAAGTCCGGTGGCCTGCGCAACTTCCTCAGTGCTTTGCATCTGGCCCAGGGCCGATTGCATGGTCGTGTTCGCGTTGAGCGTGCTGAACTGGACCATTTGCGCGAGCATGTCCTGGTTGCTCATGGGATTCAACGGATCCTGCGCCGTCATTTGAGTCACCAACAAATTCAGAAAGTCCTGCTGCGACAACATCTGCGTGGGCAGGGGAACTGCATTGTCGGAATTAGTTTGAGTGCTGCCGGTGGAACCAGTGATGCCATTGACGCTGCTCATAAATATTTAAGCCCAGGTTTCCCAGCCGCGATGCACCGTGGGGCGGGCGGCCCGCGCGGCGGGCGCTTCGCTTATCGCACCGGCGAGCGCAAATTCTGCAAACGCGCCGGCGTACAGCGGATCGTGTTGGGAGGATTGTTGTTGTTTGTTTTGTTGAAAATTCTGGTGGCTGGTACCGGAAAAGTTATCGGACGTGGTCAGCGAACCCACGCGAACGCCGCGCGCTTCGAGGCGCTGCTGCAGGTCGGGCCAATGCTGGTTGAGGTGCTGAAAGTCGCCCTTGTGCAGCGAGGCGCTGACCTGAACTCCACCCTGGTTTTGGCGCAATTCGAGAGAAAGCTGGATTCCATCGCCGGGTTTCACGACCACATGCAGCGAATCGGAACCGGTTTGGGCGAGGCGCATCGCGTGCAGCGCGACGATATCATGCGTGCGTTCCAAAACGCGAATGCGACCGTCGCTGGCATTTGCGGGTGGAACAGCGGCGGAGGAAATAGCAGAGGCCGTGGGTTCTGGATTGGCGGAGACGCGCGTTGTGGCAGGCGCTTCCACTGCAGTGGTGGATTCCGTCTTGGTGATGGCTTGCACCAGCTCATGTGCTGGCACTTTTTGCGTCGACGGCAGTTCTGCACTGCCCGCAGATGGCTTACTCGGCAAATCTTGCTCGTTTTGCCCGGCAACTTTCGTCGTTTTTTCCGCTTTTTTCATCGTTGTATACTGTTTAGCAGCGGATATGCCACCGGGGTCGGTCGGAGCAGGGGCAGGAGTTTCTACAGACGCCTTTGGCTTGGAGATTTGCGCGTCCGAAGCGTTTGTCTTGGCGGGTGTATTGAGCGCTTCGAGCGGAATTCCTTTGGTGGACTGCGAGTCCGACGATGGGGCCGGATGATTCTGCGCGGTCACGCCGTTCGTGGGCGCGGAGTTTTCGGAATGTTCGAAGGAGCCTTTTGCCTCGAGGTTTTTCAAATCGGGCCTGGCTGGTTCAGATTTTCCGTCTTGATGCGGCACTTCGGAAATTTTTTCTGCTGTGGGAGTAACGACAACCCCCAAAGCTTCAGCTTTTGCGGTTGCTGTTGGTGCTGTTGGAACCGGATTTGTTGGAATAGGATTTGACGTCCCCTTGGACTCCTTCGAAGGAGTAGCTGGGATTGGCGTTGCGGTCGGAGTTGGTGAAGGCAATGGAATTGCGAGTGACGAACCAGCAACCATGAGAAGCTGAGCGACGGTGGATTTGGATACCTCGCCATGTCCCTTTGCCGTGGTGGCGTCTTTCTTGCCTTGAGTTGTGCCGGTTTCTGATGCGTCCTTTGAAAGACCTTCGTCTTGCGGGATGATTTGGGTCTTGATGGCCGGTGTTGCTTGAGGGACACAAACATCGACCACGGTTATTTGCATGGTGGCAATGGTGCTGTCGTTCGCGACCTGTTTGCCTTGACCCGGTTTATTGGGCTTCGTGGGCTTCTTTGAAGGAGTCGCTGCGTTTGAAGTTGTTGTGACGTCTGATTTAGTGGACTGCTCCAGCGCGGAAGTATCCTTGTCGTCGATGCTCGGCTCACGCTGGCGAGCGCTTAAAGCCCGGTCCATCACGTCGCCGAATTTTTCACCGCCTGACGGCGGCTTTTGAGGAGTAAAATCAGTTTCGCTGATCAGAGGTGAAGCGCTGTGAGATGCGGGTTGGAGAACATCAAAGGTTTGCATTCTAATTGGTGGTCGCTGGGGGAAGGGTGCGGCTGATGCGGTCAATCAGGAGGGCGGCGTGTTTGGCCTGGTCTTTACCCTGTTTGCTCATGTTTTCGAGAAGGACGCTGGCGTCAGCGGGTTTCATGATGACGAGCAGGCGCACGATGTCGTCATCGCTCATCTCGCTCAAGGTTGTGGCCGCGACTTCAGGACTCATCGACGAAATGAGTTTTATCTGGCGTTTCAGGTGTTCGGTATCCTGTGACCGGAGGCGGATGACATTTTGGTCGAAGTCGGACTGTAATTGGTAGACGGTCTGCGTGACGGTCGCGATTTCCTGGCGTTCGGCATTGAGGCGGGTTTCGAGTTCCTTCAATTGCTGTTCGCGGATGTCCAAAGCCTCTTTCTCGCTTTTGATCTCAGCAATCCATTGGTCCATTTCCGGATTGCGGAATTTCCATGACGGCTCGTTGCTGATGGGATGAGCAACGACTTGGCCTTCGCCTGCGCCGTCCTCGACTTGGACCGGTTTCAGGAGCGCGGCGGTGGTGGCGAAAAAAATGAGCGCGCCGATGAGCATCGTCATCCAGGTGGATTGAAGCAAACGAACCATAGTTAATCCTTAAATTGTTTCTTACGCGCCGGTTGTCGGTTGTTGGTAATTGAGCGGTCCCGGCGTGGAGGCAAGTTGAATGGCCAATTCGTCCAATTCCTTCTGTTCCAGGCGTTGGACTTCGCGGTCGTAGGCCTGGCGTTTCTTTTTATGAAAACGATCCAGGGTCTCGCGGGCGCGGGTGGCGACAAGCATTTCCTGCCAGACGGCGTCAACATTCAGGCGGGCTTGCTCGAGCGCGACCGTGCGTTCCTTGAGGCGAAGCTCAAGGACATTGCACCAGGCGCGCGAGCGGAGGAATTCAACGGCTGAAACGCCGGCCGAAAGCTTGGCGGTGAGTTCGTGCCAGGAGGTGGTCAGCTCATTGCTCGCCTTTTGCACGCGTAGGGCAGCGTCTTCACAAACGCGGAGCGCATCGGCGTACCTCTTTTGCGCCGCTTGTTCCTGCTGCTCGCGCAACACAGACAACGCCGAGAGGGAGAAGTTAAAGCGTTTCATAGTGGTTTATTTTCTGAGTGGAATTTTCGCGGGTGATGGTGGTGTTGGGGGTGGTGAGGAAAGTGTTTGCTTGAGCAACGACCAGCTTTGCCCGGTCTTGAAACCTTCAGTCACGGATTGGCGCAGGAAACGGTTCATCGGTTCATGCAGGCTGATGGCTTTATCGATGGCCGGATTGCTGCCCGCGGGATAGGCGCCAATGTTGATGAGGTCCTGGTTCTTTCGGTAAACCGCAAGGTGTTCGCGAGCCGCAGCAGTCAAAGCGAGTTGGTCAGGTTGGAGTAAATCGCGGTTCAACCGGCTGACGCTTTCCAGCACATCAATGGCCGGGTAATGATTCCGCGTGGCCAACTCGCGTGTGAGCACGACGTGGCCGTCGAGAATCGAACGGACGGAATCGGCAACGGGATCGTTCATGTCATCGCCCTCCACGAGCACCGTGAAAAGGCCCGTGATGGAGCCGGTTTCTCCAGTGCCGGCGCGCTCAAGCAGTTGAGGTAGCAATGAAAAGACAGAAGGCGTGTAGCCGCGCGAGCTGGGCGGTTCGCCGACGGCGAGGCCAATCTCGCGCTGCGCCATGGCAAAACGCGTGACGGAATCCATCATCAACAAGACGTTTTGGCCGGCGTCACGGAAATGTTCCGCAATCGCCATGGCGAGAAACGCGCCTTTGACGCGATTCAAAGCCGGCTCGTTCGATGTGACAACAACCACGACGGATTTGCGGCGGCCTTGTTCATCGAGGTCGCGTTCCAAAAATTCGCGCACTTCGCGGCCGCGTTCGCCGATGAGCGCAATCACATTCACGTCGGCTTCGGCCTGCGACGCCATCATGCCGAGCAATGTGGATTTGCCGACGCCGCTGCCCGCGAAAATGCCCAGGCGCTGTCCGCGGCCGCAGGGCGTGAAGGTATCGAGGGCCTTGATGCCGGTTTGAAAACTTTCGTGAATGCGCTGGCGCTTAAGAGGGTGGGGTGGCCGGAGATCCAGGCCGACGGTTTGTTGCGTGACGATAGGCCCGAGGTTGTCGAGAGGCTGGCCAAGGCCATCAATCACGCGACCCTTTAATGCAGGGCCAACGCCGATGCGCAGAGGCATGCCGGTCGCGATGACTTCGCTGCCGGGATGAATGCCGCGAATTTCCCCGAGCGGCATCAGGAGCAAATGATGATTTCTGAAACCAACGACTTCGGCGAGCGTTTCGCCATCGTGATGGGCGGATTGGATGCGGCAAACCTCGCCAACGGCGGCAGCGGGGCCTTCGGATTCGATGACGAGGCCGATCAATTGCACCACGCGTCCGCACGTTTCCGTGATGCGAGCAGAGCGCACGCGTTCGAGCGCGGAATTCAACCGGTTGGCTGAACATGGAAGCGCGGGTTTCATGCGCGTAGCGCAGGCTTTCCAGCCTGCGGGTTCGCCGGACTTTCCAGTCCGGCGTGCGGACGGGCGACTGGAAAGTCGCCCGAACTCGCAGACAGGAATGTCTGCGCCACGGGAATGGCCTGGAAGTGGAGAAAGGTTTTCATGCAGAGACAGCTTCGCGGAGCTGATCCAGTTTGGTTTCGCGGCGGGCGTCGATAATCCCGAAGCGAGTTTGCACGAGACAGCCGCCGCGGGTGACGTCCTGGGAATTGACGAAGCGCAGCGGACCCGAACCCGGCTTGCCCGAGAGAATTTCGGCTTTGTGTTTCTGCAACAACTCGAGGTCTTCGGCATGCAGTTGGATGGTGATTTCGGCGGTGTCCTCGACCTGTTCCAGGGCTTCCCGCACGACGGCTTCGACCGTTTTGGCGTTCACGGGCATCCCGGCGACGACTTTGCGGGCGGATTCAAGCGCGAGTCCGATGAGAGCGGTTTCAGTTTCCTGGACAACCTGCGGCACGGCGCCGCGGAGGGTTTCGATGACGCCATTGAGCACGCCGCCGATTTCGTTGCGCTGAAGAATGAGTTGTTCGCGAACGGAATCCTCGCCCTCGCGACGGCCTTTTTCGTAGGCAGCCTGTTCGCGTTCGCGCAAAAGCCCGCTCCAATCCTGTGACGGAGCTTGCGCGAGCACGCGCACATCGTGCAGGGGGCGATCCAAAGGAATGGATTCAGACCATTTCATATTCGCTGCTGCGGGCTTCGTCCAAATCGATTTCCCCTTCAGCCTCGAGTTTGCGCACGGCGTCGATGATCCGGAACTGTGCGGCTTCGACATCGCGCAATTTGACGTTGCCCATCATTTGCATTTCCTCCTGCACGGTTTCGGCGGCGCGGCGGGAGATGTTGGAAAGCATCAATTTCTTGAGAGGATCGCTGGCTTTCTTGAGCGCGATGGTGAGATCGCGCATGTCGGTCTCGCGCATAATGCGTTGGATGGATTGCGCGTTGAGCAGCAGCAAATCCTCGAAGGTGAACATCTTTTTGCGGATGGACTGGCAAAGCTCCTGGTTGCGCTCCTCGATTTTGGCAAGCAGCTCGCGGCTCAGGGTTTTGTCCATGGCATTGAGAATGTCGGCGGCAGAGGTGACGCCGCCGGTCTGGGTGAGAGCGCGGGTTTGTTTGACGCCTAATTTTGCGTTGAGCACGGCGACGACTTTTTCCGTCACTTCAATGGGAGTCGGCGCCAGCGTGGCCAGGCGTTCAATGACCTGGTCGCGTTGATCGACACGGAGAAGGCCCAACACCTGGTTTGCTTTTTCCGGTGAAAGGAAGCTGATGACGAAGGCGATGGTTTGAGTTTGTTCGTCGCGGATCAGGTTCACGACATGCCGTGGATCCATTTCGGCGATTTCCTGCATCGCGCCGACCGGAGGGCGGGTGGGTGCAACGCGGCCAATGACGTCGCTGGCCTTAAAGCTGCCGATGGCTTTTTCCAGGGTGTTCCGCGTTACATCCACGCCGGCGAAGATGGAAGTGCTGGCAGCGACAGCGACTTCGGAGAAATCCGAGAGGATTTCCTGTTGCTGTTCGCGGGTGATGAGGTTGAAGCGGGCCATTTCACGCGAGATGGATTCGATTTCGCGCGGCGGAAATTGTTTGAGAATCTGGCCGGCACTTTCGGGCCCGAGCATCACGAGCAGGGCCGCGAGCTTCTGCGTTTTGTTCAGTGCGCCGTTTTCGGGCGTGGCTTCGGCTGTTTCATTAGCGGGCATAAATCAATTCTCCCCGGTTTGGCCTTTGTTCATCCATTCACGAATGGCCTGGGTCATGTTCGTGGGATTCTCTTTGATGAGACGATTGAGGACTTCGACCGTGACGATACCCGGTTCGCCATGGTGACCGTTGCCATTTCCATTGCCGTTGCCATTGCCATTCGCATGAGCCATCAAACGCCCAACGGGAATGCCGATGGGAATTTCCTGGACGGGCGTGCGTTTGAAGATGCGAATGAGAATAATGAGCGCGATCAGGCCAAGCAGGGGATAGCCGGCATTGCGGGCGACGTTCCAATACATCTCATGCTTTTGCTGCATGTCCAATTCACGCGTGATATCCGTCGCGAACTGATCGTTGAAAGGGAGTTCCTCGAGTGTGATGTCATCGCCGCGGGTGTTTTGGTTGCCGGTCTCGACGCCGACGGCGCTGATGACGATGCGGCGCAATTTGTCCATTTCTTCGGGCGTGCGGTTGACGGCTTTACGGTCCGCGCCGGTACCTTCCATGCGCGCGGCCACGGTCACGGCAACAGAGAGGCGCTTGATTCCGCCCGGACTCAGCATGGTGTTGCTGGTCGTTTTGCCGATTTCGTATTCAATGTTGTCAATGCTCTTGTGATTCTTGGTATTCGTCACCGGCGAGGCGGAAGCAGTTTGCGTCGTATTGGTGTCTGTGGCGGTGTTGGCGGAGACGCCGACGGGGCCGGAGGGATTGGCGGTCACCGAATCATTGTTCTCATCGTTCTTGGTCTGGCTGCGAATGACCTGGCCGTCCGGGTCGAATTTTTCCTCAGTGCGCGTGACGGAGTCGTAGTTGATATCGGCGGAGACGCGCACGATGGCCTGGCCGGGGCCAAGAACTTTTTCGAGCATGTCCTGCGCTTTTTTGGCGAGGTATTGTTCGAGGTTGCGGCGGGCGACGAGTTGCGTGCTGGTCAGGCCCGAGAGCGAATCGTTGTCGCTATTCTCAGAAAGCACATTGCCGAGATTGTCCACGACCGTAACGTGATTGGGCTTGAGGCCTTCGACGGAATTCGCGACGAGGAAACGAATCGAATTGATGGACTGCGGCTGAAGTTGCGAATTGCCGCGCACGTGAACGAAGACCGATGCGGTCGGGTATTTATCCTTGTCGAGCAGCAGGCGGTTTTCGGGGAGCACGATCATGACGCGCGCGGATTCGACTTCATCGATCTGGCTGATGGTGCGGGCGAGTTCGCCCTGGACGGCGCGGACGTAATTGGCGCGCTGGACGAAATCCGAAATGCCGAAATTCTGCTTGTCGAAAATCTCGAAGCCCACGCCGTCGCCCTGCGGGATGCCGCGGCCGGCGAGTTGCATGCGCATCTGGTAAATTTTGTCCTGCGGGATCATGATCGAGCCGCCGCCGGCGCTGATTTTGTAAGGCACT
>Ga0157370_10008283_pt1 | contig 11218 bp, 11 predicted proteins | sample C35metaG_FD_113463 | JGI IMG/M metagenome (GOLD analysis project Ga0157370, IMG submission 113463) | Corn rhizosphere microbial communities from Kellogg Biological Station, Michigan, USA - C3-5 metaG | ecosystem: Host-associated > Plants > Roots > Rhizosphere > Soil | place: USA: Michigan... | reverse complement strand
CGGTGATACCAGAAGAGCGACAGGCCCGCGGCCAGCAGCATGAAGAGCGCCGATGCCGCCGCGAAGAATGACGTGATCTCCATCTCCCGCAGCTCCACGATCAGCTGCCGGGAGAGCACGTCATAGACCGCCCGCAGGTCCTCGGCGCTGGTGGCATGAAAATACTTGGCGCGGGTCATGTCGGCGATCTTCTTGAGGGATTCCTCGTCGAGCTGCGCGCGCATGGAAAAGCCGCCAAAGCCGACGATATTGCCCTTCGCGGTACCGAAGCCCACGGTATAGACCCGCAGGCCGTATTCGCTGGCGGTGCGCGCCGCCTCGATCGGATCATAGCCGGCATTGGTCTGCCCGTCGGTGAGCAGGATCACCACCGCATTCTTGTAGGAGCCGGGCTCCACCGGCATATGCTTTTTCGGCGGGGCGGTGGCGCGCTCGCCCAGCGCCACCCCGCCATAGCGCTCGCGGAAATCATAGCCGCCCCAGCGGCCATAGCCGCCGAAATTGCCGGAATTGAACTGGTTGATGGGGAAATTCTCCTGCGGGAACAGCGTGGACATCGCCACCAGGATGCCGCTGCCGACCGCGGTGCCGCGCTGCAGTTCGAAGCGATCGATAGCCGAATCCAGCGCCACATGATCGGTGGTCGGGCTCTGCACCAGGAACGCGGTGGCGGCGAAGGCAACGATGCCGATGCGCACATCTTTCGGCTGCTGCTTGATATAGGCCTTGGCCGCGGTCTCCGCCGCCATGATGCGGGAGGGGTTGACGTCGGCCGCCCGCATGCTGCCCGAAACATCCATCACCAGCATCACGGTCGCGACCCGCGAGGGCAGGCTGACTTCGGCCGAAGGCCGCGCCATGCCCAGCAGCAAAAGCGTGAACGCGGCCAGCATCAGGGCCGGCGGGATATGGCGGCGCCAGCCCGGTCCTTCCGACGCTTCCTTGACCAGCGCCAGGTTGGAATAGCGGAAGGCCGTTTTCTTGCGGCGGCAAAGCAAGAGGATATAGGCCGCAACCAGCAGCGGCACCAGCAGCAGCAGCCAGAGAAACAGCGGCCACTGGAACGAAATGCTGGGGACAAAGCCCCAGAGGCGCGCCCAGGTGAGGTGTTCCAGCCCCTTCATGCCGACCGCCTGAGACTCTGTTTGCGCATCTCGGCGAAGCGCATCAGCGCGTCCAGCACATCGTCCTCGGTGGCCAGCTCCACCACATCCACCCCGGCCTGGGCGAAGGCCTCGCGCAGAGCCTGGTTGCGCGCATCGGCCGCGGCGGCAAACCGCGCACGGAAGCCGCGATTGTGGGTATCCACGAACAGCTGCTCGCCGGATTCCGCATCCTGGAAGGTCAGGAAGCCGACATCCGGCAGCCGCGTCTCCAGGGGATCGGTCAGGCGCACCGCCACCACGTCATGGCGGACGGCCAGCCGGCTCAGCGCCTTTTCCCACCCCGGCGCGCTGATGAAATCGGAGACCACGAAAATCAGGGAACGCCGGCGGACGATGGAAGCCGCATCCCTCAGTACCTGGGACAGATCGGTCGCGCCACGCGTGGAACGATAATCGGCCACCGCGTTCAGGATATGCAGCAACTGCTGGCGCCCGCCGCGGGAGGGAATGGTGCGGTCCACCTTGCCGGAAAAGATGATGGCGCCGGCCCGGTTGCCGCGCCCCAGCATCAGCCGGCACATCAGGGTGGTGAATTCCAGCAGCACCGTGTGCTTGGAAACGCTGACGCCTTCGAAGGCCATGGATGGGCTCATGTCCAGCAGGAACCAGACGGGAATCTCGCGGTCTTCCAGATAGTCGCGCACGAACGGGGTATCCATGCGCGCGGTGGCATTCCAGTCTATGCGGCGGACATCGTCATGGAACTGGTATTCGCGCAGATCCGCCAGATCCAGGCCATCGCCCCGCGCCGGACTGCGGTAGTCGCCCTGCAACAGGCCTTCCAGCCGCCGGATGACCGGCAGCTGCAGCCGTCGCAGGATGTTTTCACTGATGGGCGGCACGGGAGGCCTCGACCACCGGTGGGGGAACGGCGCGCAGGATATTGCGCACCAGCTGATCGGCGGTCATGCCTTCCGACAGCGCCTCATAGGACGGCACCACGCGATGGCGCAGCACATCGGCCGCCACATCCACCACATCTGCGGGCAGCACATAGTCGCGGCCCCGCATGAAGGCGAGCGCCCTGCCCGCCTCGATCATGGCGATGGAGGCACGGGGGCTGGCGCCATACTGGATGAAGCGGCCATGATCATGCAGGCCGCATTTTTCCGGCGCGCGGGTCGCGGCCACGACCTTGACGGCATAGATCATCAGCGATGGGTCGACATACAGCCGTCTCGCCGCCTGCTGCATTTCCAGCAGCTGTTCCGTCGAGGTCACGGGCCCCACCGGCGTCGGCTCGCCCGTGACCCGCTGGACGATGACAAATTCCTCCTCCTCGCTTGGATAGCCGATCAGGATCTTCATCATGAAGCGGTCCACCTGCGCTTCCGGCAGGGCATAGGTTCCCTCGATCTCGATCGGATTCTGGGTCGCCATCACGACAAAAGGCCTGGGCACCGGATACGTCTCGCCCGCGATGGTGACCTGGCGCTCCTGCATCACTTCCAGAAGAGCGCTCTGCACCTTGGCGGGCGCGCGGTTGATTTCGTCCGCCAGCACCAGGTTGGCGAAGACCGGTCCCAGCATGGTGGAGAACTCCCCGCTCCGCTGGTTGAAGATGCGGGTGCCGGTGAGATCGGCGGGCACCAGGTCGGGCGTGAACTGGATGCGCTTGAAGCTGCCATGCATGGCCTTGGCCAGGGTGGCGACCGTCAGGGTCTTGGCCAGGCCCGGCACGCCTTCGACCAGAAGATGTCCGCCGGCCAGAAGCGCCACGATCACCCGCTCCAGGAAATGATCCTGGCCGACGACCACCTTCTTCACTTCATAAAGAAGATGCTCCAGCTTGCCATGCGCGTCAGGCTTCATGTCCGGGCCTCTTGCTAAAGCGGATTTTCTCCCACCGCCTTGGCGGCGTTCTCGATCGGGACGGCAAAGCCCATACCGGCAAAGACGTGCTGACCCGTGGGATTATAGAGTGCGGTGACGATGCCCACGACCTCGCCATCGCGATTGACCAGGGGCCCGCCGGAATTGCCCGGATTCACCGCGGCGTCGAACTGGATCAGGTTGGTGAGATGGCCGCCCTGGTCCTTGCGTTCGGGATCGACGAATTCGCGCTTGAGGCCGGCCACCACGCCGGCGGAAACGGACGGGCCGATACCGAAGGGAAAGCCCACCGCAACCACCGTGTCACCCGGATTAAGCCCGCCGGTGCTGGCCAGGGTCGCCGGCTTGAGATCATCCGGCGATGTCTTGGCGCGGATCACGGCCAGGTCATTTTCCGGCTGAACATTGACCACCGAAGCTTCGGACTTGCTGCCATCCCAGAAAGTCACCACCCAGCGGTCGGTGGAATGGATGACATGCAGGTTGGTGAGAATGTCGCCTTTGGCGTCAATCACCACGCCGCTGCCCGTGGCGTCCGGCTTGTTGTCGTCCTTGCCGTCCGGCGAACGCAGCGGCGCCGGCTTGTGTTCTTTCTTGGCTTCCTTGGCCTCTTCCTTGGCGACCTCGGCGGCGTGCTCAGCCGACATATAACCTTCAACCCGCACCACGGACGGTCCGACCGTGGCGGCGGCGATCGTGGTTTCGGCGGGCGGCGCATCGGTGTGGGACATGGTGTAATGCACCGCATTGTCTATGTCCCACTGGCTCAGGATGCGGGCGGCCGGGTGCAAAAGCTGCCAGCCCCCGAACAGCAGCAGCAGAACCAGGGCCATGCCGACGGCAGGCACGAGCCGCTCATGGCGAGACAGAAGCCGCTTCCAAGCGCCCGAAAGGCGCGCCCTCAAGGAAATGGTGGGTTCGGCATCGGCCCACGAGAAGGCTTCCTGCGACACGCCCTCTCGCGGCGTGCGGCGTCGCGCTGCTCGGCTATAAAGCGACTTGCGCTGCATGCGTGACCTGCTTGGAAGGCCGTAAGGAAAGCCTATTCGGCTTTCCGGTCCTTTCCAAGGCCGCTCCCGCCCCGCTCCTCGTCGTGTTCTCTCAAAGTATGGCGGGGTTCCGCCTTTTGTTCGCCTTATTGGGGGTGCTGGACGAGGATGGCGCTGTAATTTTCCTGCACCAGGCTGAAGGGCAGACCATCGCGATTTACCAGCAGGGCCGTCACGCGGAGCACATGACGGCCATCGTGCAGGCCTTCCGTCCCAAGCGTGCGGCGCTGAAAGTCCAGCGGCTTCGCCACCGTGCCAAAAGGTGTGTCGGTGCCGTCGAGCGTGCTGTTCATCTCCGCCGTCAGACGCGCCGGCACATACCAATTGTCCGCGTCCGACAGGACCTGATCGCCGCAGGAAAGGCGCACCCGGCGATACCGCACAGGCTCGCCGGACCCCACGTGCAGCAAGCGGCGCACGCGGCCGTCAGCCCTGCGATCCATGCTTCGATCCCTGAGCGCCCGGATGGCGGGAGGATCGGCGAGATGAAGCCGGGTGCAGTAAGCCGCCAAAGTCTGGGTGGCACTGGGTGAGGCGAGAAGCTCCGCCTTGAGCCGGCGGAGCGCATCAGGGGCCTGTGCCCCCGACCCTGTACTAAGACCAAGTAGCAGCAGCGTGGCCAACAGCAAATCGGCAACACACCTGTTTCTTTTCATAAGGAAAATCCCTGGATGATGATTATAGATTATAGCGGGTGGAAACGATCCCTGCTCTTCTGACGCCATGACGACCTTGCTCTTCACCCATTCCGATTGCGCCGGCCACCAGACCGGCGAGGGTCATCCCGAATCTTCCGCGCGCCTTTCGGCCGTGCTGCAGGCACTTGCCGAGCCCGAATTCACCGGCCTCGGCCGCAGGGAGGCGCCGCTGGCCGAGGAGGAGGCATTGGCACGCGTCCACGGTGCGGCCTTTGTCAAACAGGTTCTGGACACGGTGCCCGAAACGGGCCGGCGCGCGCTTGATCCGGACACCATCCTCTCGCCCGGTTCGGGAATGGCGGCCTTGAGAGCGGCGGGCGCCGTGACCGCGGCGGTGGATGCCGTGGCCGCGGGCAAAGCCCGCAACGCCTTCTGCGCCGTGCGGCCGCCCGGTCATCACGCCGAGCCGGGCCGTTCCATGGGCTTCTGCCTGTTCAATTCCGTGGCGGTGGCCGCACGCCATGCGCAGGCGGTGCACCAGCTTCCCCGCGTGGCGATCGTGGATTTCGATGTCCATCATGGCAACGGCACCCAGGCCGTCGCGGAAACGGACAAGAGCCTGTTCTTTGCCTCCAGCCATCAATATCCGCTCTATCCCGGAACGGGCGCGCGCGAGGAGACCGGCGTCGGCAATATCGTCAACGCGCCGCTGGCGGCGGGCAGCGGCGGCGATGCTTTCCGCAAGGCCTGGGAGATGCGGATATTGCCGGCGCTGGATGCGTTCGCGCCGGATCTGTTGCTGGTTTCTGCCGGCTTCGACGCGCATCGGGCCGATCCGCTGGCGGGCCTGGAGCTGGAAGAAGAAGATTTCGCCTGGGTGACGGAGCGCCTGACGGAAATGGCGAGCCGCCACTGCGCTGGCCGGCTGGTATCGGTGCTGGAAGGCGGCTACGACCTCACGGCCCTGGGCCGTTCGGTCGCGGCCCATGTCGCAGCGCTGATGCGGGCAGTTTGATCAGGCCATTTTCCCGTAAAAGGCTTCCAGGACCGGCCGCTGTCCCTTGACGATTTTTTCCAGCGCGGTCTTGCGGTCAAACCAGCCACCGCGATCGGCTTCCGGAAATTGCTGAAGCCGTCCCGATTTCGGTGGCCACACCATCGAAAACAGGGTGCTGGTCAGTCGGGCTGGATCGCAATCGCCTTCCATCATCCAGACCGTGAGGTTTTTGCTGGAATTTTGCCGGAAGCTGCCCAACGGAAGGAAATCGCCTTCGGCGGTAAAACCGGTCTCCTCCTGAAATTCCCGTCTGGCCGCGGCCAGCGGTTCTTCATTGCGGCTGACGACTCCCTTGGGGATGGACCAGGCGGCGGCGTCCTTGGAGGCCCAGAGGGGTCCGCCCATGTGAATGAGAAAGACCTCCAGTCCGCGTCTCCTCCGGTAGAGCAACAGACCCGCGCTTTCGATCGGCATGTCCTGCTCTATAGGCGCATAGGTCCTGGGCACAAACTCTTTTCATGGAACATTTTTCACGGGCTCGCATTCAGGCGGATGCGGGGCTTACCGTGCGAGGGCATTTGCTACATTTGTTATTCGACAAGTTCTTCCGATATGGCGCCTTGGGAATCATTCGCGCCAATGGCCGCTATCAGCAGTTCGGTGACGGCGATCCGGAAGTCGTGATCCGGTTCAAGGACAGCGCCGCGGAAAAGCTGCTCGTCCTCAATCCCGACCTGAAGCTGGGTGAGCTCTACATGGACGGCCGGCTGAGCCTGGAAAAAGGCGATGTGGCCCAGCTGCTGGCTTTGCTGATGAAGAATCTGGGCAGCACCCGGCCTACAGTCCTGCATCGGCTCGCCCGCGCTTTCCGTCGGCTGACCCGCCCCCTACAGCAGTTCAATCCCGCCAGCCGGGCCAAGGAGCATGTCGCCCATCATTACGACCTGTCGGGGGCGCTCTATGACCTTTTTCTCGACGCCGACAAGCAATATTCCTGCGGGTATTTCCCGCATGGCGGCGAAAGCCTGGAGGAAGCGCAGGCAGCCAAGAAGCGGCACATCACGGCGAAGCTGAAGCTGGACCAGCCGGGCCTCAAGGTGCTGGACATCGGCTGTGGCTGGGGCGGCCTGGGTCTGGATCTGGCACGCGATGCCAAGGCGGAGGTGCTGGGCATCACCCTGTCGGAAGAGCAGATTCAGGTCGCGCGCGCGCGTGCCGAGCAGGCCCAGCTGGCGGACCGCTGCCGCTTCGAACTGGCCGACTACCGCGCCTTGCGCGGTCGTTACGACCGCATCGTCTCGGTCGGCATGTTCGAGCATGTCGGCGCCGCCTATTACGACACCTTCTTTGCCAAGGCGCGCGAGCTTCTGACCGAGGACGGCGTGATGCTGCTGCACAGTATTGGCCGCAGCGACGGGCCAGGCTCGACCAATCCCTGGATTGCCAAATACATCTTTCCGGGCGGGTATGTGCCCGCTTTGTCGGAAGTGGCGGCGGCGGTGGAGCGCAGCGGCCTGATCATCACCGATGTCGAGGTGCTGCGCCTGCATTATGCCCGCACCCTGGAGGAGTGGCGCCGCCGCTTCATGGCGCGCCGCGCCGAAGCGGTCAGGCTCTATGACGAGCGTTTCTGCCGGATGTGGGAATTCTATCTGGCGGGGGCGGAAATGGCCTTCCGCTATGACGGTCAGGTGGTGTTCCAGGTCCAGCTGGTCCGGTCCCAGGACGCGGTTCCCCTGACCCGGGACTATATGCTGGAACGCGAGCGGGCGATGAACCCCACCCAGGCGCCGCGCCCCCTGCGCGCTATCTCAAGCGTTACAATTACGAGGTAAAGCTAGCGTCCAGATTCCGAAATTCGCGTGGTCTTTATATCGGGCACAATGCGAATTTCGGGATCGATGGACGCTAGCAACTCATTGATTCCTAGCGTCGTTTGGTTTCGAAGTCCGCCTGGAGACCGATATCGATGCCGGGGCGAACTTCGAAACCACGACACTAGGCGGCAGGAACCGCCCATGGACGCCGACGAAATCCGCAGACTTTCCGCCGCCGCCGAACGCACGGCGGCCGCCATGTCAGGTTTTGATCGCGATGCCTGGCAAGCCATGGCGGAACAGTGGACCGTTCTGGCACGGCTGCGCGAAGGTCTGCACCGGCCTGAAAAGCCGCCTCTCCGTCCGCCGGGCGGTTAGAGCCGGTCAGGCCGTGCCGGTGGTCGGGGTTGTAGTGCCGCCATTGTTGTTGTCATTACCGCTGGATACGGCCACGGCGATGCCGATGGCGACGGCCACACCGAGCACAATAAACAGAGTGGGGTCGCCTTCATATTCGGCCTTCTTCACGCCCGCGGGCTTGCCCGGAGAAAGCGGCCCGACTTCGGCGGCGGCAAGACTGCTGGTCGTCAAGGCAAGCGCAAGCACAGGAGCAATCAAAGCGCGCATGCTGGATCCCCTTCTATATCGCAAGGCCAATGTTTCGCTGCGCAAACCGTTCCCTGCCGCCCGGCAGAAATTTGGTGCGAAACCGCGCGTTCAGCGCGGTGCGACCGGCGTGACTTCAACGTCCTGCCCGTCTTCGGCAAGATCGCGCCAGATCGCTACAAAAACCGCCATCAGAGCCGGCCCCACGAACAGGCCGACCAGGCCCAGCGAAGACAGCCCGCCCAGAATGCCGAGCAGCACCAGCAGGAATGGGATACGCGCCGCTCCTCCGATCACGGCCGGCCGGACCAGATGGTCGGTGAGGAATACGATCAGGAAACCGAAAACCGCCAGGCCGATCCCCGCCAGCACCTTGCCCAGCCCAAACAGAAGCAGTGCCGCCAGGCAGAAAACCAGCGGCGCACCGAAAGGAATGGCCGCCACCACGCTTGTGGCAATCGAGAAGGCAATGGGATGAGGCACGCCCGTCACCCCATAGCCCACGCCAATCACCAGGCCTTCGGCAAAACCGACGAGCACCAGGCCGTCCACGGTGCCATGCACCGCATCGATCACATGATCGGCAATATCACGGTTGCGGCTGCCGAAAGCTTTGTCAGCCAGCGGGCGCATCCGCGCGGCCAGCGCTTCGCCATCACGAAAAAGGAAAAACAGGGTCAGCAGGGTGATGCCGAACAGCAGGGCGCGGTGCAGCAGCTCCGGCCCCAGATTGCGCGTCAGACCCAGCAGATTGCGGGGACCCAGGCCGCCAAAAAAGAGCGTCGCCGCATCCGAGGTTGCCAGATTTTCCTGCCACCAGGACGACAGCATCCCGCCCACCCAGGGAATGTCCGCAGCGGCGGGCGGCAGCGCAATGCCATGGGCGCGCGCCTCGTTGATCCAGCCCATGAAGGATTCCGATTCCCGCACCACTTCCACGGCGGCGAAGGCCACCGGCGCGGCCACCAGAACCGCGATCAGAAGCGTCAGCAGCAGCGGTGCGCCTACGCGCCGCCAGCCGTCGGTGATGCCCCAGGCCCGTACTTTCAGAAAAGTCGGCCACAGCGCGATGGCCAGCACAAAGGCCCATAGCAGGCCCGGCAGGATGCGCGACATGACAAAGGCCGCGCAAAGAAGCAGCACGCCTCCGGCCGCGACCGTGGCGTTGATCTGAAGGATGTTAGAACGCTCTGGCTGCTGCTCCATCCGGACAACGTGGCCTAGCGCTTCGGGAATGGCAAGAGAGTCAATCCCTTAAGGCTTAATTCGCGCCGGCGGCGTTGCGCACCTGCTGCTGCGGCTTCTGCTGCTGCACCGGGGCGCCATAGCGTGGCGCCCAGGGCGGATAGCCCTCGCTGTCCTCGCCGGGATAGTGAGGCCGATCCAGCGTCCTCAGGAAGTAGTCCCGGCTGGGCAGGTCGGCGATATAATGCTCCATGGAGGGGAAACTGGCTTCCGATGTGCCGGGCGGCACCGCCTGAGGGACGCGCGTTTCCGTGCCCCGAACCGTGTTGGCCTTGATCGCCTCAAACACCTCTTTGCGCTCTTCTTCCCGCGCCAGACCGGGAATATCCATCGGCTTGTCGGGATCGACCACATAGGCGGAGATCAGCTTGATGCGATAGGCGGTGGAGATGCCGTCATATTTTCCGGTCCTGGCGTTGTACATGCCGTCGGCATTGCGCCTGAGGGCGTAATAGAGCGAGACATGATCCTCGTGCTCGCGGATGCCCTGCTGGCCGCCATCCTGGGCGAAGGTGTCCTCGGCATAGAGATCGCGCCAGTTGCGATAGCCGCCGATCAGTCCGGTGCCGGAAAGACCGCCGGGCGCAAGCTTCAACCGGATCTTGCCATTTCTAAAATCGGCGTCGCCGGTCTGATCGTAAAACCAGGCGATACGGGGCATGTGCAAATGGGGGACCTGTTCGGTCTCCACCACGCCGTTCTTGATCGTGGCTTTCAGCTTGGTGTACTGCGCCGCCTTCAGGATCCGGTAGGAATAATCCATGGCCACGCCGCTGCGGGCATCGCGGACGATCTTGTCGGGCGAATAACCGATCTCGACCGCCGCGTCCGGATCGTTCAGCGGATCCTTGTTGCCCGAAATGCGGACAACCATCGTGTAGAGGCCCTCCTGCATCTTGTCGTTGGCGCGCATGTCGAGCGTGGCGTTGCCGTTGCCGCGCCAGGGCGCATCGCAGCCCCAGGCACGATAGAGGTTGTTGTCCACCCCCTTCTCGCCATCGGGGCTGACGAAATCCGCCGGCTTGATCTTGCCGTCCAGGTTGAAGCCGTCGCCGATGCGCCCCGTGACCTGCGGCTGACCGGGATCATCGGCCGCCCAGGGATTCACATAGGTCTCGATCCCGTGGCTGTAGCCGCGATAGGCGATGACCCGGTTCATGATGCGCCGGCGCACCGTCGCCGGTTCGCGCGACTGTTCGAAGCCCGGCGGACGCATGATCATGTCGATCTGCTGCTGGCCGCGCCACTTCTGGCGCGAAATGGCGATTTTCGCCTGGGCGTCGTTGGAGAAGAAGATCGTGTTGCCGTGCGGACAATCCACACCGGGCTCGATCTCGCCCGTACGGGAGAAATCGGTCCGGCCGCCATAATGGAAGGCATATTCATAAGCGCCAACCACAAAACCCTTCACCCAGGGTGCGGCCGATGCGGGAACCACGCTCACGACGGTCGTGAGCGCAGTGCAGATCAAAAGATGCTTCCTAACCGTGACGGGCCTCCCTTAGTCAGGGGTTGATGGCTTCCGGTGTCTCGTTGCGAACCTGCTGTTGCGGCTTTTGCGGCTGCTCTTGCTGCTGAGGCGCCGGGGCAGCCGCGCCACGCCGGCGGCGGCCGATCCAGGGCGGAAGACCATCGGCATCCTCATTGGCGTAATGCGGCCGGTCCAGTGTCTTGATGAAAAACTGCTTGCTCGGCAGGTCGGCGATATCGTGCTCAAACGAACCCAGCGCCGCCTCGGTGGTGCCCGGGGGCACGGCCTGCGGAATGCGGGTTTCGGCGCCCTTGATGGTGTTGGCCTTGATGGCAAGGAAGGCCTGCATGCGTTCCTCGTCGCCCGCGAGCTTTGGAATATCCATCGGCTTGTCGG
>Ga0157370_10008281_pt1 | contig 11220 bp, 10 predicted proteins | sample C35metaG_FD_113463 | JGI IMG/M metagenome (GOLD analysis project Ga0157370, IMG submission 113463) | Corn rhizosphere microbial communities from Kellogg Biological Station, Michigan, USA - C3-5 metaG | ecosystem: Host-associated > Plants > Roots > Rhizosphere > Soil | place: USA: Michigan... | reverse complement strand
TCGTTCAGCGTGAACAGGAAGGTGTGGCCGGTATCCGCGCCATCGTCGTACAGGCGGTCGGCCTGGGCGTGGGTGATGAGGCGACCTTTGTACTGGATCAACACGGTGCGGGCGGGGATATCGGTGGCGGCATACACGCCGTTGCCGTGGATGGGCGAACGGCGAACGATCAAGCGACGTGTCATCGTGAACTCTTCAGGACAAAACGCGTATGATGCCTTGATGTGCAGCCATCACACAACGGAGGTTGCCATGGCGTTCAAGATCAAACGCGTGACGGAACCGCTCACCAAGGCCGACGGCACGCGCATTCTCATCGACCGTTTGTGGCCGCGCGGTCAATCCAAGGCGAAACTGCAGCTCACCGCATGGGTGCGCGACATCGCGCCCAGCACCACGTTGCGCCAGTGGTTCGGACACGATCCCGCGAAGTGGGAAGAATTCCGCAAGCGCTATCGCGCCGAGCTGGATGCGAATCCGGAAGCCGTTGCGGAATTGCAAGACCTGTTGAAGCAACATCCTGACGCGACGCTGCTGTTCGCCGCGCACGACGAAAAGCACTGCAATGCCACCGTGCTGGCGGAGTACTTGCGCGAGCACGCGGCCCACGCGCGCAAGCGCGCCACGGCGTGACCGCCATGCGACGCGTATTGCTCTGGCTGTGCCTGTCGATTGTCCCGCTTGCTGCGTTGGCGGCCCAGGGGTTCACGCTCGATGGTCCGACGCTGAAGGCGAACGGGCGCATGCCGCTCGGCAACGTTTACACCGAATGTGGCGGTGGCAATGCGTCTCCGCCGCTGCGCTGGCACGATCCGCCGGCGGGAACGCAAAGCTTCGCCGTCACGATGTACGACCCCGACGCGCCGGGCGGCTTCTGGCACTGGATCGCTTTCAACATCCCGGTCGGTGCGCAGGGGCTGAACGCCGATGCGGGCAAGCCGCGCGGCGGCGATGCGCCGGGGGACAGCGTGCAATTGCGCAACGACTTCGGCAACGCCGGCTACTCCGGCCCGTGTCCGCCGCCCGGCAACCCGCATCATTACGTGATCACGGTGTACGCGCTTGACGCTCCGACGCTGGGCCTCGCCGCGCATTTCAGCCGCAAGGAGGCGCTCGCCGCAATCAACAAGCACACGTTGGCAAAGGCCACGTTGACGATCCTCTGGGGCCGTTGATCTCTTGCACCAGCCGGTGGCGGCGCACGCACGGCTAGAATCGACGCGACCAGGCCCGGGCCAGAACGATGCGACGAATCCAGCGGATGGCCGCGTGCCTGATTGCCACGTTTTGCGCGTTTGCATCCATCGCCGCGCCCGCCGCGCCGCCCACGATCTTCGCGGCGGCCAGCCTGGAACCCGCGCTCGACCAGATGGCGCGCGATGGCGCGCTCGGTTCGCCCGCGCCACGCCTCGTCTATGCAGCGTCATCGGCGTTGGCACGACAGATAGAGAATGGCGCGCCCGCGGACATTTTCATTTCTGCCGACGAACGCTGGATGGATGATGCCGCGAAACATGGCGCAATCGTGCCGACCACACGCGCAGACTTGCTTGGCAACGCGCTGGTGCTGGTCGCACCGGCGGATTCGCACGCGATGGTCGACATTGCGCACGGCGCCGCTCCCTTGCTGAAAGTATTGGGCAGCGGCGGCCGCCTTGCGGTCGCCCTGCCCGACTCGGTGCCCGCCGGCATCTACGCCAGGCAGGCCCTGACGAAACTCGGGATGTGGGATGCCCTGCAGCCGCACATGGCCATGACGCGCGACGTGCGGGCGGCGCTGAACCTGGTGGTGCTGCGGCAGTGCCCGCTCGGCATCGTGTACCGTTCCGATGCCGTTTCCGAGCCGCGCGTGAAAGTGCTGGCGACATTCCCTGGCGATTCGCACAAGCCGATTGTGTATCCGGTTGCGATCGTGAAGGAACACGACAATGCCGGCACGCGTGCGCTGCTTGCAGCATTGCAATCGGCACGCGCGCACGAGGTGTTTCGGCATTGGGGCTTCGACGTTTTGGCGCGCTGACGATGCTGCTCACCCACGCCGAAACCATTGCGCTGGCCTTGAGCTTCAAGGTTTCGCTGGTCGGCGTCGCATGTTCGCTGCCGGTTGCGGTCGGCGGCGCCTGGTTGCTGGCGCGCACGCGTTTCTTCGGCAAATCGATCTTCGAAGGTCTGCTGCTGTTGCCGCTGATCCTGCCGCCCGTGGTCACGGGGTACGTTCTTCTGATCGTGTTCGGCCACCATGGCCCGATCGGGCGCTTGCTCGATGCGGCGGGACTCTCCATCGCGTTCCGCTGGACCGGCGCCGCGCTGGCCGCGGCGGTGATGGCGTTTCCGTTGCTGGTGGTGGCGTTGCGCAACGCGTTCGAATCGGTGGATCGCAAGCTGGAGCATGCAGCCGCCACGCTGGGTGCGGGACCATGGCGAATCTTTTTCGGCGTCACCCTGCCGTTGTCGTTGCGCGGACTGGTCGCGGGCTTGGCGCTGGCTTTCGCGCGCGCATTCGGCGAATTCGGCGCCACCATCACGTTCGTGTCGTCCATCCCGGGGCAGACGCGCACCTTGCCGATCGCGCTGTACGAACTGGTCTCGACGCCCGGACGCGAAGGCGGCGCACTGCGCCTGACGCTGGTCGCGGTGATCGTCGCGCTGGTCGCCTCGCTGGTTGCGGCGCTGATGTTGCTGCGCGGCGGCACGCGGCCCGACGAGGCCGAAGCATGATCGCGCTCGACCTCGCGCTGCAACGCGGCGAATTCTCGCTGGAGCTTGCATTGCAATCGACCGCGCGCGCACTGGCCCTTTTCGGTCCGTCCGGCTGCGGCAAGACCTCGACCCTGCTGGCGATCGCGGGCCTGCTGCATCCCGGCCGGGGGCGCATCGCCATCGACGGTCGCGTGCTGTTCGATCGCCACACGAACATCGATGTGCCGCCGGCGCAACGCGACCTCGGCGTGGTGTTCCAGGATGCGCGGTTGTTTCCGCACTTGAACGTACGCGAGAACCTGCGTTTTGGCATGCCCCGTGGCGCGGCTTCGCGGACATTCGACGACGTGGTGCAGTTGCTGGAGTTGTCGGCGTTGCTCAAGCGCAGGCCCGGCCAGCTTTCGGGCGGACAGATCCGGCGTGTCGCGATCGGCCGTGCGCTGCTGCGCCAGCCGCGCGCATTGCTGCTGGACGAACCGCTGGCCAACCTGCATCGTGAAGCGCGCGCGGAAGTGCTGAAGCACTTGCGCGGACTCAAGCGCGAGTTCGCGCTCACCACGATCCTGGTGAGCCACCAACCCGACGAGGTGGGCGCGCTGGCCGACGGCGTCGCGCGGATCGATGATGGCCGACTGGCAGCGCTCGAGGACATCGAAACGTTCAAGGCCTCGACCGCGATACCGACGGCTCTGGATACCCCGATCGCGCGTGCATCGGGTTAAAGTATTCGCCGGTTCGCACCGCCACCGAGGAGCCGGTCGATGATCGTCCGTTCGCCGCAAACGCTTTTTCGTACGCTGTGCATCGCCATTCTCGGGTGCGCCGTGCTGGCGCTGACCGGCTGCACCGGCATGGGCACCAAGCTGCAGCCGCCGACCGCCAGCATCCAGCAACTCACCCTCAACTCCGACGGCACCTGGGCGACGGTGGTGCGCTTCCAGAACTACAGCTATGACACCGGCATGCACGTTTACTCGATCGACGCCGACCTTACCCTTGACAACAAACCGGCGGGCCACATCGCGATCTCGCCCGCGCTCGACATTCCCGCGATGGACGCCGACATCGCGACCGTGACGTTCAAGCCCGATGCGGCCGGCGCCGCCGCGCTGGCCGCCGCCAAACGCAACGCCGTGCAATACCGGTTGAAAGGCACGCTGTCGGTCGGCAAGGGCAACAACGGCAAGCCGCAGCCGTTCAAGTTCAACCACCGCGATTACATATCGCCGGTGCCGGGTGTGTCGAACATCTGGAGATAGCGAATGACGTCGAGCATGTCAATTTGCCCATGCCGCATTGAATGACTTTGCTCGTCATTCCGGGGCCGCCCGCGTTGTTTGCGGGCGGAACCCGGAATCCAGTTCCTTGTTCCAAATCGAAAAGCTGGATTCCGGGTTCCATTGCCGATGGAGCCGGCAATGGTCCCGGAATGACGAATGAACAGGTAATTCGCGACTTCGCGCTGACCGGCACGGGCAAGCTGAAGGACACCACTGCCATGACCACCCGCTACACCGCCCCGCTCGCTGACATCCGCTTCGATCTTTACGATCTGCTGGAAGTCGAAAAGCTGTTCGCGAAGCTGCCCGGTTGCGAAGGATTGAACCGCGAATTGATCGACGCAGTACTCGACGAGGCAGCGAAGTTTTCGCAAACCGTGCTGGCGCCGCTCAACGAAACCGGCGACCGCCAGGGTTGCACGTTCGACAGAACCAGCGGCAACGTGAAAGCGCCAGACGGCTTCAGGCAGGCTTACCGCCAATACGTGGAAGGCGGATGGGCCGGCCTCACCGCGCCGGAAGCATATGGCGGCCAGGGCCTGCCGGAAACCATCGGCGCGCCGGTCAAGGAAATGATCGATTCGGCCAACCTCGCATGGGGCACTTATCCGTTGCTCTCGCACGGCGCCACCGAGGCGCTGCGCATGCACGGCGAGGACTGGCAGAAGGACGCCTTCCTCAAACGCATTGTCTCGGGCGAATGGACCGGCACGATGTGCCTGACCGAGCCGCATTGCGGATCCGATCTCGGCCTTTTGAAAACGCGCGCCGAACCAAACGCCGACGACAGTCATGCGATCAGCGGCACCAAGATCTTCATCACCGCGGGCGAGCACGATTTCACCGACAACATCGTGCACCTGGTGCTGGCGCGACTGCCGGATGCACCGAAGGGCGTGAAAGGCATTTCCCTGTTCATCGTTCCGAAATTCAAGGTGGGCAAGGACGGCACGGCGGGCGAACGCAACGGCGTGCGCTGCGGCTCCATCGAGCACAAGATGGGCCTTAAAGGCTCCGCGACCTGCGTGTTGAATTTCGACGAAGCGCAAGGCTGGCTGATCGGCGAGGCGAACAAGGGCCTCAACGCGATGTTCACCATGATGAACACCGCGCGCCTGGCGGTCGGCCTGCAAGGCCTCGCGCTTTCGGAGCGCGCATACCAAAACGCCTTGAGCTATGCCCGCGAACGCCTGCAGATGCGTTCGTTGTCGGGCGCGAAATTTCCCGACAAACCCGCCGATCCCCTGATCGTGCACGGCGACATACGTCGCATGCTGCTGACCCAGAAATCGCTGATGGAGGGCGGCCGTGCGCTGGGGCTGTACGCGGCGACGCTGGTGGACACCCAGCATCGTTCGACCGACGAAAATGAAGTAAAGCGCGCCGAAGCGCTGGTGTCATTCCTGACGCCAATCATCAAGGCGATGCTGACCGAAAACGCCAACGAGTGCACCAGCCTCGCGTTGCAGATCTACGGCGGCCACGGCTATATCGCCGAACAGGGCGTGGAACAGTACGCGCGCGACGCGCGCATCACCACGATCTACGAGGGCACTACCCAGATCCAGGCGCTGGATTTGCTCGGCCGCAAGATCATGCAACAACGTGGCGAAGGCTTGCAGTTGTTCCTGGAACAACTTGGTGCCTTCTGCGCACGGCACGCGAATGACGATGCGCTGAAGGACTTCGTTCCGAAGTTGGCCGCGCTGGCGAAGGAATGGGCCGAGGTGACCCAGGCTTTGGGCAAGCGCGCGTTGTCGAATCCCGACGAAATCGGCGCGGCGGCGGTCGATTACCTGTTCTATTCCGGCTATGTCGCGCTGGCCTATGCGTGGGCGCGCAGCGTGGCCGCGGCGAATGCGTCGTCGCAATCCGAAGACTTCAAGCAGGCGAAGCGCCTGACCGCACGCTTTTATTTCGATCGCATCCTGCCGCGCACCCGCACCCACGCGGCTGCGATGCAGTCGGGTACGGACAGCATCTTCGCGATGCCGGATGCACTGTTCGGGTGAACGGCCAGCGCGTAATCTTTCGTACTGCCGTCGGCCCGGCGCGGGCCGGGGCCCCGTAGCCATCCTGCGATCTTCCACCATCGCCGGTGGCCTGCGCCGGAATGACGAACGGAGGGTCGACATGCCATCGCGATTGCACAAGACCGGCACGGCCATCCACATCCGCCCCGCGGCGCCGGACGACACGGGATTCATCCTGTCGCTGGCGCCGCGCTTCGTGGGATTCGCCCTGCCGAAGGGCCGCCGCAAGCGCGAGACGCTGGCCGGCATTCGCGCCGACATCGAGCGCGCGTTGCGCGATGCCCCGCCCAGCGATCATTTCTTCGTGGCAGAAGAGGGCGGCGGAAAACGCGTCGGCTTCCTGCACCTGCAGGTGCAGCGCGATTTCTTTAGCGGCGCGCGCGCCTGCCATATCTCCGATCTTGCGGTGGCGACCGGTCAGGATGGCCGCGGCATCGGCCGCGCCCTGCTCGCACATGCCGAAACATGGGCGGGCGCGAACCGCTGCAAGCTCTTGACGCTCGGCGTGTTTCCCGGCAACACCCGCGCCCGCGCGCTGTACGAGCGCGCCGGTTTCACGACCGAACTGTTGCGGATGGCCAAGCCCCTCCGGTAGGGCGGGAGAAGCAAAGCGCATCCCGCCGGACAGCGCAACGACAGTCGTCCAAAGCGACTTCCGGATTGCCGCAGACCCCATGGCGGGTTGTCACCCGCCCTACCAAAAGGTGACATGGTTCACATTTGATGCTAATTTCCGGCCCTCGACCCGCCCATGGCGGATCGCGGCGACCCGCCAGCGCCCCGCGCCCGACGATCGCGTCCCGCCAGGGATGGTTCGACGTACTGACGTGGGGGTCGTCATGTCCGATCCGTCGGTTGCGCGCTTCACTTATCGCGCCTTCATCAGCTACAGCCACCGCGACACGGCGTGGGCGGACTGGCTGCACAAGGCGCTGGAAACGTACCGCGTACCCTCGCGGCTGGTCGGAACCCGGACCGCACACGGGGAAATTCCGCGCCGGCTGAATCCGATCTTCCGCGACCGCGAGGAACTGTCCAGCTCGCCCGAACTCGGCACCAAGATCAACGCAGCCCTCGCGCAATCGGAAAACCTGATCGTGCTGTGCTCGCCCGCGTCGGCCGCATCGCGCTGGGTCAACGAGGAAGTGCTGGCGTACAAGCGGATGGGCCGCGCCGGGCGCATCTTCTGCCTGATCGTGGACGGCGAACCGAACGCGGCGGACCTGCCCGGCCGCGAATCGGAAGAATGTTTCTGTCCCGCATTGCGTTTCCAACTCGACGCGGACGGACAGCCGACGGCCGAACGCACCGAACCCATCGCCGCCGACGCGCGCCCCGGCAAGGATGGCAAACCCAACGCCAAGCTGAAACTGATCGCCGGCATGCTGGACGTCGGCTTCGACGCGCTGAAGCAGCGCGAACAGCAGAGGCGTATTCGCCGCATGACCGCGATCACCGCACTCGCCGTATGCGTGATGGCGGTGACGATCGTGCTGGCGATCTTCGCGCTGGTCTCGCGTCACCGCGCGGTCATCGCGCAGCACGAAGCCGTCGTTGCGCAACAAGCCGCGCAGCGTCGGCAAAAGCAGGCCGAAGGCCTAGTCGGCTTCATGCTCGGCGACCTCAACGACAAGCTCTCGCAAGTACAACGATTGGATATCATGCAAGCGGTGGACGACAAGGCCATGGCCTATTTCCAGTCGCTGCCGAATACCGACATCAACCCGGCGGTGCTGGCGGAACGCGCCAAGGCGCTGGAGAAGATCGCCACCGTGCGCCTGAACACGGGCAACCTGCCAGGCGCGTTGGCAGCGTACCGGGCGTCCGAGAAACTCTCGTCCAAACTGGCAGCGGCAAAGCCTGCCGATGTCGCGCGGCAGATCGCGTACTCTCGCACGCTGGCCTTCATCGGTATGGTCCATTGGAATCAGAGCAAACTGGAGGCAGCACAGCAGGATTTCGAGTCCGCGCGGAATGCATTGCGGGGCGCACAAACTAAGGCGCAGCATGACCCATCCCTACTGATTCAGCTGTCATACCTCAGCAACGATATCGGACACGTGCTAGAAGCACGCGGCCAGCCCGCTGCGGCAGAAGCGGAATATCGCAACATGTTGGTGCTCACACGCCAACTGGTCGCGCTCAATCCTGATAATAGCGAATACGCGAGGAAGTTGGGGGCGGCCCACAACGACCTCGGCAAGATGGCGTTGCTGCGCGGAGACTTGGCCACTGCCGTGTCCGAATACCGTGCGGACGATGCAATGGAAACCCGCCTATCCGAGCACGATCCCAAGGATAACAATCAACGCGAGTACGTGCTCAAGGTGCGCGCGATCCTGGGGCGCACGCTGGCACTGGCGGGCGACAGCCAGACCGGCATGCGCAATCTGCAGCAAGCCGTCGCCATGGCAGCGGAACAGGTCAGCGCAGATCCCAACAACACGAGCTCACAAGAATTCCTGGCGTTGTACTCGCTGCAACTGGCCCGCTTGAAACGCGCGACCGGCAATCGGGCAGCCGCCCGTGCGTTGACTGCGAAAGCAACCACCATCTTCGCCGCGTTGACCAAAAAAGATCCAAGCAACGACGACTGGAAGATTGAGTACGCCGAGGCCCTAACTGAGGAGGCTGCGGAACAGCAGGCTGTCGGGGGAAACATGGACGCAGCCAGAAGTTCAGCGCAACGCGCGCTAACCATGCTGGAACCGCTACTGGCCAAACACCCCGCGGAACGCAGCACCCTGTTAGCCACCCTCAAGGGCAAACTGCTGCTGGCACCGCTGACCGCAGACCACGCCACCGCGCAAACCCTGCGCGAACAGGCATTGCAAATCATCCAAACCGTGAAGACCAGCCGCGGCGATCCGCGCCTTCTGGCCTTGCAGGTCGAGGCACTGCTCGGGCTTGGCAAGATAGAAGAGGCACGAACTGTAATGGCCCGGCTGCAAACCAGCGGTTACCGCGATCCGGAGTTCATCAGCGTTCTACGTCGCGCGCGCATCGATTATCCGTCCAACGTTGTTGCCTTGCACGGTCAACACACGGCGACCTCGAAAGCCGCTAGCGAAGGCACTTCTCAACATTGACATACCGGGGACTACCAACCGCAGAAGGAGAAAGCTCCATGAGCAATCTGACCATCACCACCGAAGTAACGGCTGACACCAGTACCAATCCCGGTACGCTCGATGTGAAAGACCACGGTCGTGCGATCAATGTGCCACAGGAGCAGGACACGACGTACCTTGTGTGGACCTTGACCGGAGCAGGATCCAACGCCTCATTCAATGACATCGACCTCAGCGACCCAGCGACTTCCGGCTTTTCCTGGGTCAACCCATCTTCGGCCCCGGCCGGCTTCAAGACACCCACGCTCGGCGCCAACGGTAATCAGGTCATCATGGAAGACCAAAACAACGGAAACGGGACGACAGGCGGACCGTATACGTACATGCTCAGGGCGACGGTGGGCGGTGTGCCGTGCGCAACGACAGCGTCGGTGTCGCCAAGGGGGACGGTCAACAATCCATCGATCGACAACAAATGATCCAAGGGCGTCGCGACACGCAAAAAACCATTGCTCGCATTTTACCGTTGCATCAGCGCGGCAATTCCGCCGCAGCCAAAGAAGGAGAGCATCATGAAACGCAAAACTACCCCCCCCCGCGACTCTGCTGATTGCACTCGTGCTCGCATGTAGCGCGGGCGCGGCAAGCGCCGCGACTGCCACGTCGTCGGGTTCATGGTTCACGCAAGCGGAACAGTTGATCATGGCCTGCGTCAGCGGCAATTCGTTCGCTTGCATGGCCGCAGCGGGTGGAACCGGCACAGTCAGCCCTGATACGGTCACGGACCCCAAGATCAAAAACTAGAAGTCCACGCTTCAAAATAACAGTTGTCTTTAGGGTCTGCCCGCACGGTCTGCGGGCAGACCCTTTAATCCGAGAGTCACCCGCGCACAGGGAAAAAATGGATTCCGGGTTCGGCCCTGCGGGCCGCGCCGGAATGACCAGAATAAGAAATAGCGGCCGGGGAAATGAACCTGAGCCTTCCCGGTCAAAAGGAAAGCTTCAGGCCGCGCAGCTAGACAAATGTGACGCACTTCACATTCTACTGCGAATCTGGCAGAGTCACCTCACCGGACGAAAGCGATTCCCGAGCGCTTCGCGAGGGTCGCATCCGTCAAGGATGACCCGAGGGCGGAGACGGCCATGGCCGAGTCGCCGGTTTCGCGTTTCACCTATCGCGCCTTCATCAGCTACAGCCACCACGACAAGGCGTGGGCGGACTGGCTGCACAAGGCGCTGGAAACGTATCGCGTGCCGTCGCGGCTGGTCGGGACGAAGACCGCGCACGGGGAAATTCCACGCCGGTTGAATCCGATCTTCCGCGACCGCGAGGAACTCGCCAGCGCCATCGATCTCGGCCGCGAGGTCAATGAGGCGCTCGCGCAATCGGAAAATCTGATCGTGCTGTGCTCGCCCGCCTCGGCGGTGTCGCGCTGGGTCAACGAGGAAGTGCTGGCCTACAAGCGCATGGGCCGCGGCGAACGGATCTTCTGCCTGATCGTGGATGGCGAACCCGATGCCACGGACATGCCCGGCCGGGAAGCGGAGGAATGCTTCTGTCCTGCGCTGCGTTTCGTGCCGGACGCAAGCGGCCAGCCGACGACCGGGAGAACGGAACCGGTCGCCGCCGACGTGCGCCCCGGCCAGGACGGCAGGCACGGCGCCAAGCTGAAGCTCATCGCCGGCATGCTCGGCGTCGGTTTCGATGCGCTGGTCCACCGCGAAGCGCAGCGTCGCCGCCATCGGTTGCTGGCCGTCACCGCGGCGTCTTTGCTCGGCATGGCGATCGCCGCGGGCCTGGCCATCACCGCGTACATCGCGCGGAACGAAGCCCGCCAGCGCCAGGCGCAAACCGAGGACGCGCTGAACTTCATGCTCGGCGACCTGCACGACAAGCTCGACAGCATGGGCCGGCTGGACTTGATGGCCGCGGTGACCGACAAGGCCATGGCGCTGTTTGCCGCCAGCAGCCCCGGTTCGCTGACCGACGTCGAACTGACCCAGCAATCCCGGGCGCTGGTGCAGATCGGCGAAATCCGCCTGAAGGAAGCGCGCTACGGTCCTGCCATGGAGTCGTTCCAACGCGCCGAGCAGCGCAGCGCGGAACTGGCCGCGCGCCATCCCCGCGACGGCCGT
>Ga0157370_10008280_pt1 | contig 11225 bp, 6 predicted proteins | sample C35metaG_FD_113463 | JGI IMG/M metagenome (GOLD analysis project Ga0157370, IMG submission 113463) | Corn rhizosphere microbial communities from Kellogg Biological Station, Michigan, USA - C3-5 metaG | ecosystem: Host-associated > Plants > Roots > Rhizosphere > Soil | place: USA: Michigan... | reverse complement strand
CGGGCCGCCACGGAACGGCGCGAAGCCGGTGCCGCAGATGACGCCCGCGTCGAGCAGGTCGGCGTCGTCGACGACCGTGTCGTGCAGGCAGGCGACGGCCTCGTTGAGCAAGGGCAGGATCAGGCGATCCTCGAGGTCGTCCGGAGCGACGTAGTTCGGATCGACCTCGGGCTTCTGCGGTTTGCCGTCCTCCCAGACATAGATGCCCTGACCATCCTTCTTGCCGCGCTTGCCGGCGGCGAGCTTGTCGTCCAGTCCGGGTGGAACCTCCAGCCCAAGGAACGGCGCGAGCTCCTTGCCCACCGACGCGCAGACGTCGAGGCCGACGGTATCGGCCAGCTCGATCGGCCCCATCGGCATGCCGAACTTCTTCGCCTCGCGATCCAGCACCGCGCCGGGTACGCCCTCGCTGTACAGGCGCATCGCCTCCAGCAGATACGGCATCAGGATGCGGTTGACCAGGAAACCCGGCGTGCCCTTGACCGCGACCGGCAGCTTGCCGATCGCCTTGCAGAACGCCAGCGCGCGCTTCTCGATCGCCGGATCCAGCTGATCATGGCGAACGACTTCGACCAGCGGCATCTGCGCCACCGGGTTGAAGAAATGCAGGCCGAGGAAACGCTGCGGCGCGGCGAGATCGCGGCGCAGTTCGTCCAGCGGAATGCTCGAGGTGTTGCTGGTCAGGATTTCGTCCGACTTGAACTGCGGCTCGATCTTCGCGTACAGCTCGCGCTTGGCGTCGGCATTCTCGTAGATCGCCTCGATGGCCAGGTCGGCAGAAGCGACGCCGCCGCCATCCACATCGGCGCGCAGGCGACGCGCGGCAGCCTCGATCTTCTCGGGCGTCTTGAGCTTCTTTTCGTACAGCTGGCGGGCCCGATCCAGCGCAGGCTGGATGTATTTCATCTCGCGGTCCTGCAGGGTCACGTCGAAGCCCTTGAACGCGGCCCACGCGGCAATGTCGCCGCCCATCACGCCGGCGCCGACGACATGCACGTGCCGGATGCCGTGATCGGTGCCGCTACCCTGGCCCTTCAGCCGTTCCTGCAGGAAGAAAATGCGGATCAGGTTCTGCGCGGTCGGCGTATTCGCCAGTTTCGCCACCGAACGGGCTTCGATCTTCAACCGTTGCTGGATGCCCGAGCCGCCGCGTTTCCATACGTCGATCATCGCGAACGGAGCAGGGTAGTGCTCCTTGCGCACTTTCGCGGCAGTCTGCTTGACCACCATCGGCGCCAGGATCTGCCTGGCCAGCCAGGTATTGCTGGCCCATGCCTTGGCGCGCCGCGCGAACGGCTGCGGCGGCGCGTGGCGCAGCAGCAGCCGCGCCTCGATCAGGAGTTCATCGGCTCGCGCCACGCGGTCCACCACGCCGAGCGCGAGCGCGCGGCGCGCCGACAGCGATTTGCCGGTGAGCATGATCGGCAGCGCCTCGGTGGCGCCGATGAGCCGCGGCAGGCGCGCGGTGCCACCCCAGCCCGGGTGGATGCCCAGCATCACTTCCGGCAGCGCGATCCTGGTCGTGTCGTCGTCGGCCGCGATGCGATGACGGCAGGCAAGAATCAGCTCGGTGCCGCCACCCATGCATGCACCATGCACGGCCGCCACCGTGGGGCAGGGCAGGCGCGCCAGCGATTCATAGACGCGCTGGCCGTGCTCGATGTTTTCCAGCACCGTATCGTGGCGCGCGTAGTCGACGAATTCCTTGATGTCGGCGCCCACTGCGAATCCGGCCGGCTTGGCCGAATGGATGATGACGCCGGCGGGCTTGTCGATCGCCAGCCGCTCGACGATCTGCTCCAGCTCATCCAGCACGGCGCGCGAAATCGCGTTGACGCTGCTGTTGGCGCGGTCCAGGGTCAGCGTGACGATGCCATCGTCGCCTTCGACGGTCTTCCAGTGGTTGAAGCGCAGTCCTTCGAACATGGGAATAAAGGCTCGTGGAGGAAGCCCGAACCATACCGTTCCGTCGCCTTGATTGCGAGATGTGACGGGCTTGCTTGACCGCATCGTGGTGCCGGTGTGAAATCGGGCCGCCAGCGCGATGGTACTGCCTGACCGGGCCGGTCGATCCTCGGCAAAACCTGCGCTGACAAGGGACGAACGCATCGTGGTTCAATGGGCCACGCAATGGCCGGGCAATGCCCCGCAAGCCAGTCGCTCGTTGGCGTGACGACTTCAGCTGGCATTACCGCCGACGCAGGACAGGGAAACAATGACTTCCGCCATGGCCTCCGCTCCACCGCAAGCCGGTGCCGATGTCTTCGATCGGATCCTGGCGGCACCCAGCGGCTTGGTCGTGCTGGACAGCAAGGACGTGCATACGCTGATCGGCCAGTTCCGCGTGCTTGCGCGGCATTCCGGGCAGGCGGTGTACCTGTGGCAGCCGGATACCGGCCTCGGCAGCCTGCGCGACGCACATGCGCGCGTGCCCGATTGCCAGCGGCTGGGAAATGCCTTGCGCTACATGCAGCAAAGCATGCATTTCGGCGTGTATTTCCTGCTCGGGCTGGAGCTCCCCTTGTCGGCGATGGATGCCACCTTGCTGCGCCAGCTCGCCCGCGCACCCAAGGATTATCTTCGCCGCGTCGTGTTGATCGACGCGCCTCCCGCGCTGACCGAGCACCTGGGCGAACTGGCCGTGCACCTGGGCAGCGAGGACAGCCAGCCCCGACGCTTGCGCCTGCGCGATGGGCGATGGTTGTCATGAGGCGCACGAAGCCATGACGTCCGGCATCCTGGTGGTGGCGGCACAGCGCGAAGTGCGTCGCAGCCTGTTCGATGCGCTGGATCATGCGGGCTATTCGCCGATCCACAGCGCGCGCGACCTGCAACACGCGGCGATCCTGCTCGAAGGACGTCCGCCGTTGCCGCCGCTGCAGCTGATCGTGGCCGTGCTGGAAGGCGATGAGCAGCAAGCACGTAGTTGCTGCGAGCATTTGCGCCGTCTGCCGGGCGGCGCGGAAACACCGCTGATCGCGGTGCTCGACAACGACAGCCCGCTCAGCGCAGCCGATTTGCCGGCGGGGATCGCCGACTGGCTTTCGACCGCGCAGATCGCCAGGGAGTTGGTGCCGCGCTGGCGACGCTCCCTTGGAGCCAAGAAGGCGCCAACGAGAGCGGACGCCTTGCCGGTCGCCGATGCCGCCGAGGATTACCGCTATGCCTTCGACGAAGGCGACAACGAATGGCTGATTGCCGACGCCCAGAGCCATCGCCTGCTCGAGGTCAGCCCCACGCTGGCCCGCCACAGCCGGCTGCACGCCAGCCAATGGGAAGGCGTGCTGCTGTCCGACGTGGTGCGTTTTGAAGGTATCGCGATCGGCCAGGTGCTGGCCGACGCCGACCGCAGCTGGTACCCGTGCCAGCGCAAGTCATCGCAAGGCGTGGACACCGGCCAGGCCAGCGTGCGGCACATCCGCCACGGCGGACGCGACGCGCTGGCGCTGATGTTCCGCAGCGATCGCGCCGACCTGCGGGCGGAGGCCGCGCTGTCGCTGCTTTCGCGCATATTCGCCTCGACCAGCGGCGTCGACGCGCAGATCGCCGCAGGCCGCCTGCTGTTCGACGAACTGGGGCTGGATTACCTCGCGGTCTGGTCCGCGCGCCAGGACGGCGCCGACATGCCGACCCAGCTTCTGCAATTGTGGAACGGTGGCGAACCCGCCTGGCCGCCCGCGTCATTGCAGAGTTCACTGCAACTGGTGCTGGCCGGCAAAAGCATGCTGCACCGTGCCGATGCCAAACGGCTGGCGCCCGTCGACCCGCTCCTACAGCAGCTGGATCTGGCCGGTTTTGCCGGTCTGCCGCTCTACGACGAACGCCATACGGTGCTCGGCGCGATGCTGGCCGGCTGCCGCAAGGGCTTCGGCGAGATGGGCATCGTCGAGCCGGTACTGCGCTGCGCCGCCGCCCGCTTCGCGCAGATGCTGGAACTGGGCCGCACGCGCGAGCAGGGCCGCGCCGAAGGGCTGGTCGACGCACTGACCGGCCTGCCCAACCGGCTGCTGTTCAACGACCGGCTGGACACGATCATTCGCGAGGCGATCCGCAATGGCGAATGCTTCGCGGTGCTGTTCGTCGATCTGGACCGCTTCAAGGCGATCAACGACACCTATGGCCATGCGGCCGGCGACCAGGTCCTGCGGGTGGTCACGCAGCGTCTGTGCAGCAGCATCCGCGCCTCCGACACGGTCGCGCGTTATGCCGGCGACGAGTTCACCATCGTGCTACGCCACATCGTGAAGAACGATGACGTGTCGCGCGTGGCCGAGAAGATCGTGCAGGTGATGGAGACGCCGCTGTACCTCGAGGACGGCACCGAATTGCAGGTGACCGCCTCGATGGGGCTGAGCTTTTTCCCCGATGACGCGGGCGACGCGCAGACCCTGCTCAAGCACGCCGATGAGGCGATGTACGCGGCCAAGCATCTCGGCCGCAACAATTTCCAGATCTACGAAGTGAGCCCGGAATACGCTCGCGAGCACGGCATGGCGCTGAAGAGCCGGCTGCGCCATGCCGAGGGCAACGGCGAGCTGCGCGTGGTGTACCAGCCGCAGGTCAACACCGAAACCGAGGACATCGTGGGCATGGAGGCGCTGGTGCGCTGGGAGCACCCGGAGCTGGGCATGATCAGCCCGGCGGTATTCATTCCGCTGGCCGAGGAGACCGGGCTCATCATCTCGATCGGCGAATGGGTCATGCGCACGGCCTGCCGCCAGGCGAAGGAGTGGGAGCAGCGTTACGGACTGCGGCTGCGCCTCGGGGTGAACCTCTCCGCCGTGCAGCTGATGGAATCGCAACTGATGGAAACCGTGGCCGCGGTGCTGCAGGAAACAGGCCTCGACCCGACCCTGCTGGAAATGGAAATCACCGAAAGCATCAGCATCAAGACCGCGCCGAACCTGGTCGAGAACCTGCATGCGCTGCACCGCATGGGCTGCCACATCGCCATCGACGATTTCGGTACCGGCGCCGCTTCGCTGGATTATCTGCGTCGGCTGCCGGCCGACCGCATCAAGATCGACCAGAGTTTCGTGCGCAACATCGGGGTGGACCCGGACGACGAGGCGATCGTGCGCGCCACCATCGAAATGGCGCACCGGCTGAAGCGGGCAGTGGTTGCCGAAGGCGTGGAGATCGAGCAGCACCTGCAGTTCCTGCGCCAACACGGTTGCGATGAGCTGCAGGGCTACCTGTTCTGCCGCCCGCTGCAGCCGGTCAGCTTCGACAAACTGCTGGCCGAACGCCAGCGCCTGCTGGAAGGGCGCGCTGCCGAGCCGGCTTGAGCCCGCTGCAGTCATCCCCATAACTTATCCGGCATCATGGTTCATGCCGGTCGGGACCTTACGACCGGCCAACGGACGGTGCGATATGGTGGGGCGGTTCCTTTCACGAAGCTGAACTCGGGCGCCAGATTGCGGTCTGAGCGCGGCGTTCAGTTCAAAACAAGCTTCCGCAGCGGATGACGGCATTGACGACGGATACGGCCCGGATGGGCGAAAACGAACTGGATCGCGCGCTGGTCGAGCGGGTGCAGAGCGGGGACAAACGGGCTTTCGACCTGCTGGTGCGCAAGTACCAGCACAAGGTGATCGGACTGGTGTCACGTTATGTGCGCAGCCATGCCGAGTGCGAGGACATCGCGCAGGAATCGTTCATCCGGGCATGGCGGGCGATCGGATCGTTCCGTGGCGACAGCGCGTTCTACACCTGGCTGTACAAGATCGCGGTGAACACCGCCAAGAACCACCTCGTGGCGATGGGCCGGCGCCCGCCGTCCGGCGACATCGACGCAGACGATGCCGAGTTCATGGCCGGTGCCGAGCGCATGCACGACAGCGCCACCCCCGAGCGCGAACTTATGCGCCAGGAAATTGAACAATCGGTGTTTTCCACTGTCCAAGCCCTGCCCGAGGAACTGCGGACAGCCATCACGTTGCGCGAGGTGGATGGCCTCAGTTACGACGAGATCGCCGAAGCGATGGGCTGCCCGATCGGCACGGTGCGTTCGCGCATTTTCCGGGCACGTGAAGCGATTGACGAAAAGCTGCGGCCTCTGTTGTCGGACCGCTGAGGATCAGACATGAAACAGGCAGGCAAGAATCAGGCAGGCAATCAGGGCGACATTGATCCCAATGTTCCCGAGAGCCTTTCCGCCGGCATCGATGGCGAGCTCTCGAAGGAGCAGCTTCGCTTTCTGCTGCGCCGGCTCGATCACGACCCGGCACTGCAACAGACCTGGACGCGCTACCACGTCGCGCGCGACAGCCTGCGCCGGCAGTTGCCGCCGATGGCGAACCCCGGTTTTGCAGAGAAGGTGATGCTGGCCATCAGCGAGGATTCCGCACCGGCGGCCACGACCCGGCGCGGCCACTGGCTGCGCTGGTCCACCGGTGGCGTGATCGCCGCCAGCGTGGCGGCTGCCGCGCTGATGATCGGTCAGCCGACAGGCGACGCCGAGCGCATGGCGGCGTCCACCGTGCAACAGGACAATGCCGTCGCCGTCACGGCGCCTGCCGCTCATCCGGCCGTCCCTGCCGCCGTACCGCCATGGTTGAGCGGAAACTCCGCGGGGCTGCTCAGCCAGCAAGCGTCCGCGACGCTGGGTGCGCCGTTCGGGTCGGGCCAGCAAGCTTATGGGCGGCGTCTGTCGTCCTATCCACCGATGCACCGTTATCGCACGCTGGACAACAACGACGGCAGCTATCTGCTGCTGCTCGATCCCGCGCAGCAGATGGCGCCGGGTACTGCGCGTCAGGCCGCCGCCACCGCGCAATAAGGCGGGTCCGCGTGTGGTTGTCCGCGGCCCGCAAGATCGTTTCCCTCTGCCATCGACCCTTGCCCGGTCGATGGCGCGCGCCCGGCGAAGATCCGGCGCAAGCCACTGAAGTCAACCATCAGCCTGATTCCGGCTGAAAGTCCACTGAGGAGGAGTCATGAAACATCTCATCTTGCGCAGCGTGGCGTGCTGTGCGCTGATCGGTTTTGCCGCGGTCGGCACGGTGCAGGCGCAGACGCCGCCGGCCGCTGCCGGCTTGCCCGACTTCACCGGCATCGTGCAGAAGAATGCGTCGGCGGTGGTTCATGTCGAGGCGAAATACAGCGGTGAGAAGCAGGGGCCGACCCGCAGCATGGGTGGCCAGGCCATGCCCGGCCAGGGCATGCCGGATGATCCGCAGGCCGAGATATTCCGGCGCTTCTTCGGCATGCCGATGATGCCGTCGCCGCAGGAGCAGAAGCACACCTCGCTGGGCTCCGGCTTCATCATTTCCCATGACGGCTACATCCTCACCAACAACCACGTGGTGGATCACGCCGACAAGGTCACCGTGCGGCTGCAGGATCGCCGCACGCTCACCGCGAAGGTCATCGGTACCGACCCGACCTACGACATCGCCCTGCTCAAGGTCGATGCCGGCGGCGATCTTCCGGCGGTGAGCATCGGCGATTCGCGCAGCCTCAAGCCGGGCCAATGGGTGCTGGCGATCGGTTCGCCGTTCGGCTTCGACTACACCGTCACCCAGGGCATCGTCAGCGCGGTGGGCCGCAACCTGGGCCAGCGCGACCAGCCGTACACCTCGTTCATCCAGACCGATGTGCCGATCAACCGGGGCAACTCGGGCGGTCCGCTGTTCGACCTGCAGGGCCGCGTGGTCGGCGTCAATTCGCAGATCTACTCCAACACGGGCGACTACCTGGGCGTGGCGTTCTCGATCCCGATCGACGTGGCGATGAACGCCGTGCAGCAGATCAAGAGCAAGGGCTACGTGTCGCGCGGCATGCTCGGCGTCACCATGCAGCCGGTCGACGACGACATCGTCAAGGCGTTCAAGCTCGACAATGGCGCCGGAGCCGCGGTGGTCGACGTCAGCCCCGACAGCGGCGCCGCCAAGGCCGGCATCCAGCCGGGCGACATCATCCTTTCGTACAACGGCCAGGTATTGCAGCAGGCCGCCGATCTGCCGCCGCTGGTGGGCATGACCAAGCCGGGCAGCAAGGTGCCGGTGGAAATCCTGCGCAACGGCAAGAAGCAGACGCTGGAGGTCACGATCAGCGAAGCCTCGCGTGACCAGAATGCGGTGAACAACCCGGGCGCCGCCACGCCGCCGGGCCATAGCGGTTCGGCCGCGCTGGGCTTCACTGTGCAGTCGCTGGACAGCGACACCCGCAAGCAGCTCGAGCTGAAGCCCGGGCAAGGCGTGGTGATCGGCGACATCACCGGGCCGGTGGCGGCGCAAGCCGGCCTGCAGGCGGGCGACGTGATCCTGATGGTCAACCAGCAGAAGGTCGGCAGCGTGTCCGAGTTCCAAGCGGCGACCAAGGACGTGAAGGCGGGCAGCACGGTGCTGCTGCTGGTGCGTCGCGGCGACCAGAGCAGCTTCATCGGGCTGACCATCCCGGACGACAAGTAACCGCAACGACTCGACCCACCGGGCGCGGGCGCCTTTCCATCGGGAAGGCGTCCGCGCCACGCGACGGTGGCGGACCGGTTCCATGCGATAATGCCGGGTTAGCATCACTTCTTCGTGATGTGTTGCTGCGCATGGTGCGCGGCAGTGAAACCCAAGCCCGACAGGCCGCCAGCGCTCCATGGAATTGATCCGCAACTTCTCCATCATCGCCCATATCGATCACGGCAAGTCGACGCTGGCCGATCGCATCATCCAGCTGTGTGGCGGTCTGGCCGATCGCGAGATGGAAGCCCAGGTGCTCGACACCAACCCGATCGAGCGCGAGCGCGGCATCACCATCAAGGCGCAGTCCGTGTCGCTGCCGTATACCGCGCGGAACGGCAAGACTTACCAGCTCAACTTCATCGATACCCCCGGCCACGTGGATTTTTCCTACGAGGTGAGCCGCTCGCTGGCTGCATGCGAAGGCGCGCTGCTGGTGGTCGACGCCGCCCAGGGCGTCGAGGCGCAATCGGTGGCGAACTGTTACACCGCGGTCGAGATGGGACTTGAAGTGGTTCCGGTGCTCAACAAGATCGACCTGCCGACGGCCGATGTCGAGAAGGTGAAGCTCGAGATCGAGGCCGTGATCGGCGTCGATGCCACCGATGCCGTGGCGATCAGCGCGAAGACCGGCCTGAACGTGGTCGAGGTGCTGGAAGCGATCGTGGCGCGCATCCCGCCGCCGAAGCCGCGCGACACCGATCGCCTGCAGGCGCTGATCATCGATTCCTGGTTCGACAACTACCTGGGTGTGGTGTCCCTCGTGCGCGTCATGCAGGGCGAGATCCGGCCCGGCGACAAGCTGCTGGTGATGTCGACCGGACGCACTCATGAAGTGGGCGACGTCGGCGTGTTCACGCCCAAGCGCAAGAAGCTGGACAAGCTCGGCGCCGGCGAAGTGGGCTGGATCAATGCCTCGATCAAGGACGTGCACGGCGCGCCCGTCGGCGACACGCTGACCCACGCCGGCAAGCCTGCGGACAAGGCGTTGCCCGGCTTCCAGCACATGCAGCCGCGCGTGTTCGCCGGCCTGTTCCCGATATCGTCGGACGATTACCCGGCGATGCGCGAGGCCCTCGACAAGCTGCGCCTGAACGACGCCGCGCTGTTCTTCGAGCCGGAGTCGTCCGAGGCGATGGGCTTCGGCTTCCGCTGCGGTTTCCTCGGCATGCTGCACATGGAGATCGTGCAGGAGCGGCTCGAGCGCGAGTACGACCTGGACCTGATCACCACGGCGCCCACCGTGGTGTACGAGATCCTGAAAAGCGACGGCAGCACGATGCTGCTGGACAACCCGGCCAAGCTGCCGACCAACACCAGCCTGGTGGCGGAAATCCGCGAGCCGATCATCATCGCCAACATCCTCACGCCACCGGATTACATCGGCAACGTGATCACCCTGTGCGAGGAGAAGCGCGGCGTGCAGCGTTCGATCCAGTATCTGGCGACCCAGGTGCAGATCAGCTACGAGATGCCGCTGGCCGAGGTGGTGATGGATTTCTTCGATCGCCTGAAATCCGTTTCGCGCGGCTATGCCTCGATGGACTACCACTTCGATCGCTTCGAGGCCGGCCCGTTCGTGCGCACCGACGTGCTGATCAACGGAGACCGCGTCGATGCGCTCAGCCTGATCGTGCACCGCAGCCATGCGGATCGCCGCGGCCGCGACCTGGTCGAGCGGATGAAGGACCTGATCCCGCGCCAGCAGTTCGACGTGGCGATCCAGGCGGCGATCGGCGCGCAGATCATCGCGCGTTCCACCGTCAAGGCGTTGCGCAAGAACGTGCTGGCCAAGTGCTATGGCGGCGACGTCAGCCGCAAGAAGAAATTGCTGGAGAAGCAGAAGGAAGGCAAGAAGCGCATGAAGCAGGTCGGCCGGGTGGAGATTCCGCAGGAAGCCTTCCTCGCCGTACTGAGAGTGGACAAATAAGCGCGGTCAGCAATGATTCGCCAGGCAACCTGGAGTTAAGGCATGGAATTTGATTTTTCGGCGATTCTGCTCGCACTCACCGCGCTGTTCGGCGTGGTGTGGGGCCTGGACCGGCTGTTTCTGTACAAGAAGCGCAAGGCGCGCCTCGATGCCGCGGGCGCGGAGTATCGCGATCCCGCGCCGGTGGACTGGTCCCGTTCGCTGTTTCCGGTGGTGCTGGTGGTGCTGCTGCTGCGCTCGTTCGTGGCCGAGCCTTTCCGCATCCCGTCCGGTTCGATGATGCCGACGCTCGATGTCGGCGATTTCATCCTGGTCAACAAGTTCGCCTACGGCCTGCGGCTGCCGGCGTTCAACAACAAGTTCGTCGATCTGGGCGAGCCCAAGCGCGGCGACGTGGTGGTATTCCGCTTTCCCGGCTACCTGTGCGAGGACGGCGGCAAGCTCGTGCGCAGCGGCGACATGAGCTGCAACGACCCGCATGCGCCGGTGCCGCAGCAGAACTGGATCAAGCGCGTGATCGGCCTGCCGGGCGACAGCATCGAGGTGCATGGCGCCGACCTGCGGGTCAACGGCCAGCCGGTGGCGGCTGACGACATCGGCCCTTACGTGGGCAATCCGCAGCGCAGCGTCGACCAGATCATGCTGAACATGGGCGCCACCGTGCTGAACGAGCACCTGCGCCGCGAGGACGGCAGCGTGGTCAACCACACGATCGCCCGCATGCCTGCCTACAACGACCCCAAATCCATCCCCAACGAACTGGTGCCTTCCAAGGTGCCGGCGGGTTGCTACCTGGTGATGGGCGACAACCGCAACGACAGCCTCGACAGCCGCTGGTG
>Ga0157370_10008279_pt1 | contig 11225 bp, 6 predicted proteins | sample C35metaG_FD_113463 | JGI IMG/M metagenome (GOLD analysis project Ga0157370, IMG submission 113463) | Corn rhizosphere microbial communities from Kellogg Biological Station, Michigan, USA - C3-5 metaG | ecosystem: Host-associated > Plants > Roots > Rhizosphere > Soil | place: USA: Michigan... | reverse complement strand
TTTCGATTGCATCGAACCGCTCGGTCACGTATGGGAGGAGCGAGCGATTCGGCAGCGAATATGGCCGAGCCGTTCGCCGGGGTCAAGCGTTTCGCATCGTTCGAACAGCCGTCCCACTTCGGGCGGTGTTGCCTTTTTGGCAACGCTTTGAGCATCGAACACGCTTACCGAACCGCGACGGGAAGGGTATTTTGCGGTTTCGTTTCAAGCATGTCGGGCAGGTGCCTTGGGAAACACGACGCCGCGGCGAGTGCGCCGCAGCGAGCAGTGCATGTTGGTGCTGGCTGCAGCAACGCTCGCGGGCTTTCTCGCGGGCTGCGGCCAGTCAGGCGAGCGCACCGGCGCAACGTCTGCAGGTCTCGCGTCTCCCGTTGCCGTATATGACGCGCGCGGTGCATCGCTTACGCCAGGTACCCGCGCGTCTTCCGCATACGGCAGGCGCGACGCGTCGCTGACGCCCGGCGCAGCGGCGCCGGACATTGCCTCGGCTGACACCGCCGCGAGCGCAACCTCGCTTGCGTCGACTTCTACGCTTCATCCGGCTCGGCCCTCGGCAACGGTCGAAAAGCGGAAACGCGAGTCGAATTCGAGCGTGCATGACGCCCTCTCGTCGTTCGAGCTCGTCGGCACCGGAATCGACGGTACGTATGCGTTCGCAGTCGTGAGGACGCCCGACCAGAGTGCCGTCACCGTCCGCGAAGGCAGTGTGATCGGTCGCTATACCGTGCGCAGGATTCAACCCGATCGTATCCGCCTGAAGGCTCAGGACGAGAAGGAGGCGATGCTGGTGATCGGCGTTGCCGGCAGCGCCGAGCAGGCGTCTCCGTCCACCACCGAAATGACGCCAGGCGAAGCGAACGCGGTCAGCGCTTTCCTGGCAGCCGGCATCGACACCGATCAGTCGATTCCGGCACAGGTCGTCTACGGGCCCACGGCGCGCTGGCCGGAAGGCGTGAAGCACGTCCACTGAAGCTCGCGAGATAAGCAATCGAAGTCATCAAACGTATCGCCCGCCTAGGGCGCAATCGGAAGCTCGATCAATCATCAGGAGGAGGCAGCAATGAAAGGAAGCAATACGGCAATACCACGCGGTTTCGCGCTGAGCAGCGTAACGATGGCCCTGCTCGCGCTCGGGTCGCTCGTTTCGACCGGCGCGCGGGCCGAGACCGCATGCGTACCGGGACCGAACGATCGTCCCGAGATCATCCAGGGCGCCGCAACGGCGGCGGAGCGCAACGCGCCGGGCGGCTACCAGGGCGCATGGTGCGGTGCGCGTCTCGTCGGCGAGAACGAACTGTTCGACCGCGGCAGCTACGGCAACACCGCCGTCATCGCCAATTGCATCTACTCGAGCATGCGCGATCCGTCGGACCTCTCGGCGCCGACGACGGGCACCGCCGTTGTCGACAACAGCGTTCCGTCGAACCCGCAAATCGTCGGGATGCTGCGGACGCCCGCGATGATCCGGGCCTACTCGACGTTGTATATCAAACAGGGGAAGCTGATCGGTGCGTTCAAGGACTTCGGGCCGAACGGCGTCAACCCGGTCGATCTCTACGACGTCTCCGGCGACTGCCTGCATCCGACGCTGCTGTCGACGATCAACGTGGCAGGAGGCAACCACGACGGCTGGTTCTCGAACGATGCGAAGACGTATTACGGCATTCCGTTCGGCGGCGTGCGTTTGCTGTCCGGTCCCGCCGGTGCGCCGGTCCTGAATCCGGCGCGCATCGACATGCACATCACCGATTTTTCGGATCCGAAGAATCCGAAGCGGATGTTCACCTGGAACCGCCTGCAGTTGCCGCCCGAAATCCAGGCGCTGCCGACGCATCCGCTTGCCACGACCAACTTCCACGACGTCAGCTCGAACAAGGACGGGACGCGGCTTTACATGGCGCTGTACGGCGGCAACAACTCGCTCGGGGGCAACAACAACAACCCGATTCCGGAGGAGAACCAGGGCTGCTCGAACGGGATGGTGATCCTCGACTCGACGGATGTGCAGAACCGGGTGCCGAACGCGCAGCTCAAGTTCGTGAGCTTCACGTCGTGGTGCGACGCGAATCAGCAGATCGATCCCGACTTCGGTGACGGATCGACGGCGTCCGCGCATGCAACCGAGTACATCATCCACGAGAACGGCAAGCCGTACGTGCTGACGACCGACGAATCGGGCGGCGGCCTGGAAGGCACGCCTGACGGTGTCTGCAGGCAGCACACGTATGCGCGGATCATCGACATCAGCGACGAGAAGCATCCGCAGGTCGTCGGCACGTTCAAGCCCGATGTCAACAAGCCCGAGAACTGCGCGGCCAACCTCGCCAACGACACCAATGGCGGCATGGTGCACTACATCGGCATCGACGATCGCTTTCACGCGCGGCTCGTGTTCTACGCAGCGGCCAATTCGGGCGTGCGTGTCGTCGACTGGGCCGACCCGGCGCACCCGAAGGAGATCGCGTACTACCACGCAGCCAACGATGTGAAGACGAAACCCGGAGACACGGACTTCACGCGTCCCGACATCCAGTACGACCCGACCAACTGCATGCTCTACACCGGCTGGAACCAGGGTGGTCTGAAGACGCTCGAGCTCACCAATCCGGAATACAACGCGTGCATGCGGCGTGCCGGGTCGGGCGGCGGCACCTTGCTCGACGGTTCCGGAAACGCGAAAGCGCAGGTCAATCTCAACGCGCACCGCGTCGGCAATGGGAATCTCGTCGGCAACTTCAGCCTCAGCGACAAGCAGACGCACGAAGAGCTGCGCATCGATCACCTGACGTTCATCGACAGCGCGCAGGATGCCTGCGGGAGTGTGCCGTCGCAGAGCTACAGCTCGATGCAGTTCAATGGGGATGGGACGTACAACGGTGCGCCCGCCAGCTTCCGCGTCTGCGTGCAGCAGAACGCGAACGGCGCGCAGGCTGCCACGCAGGACCGATTGCACGTCGAGTGCACCAGCGGTTGCTCGTACGTGGCCGACGGCGCGGTTCAGGGGAGCCTGAAGGTCAACCAGCAGTAAGCCGTGTAGCGGTAATCAGGCTGGCCGCCCGCAAGGGCGGCCAGTTTGCTTTGCCAGATTGGAAAAGACCGGGCCTGGTCCTATTCTTCTGGCAGTTCCTCTTCTCGTCGCCCGTGCGCTTCATATCATTTCCGGAGCGTCACGTGTGCATGCCAAGTTTGCGCCAATGCTCGCCAAAGTCCGGTGAACGGCGACCAGAAATTGCGCCAGCCTTCGCGACAGCCAAGCAAAAATTCTTCCTTCAAGCTACTGTTCACGATCGTTCTCTCTCACGATGTGCCGAATACGACGACGTGCTGTACCGACCGTTTCTGCTGCAAAAACGGCGACTCCTGATAGAAAGATTACCGCGAACAAGCATACGTCGGCAAACAGCAGCGTCTGCTCCAGAATCAGCAACGGCTGAACGCGCTCCGAAGCTCCTCGGGCATGGAGGTGCCTCTACGCCGGGTAGCAAGGACCGATATTCCTTGCGTCGAGCGATGAAAGTGCATATGCTCCCATTTGCGTGCATATGCCCCCAACCGCTTCGACCTTGACGTCCGTCGACGCTCTGCCGCCGATCTCCCCCGCCTGCGCCTGCGGGCGGCTTCGCCGTGCCACACGCGCGCTGACGCAGTTGTACGACGACGCGATGGCTCCGGCGGGTGTTCGAGTCACGCAGTTCTCGCTGCTGCGCACGTTGGCTGCGTCCGGCGCCCTGCGGATCTCCGATCTCGCGAGCCGGCTGCTGCTCGATCGGACCGCCCTTTCGCGCAACCTCGATCCGCTCGTCAAGCAGGGCTTGGTGGCGATCGCGGAGGGCAACGACGCACGCACGCGCGAGGCGGCGCTCACGAAGAAGGGATTGGCCGCAGTGAAAGCCGCGATGCCCTACTGGGCGCGCGCGCAGAAGGAAGTGGCGGCGCGACTCGGCAGCGAGAAGCTCGCTGCATTGATCGACGTGCTCGGCGAGCTCGAGTCGCTGCATCCTGCACGGCGCCCCTCGCCCGACAGCTCTCGCCAGGGCAAACGCCCCTCACCCCGACCTTCCCTCCGCACGGCGGGGAGAGGCAGAAAATCCGTCTCAGCTCAGACCTCGCGTCGCACGACCCCAAGAGCGAAATCGACCATCAAAAATCAATGACGACAACGACCGCTTCCGCTTCCTGGCGCACGCCCACCGTCGTTCTCGTCTGCGGCAGCCTCGTGCTGATGCTCGGCATGGGGCTACGCCATGGCTTCGGGCTCTTCCTTCTGCCCGTCACCAGCGACATGCAATGGAGCCGCGAAACGTTCGCGCTCGCGCTTGCAATGCAAAACCTCGTCTGGGGTGCGACGCAGCCGTTCGCCGGGATGCTTGCCGACAAGTACAGGTCGGGACGGGTCGTCGCCGGCGGCGCGCTGCTTTATGTGCTCGGTCTCTTCTGGATGGCGCATCCGAGCACGCCGCTCTCCTTCGTGCTGGCGGCGGGTGTCCTGATCGGTGCCGGCCTTTCGGGCGTCACGTTCAGCGTGATCGCCGGCGTGCTGGGGCGCGCGTATCCGCCCGAGAAGCGCAGCATGGTGCTCGGCATTTCCGCCGCGGCCGGCTCGTTCGGGCAGTTCGCGATGCTGCCGCTGACACAGTGGCTCCTGACGCACGTCGGCTGGATGGGCGCGCTGGTCGCGCTCGCGTGCGTTGGCATCCTGATGGCACCGCTCGCCGCGGCGCTGGTCGAACGGCGCATCGCGCACGTGCATGCGTTCCAGCAGTCCGCGCGCGAAGCGATGAGCGAGGCGCTGAGCCACCGGGGCTATGTGCTGCTCACCCTCGGCTTCTTCGTCTGCGGCTTCCAGGTCGTGTTCATCGGCGTCCACCTGCCGGCGTATCTCGCCGATCACGGCCTGCCCGCAAGCGTCGCCGTCACCGCGCTCGCGCTCGTGGGCTTGTTCAACATCATCGGCACCTACACCACGGGTTGGCTCGGCGCGAAGATGCCGAAGCGCTACATCCTGTCGTTCATCTACTTCGGCCGCGCGATCGTGATCGCGCTGTTCGTGTTTTTGCCGCTGTCTGCGCTATCGGTGTACCTCTTCGCGATGGCGCTCGGCCTGCTGTGGCTCTCGACGGTGCCCCCCACGAACGGCATCGTCGCGCAGCTTTTCGGTGTGCGTTATCTTGCGATGCTGTCGGGCTTCACGTTTTTCTCGCACCAGATCGGCAGCTTCCTCGGGGCCTGGCTCGGCGGCAAGCTCTACGACGTCACCGGCAGCTACGACATCGTCTGGTACCTGTCTATCGCGCTCGGGATCGCGGCCGCGCTCATCAACCTCCCGATCGACGAGCGGGAAATCGCACGGCCCGCCGCGGTTCCCGCACGTGGCTAGGACGACAAGGGCTTCAGTCGGCCGCGCTTTTGCGTGCTGCGACGTCGCCGATCGTCCCTAGCAGCGTCTCGACGCCGATGGGCTTCGTCAAATGGCGATTGAATCCCGCGGCGCGCGCTCGGTCGATCTCGCTCGGACCGCTGTAACCGCTGTATGCGATCGCCGGCGTGCGCTGGTTGATGGATGAAGCGCGGATCGATTTCAGCATTGAATAGCCGTCGACATCCGGCATCGCGATGTCCGAAATAATGACATCGTAACGCTCCTTGCCTGCCCGCTCGATGGCGCGCGCCGGCACCGATTCGACGGTAACGCTCGCGCCCTCGAACTCGAGCAGATCGCGCAGGGCGTCGCCGTTCGGGACCGAATCATCGACGACGAGGATCCGAACTCCTCCAAGCCGGCGCTGATCGCCTTCCGCACGCGAGGTCCTCTCCGCACCGGCCGGCGAGGCCACGTCGAGCGGCAGCCAGACGGTGAAGCGCGCGCCCTTGCCGACGCCGTCGGAATGCGCTTCGACGCGACCTTCATGCAATTCGACGAGCTGGCGGACGAGCGCAAGTCCAATACCCATGCCGCCACCATTTTGCGGCTGGGCGCCGCCTCCCGCCATCCGGAACCAGTCGAAGATGTGCGGCATGTTCGCGGGCGCGATTCCCTGCCCGGTATCCTCGACATCGAAGCGCGCCTCATTCCCCTCGCGAGAGAGACGCACGCGTATCGTGCCGCCGGGAGGCGTGAACTTGAGCGCGTTCGTCAGCAGGTTCCATGCGATCTGGCGCACGCGTACGGGATCGGCGGCGACGATCAGCGGTGCCTCGCCGGTTTGCACGTCGAGCGTCACGTTCTTGTGTTGGGCCTCGCGGCGCAGCGCGCCGATCGAATCGGCGATCACGAACGTCAGCGGGAGCAGCTGACGATCGATCGTGAGCTTGCCCGTTCGCGCTCGCGATACGTCGACCATGTCCTCGACGAGCTGCGCCTGGGCGCGCACCATTTCGTGAATCACGTTCGCGGCGTGCTTCAGGCGCTCCGATTTCTTCGCTTCCGGCACGCGCAGCAGGATCTCGGCCTGCATCAACATCAGCGCGAGCGGGTTGCGCAGCTCGTGCGACAGCGTCGCGAGGAACTCGTCCTTGAGCTGGTTCGCCTGCTCGGCCGCCGCGCTTCTGATGCGCTCGTCCTCCAGCAGCTGCTGCTGATGCCGTTCGGCGAGTTTCCGCTCAGTGACGTCGCGCAATATCTTCACGTAGCCGAACGCGTCGCCTACGTCGAAGCGCGCGAGGACACCGCTCGCGAAAAAGCGCGAGCCATCCTTGCGCAACTGCCAGCGATCGTCCTCCGCGCGACCCGTTTCTCGTGCCTGGCGCTGCTCTTCCGCGGGCACGCCCGCGTCGCGCTCCTCGGGCGTGAAGATGAGCGCGACATCCTTTCCGATGATCTCGCTCTCCTCGTAGCCGAAGATCGTGCGCGCACCGGCATTCCAGGTCTGCACGAGCCCGGCGGCGTCGAGCGTGACGATCGCGTACTCGCGCACGCTCTCGACGACGAGCCGCGACCACGCCTCGTCGCGGCGACCGATTGCCTCGGCATGCTTGCGCCGCGAGATATCGATGAACGCGACGACCGCGCCGCGGATGCGGTCGTCGGTCGTGCGGTACGGCAGGACGCGCATGATGAACCAGCGGTCGTCGTTGGTCCTCGCCTCGAGTTCGACCACGTGCAGCGACTGGAACACGCTCTGGATGGAATCGACGAGGTCGACCCCTTCAAGGCGATGCGTGATGTCCGACAGCGGCCGTCCGATGTCGGATGGGATGACGTTGAAGATCTCGCGCGCAAACGGCGTATACCGCATAAGCCGCATGTCGCGATCGACGAACAGCGCTGCGATGCCGGTCGCCGTCACGAAATTCGTGAGGTCGTCCGAGATGCGAGTCGCCTCGTCGACCTTGTTCTTGAGCTCCTGGTTGACGGTGACCAACTCCTCGTTGATCGACTGCAACTCCTCCTTGCCGGTTTCGAGCTCCTCGGTCATCGCGCGGAGCTCCTCGTTCGTGGCTTGCAGCTCCTCGTTGCTCGCCTTGAGCTCTTCGTTCTGCACTTCGTATTGCTCGACCGACGCGGCGAGCTGCGAATCCATCTCGCGAAGGCGCTCTTCGAGCCGCCCGGTCTCGGCCGGCAAGTCGGCCGACTGCGCCGCCACAGGGCTTTGCACATCGGCCGGCGCCTGGCCGAGGATGATGAGCGCGAACGTGCGCGCGGTTACCTTGTCGCGAACCGGATGGACCTTGACGTCCACGCGCAGCGGCTGCGGCTCGTGTCGGAAAGTGAGGCCGATGCGCTCGACGGTGCGCATCGTCTTCAACGCCTGATCGAGCGCCGCCTTGAGTTCGTAGCGGACGCTTTCGGGCGCGACCTTGAGCAGGTTGACGGAAGGCTCGCCGGGTCCGAGCTGCAGGAAATGGCCGGCGTGATCGGACAGGTGGAGGATGCCGTAGTGGTCGTCGACGATGATCGACGGTGGCGCGTAATGCTCAAGCAGTCGCTGATGCAGCTCGCCGAAGGCGACGATGCGCCGTCCCCCGGTCGACAATGACTCGCTCGGATGACGCTGCGGCTGGATCGTCGGCACGCCCGGCAGCACCATGCCCCGGCGCCCGCGCGGCTGCTGCACGAAGATCCGCGCCGACTTGTCGACGGCCGTGAAGCCGTCGTTTCCGTCCTCGATCGATTCCGACATGCCGAGGAAGAGATAGCCGTCGGCGTGCAGCGAGAAGTGCAGCACGTCGAGCACTTTCGATTGCGCGGTACGCGTGAGGTAGATCAGCAGGTTGCGGCAGCAGACGAGGTCGACTCGCGAGAACGGCGCGTCCTGGATGACGTTGTGGGTTGCGAAGATCACCATCTCGCGGAGCTGCTTGTGCACGCGGTAGCCCGCCTGCTCGCAGGTGAAGAAGCGACGCAGCCGGTCCGGCGGCACATGCTCCGCAATCGATTCGGGATACAACCCTTCGCGCGCGTAGCGGAGCGCCTCCTCGTCGATGTCGGTCGTGAAGATATTGACCACGGGCGGCTTGTTCATCGAGTCCATCCGCTCCTGCATCAGCATCGCCAGCGAATAGACCTCTTGGCCCGTGGCGCACCCAATGACCCAGACACGCACCTTCCCTCCGTTGTCGCGCTCGGACAAAAGCGCGCGCAGGACGCGCTTGTCGAGCGCCTCCCACGCGAGCGGATCGCGGAAGAACCACGTCACGCTGATCAGCAGGTCGCGCAAGAGCGCAGGCCCCTCCGCGGCATGGTCGTTTATGTAATCCCGGTACTCGCGCAGGCTTTGCAGCTGATTCACCTGCAGCCGCCGCTCGATGCGCCGGGTGAGCGTTGCCCGCTTGTACTGCGAAAAATCGTGGCCGGTGCGCGTACGGACCGTGCCGAGGATGCCGCGCATCGCGTCCTCGGCTTCCGCCTGCACGTCCTCGGCCGTCGGCCGGTCGAGCACCGACGGAATCTCGATCGTCTTCGCGTTACGCCATAGCGCGCCGATCTTGCCGGGGATTTCGCGCACCGGGAGCACGAAATCGACGTCCCCGGTTGCGATGGCGCTGCGCGGCATCGAGTCGTATTCGGCTTCCTCGGGCGCCTGCGCGATCGTAATGCCGCCTTGCGCCTTGATTGCGCGCATTCCCCGGGTGCCGTCCGAGCCCGTCCCCGACAGGATGATTCCCGCCGCGCGATGTTCGTGGGCTTGTGCGAGCGTCTCCAGAAAGAGATCGATCGTCATCGCGGCGCCGCGGGGGCGGGCGCACTCGGTCGGCTCGAGCTTGCCGTCGTAGATGCGAAGTTGCGACTTGGGCGAGATGACGTAGACGTGATCGGGCTCGATCGTCGTCGTTTCCGTCACGCCCCGCACGGGCATAGACGTCGACGGCTGCAGCAGATCCGTCATTCGCGACGCGTGCTCCGGCGAGAGGTGCACGACGACGACGTACGCCATGCCGGCGCCGGGCGGCGCATTCTCGAAGAACTCGAGAAGCGCCTTGAGTCCGCCGGCGGACGCGCCGATCCCGACGACCATGTAATCGGCACGCTGCCCCGGCCGCGGGAGGGTGGCTTCATTCACGGCCGGCTCGGATGCGAAAATGCCAAAACAAGGTGGCGCTCGCTCCGGTTGCCGGAACACGCGCGGGGACTTCGTCTCGTAGCGCGTCCAGTCTACTCCTGCACATGATCGCGAGTTGCGCCCTCGACGAGTCGTTCTGCGCGTTCATGCGTGCGTCCGTTTGCATGGAAGCCGATGCCGCGCGGTCCGAAAGCGACGGCGGCCGAGCGAAACGGCACGTCGATCGACGTCGCGATAAAGCGGAGACGCGATGACCGGCCCGGTGGAACGGCTTGTTGTCACGGACAGCGAATCCGGGAACGAAGTCGCGGGGCTTGTGGTTGCGACCGAAGTGGTCGCTTTTCGTTCGCGACTTACGGGGCCGCGGCGTCGATGACGTCGACAGCGTCGGTGATGACGGTATCGACGCCCCACGCGAGGAGCTCCTTCGCGCGCGCCGGATCGTTCACCGTCCATGTCATGATGCGAACGCCTGCTGCGCGGGCCTGATCGACGATCAGCCGCGTCGCGAGCGAGTGCTTGAGATCGACGGCGATGCAGCCGAGATGCGTGGCGCGTGAGAGCCAATCGTCCGGCAATCGATCGGCGAGCCATGCGCGCGGCAGCTCCGGTACCGCATTTCGGGCGGCGTCGAGCGCAATTTCCGAGAACGACGACAGCAGCGGCTTCACGGTTGCATCCGCCCAAAGCGCGGCCGCGTCGAGCGCAATCGCAGCGCCCGTTTCGCACTCACGCCCCGGCGTCGGCTTGATCTCGATGTTGATCGCGACGTCGTGCGCGAGGCAAAAGCGGGCCACGTTCGCGAGCGTGGGCAGCGGTTCGCCTGCGTAGGCGGACGAATGCCAGCTTCCGGCGTCGAGTTGCGAAAGCTCGCGCCAGGTGCGTGCGTCGGCGCGGCCATGCGCATTCGTCGTGCGGTCGAGCGTCGCGTCGTGCAGCAGGAACGCGACACCGTCGGCCGAGAGCTTCGCGTCGCATTCGACCATTCGATAGCCGCGCGCGTAGCCCAGGCGAAACGCGGCGAGCGTGTTCTCGGGCGCGAGCTTGCCGGCGCCGCGGTGGGCGCAAAGGCGCGGGTAGGGCCACTCCATCAGTGCAGTCTTGCGCCGGTCGCGCTGTCGAACGCGAACACGCGCGCCGGATCGGCGGTCACGCGGAACGTCGAGCCGACGTCGGGTGCCTTGCCGTGCGGCACGCGCGCGATGATCGTTCCGCCGCCGCGGCCGATGTGCACCAGCGCGTCGGCGCCGAGCTGCTCGACCATCTCGACCGGCCCCGACAGCGACGCGCCGTTCTCGCCGCACGGCACCAAATGCTCGGGCCGGATGCCGACGGTGATCGCGCGTCCGCTTTCGGACGGCACGTGACGGCTTCGCACCTCGCCGCCGTGCTCGAGCGCGATGCGTCCGTCGCCGTTGACCTTGCCCGGCATGAAGTTCATCGACGGCGATCCGATGAACCCCGCGACGAAAATCGTCTGCGGATTTTCGTACACCTCCATCGGCGAGCCGATCTGCTCGGCGCGGCCGGCGTTCATCACGATCATCCGCTGCGCGAGCGTCATCGCCTCCACCTGGTCGTGCGTGACGTAGAGGCTCGTCGTCGAGAGGCGGCGATGCAGCTTCTGGATCTCGAAGCGCATCTGCACGCGAAGCTTCGCGTCGAGGTTCGACAGCGGCTCGTCGAACAGGAACACCGCGGGCTCGCGGACGATCGCGCGGCCCA
>Ga0157370_10008278_pt1 | contig 11225 bp, 12 predicted proteins | sample C35metaG_FD_113463 | JGI IMG/M metagenome (GOLD analysis project Ga0157370, IMG submission 113463) | Corn rhizosphere microbial communities from Kellogg Biological Station, Michigan, USA - C3-5 metaG | ecosystem: Host-associated > Plants > Roots > Rhizosphere > Soil | place: USA: Michigan... | reverse complement strand
CGGCACGGGTTTGCGGGAAGTCGTGCAGCGAGGCGATGGCCTCAGCCCACAGTGCGGCCGTCCGCCCGTCCACCAGCAGGCCGGTCCGCCCGTCGCTGACAGCGCGGGGCAGCCCGCCCACGTTGGTGGCGATGACCGGCGTGCCGCAGGCCTGCGCCTCCAGTGCCACGAGGCCGAAGGACTCGCTGGCTGAGGGCACCGCCACGACATCGGCGCTTCTGTACCAGCCGGCCAGTTCCGCCGGTCCCACGGGGGGAAGGACGACGGCGGCACCCGTCAGGCCGGCGTCGTCGAGCATGGCGGCCAGATCGTAATTGTCCCTGCCGCTGCGTGCGCCCAGGAACGTCAGGCGCAGCGGAATGTCGGGACGCTCCCGGCGGAGGACGGCCGCGGCCTTCACCAACACATGCGGGCCCTTGAGCCGTTGCAGCCGGCCGGCAAAAACGACATGGAATTCCTCGGCACCAATGCCCTGTTCCTGCCGCGACCTGTCGCGGAACGCCGGCTTGAACACCTTCAGGTCCACGCCCGGGGAGACCACATCGATGCGCTGCTCACAGCCGTCGTAATGGCCTTCGAGCTCGGCCGCCTCGGAGGTGGTGTTGGCGATGAGCCGGGTTGCGGCGGCCACAATGTGCTGTTCGCCGTCCTCGCGGATGCCCGGCTCGGCGGTTTGGCCGGGCAGCAGGTGCTTGTTCTTCACCCGGGCCATGGTGTGCATGGTGTGCACCAAGGGAAGGTCCAGCCGTTTCGCCACCAGGATCCCCGCCATTCCGGAGAGCCAGTAGTGCGAGTGGACCACGTTGGCGGGGATCCCCGCCGTGAACGGGACGCCGGCGGTTCGGGAGGAGCCGGAGGTGAGGGAGGCAACGTGGTCCGCAACGGCGTCGGCCATTTCCGTGACCAGTTCGGGCAGGTCCTCCTTGGACACCTTGCCGAACGGGCCGGCGGTGATGTGGTGGACGTGGACGGACGGTGCCAGCTCCACCGTGTCCGGCTGGCCTGCCGCCGTGCGGCGGGTGTAGATGTCCACCAGGATCCCGGCCGCTGCCAGCTCCAGGGCCAGGTGGTGGACGTAAACGTTCATGCCCCCGGCGTCGCCCCCGCCGGGCTGGTCCAGCGGCGAGGTGTGGAGTGAGAGCATGGCAACGCGGCGGACCTGGTGCACGGATTGCCTCTTTTGCGGTGCAGTGGATATAACTCTCCTATCTTTCCACCGCTTTGAAGCGACCACCACTTGCCACCACCACTTGCCGCCCGCGCCTTTCATGCCTTCCGGGCACGGCGGCCGCGCGGGAAGGCCTAAAATGAACACGTGAACTCCACCCAAGACCGGCAACCGGCCCGCGATTTCGCCCCGGAACGGCAAGCCATCATCGATCTTCCCGCCATTTTCCACAACGTCCGCTGCCTGCGGTCCATGGTGGCGCCGGCGAAGTTCATGGCCGTGGTCAAGGCGGACGCCTACGGCCACGGCATGCTGCCCGTGGCCCGCACCGCCCTGGCTGCCGGGGCCGACTGGCTCGGCACGGCCCACGTCAGCGAGGCCCTGCAGCTGCGCGGGGCCGGGCTGGACGGCCCGGTCCTGGCCTGGCTGCACACGCCGTCAACGGACTTTGGCGCCGCGATCGCGCAGGGTATCGACCTGGGCTGTTCCGGCTGGGAGCTCGAGCACATTGTCGCCGCCGCCCGCGAACTGGAGCGGCCGGCGCGAATCCACCTCAAGATTGACACCGGCCTGGGCCGCAACGGCAGTTCCATGGCGGACTGGGACGCCCTGGTGTCCCGCGCCATTGCCTTCCAGGATGACGGACTGCTGCGCGTGGTGGGCGTGTTCAGCCACCTGGCCGTGGCGGATGAGCCCCACCGGCCGGAAACCGACCAGCAGCTGGAATGCTTCCGGCAGGCCGTGGCCATTGCCGAGGACGCCGGCGCTGACCTCCAGTTGCGCCACATCGCCAACACCCCGGCCACGCTGTCCCGCCCGGACTCGCACTTTGACATGGTGCGGGTGGGCCTGGGGATCTATGGCCTGAGCCCCTTCGACGACCAGACTTCAGCCGCACTGGGCCTGCGCCCCGCCATGACGCTGCAGACCCGGGTTGCCTTGTGCAAGGACGTGCCGGCCGGGCAGGGCGTCTCCTACGGCCTGCACTATGTTGCCGATGCGCCCACCACCCTTGGCCTGATCCCCCTGGGTTATGCCGACGGGGTGCCCCGCGTTGCCACCGGCGGGCCCGTGCGCGTCAATGGCACCACCTACCCCGTGGTGGGCCGGATTGCCATGGACCAGATGGTCATTGACTTCGGCCCCCGCGGCCGCGACGGTTTTGCCGACGCCGAGGTTCCGGGGTCCGCGCTGGGTGCCGCCGCCGTCCTGTTTGGCAACGGAGACGACGGCGGCCCCCTGGTCGAGCAGTGGGCGGAAGCTGCGGGGACCATCAACTATGAGGTGGTCACCCGCATCAGCCAGCGGGTTCCGCGCACGTACATCGACCTGCCGGAAGGCGCCTGATGGAGTGGGAGTTCACCACTGCCACGGCGGAGCAGACGCAGCAGCTCGCCGAGCGGCTGGCCGGGATGCTCCGTGCCGGCGACCTGATCATCCTCACGGGCGGGCTGGGCGCGGGGAAAACCACGTTCACGCAGGGCCTGGGCCGGAGTTTGGGAGTGCGTCCGGGCATCATTTCGCCCACCTTCGTGCTGGTGCGCATCCACCCGAACCTGCCCGGGGGCCCGAACCCGGGCGGACCGGACCTGGTCCATGTGGATGCCTACAGGCTGGGGTCTGCCGCCGAAATTGACGACATCGACCTGGAAAACACCATGGACACCTCCGTCACCGTGGTTGAGTGGGGCGCCGACAGGGTGGAACACCTTGCGGCGAACCGCCTGGAAATAACACTCCTGCGCACCGTGGGTTCCGGCGCTGCGCCAGCCTCCGGCGCAGCCTGGTCCGAGGACTGGGCCGACGACGAATCCGACGACGAACCGCGGGTCCTGCGCCTGCGGGCCATCGGGCCGCGTTGGGACGGCGCCGACTTTTCGGTGCTCGGCCAGCCGGCAAAAACTACGGACTAGGCTGGACACGTGCGAATTTTGACCCTTGACACCTCCGCCGTGGCCAGTGCCGCCGTGCTGGACTTCGAACCCTCGGATCCCGTGCGGACCCTGCAGGTGGTGGGCAACTTTGCCACCGCCGACACCCGCAGCCATGCCGAAGTGCTGGCCCCGGGGGTGAAGTCCCTGTTTGGCGACCCCGTCACGGAGGGCCCTGCGCTGGACGCCATCGTGGTGGGCACCGGCCCCGGCCCCTTCACCGGCCTGCGTTCAGGGATCGCCATGGCGCGCACGCTCAGCTTCACCTGGGGCGTGCCGCTGTTCGGCCTGATGAGCCTGGACGCCCTGGCCCAGCAGGTTTTTGACTCGCCCCGCCACAACGACGCCGGCCGGGCTGTGGGGCCCCTGGCCACGAGTGCCTTTGTGGTCGCCACTGACGCCCGCCGCAAGGAAGTGTATTGGGCCAGGTACAGCGCCGGGGCCGAGCTGTTGGAGGGCCCGCACGTGGGGCCTGCGTCGGAAATTTCCGGGGGACAGGTCTTTGGCGCAGGGGCGGGGCTGTACGCCGACGTGTTGGAAGCTGGCGGGTGCCGGGTGGAACCCGCCTTCGCCCAGGCCCAGCCAACGGCCCTGCACCTGGGCAAGGCCGTTGTGCACCGGATTTCCACCGCTGGGTCGCTGCAGGACGCCGGCTTCCTGGACTCCTCACCGCTGTACCTGCGCGAATCCGACGCCAAGGTGCCCGGGCCGCGGAAGCGGGCGTTGTGAGTGCGGCGGGCCGCGCAGCCGGACCACCGGCCACACTGCGCGACATGGTCCCGGCGGACATTGACTTCATCACGGAGCTGGACGCGCGGCTCTTTGGGGTGGACTGCTGGCCCCGGCACATGTTCGAGGACGAGTTGTCCCGGCCCGAAACCCGGCGGTACATCGTCGCGGAGGTGCCGGACGGCGTCGGACGCATGAAAACCGTGGGCTACGCCGGGCTCATGTGCGTTCCGCCCACAGGCGATATCCAGACCATCGGAGTGCTGCCCGACTATGAGGGGCGGGGCATTGCCCGGGCCATGATGGCCCTGCTGATTGGCGAGGCCGCCCGGCGTGGCGCCCGCGACATGCTGCTGGAGGTGAGCGCCAACAACCCCCGCGCGCAAAGGCTCTACAGGAGGTACGGCTTTGAACACATCCACACGCGCCGCCGGTACTACCGGGAAGGCTCAGACGGGCTCATCATGCGCCTGACCCTGCCGGATCCCGCAGCAAGCACCGATGCGAAGGACCCTTCATGAACCACGAAAACCCGCTGATCCTGGGCATCGAGTCCTCCTGCGACGAGACAGGCGTGGGGCTGGTGCGCGGCACAGAGCTGCTGGCCAACACGGTGTCCTCCTCCATGGAGGAACACATCCGCTTCGGCGGCGTCATTCCGGAGATCGCCTCCCGGGCCCACCTGGACGCCTTTGTGCCCACTTTGCAACAGGCGCTCGCCGACGCCAGTGTGTCGCTGCAGGATGTCGACGCCATCGCCGTCACGACCGGCCCCGGCCTGGCCGGCGCCCTCATGGTGGGGGTCAGCGCCGCCAAGGCGCTGGCGCTGGCCACCGGCAAGCCGCTGTACGCCATCAACCACCTGGTGGCGCACGTGGGGGTGGGGCTGCTGGATGAGTCCATCGCCGCCATGCACGACGCCGGTGCCCTGCCCTCGAACCTCGGCGCACTTTTGGTCTCCGGCGGCCATACCGAGATCCTGCGGGTGCGCTCCATTGCCTCCGACGTGGAGCTGCTGGGAGCCACGATTGACGATGCCGCCGGGGAGGCCTTTGACAAGGTGGCCCGGCTGTTGGGGCTGGCCTACCCGGGCGGGCCGGCCATCGACAAGCTGGCCCGGAGCGGAAACGCCAAGGCCATCCGCTTCCCGCGCGGGCTCACTGTCCCCAAGTACATGGGCACCGCGGAGCAGCCGGGCCCGCACCGCTACGACTTCTCCTTCTCCGGCCTGAAGACCGCCGTGGCCCGCTGCGTGGAAGGGTATGAGGCGCGGGGCGAGGAGGTCCCCGTGGCGGACGTGGCGGCGTCGTTCCAGGAGGCCGTGATGGACGTCATCACGGCCAAGGCGGTGCTGGCCTGCCGTGAAAATGGCATCACCACTGTGCTGCTGGGCGGCGGGGTGGCGGCCAATTCTCGCCTGCGTGAACTTGCGCAGCTGCGTTGTGCCGCAGCGGGCATCACCTTGCTGGTGCCAAAGTTCTCGCTGTGCACCGACAACGGCGCCATGGTGGCCGCCCTGGGCGCCCAGCTTGTCATGAGCGGCGTGGCCCCCAGCGACCTCGCCTTCGCACCTGACTCCTCACTGCCCGTCAGCAGCATCAGCCTCTAGCGCGAACAGTCCCCGCCCCAACGCGCGAACGGTCCCCGCCCCAACGCGCGAACAGTCCCCGCCCCAACGCGCGAACGGGCATTTGACGTGGATGTTTTCCGAAAACATCCACGTCAAATGCCCGTTCGGGGAAGGTGGCGGGGCGGAGGGAGTCTGTGCCCGGTCCTACATGGCCATGTCGACGAGTTCGAAGATTTCCAGGCTGAAGCGGCCGTTGCCTTCGGACAGGAAAGGGTGGCCCTCGGCTAGGGCCTTGGCGGCGTCCAGGTCGGCGGCCTCGACAATGGTGTAGCCCTGCAGCAGGGACGGCTCGCCGCTGGTGCCGTTGTCCACGAGGGACGCGCGGGCACCAAAGGGGGCGCCGCCGTCGAGCATGGCCGATCCGACCTTGCCCATCCAGGCGCCCCACTTGGCCATTTCGGCCGCCGACTGCTCCTCGGTGAACTGGTCCATGGGGGTGGCGGGGCCGTTGTAGATGTAGATGAACTTGCTCATGGCGTTTGCCTTCTTTACTTGGGGTGGGTGCTAGGTGGATTCGAGGATGGTCTTGAGTTTCGCGAGGTCCTTGCGCATGGCCCGGCGCATCATGGCTGCCATCGGGGCGCCGGCAAGGACGCCGAACCCCGAAGGCTTCCCCTCATTGCGCAATTCCATTCGGGTGGCGTTACCTTCGCTGGTCCACGTATACGTTGTCTTCATCGGAAACGGGCCCTGGCTGGTGCGCATGACAAGCCTTTCGCCCGGGATGTAGTCCGTGAATTCATACGTGTAGTCAAGTGTGCGGCCCAGAAAGTGCGCCGTAAAGGCCAGCTTGCTGCCAACGGCCAGGGGGCGCCGGGTGAGCCAGGTTGCCGAGGCGATGTTTTGGTACCAGTCCGGCGCGTTGTCCGGATTGGCCGCGTACTCCGCAACAATGGCGCAGGGGGCATCGATGAGGATGTCGGTGTGAACGTTGACCACGGTGGCTGCCTTTTTCGGTGTGTTCTGTGTTGGGCGTATCAGGCGTTGGAGACCTGGCGGCCGGTAAAGGCCACCAGGCGGTCCAGGCTTTCAGCGGACTCTTCCACGAGGGTCTCCTCGGCGAAGCTCTTGCCGCGCATGCTGGGCGCGATGGTGTTCCGGGCCAGGCCCAGTACGTAGTCGGCCAGCATGGGGGAGGCTTCCAATGTGCGGCCCGTGGCGGTGGCAAAGTCCCAGGCGTGGACCAGGAACTCCAGGTTCAGGATGTTCGCCACCGTGGCCGCCGGCAGCACCGCAAAGCCCATGTCCACGGTGCCGTCCAGGCCGCGCGCATTGAACGCCTCGAGGGTGGGGGCCGCCGCATTGGCGAGCCGGACCTCAGGGGAGGCACCGGCGTCGTCCGCCAGGGTGGCGCCCAGTGCCTTGCCGATTCCTGAGACCGAGCCGATCAGGTGCTCCACCAGGGCTGCCACCGTGAATTCGGCGCACGGCGTGGGCAGGTCCATGTCCGCTGCGGTGAGGCCGGCCAGGACGCGCTGGGCCACGGCCAGGGTTGCCTCGGCACTGATGAGCTCGTTGATGGGGTCCGGGGCGGCGGCCCAGTCGTCGGCACCGGCGTCGCCCGTGGTGGCGAGTGCCTCCAGGCGGCCCAGGTAGTGGACCCAGCCCTCGGTGTGGCCCACGGCTTCCTCGGGAGTGAGGCCCTCGTGGACCAGGCGGACAGTGGTGCCGCCGTCGCCCGGAACCAAGGTGATGGTCACGGTGGAGGCATCGGCTGCGGGGGCTGAGCCTTCCCAGCCCCAGGTGAACACGACGCGGCGGCCGGGCTCGACCTCCGTGAACGTGCCGGCCGCGGAGTGCCCGGGCGTGATGGTCCAGCGGTAGTCCCCGCCCACCCGCAGGTCCACGCGGGCGGCGACCGTCTGCCAGCGCCGCAGGCGTTCAGGCTCGGTGATCAGGGAAAACGCGGTGTCCGGATCGACGGGGAGGAAGACGGATTTGTCAATGGTCATGGGGTTTCTCCTTGAAGGTGCGGGTCATGTGGGGTTTGGAGCCGGGCGGCGTCTGCCACCAGGAGGTCGAGCTCGTTGGTCCAAAAGGATTCGAGGGATTCACGCAGCCTCGCCATCCCCCGGGTGTCCAGGCTGTAGTACCGGCGGCGGCCTTCCTTCCGTGCCGTGACCAGCCCGACGTCGGCCAGCAGCAGCAGGTGCTGGGAGATCGCGGACCGGCTGACCGGAAAGTGTTCTGCCAGCTCACTGACGCCCAGCTCTCCCCGCCCCAGCAGCTGCAACAGGCGTCGCCTGGTGGGTTCAGCTGCGGTTTCGAGAAGGTCGGGCACATGAAATACGTTAGTCGCTGCTAACGCTTTTGACCATCCGCGGGGCGGGATTCACGGCAAGCTCACAGCTTCGGCAGGTTTCGCAGCAGCCGGACGGCACGGTAGCCGATGCCGAGGGCAAGCATTGCCAGGCCCGCCAGCACGGACTCCAGTGGCAATGTCGCCACGAGCACCACACAGGCCGCGGCGCCCGCCACTTGCAGGAACCGCGGGTAGCGGCGGTCCGGGCCCGTTTGGGTGAACGCTGACAAGTTGGCCACCAGGTAGTAGGCCAACACCCCGAAGGAGGAAAAGCCGATGGCCCCGCGCAGGTCGGCCACGGCAATGACCACGCAAATCACGGCTCCCACGGCCAGCTCAGCATGGTGCGGCACCTGGAACCTGGGATGCACGGCGGCAAGCCAGCGGGGGAGGTCGCCCTCCCGGGCCATGGCCAGCGTGGTCCGGCCCAGCCCCGCCACGAGGGCCAGCAGGGCGCCGAGGGAGGCCAGTGCGGCGCCGGCCCGGACCACCGGGGCGGCCCACCCCCATCCAGCCACGGCGGCGGCGAGTGGGTCGGGGGAGGAGGCAACGCCGTCGGGCCCCAGGGCGGCAAGCACGCTGACGCCGACGCAGGCGTACACGAGCGCCGCGATGCCCAGCGCCACGAGAATGGCCCGCGGGATGGTCCGCTGCGGGTCCCTGACCTCCTCGCCCAGGGTGGCAATACGGGCATAGCCGGCAAACGCGAAAAACAGCAGCCCGGCCGACTGCAGGATCCCGTACCAGCCGTGCGCCAGCACGCCGCCGCCCCACATCGAGGCTGTTCCGTCCGTCCCGCCGCCGGCCCACACGGCCGCCACGGCCACGGCCAGGGCGATGAGCACTGCCGCAACAATAATCCTGGCCAGGCCTGCCGTGCGTGTCACGCCGCGGTAGTTCACAGCCACGAGAAGCACGACGGCGGCAATCGCCACGGGGCGCTCCCAGCCCGGAGGCGCTGCGTAGGCAGCAAACGTCATGGCCATGGCCGCACTGCTGGCACTTTTGCCGATGACGAACCCCCAGCCGGCAATAAACCCGGGCCACGGGCCCAGGCGCTCGCGGCCGTAGACGTAGCTGCCTCCCGACGTCGGGTAGGCGGCGGCCAGCTGGGCGGAGGACGTGGCATTGCAGTACGCCACCAGACCCGCCACCGCCAGCCCGATGAGCAGGCCGGAGCCGGCGGCCTGGGCGGCAGGCGTAAAGGTCGCAAACACGCCGGCGCCGATCATGGAACCCAGCCCAATGACCACGGCGTCAACCGTTCCCAGGCGCCGGGCCAGCGGCGGGGTGTTGTTCATGAATGGCGGCCTTTCGCCGGAGGGCTGGTGGACTCCCAGTGAGACTAGCCGCTTCAGGTGAACAACTGTAGCCATCCGCTGGGGCAAAACTCAGGCCCAGTTGTGCCCCAAGGACACCGGGGGCAAAACCCGCCTCGAGTTTGGCCCCTGCGTAAAGTGACGCCTAGCGGGCGGCGGGCAGGGACAGGACCATGGTGGTGCCGGCCGGGCCGGTGGCGGCGATTTCAATGCTGCCGCCGGCCGCCGCCGCGATTTCCCGGACAAGGGCCAGCCCCAGCCCGTAGCTGCGGCGTCCGCCGGCGGCAGGTTCGCTGCTGTGGGCGAAGCGGTCGAACACCCTGGCCTGGTCGATGCCGGAGATGCCGTGGCCGGTGTCGGCAACGGTGATGGCCACGTCGCGGCCGCGGGCGGCCGTGGTGACGGTGATGGAACCGCCGCCGGGCGTGTGGTTTAGTGCATTGTCCACGAGTCCCAGCACGGCACGCCGCAGGCTGTTGGGCTGGATGCGGACCGGCGCAACAACCCCGGCCTGGATGTCGAGGCGGACCTGGCGGGAGCTGGCAAGGTCCTGCAGGCTGGCGGCCACGGCGGCCACCAGCGCGTTGACGTCCACGGGTTCCGCGCCGGCCGCATCGGAGCCGCCGGTGGCCGCCAGCAGCAGTTCCTGCACCGTGGAGGACAGTGCAGCCGTGTCCTGGCGGACCTGGGCCAGCAGGCGGGCGGCATCCGTGCCCGGCTCCACCTTGTGTTCGGCCAGCTGGACGCGGGCGTCAAGGATGGTCAGCGGCGTGCGGAGTTCGTGGCTGGCGTCCTGGATGAAGCGGCGCTGCACCTCAAGGGCCCTGCCCAGGGGGCGGATGGCGCTGCGGGCGCTCAACCAGCCGATGGCCCCGGCCGCGAGAATCCCCGCGACGCCGGCAACGGCCATGGCCTTGAGCATGTCGTTGGATTCCACATAGACGCGTGCGGACTTGGGGTCGTGCGCAGAAAGGTCGGGGTGGTGGGAAAGGTACAGCATGTAGATGGAGGCGGCAATGATGACGGCAATGACCATCAGGGCCACTGCCACGGCAATGCGCAGGCCCACGGTCAGCGCGGCGCGGCGCAGTTGCGGGGTGTCCGCGTGGGGTGTTTTCATGCTCCGTCCCCGATCTGGTAGCCGATGCCGTGCACTGTGCGGATCACGGACTTGGACACCTTGCGCCGCAGGTAGTGCACATAGGTGTCAATGACGCCGGGCGAGTCGTCCGGGTGGAATAGCGCCGCCACCAGTTCGGGCCGGGTGAAGACGCGTTCCGGTTCGCCTGCCAGCATGGCCAGCAGTTCTGTTTCCTTCGCGGTCAGCCCCACATGCTCCCCGTAGCGCGAACGCAGGGACCTGTTGGCCGGGTCCAGGACCCACGCGCCAACGTCAAGCTGTGCGGGAGCGGAGTCAAAGGTCCGCGTGATGGCCCGCAGCCTGGCCCGCAGTTCGCCGGCGTCGAACGGCTTGGTCATGTAGTCGTTGGCGCCGGCGTCGAGCCCTTCAATCTTTTCCCCCGTGGTGCCCAGGGCCGTGAGGATGAGAGCCGGGGTGGCAATGCCGTGCCGGCGCAGGGCTGCCACCAGCTCCAGCCCGTCCATGGCGGGCAGCCCGCGGTCAATGACCAGCACGTCCCAGTCCCCGGTCAGGCCAAGGTGCAGCCCCTTTTGCCCGTCGGCGGCCACCTGCACGTCATAGTCCCCGGAGAGGAGCTCGGCAATCAACGGGCCCAGGACGGGGTCATCCTCCACCAGCAGCAGTCGCGGAAGCTCATTTGTGTGCATGCACTCCATTGTCGCTTGCCGCCACGCCGGATGCGTCACCGGCATCCGGGGCCGGTGCGAGCCGCGCGGCACGGCGTGAGCGCAGCACGCCGATGATGCCCGGAAGGATGGACACCAGGACCATCAGGACGGCGATCACGTCAATGTTTTTGGCAATGATGTCGAAGTGGCCCAGCCAGGTGCCCAGCAGCACCACGGAGCCGGCCCACGCAACGGCTCCGGCAATGTTCCAGAGCGTGAACTTCTTGTGGTTGTAGTTGGCAGTCCCGGCCACCAGGGGGGCGTAGGTGCGCACCACGGGGACAAAGCGGGCCAGGACGATGGCCATCCCGCCGTGCTTGGCGAAGAACGCCTCGGT
>Ga0157370_10008276_pt1 | contig 11230 bp, 9 predicted proteins | sample C35metaG_FD_113463 | JGI IMG/M metagenome (GOLD analysis project Ga0157370, IMG submission 113463) | Corn rhizosphere microbial communities from Kellogg Biological Station, Michigan, USA - C3-5 metaG | ecosystem: Host-associated > Plants > Roots > Rhizosphere > Soil | place: USA: Michigan... | reverse complement strand
TATCCCGGCGATCTCTGTGATTTCGACCGCTATATCTTGCCCGAAGGGGAGGATGCGGTAGCGGCGCTGACGGTCTGCTCGGTCGGCATCATCGCTCACGAGGATATTGGACGGGTTACCGCCGAGCATCCACGTCTCGGCCTTGCCTTATGGCGGGCGACGATGATCGAAGCAGGCATCTTTCGCGAAAGGCTGCTGAATGTCAGCCAGCGGCCAGCCCTTCCGCGCATCGCCAATCTCCTGGCCGAGCAAATGGTCCGGCTCGAGGCGATCGGCGCGAGTGGCGCTGTCATTCCCGTGACGCAAGTGGATCTGGCCGATGCTGCCAGCCTTTCCCCGGTCCATATGAACCGGACCGTTCAGGATCTGCGGGAACTTGGTGTGCTATCGAAAAGCACCCACGCAATCGAGGTCGCCCACAGAGGACGGCTGATGGACCTCGGCAAGTTCGACGGACGCTACCTCAATGCGTCGCAAGGGCTGGAGAGGGCCTCGCAGGGGCAGGAGAGGCGCACCCACGGTCTTGCCTTGCATTGAGGCGTCGACCCAATCGGCTTTGAGTTTCAAAGCGGAGACAGTTGCGCACTCGCTTGCGAACGACGCGCCCCTGCGTCGCTGTCGAGGGACGGCGTGGCGGACGATGCCGTGGTCAGTACATCCTTGAGCCACGTCTCGCCGCGGAACCTATGGTACTGCTCCGCGCGCAGCCGATCCGCCAGGCGGCCAGCCGGCAGCACGACGTCGTCGTAGGTGATCACGGCATCCTTGGCGATATCGTTCGTCAACCGGCAGCCTTCCACGAGGCCTTCCGGCAGATAGCGGCCTGCGCTCATCTCCTCGACATTCACCGCCTCGCCATAGGTCATGTACATGCCATAGTCGTCGAGGATCTCGCCGGCCTTGAGATCGCGCTTGGCGACCGCGCAAACCTCCACGACAGGCCCGCCAAGCGGCTTGATGGTAGGATCGCGGAACAGGACCGCCCGGGCGATCGCGTTCGGCACTTCGAAATGCACCAGGTGGTAGGGGAGAAAGAAGGAATAAAGCGGGCCCGGGCCCATCTTGTAGAGGTTGAGATAATGTTGCTGCTTGGGGTCCGGATGCTCGGCCAGGCAGAACACCTTGGTCAGCGGCGTTCCCACGACATAGTCCATCGCGCCGCCGAGCCGGCGTAGCTCCTCGAAGTCGTAGAGTTCGCCGATCTTCATGACATCGCCGGTGTATTCGGCGCCGCGCGACATGCCACGCGTCAGGACCTTGAAGCCGGTTGCGTTGCCGACGGCGGACTGCTCGAAGCTGATCTTGGACCCGTCGGCAAAGCTCGTCACCATGGTGGCATTCTGGCCCCACTTTTCGGCGAAGCCCTTTTGCGTCGTGGGGTTGCGGTAGCGGTCCTGAAGGCCTTTCACGTTGCCCAGCAGGCGGGGCGTCAGGCCGAGCCCCTTGACCCAGCGGAACAGATTCATCTGCAGGCCCGGCTCGTCCCCCTCACAGCCTGTAAGGATCACGCCATGCTTCTGGGCGTAGGTCTGCAGGATAGGCCCGATCGTGGCGTCGAGCTCGGCATTCATCAGAACGACATCCTTGCCGTGCTTGAAGGCCTCGAGCACGACATGGGCACCGAATTCGACCGAGCCCGTGACGTCGACGAGCACGTCGATATGCTCCGAACGGGCGAGCAGCATGGCGTCCTCGGTGACGACCGGCTGCCTACGAGAGGCTCTGTCATCGAGCTCCCGCTGCGAGCAGGCGAACGCGACATCGTCATGGCCGGCGTATCTGAACACGCCGGCCGCCCGCTCGACCTTTCGGTTGGAGATGGCCACGACGCGCATACCCGGCACGCTATGGGCGATCTGGTTGGTCAGCCCCTGGCACATGAAGCCGGCACCCACGATGCCGACACGGATGGGCTTGTGTTGCTCCTGGCGGGCCTTAAGCGCTGTGTCGACGATCCACATGGCGGGTCTCCTGTACTGGGGACATCATTTCAGAATGGCAACGGCGGCCGCTTGCCGGCGCTGCGTCGTCACGCAGGGACGAGCGACAGGGCCATCTTGCGTTTCAATTCCCCCTCGATGTCCTGAAACGGCGGGAACGCCTGATCCTTCGGCGAGATCACGGACACCGGCAGCGGCCACGCCAGGCCTAGCCTGGGGTCGTCGTGCCGCAGCCCGCCTTCCGTATTGGGCGCATAGAACTCGCCGACCTGGTAGCTGGTGTCGGTGCCGTCGCGCAGCGTCTGATAACCGTGCGCGAAGCGCTCCGGCACATAGAGAGCCCGCATGTTCTCCTCGGTCAGCTCGACGGCGACGTGCTGCAGGTAGGTCGGACTTTCGGGTCGGAGATCGACGATAATGTCGAGGATGGCACCCCGTGTGCATCGCACCAGCTTGGTTTCGGCCATCGGCGGATACTGGAAGTGCATGCCCCGCAACGTGCCCTTCTTGTGGTTCGAGGCAACGTTGGCCTGAGCGATGATAGGCTTCAGCCCATGGTCGCGAAACTCGTGCTGGCAGAAGGTTCGGGCAAAGAAGCCGCGCTCGTCGGCCCGGCGTTCGAGGTCGATGACGAAGGCGCCCTTGAGCTTGGTCTCGGTGAAGATCACGTCCGCCTTCCTGTCTAGCTGGCTGCTGTGGCGACGTGCCGGAGCGCGTCACCGTTATTGGGGAGGTGCCTGAGGTCTTCCGCGAGGACACCCTCGTTGATCAGCTTCTGGATGTGGCTGATGCGCTGGTAGCGCGGCCCTTCGAATTCCTCGAGCGTGAGATTCGACTGGCGATAGGCGGCGTAGAGCTGCTCTGCGCCGCGCCGCGCATCGTACTGTGGTTTGAAGGCGGGCAGCACGCGCGCAATCTTGTCGAAATTGACGCGATAGGAGCGCGTGTCGGGACTGGCATCGGGCGCGAACTCGAGCCGGCATCCGGGAACCACATCGGCAACGATCTCGGCGATGTCGCGGATGCGGTAGTTGTGCCCTGTCTGGCCGACGTTGAAGGCCTGATTGCGGACCAGCTCCTCGGGCGCCTCGAGCGCGGCGATGAAGGCGCGGGAGATGTCCTCGATATGGACGATCGGCCGCCACGGTGACCCGTCGGACTTCAGATAGATCTTTCCGGTGGTGACCGCCCAGGCCACGAGATTGTTGAGCACGATGTCGAATCGAATTCGCGGCGACACGCCGTAGGCCGTCGCCGGACGCATGAAAGTCGGGCAGAAGCTGCCATCCGCGAGCGGGGCGATGTCGCGCTCCGACCGGACCTTGGATTCTCCGTAGGCGGTGACGGGATTGAGTGCGCCGGTCTCGTCGAGCATTGCCTCGCCCGCCTGGCCGTAGTTGCTGCACGAGGACGCCATCAGGAAACGTCGGATGCCGGCCTGCTTGGCCAGCATCGCCAGGCGCACGCTCGCGCGATGATTGATCTCGTAGGTGAGCTCGGGCCGGAAGTTGCCGAGCGGATCGTTCGACAGTGCCGCGAGATGGATGATCGCATCGAGTCCGTCGAGGTCGCCGGGCGCCACGTCGCGGCTATCCTTGAGGATGTGCGGCACGTCGGCGATGCGGCCGCCCGCGGCGAAAGTGCAGCGCTCGTAGAGATTGCTGTCGAGGCCGATCACCTCGTGCCCCGCCTGCAGCAACATCGGAACCATGACGGTTCCGATGTAGCCCGAATGTCCCGTCACCATTACACGCATCGCGGTCTTGCTCCTGTCATGCGCTATCGCGCCTCACTGCACCGTAAGCTTTCGTGCATGGAAGGCCTCGGCCAGGCCGTCGGCCGCACGGCATTCCATTCCGCGCAGGCGCGCGAGGCCCATGAATATCTCACCGTCGAACCAGTCCTTCGAGCGCTGCGAGCCGAAATGGTCGCTGAGGAGTTTCGTCTTGCGCTCCATCACCGCCCGGCTGGCGGGGATGTAGACATTCGGCCGGCCGGTATCGCCGTCCCACTTCGGAATCTCGTATTCTAGGATGACGTGGTTGCGGAACGTGTTCCACGTAAGCTCGGAGACCTGACGGTGGTCCTGGTGTGCATCGCCGCACCAATGGCACAAGATCACGTCCGGTGATGCGCGTTTCTTGAGCGCCTCGAACCAGTCCTTGATCTCGCTTCCCTGGTGCGGGAAAAAGCCATCCCGGAACTTCGCAAGGTCGATGACGGCGCGCGCTGCCCTTGCGAGAAACGCCGTGGCGGACGCATGGGCCTCGTCGGCGCGCGCGCCTTGGGCGCTGAGCACCGACCAGTGCACATCGAGGCGGACGCCACGCTCGATCCAGCCAAGGATCGTTGCGCCGGCGCCAATCTCGATGTCGTCCGAATGAGCGCCGATGCACAGGACCGAAAGGCGCTCACCCGGGCCCGCGAGCCCGAGATGCTTCATCCCGCCTTCCTTTCCGAGCCGCCCAGCGATCCCCCGAGGGGACCATTGAGCCGCCAGGGCATCGCGCCCTTGTCGACCAGGTCCTCGAGCACCTGCTTGTCTTTCAGTGTGTCCATGGGGCGCCAGAAACCTTCATGCCTGAAGGCCATGAGCTGATCGGCATCGATCAGCCTCTGGAACGGCGTCTCGACCAGCTCCTCGCCGTCCCGCATGTAGTCGAAGATGGCCGACCGGAAGATGAAGAAGCCGCCATTGATCCAGAGATTGGCGTCCTGGCTGGCGCGAATGCGCTGAACCTTGCCGCTTGGCCGCATGTCGACGAGATGCAGGCTGAACGACGGCCGGACGGCGATGAAGCAGGCGAGCTTGTTGCTCGCGCGAAACGTCTCGGTCATCTCGTCCAGATTGACGTCGCAAAGACCGTCGCTGTAGTTGGCGTAGAACATCTCCTCGTCCGCGACATGCTCGCGCACCGCCCACAGCCTTTGGCCGATGTTGCGCCAGATCCCGGTATCGATCATGGCGATGCGCCAGTCCTGCTGCGGGTCGCCCAGGATCTCGACATTCTTGCCGAAGCCCGTGACGATACAATCGGCGTAGGTTTGCGGCTTGTGGTTCAGGAAGAATTCCTTGATGGCGTTCGCCTTGTAGCCAAGGCACAAGACGAAGTCCTTGTGGCCGAACTGGCTGTAGTAGTGCATCAGATGCCACAGGATCGGCTTGTCGCCGATCGGGATCATGGGCTTCGGTATGCTCTCGGCGACGTCCCGGATACGGGTGCCGAGACCACCGCAGAATAGGATCGTCTTCATCTCAATACCGTCCTTCGGATAAGGCGGACCGCGTCCTGTCCGTACCTGAGGTGACTTGACCTGAAGTGACTTGGGCGCGATTCGTCGACTTCCTGCGCCAGGCCGGGTCGGGCGTGCCTTTGCGCACGTCGTGGCCCGTGAGGGCGTCCGTCGCTGCTCTGGCGCAGAGACCGCCGACCAGAGCGGTGCACATGGCCTTGGTCATGATCCCAACCGGCTTGTCGGCCGGTGCCCCGAAGAAGGCCTTGATCTGGCGCGCCCGTCGCGAATAGGCCTGTCCGTCCGTGCTCAGGTAGCTCTTTATCTCGCGATAGCCGAGCGCCCAGGATGAGCCGGCATGGACGCGTCTCAGGTAAAGGCGTTCGGGGACCGATCGGAAGCGGCCAAGCAGCGCGAGCTCGGCAAGCATGGTGCGATCGCTGCTGGCAAAGTTCAGCAGGAGCTGTGTTCGGGCCAAGGCTTCACGCCGGACGACGCCATACATATGGCTGCCCCATCGCGCCTGGAACAGCACCTGCCGGAAGCGTTCGACCGCCGCGGCGCTGTCTCCGATGGTATAGCTGTCCGGCATGTGTCTGGCCCCGGTTTCGGGATCGACATACGTTCCGGTGTCGGAATCGAAGGCGAACGCTTGCCCGTCGTCGCCGATGAACATCGTCCCGCTATGAGCCAGGACGACAGTCGGGTCGCGGTCGAGTATCCGGACGCAGTTCTCGAGATAGGTCCTTTCGTAAAGATCGTCGTGAGCGGCCCATTTGAACAGGGGAGCAGCCGACAGCTCGTAGGTCCGATTGTAGTTGGGGTTTGCGCCAAGATTTCGGTCGTTGCGGACATAGCGGATGCGGGCGTCGCGCCGGGCATAGTCACGACAGACTTGCGACGTGCGATCGGTCGACGCGTTGTCGCAGATGACGAGCTCGAAGTCCTCGAAGGTCTGGGCCAGCAGATGGTCGAGCGCCTGCGGCAAGAGCTGCTCGGCATTGTAGACCGGCAGCCCAATCGACAACTTCGGCACAGGCGTTCGGGGCGAGCGGGCCATTCCCTTACCATTCCGCCTTCGTTCTGCTCACGCAGGATCACGTGTCATCAGGCTGGATGCGGCGAAGCGTGTCGGTGCGGTCCTGTGAAGTCAACGAACCCCCGAGGTTACTCCCACCGGAGGAGGGCAGCTTGTCGATGTCTGCGCTGCTTGTCGGTGCCTCTTTCGGGTTAACCCGATTTGAAGGTGGGTCGCCGTCCAAAGCGCCGTCCGCGCCATGCTTCGATCAAGGTATTCATGTGAGATGAGCATCCTCAAGTTCGACGAGGAGCGGCAAAGCGGGCGTGCCTTGGCGCAATCCGGGGACGCTGCCGCCCATCCGAGACGCGTCGGCAGGGCGCGTCGCGCCGCCTGGTCGGGCGCGAAGCTCGTCAGGGGCATGTCAACGAGCGTCCGGCGGGTCGTCGATCGTGCCTCATGGGTCCTCTTCGACCAGTGCACTGTGAGCGCCGGCAACTTCGTGCTGAACGTGTTGCTCGCCCGCGCGCTTGGACAAAACGACTACGGGCGGTTCGCGCTCTTTCTCGGAGCCATCTTCGCTCTGCGGACGGTGGATTACTCGATGATCTCCTATCCGCTGTCGCTGCGTCTGCCGGTCGCGAAGGAACACGACCGCGCCGGGTTGCTCGGGTTCACGGTTTTGCTTGCCGCAGCCCTCAGCCTCGTCCTGGTCACTGTCATGGGCCTTGGGGTCGCCTTGCTCGGCGCCGCCGATCTCGTGGCGCCGGCCTGCTTTTGCTATCTCGGCTGGCAGGGGCAGGAGACGGCGCGACGCTGCCTGCTGGCCGAATTCCGATATCGCGAGGCAGTACCCGGCGACGCCATCGCCTATGTCGGGCAGCCGATCCTGCTCTTCGTGCTGCTGCGGCTCACCACCGTAACGCTGTCGACCACTCTCTATGCCATGTCCGCGGCTTTCGCCCTTGGCGCAATCGTGCATGCTTCGAAGCTGCGCCTTGCCTGGCCGAGATTCGCCGGGATGCGGCGGCTGCCTTTCGAGTACTTCTCGGTGGGCAAGTGGTCCTTCGTCGTCTACCTGCTCCAGTTGCTGCGCGTGCAGCTCCTGCCCTGGCTGCTGGCGACGCTATCGGGCACCGCGTCGACGGCATCGCTTCAGGCCAGCTTCAACATCGCCAACATGATGAACCCCGTCGTCCTGGGCATGGGAAATGCGGTCCCCCAGATCGCCGCCCATGCACATCGTTCGGCGGGCGTTCGCGGCGCGGTCCGCGCGGCGTACGGCTACCTGCTTTTTGGTCTGGCGCCGATTTCGGTCATATGCTTCGCCGGCGTGCTGCTGCCGCATTCCCTCCTGCGGGCGGTCTATGGACCGTCGTCGCCCTATCTCGCGGTTGCTCTTTGCCTGCAGCTTCTCATGCTTGCAGGCGTGCTCGACTATGTCGCCGAGATGATCAGCAAGACGCTGCTCGGCGTCGAGGCCGGCAGCCTCGCCTTTTTCGTCAATGTCGCGTCGGTGGCGACCGTGCTGACGCTGGCCTTGTTGCTCATCGAGCCATTGGGGGTGGAGGGCGCCTGTCTCGCCCTGCTGGTGGGCAGCCTGGTCCGCATGGTCGGCGCGGCCGTCTCGATCGCCTGGTTGGTCGGCCACGACAAGTCCCGCGGGGTTGACGGGCGCCGAAGCGACGACAGGGAAGCCTCGGGGCCAGGATGACCATGTTGAGCACAGTCGAATACGAGGCGCGGCGAGTGCCGACTGTTGGCGATCGGTATCTGATGCTGCTCGCTGTCGTGTTGCTGGGCTACGCGCTGATGGGCAAGGGTTTCGCCTATATCGGCCTGCCGCCGCTCTATATTGGGGAGATCGCGTACCTCATCGGCATCCTTGCCTTTGCCAGGTCGGGTGCGTGCCTCGCCACGCTCGCGTCGCCGCCGAGCCTCGTTCTCGCGGCGTTGATGCTCTGGGCTGTTGCTCGCACGGTGCCGTTTCTGGGCGTCCATGGCATCGATGCGCTGCGCGACAGTGTCCTCGTGCTCTATGGCGGCTTCGCCTTTATCGTCATTGCGCTTCTGCTCGAGGACGCACGGCGGATCGACGCCGTGCTCCGCTACTACAGCTTTTTTGTCGGGACGTTCCCCGTAATGCTCGTTGCATATGCGGCCGTGCGATTCTGGCAAGACTACATTCCCAGCTTCTACGGTCCGAACATTCCCATCCTGGACGTCCAGGCGACCGCCGTGGGAATGCATCTGGCGGGAGCAGCCGTCTTTGTCCTGGTCGGCTACCGGAAGGTTTCTCCCTTCTGGCTCGTGACGTGGCTCGGCTTGTTCGCCCTCATCGGCACGATCAATCGTGGCGCCTTGCTTTCGGTTTTCGTGCCGGTCGTCCTGGCGATGGTCGTGCTCGGCCGGTGGCGTCTGATGCTGACGGCGGCCACCACCGCGGTCGCCCTGCTCGGCGTCGCGTATATGCTGGAGGCAAGCTACACCCACTTCCATGAGGCCGAGGACTCGGAAAAGCGCCCGGTAAGCGCGCACCAGGTCGTCGACAATATCAAGGGCATCTTCGGCGAAGGCGGAGAACAGGCGAAGGGGACCAAGCAGTGGCGGCTCGACTGGTGGGACGTCATCATGGAGAAGACGTTCCGCGGCTCCAACTTCTGGCTCGGTCGCGGCTTCGGCCTTGACCTGGCCACGGCCGACGGCTTCGAGACGCCGGCCGATCCGAGCGATCCTCGCCCTCCGCCGCCATCGCGTAGCCCGCACAGCGTGCACCTGAACCTGTTGGCCAGGACGGGCGTGCCGGGTTTCACGCTGTGGGTGCTGCTGCTCGTTTCCTGGGGCGTCATGATGCTGAAGGCGATCCTCACCGCCCGGTCTCGAGGGCATCAGGAATGGGTTGGCCTCTTCCTGTTCATCGGGTGCTACGTCCTGTCCATCATCATCAACGCATCGTTCGATGTCGTGATCGAAGGGCCGATGCAGGGCATCTGGTTCTGGTGCCTGATCGGCTTCGGCATCGGATCGGTGATGGTCTACCGCTCGCAAGTCGTCTCCGATGAGGGAGAGCCGACCGAATGATTGCGATGCGCGTGATCGGCGTGTCGATGGCTTTCGCCCTGGCGCTCGCCGGCGGAAGGGCCTTGGCCTGGACGGAGGAGAGGTCCTGCCCGGCTGGAGCGATCGCAATCGAGCCTGGTGCCTCGATTCAAGCGGCAGTCGACCGCGCCGGCGCCGGCGCAGTCTTCTGCCTGAAGGACGGCATCCACCGAGCGCAGGCGGTTCGGCCGCGGGCGCGGCAGCGCTTCGTTGGCGAAGGCCATGCCGTGCTGAACGGCAGCAGTCTGGTGACCGGCTTTCGACGCGAAGGGCGCTATTGGGTGGCCGCCAATCCTTTCCAGCCCGGCCGGCAGCACGGCGAATGCCTGCCGAGCGCGCCGACCTGCGATTGGGCCCAGACGCTGTTCATCGACAATCGCCCGCTCGTCAAGGCGCAGAGCCGGCGTGCCGTGACGCAGGGCCAATTTTACATCGATTACGACGGCGGGAAGATCTATGTCGCCGACAATCCGAAGGGTCGGACGGTTGAGGCGACAGCGGCGTCGTTCGCCTTCAAGAGCGCCGCCGCGGATGTATCGATCGACAATCTGGTGGTGGAGAAGTACGGCAATGACGCGCAAGACGGCGCCATCGATGCGCGCGAGGGCACTGGCTGGCGCATCGAGAACTGCGAGGTGCGCCTGAACAGCGCCACCGGCGTCAGCGTCGGAACCGGCAGTCGCCTCCGCAACTGCGATATCCACCACAACGGCCAGATGGGCGTCGGCGGCAATGGTAACGACATGGTCGTCGAACGGAACCGCATCTGGTCGAACAACACCCGTGGTTTCGAGCCGGACTGGGAGGCCGGCGGCGTCAAGCTCGCCGAGGGTGACGGCATCACGTTCCGCGGCAACCATGTCTATGACAACAACGGCCCCGGGCTATGGTGCGACATCGACTGCCGCAACGTGCTCTACGAGGACAATCTCATCGAGAACAACCGGTATATGGGCATCCACCACGAGATCTCGTTCCGGGCGGTCATCCGCAACAACGTGGTACGGCACAACGGAAGCGGGAAGAGGAGCTGGTACTGGGGCGCGGACATCGATGTCGCGGCATCCCAGGATGTGGAGGTGACCGGCAACAAGCTGACGGTCGACGCGGGCGGCTGCGGGATCGTGCTGATCGACCAGGGGCGCCGGTCCGACAATGGCACGGAATACAAGACCCGCAACAATGTCGTCCATGGCAACGAAATGACCTTCGACGGCGCCCCCTGTGCCGGCGGCGTCTCGGACACCCTGCCGGGCGACGAGAATTTCGACATCATCGCGAAGGGCAATAACCTGTTCGACGGCAACATCTATCGTGTTCGTCGCGGCAGCGGACCGGGGCGCTTCGTCTGGGGGCGGGAAGTCACCGACTGGGATGGCTTTCGGCGCAAGGGCCTCGAACGCAACGGTCGCCTGGTCTTCTTCTGACGGCCACCTGCCGACTACTTCCGACCCAACCAGCCTTTCAGGCGAGCCTCGATCATATAGAAGGCGAACAGGGAATTGTACCGCAAGTAGCGCGGGCCCAGGCGACGCGGATCGGTGCAAAGGCGATAGAACCAGGTGAGCGCGAGCCGCTGCATCCACTTCGGAGCGAATCGCCGCCGCCCGCTCAGCAAGGTGAACGCATCGCCGACTGCGAGGAAGACGCCGCCCCGATAGCGCACCTGGTTGTCGATGATCCAGCGCTCCATGCGCACGCCCGGCAGCGCTACCCACACGAAGTCGGGCCGGGCGGCGTTTATGGCATCGGCGAAGCCTTGCTCGTCGTTTTCGGTCCCAATCCGGAAAGGCGGGCTCAGGGCGCCGACGATATCGATGTCCGGCTGCAGGAGGGTCAAGGCCTGCCGCAGTCCGACCAGGCACTCGTCGGTATCGCCAAACAGAAAGTGACGCCACGGCCGGGGTGTATTTCGTACGACATGCCGCATCAGGTAAGG
>Ga0157370_10008275_pt1 | contig 11231 bp, 12 predicted proteins | sample C35metaG_FD_113463 | JGI IMG/M metagenome (GOLD analysis project Ga0157370, IMG submission 113463) | Corn rhizosphere microbial communities from Kellogg Biological Station, Michigan, USA - C3-5 metaG | ecosystem: Host-associated > Plants > Roots > Rhizosphere > Soil | place: USA: Michigan... | reverse complement strand
GGATTACTTTTTATTAAATATCCATTCATAGAAAAAATTAATGTCATTAATATCGGTTTAATATCTTCGTTTCTGTTTATTTTTTCTGCTAAACTATTTTCATTTTAAAAAATACAAATGGCGATTCTCGAATTACAAAATCTTAAAAAATATTACGCCACCCATAAAGCGGTGGACGACATTAGTTTCTCAATTCCGGAAGGAAGTATTTTTGGACTTTTGGGGCCGAATGGGGCAGGAAAAACAACTTTGCTGAGAATGATCACCGGCATTTTTTATCCGGATAGCGGCGATATTTTGTTTGAAGGAAAAAAGTTTAATCCGATAGATGACATTGCTAAAATTGGCTACATGCCCGAAGAAAGAGGCTTGTATAAAAAAATGAAAATAGGTGAGCAGGCTTTGTACCTCGCAATGCTGAAGGGAATGAGCAAACGTGATGCAATGAAAAAAATAAAAGAATGGTTTGTAAAATTTGAAATGGAAAGCTGGTGGAATAAAAAAGTAAATGACCTGAGCAAAGGAATGGGACAAAAATTACAATTTGTAATAACCGTCCTTCACGACCCGAAGTTGCTTATTCTGGATGAGCCTTTCAGTGGGCTTGATCCGGTAAACAGCAATTTAATAAAAGATGAAATTTTTAGATTAGCACAAAAAGGAACAACGATTATTTTCAGCACACACCGTATGGAACAGGTGGAAGAAATTTGCAATAAAATTGTTCTCGTAGATAATGGAAAGAAAATTCTGGATGGAAGTGTGAAACAGGTCAAAGAGGATTTTAAAGAACATATTTTCAAAGTTGGTTTTGATGAATTGCCTGAAAGCTTTAGCAGCGCTGCTTTTGACATTGTAGATTGCCGTGAAAAATCTTTTAATGTAAAAATAAAAGACGGGAACAAGCCTTCAAATGTGTTGCAGGAATTTTTGAATCACAAAGCAGCAATAATTTCTTTTAATGAAGTATTGCCATCATTGAATGAGATATTTATAAAAGTAGCAGGGAAGGCAAAACGCTGAAAGCTTAAGCAGAGCGCTGAATTAATCAAAAAACTAATCAAAGAATTATTATGAATAAAATCTGGCTGGTAATTAAACGTGAATATCTGACAAGAGTAAGAAACAGGACTTTCATTCTTTCTACAATTTTACTTCCTTTATTTTTTATTGGATTTATTTTCGCCTCTGCTTATTTTTCTATCAAAAGCACCGAAAAACAAAAGGTTGCAGTGAGCGACAGCAATGGAATTTTTAAAAATAGTTTTCAAAACAGCGATTTAATTAATTACGAATTTCCTTCTGATGTGAATGCAAATAATTTTAGTGAAAAAGGATACTCGGCTTTTTTGAAAATTCCTGAAAATTATAATTCAGGCAGTGATTCTATTTCTCTCATTTCGACCAAACAATTAGGAATGGATGCAGAAGATAAAATTAAAGATCAGATAAATGATGCAATCCGGAACCAGGCTTTTTTGAAAAATAATATTGATAAAAAAGTTCTTGATTCCATCAATAAGCTGAATGAGGATCAATCATATAAATTCAGAACTGTAGTAAAACAAGGAAATAAAACCGAAAAATCCAATGCGGCTCTTTCTTATGGAATTGGCTATGGCAGCGGCTTTCTTATCTATATCACTTTGTTTATTTATGGCGCTGCAGTAATGCGTGGCGTAATGGAAGAAAAGATGAACCGAATTGCTGAAGTGATCATCAGTTCTGTAAGGCCTTTTCAATTAATGATGGGAAAAATTCTCGGAATTGCCGCAGTGGGCATTACCCAATTGCTGATATGGATTGTATTAATTGTGCTTTTGTCTTCAATCAGCACTTCGTTTTTTTCTGCTGATACCCTGCAACACGCACAGGCAATCAACAACGGTATGGGTGCGGCAGGAGGCAGCCCGGCAGCCATGAATTTTTTAAATGCAAAATCAACCTTTTTATCGGCCAACTGGGCTTTGATCATTCCTTGTTTTTTGTTTTATTTCTTAGGCGGTTATTTGTTTTACGCTTCTTTATTTGCTGCTGTAGGAAGCGTGGTAAACGAAGATCCCCAGGAAGCACAATCTTTAATGTTGCCAATCACTATGCCGATTATTTTATCTTTTATCATAATGACAACAGCTGTCGGAAAACCGGATGCACCGACTTCTGTGTGGGCAAGCATCATTCCTTTTTCATCGCCAATCGTAATGATGGGGAGGATTCCATCGGGAAATGTGCCGGTATGGCAATTGATTGTTTCGATGCTTTCGCTCATTGCGGGATTTATTTTAACTACGATGCTTGCCGCAAAAATATACCGCACCGGAATTTTACTTTATGGCAAAAAAGTAACTTTTAGAGAAATGGGAAAATGGTTATTTAGAAGATGAGGAGGATTTGTGATGTATGATTTTCTGATTTGTGATGTACCGGTAAAAGGATGAGCAATGTTGGTTTCTGTTTTGGGTATTTAAAGAAAGCATTTTGCCAAACAATTCTAAACTACTCTAACCAATGATTCAACCACTAACAAACCTGTTTATCTAATAGCGACACTACTTCTGACGCTTTTTCAAACACATTATTCAACACATTTGCATTAGAAGGAGGCGCATACAAATTCATTTCTATTTCGTCTAAAAGGGAAGTCAGCATCAGTGATGTATTCAGGCTTACGTTGCATTTATCCAGCTCTTCTGTCAATCTTTTTTTAGACAATTCATTTACAGGAATCTGGAATTTTTTAGACAAATATTTTTTCAAAGAGGCATCCAAAGCATGATAAAACTCTTTGCTGTCCTGCTGTACTAATTTCTCATGCGCTTCTGTTAAAGGACTTTCAGGAATTTTAAATTCTTCTGCTACTTCACCCGCTTCATTTTTTAAATCATCAACTTTTATTTCTCTTTCCAAATCATCTTTGTTCCTGTTTTTTTTAATGATTAAAAAAAGGATTAAAAAAATAATTCCAACAACAAAAACAATCCCTGCAATTAATTCTGTTCTTTTGGTAAAAAAATCATCAGGATTATTTTGTTGGGAATTTTTAACCAAAGAATTAGCCGGAATCCCTTTTCCTTTTTTAACTTCTACTTCCAAAGGCGCTGTATGCAAGGTTTTATAAGAAGAAGTCTCCGGATCAAAATAAGAAAACGAAATTGAATCAATGGTATATTTACCAGCCTTTGAAACGGTAAAAGGGAAAGAAAAAACTTTACTTCCCTGCATCGGTACTTTTGTTTTATCAACATTGTCCTTCACTTTTGCATCATAGCCGTCAATCCCTTTTGGCCAGGTAATTGATGGTGCATTTATCAATTGGATGTTCCCTTTTCCAGACACCGTCAGTTTTAAAATTCCTGCATCATCAGTAGTGATTTCATTTTTTTCTAAAGAAGAAGTCATGGTAAAATCTCCAACTGCGCCTCTGAAATCTTCGGGCTTATTTTCTGATGGCAAGGGTTTCACAGTGATGATTACCGGAGTAGATTTTAAGGTAACATTCTGATCTATCTGTGCCTCTGGCGGAAGTGCCGCCTGGCCCAGATTATCAAACATGTCAAAAAAGCCATCGCTCTGTTGCGAATTGGCATATTGTGATTTGATAAAAGTGATTTTATTATCTGCCACTACCGGATCAATGGTAATATTACCCGGTTGTAAAGGAAACAACTGTGCTTTTCGCATCGTATAAACATTATACAAGCGGCCATTATATTTTTCAAGAACGGCATTATTATTAACATCCATATCGCTTACAGAAAAGCCATTAAAAGAAGGCGCATCGGTTACAGTGGTTTCAGAAGGAAGCCTTGTATAAAGTTTGTAAGTGGCCACAATTGGCTCGCCTACATAACAGGTTTTTTTATCAACATCTAACTTTATAAAAATATTTTTCTTAATTTTTTCAGCAACATTTTCTCCAGGTTTTAAAATGTAATCATCAAACCGATGGGTAACCGGAGCAGGAGGAAAATCAAAATTCAAATTGGGAAACGGCGACGGATTTGGATTGCTGTTATTTTGCTGAACCACCGAGCCGGCAACAACTTCAATGGTTATTGGATTGGTTTTATAATTATTTCCATCAGCACTGGCGGTTGCAGATCCGATGGTAAATTTACCCATAGAAGTGGGCTGCAATGAAAAGCCAATAGAAACGGATTGGCTTATTTTTCCATTGATATTTGTAACGCTTCTTTGTTGATTGGGTCCCGAAACAATGGTAAAATTATTAAAAGAAGGCGGCGTTATATTATCAACATTAGTAGCGCCTTCCACTTTAAATTGGATCTGCAGCAAATCATTTTTTCCGATCTTTTTATCGGGACAAACCACTGAAAATTTTACCTGGGCAAAAGAAGGCTGAACAAAAAAAATTGCTGCCAGAAAAATAAATAAAGCCGGAATATTTTTAAAATAAGATCGTAAAAATGTAATCATTTCTTCAGAAAAGATGAGTTACAAAAATACTCGTAATTGAATTTAAAAAAAGGTTAATAGAATAAGCTGCTGTTAAAAATTTTTAAGGAAGATCGCCTAATAAAGGCCTGATAACAATGTCTTCCACACATGCTTGCGGAGAAAGTGAAGATGCTGCAAAAATCATATTTGCGATATCATTCACCTCCATAATCCTTTCCGGTAAAATATCAGCGCCTTCCCAGGAGGATGTATAAACTGCACCGGGATAAACAGTGGTAACTTTTATATTATGCGGCTTCATTTCTTCTCTCAGATTTTTGCTGAAACCCATTAATGCATATTTGCTGATGCTATAAGAACCGCCGTTGTTGTATGCTTTTAAAGCTGCAATAGAAGAGATATTGAAGATCTGGCCTGATTTATTTTTCATCATCTGCGGAAGCAAAGCCCGTGTTAAATGATAAGCGCTGAACAAATTTATATTTATCATTTTTTCAAGATTCCCCTCAGGCTCATTATACACACTTCCCGGAATAAAGTTGCCGGCATTGTTGATGAGAATATCTATGGGAATATTTTTTTTTAAAAGCCAGTTTGCAAATTTTATAACTTCATTTTTATGAGAAAGATCTGCAGAAAAATATTGAACTGAACCCGGATGTTTTTTATTGATTTCGCCGGCTGTTTTCGCCAGTTCTTTTTCATTTCTCGAACAAATAAAAATGTTATTTTTTGCAGATGCAAACTTCTCTGCCATTGCTTTTCCCATACCTTTGCTTCCGCCTGTTATTACAATATTTTGCATCTTATTTCGTTTTTTTTGTAATAAAGCAAATCTAAAATCTAAAGCGCACATTTTTAAAAATACATCCTTGAAATACCAACATCTTTTTTTCGATCTTGATCATACGCTGTGGGATTTCGATGCAAATGCAGAAGAATCGCTTGCAGAGTTATATGATTTCTTCAAGCTGGAGTCTAAAGCCATTGGCCCTTTCAGCCGGTTTTATTCTATTTATTTGAATCATAACCTGATATTATGGAGCCGCTATGAAAAAGGATATATTACTACTGACGAATTGAAATGGCGGAGAATGTGGCGCACACTGCTTGATTTTCAAATAGCAGATGAAAAACTGGCAAAAGATATGAGCCAATATTTTTTGGAAATTCTTCCCACAAAAAAGAAAGTATTTGAATACACTTACGAGATTTTGGATTATCTCACTGAAAAGAAATACGCTCTTCATCTCATTACAAATGGTTTTGAAAAAACGCAAAGAATGAAGTTAAACAGTTCTGATTTATCCAGGTATTTCAGGAATATTATTACTTCAGAAATCTCCAATTCTGTAAAACCAAAAAAAGAAATTTTTGAATATGCTTTGAATAAAGCAAACGGAAAAATTGAAGAAAGTATCATGATTGGTGACAATCTGAATGCCGATATTATCGGTGCAAAAAATGCCGGCATGGATTCAATTTTTGTAAATCATACCAATGCAACCTGTGGTGAAGAGCCAACTTATATTGTCCGGCATCTGAAAGAATTAGAATCTATTTTATAGTTTAAAAGGTTTAGAATTTCAAAGGATTTAGCCGGTTTAAAAATGAAATCTAATTCAATTCGCGTTGTTTCCTCGTTTACTGCCATTTGATAATGTAGAAGTATAGACTTAGGCGATTCCACAATAATTAATTAATTGAATAATTCAATAATTATCCTCCCATCATTTTATCATTAAATTCTTTTGAATTTCCTTTTGGAATTGATAAAGAAATCCAGCGATCATTCAATTGCATTTTACCGATATAAACAATCTGGCCAACATGATAAGAATAATGAGCGAGCTGCCTGTTAATAGCGTCAATCACAGTCAGCGGCTCCTTTCTGATATAAACCGTTTTATCCAAATCGTTATTATTTAATGATTTTAATGCTGCAAAAAGACAATCCCATCCTTCATCCCATTTGGTTATTAATTCTTCTTTTGTAGTGATTATTTTTTCAAATTCGGCATCCCGCTCACGCCATTCTTTTTCGCCGTCTTCCGTTAAAAAATTCGTCCATCGTGAAAGCATGTTCCCCCATAAATGCTGAACAATAATGGCAATGCTGTTGCTTGCCTCATTGTATTGCCAAAACAAATTGGTTTCATCTAATTGTTCCATTGTTTTATCACCAAGGGCTTTATAAACAAGGAATCTTTTTATTACACTGTCTAAATATTCTACCGGCATAAAAAAATAATTTACTGCAAATTTACGGCTTGAAGCGACGGGAAAGTCAAGTCAGGAATCAGCGATAATTGTTTGTTCAACTGTTCTTTCTACATTCGTGCTTAATTTTTATATAAAATAGCTGGAAAATTGTTTTGAGTCAGTCTCAAGGTCTATTTTCACATCGCAGCAATTGTTAGGTCAGCTTATTTTCGTTTAAACCAGTTTTGATTTTTATATTTTCAATATTTTGAAAATCAGACACGTTGTCGGTTACTAAAGTCAGTTTGTTTTCTACAGAAGTCACACCAATCAATAGGTCAAATTCATCATGCAACGGTTTGCCCATTTTTCTTAGTCTGACTTTTTCTTTACCGTAACGTTTGACACATCCATAAATTGGGATTATTGAAAGTCCATTAATAAAGTCATCAACAGCTTTATGAGATTTTACAACATTATCACTGTTTTCAGCACCAAAGCGAAGTTCAAAAACCGTAATTTCAGAAACGTAGCAATTTTCAAGTCCTTTTTCTTTAATTGTTTTATCCAGGTCCATTTTGCCGCGAAGGAAGAAAACGCAAATATTTGTGTCAAGCAGGTAAGCCATTAAAGTTTAATTTCTTTTCTTCTGAATTTTCTGCTTGATTTTAATTCAGCAATGATTTCTTTCGCAGATTTTTCCGAAGCAAAAGCTCCAAACGATTTATAAAAATTGTTTTCTTTATTTCTTTTTTCTGATTTTAAAGATTTTGGTACCATTTTGGCTCCTTAAAGGAAATAGAAATGTTGCTTATTTCTCCTTTTACTGATAAATCAGAAAATCTATTTTTCTTCTTCCTCAACCGCTTCTTCCTCAACAGGAATTAATGTATCAATCGTAGCCAATACTGTTACGCCTCCTTTTACCTGCTGATTCAGTTTTACATTTAATTCTGTTCCAACCGGTAGAAGAACATCCACGCGGCTGCCGAATTTTATAAAACCCATTTCATTTCCCTGTTCTACTTTTTGGCCCACTTTCAGATAGTTTACAATCCGTTTTGCAAGTGCTCCGGCAATTTGCTTTACCAAAATTTCGGCGGTATCGCTTTTAATAACTACTGAATGACGTTCATTTTCGGTTGAAGATTTTGGGCTCCAGGCTACCAGGTATTTTCCTTTATGGTATTGGCTGTATTCCACTTTTCCCGACATTGGAATGCGGTTGATATGCACATTTGCCGGACTCATAAAAATAGAAACCTGCAATCTTTTATCTTTAAAATATTCTGTATCGGTTATCTCTTCTATCACTACTACTTTGCCATCCGCCGGGCAGATTACCTGGTGGTGCGCAACAGTAAAATTTCTTTTCGGGGAACGGAAAAATGAAATAATGAACAGCAGCATGATCAGGCTTACACTAAAGACAATCCAGGCTACTACCGGCATAGTAGCACTAAAGAAGAAAAAGAAAATAATATTAATGGCGCCGAAGATCAATGCACACAATGCAATCGTCCGGTAGCCTTCTTTATGAATATTCATCAACTAAATTTAATTACAAATATAAAAATTGAGAGGGAGATAAAGGCTTTTATTTCTTTATGCACGGTTAATAAACCAGGAAGGTTTTTGGGAGGCTTCTTTAAAAGAGAAAGTTTAAAATAAACTTTCCTGGTTTTACCGGATGAACAAAGAATAATAAACAAATACAAACGGAATGGCAACCAGCATGGAATCAAAACGATCTAAAAAGCCACCGTGACCAGGCATTAAAGAACCACTGTCTTTTACATTTGCCATTCTCTTTAATTTGCTTTCTAAAAGATCACCCAGCGTACCAAAAACAGCACAAAATAAACTGATGAAAATCCAGTCAGCAACAGTATAATATTTTGTAAAATATCCGGTAAAAGAAATTACAATTACACAAAGAATAATCCCGCCAATCGTGCCTTCACGTGTTTTTTTTGGTGAAATGGAAGACAAAGGAGTTTTGCCGATAAGCGAACCAACGATGTAGGCCAACGTATCATTTATCCAGATAGAAAAAACAATGCCGCAGGGAATTATTTTTAAAAAATTATCATTCAAACCATTATAATTATCTGTTCTGATAATTATCAATAAAACAACCGGAAGTGTAATGTAAAATAAACCCAGTAAGCTTTTGGGTTTATAATTTACCGGATCAATTTTCTTTAAAAGTTTTATAAATTCATACCAGCAGCCAAAATGAATGATGATGAATAAAATAATAAAACTCCATTGATTCCACAACAATCCGATAAGCATAGCAATAACAAAAATGATTGCGGTAAGCGTGCGTGTTTTAAAAGTTTTGGTATCAAAAGCCATTCTGCAGTTTTAAGATTCTTTGGTTATCCAGTTGTGAAAATCATTCGGGTCTTCTTGGGGCATTACATATTTTTCCTGCTGTGCCAAAGAAATTTTTCGAAAATGAATAAAGGCATAAATAATAAATACCAGCGCAATAATTCCGGCCCACATTGGAAAATTTTCTTCAATATCTTTTGAAGATTTTGCCCCTTGTACATTAGTAAGATACATTGCGGTAACCTGTATTCCATTAAACAAAAAATGAAAAAGAATGTTAAGCCACAGACTTCCGCTGAAATAAAAAACCAGTCCCAGCGCAATCCCTAAAGCGAAGCGTACCAGAAATCCATAATAAGAAACATGAACGGCGCTGAAAATAATGGCAGTTAAAATGATGGCAATCCATGGACCTTTAAACCACCTCATCAAAATATTTTGAATGCCGCCGCGAAAACAAACTTCTTCAAAAATTGCCGGCAGTAAACCTATGATTATCATTGAAAGTATATAACGGGAAAAAGTATTGATGTTGATGAGAGCCGCTTCCTGTGCAGCGCGTTCGGCTTCTTTTGCTTTAAAATAAACTTCCCAGTTTTTTGGAATCGGAATAATTTTATTTAGTTCTGCCAAGGCTCCTGAAAGCGGAAAAGTGAGAATCAGGATTACAAGTACCAGCAATATCTGTTTGATATTAATATTTGTATTGAACCCCAAAAATTTTGTGGGATTTCTGTAGCAAATAACCGCGAAAAAATATACCGGCAAAAAAAACATAAGGAAAGTAGAAATTGCCTGGATCGACATAATAGCATTGTAATATTTCGGATTCAGAATATCGCTTGACATTGCTAAAAGGGGCCTTCCCGTCATCGCAACCCAAAGACCGGCAGAAACAAGGCCACCAATAACAAGTCCGGCACCGATAAGCCCCAGCAAAATGCCCAACTGGCCGGGAAAGCTAAAATTTCTTGAATTTCTATCAATCATCATATTCTCAATTTTTAAGGTCGTAAATTTACAGCCATTTTTGGTATCAGGTATCGGTATGAGGTATCAGGTATGAGGAAAAAGGTATCAGGTATGAGGAAAAACTTTTGAAGATTGACATTCTCGTTTTCAAATTTTAAATTTCAAATTTTCAAATTTTCAAATTAAGTGATTAAAATAGGCAACATACATCTTCCTGAATTTCCATTATTGCTTGCACCAATGGAAGACGTAAGTGATCCGCCATTTCGGGCAGTGTGCAAAGATAATGGTGCGCATCTGATGTACACAGAATTTATCAGCAGCGAAGGATTGATTCGTGATGCAATTAAAAGCAGAAAAAAATTAGACATTTTTGATTATGAAAAACCCGTCGGCATTCAAATTTTTGGAGGCGATGAAGAAAGTTTGTCGCTTGCAGCAAAAATTGTAGATGCTACCAATCCTGATTTATTGGATATTAATTTTGGTTGCCCGGTAAAAAAAGTCGCCTGCCGCGGAGCGGGGGCAGGAGTTTTAAAAGATGTTCCGCTGATGATTCGTTTAACGGATGCGGTTGTGAAAAGTACTTCATTACCGGTTACCGTAAAAACAAGATTGGGTTGGGATGAGGACACTAAAAATATTGAAGAAGTTGCAGAGCGTTTGCAGGATGTAGGAATCCAGGCCTTGGCAATCCATGGACGCACAAGGGTGCAAATGTATAAAGGAAGTGCCGCGTGGGAACTGATTGCAAAAGTGAAAGAAAATCCGAGAATTACGATTCCCATTTTTGGAAATGGCGATATTGATTCTCCTCAAAAAGCATTGGAATATAAAAATAAATATGGTGTGGATGGAATTATGATTGGCCGTGCCGCCATTGGTTATCCATGGATTTTTAATGAAATTTCTCATTATGTAAAAACGGGTGAAATCCTTCCTGCACCAACTGTTGAAGAAAGAGTGGCGGTTTGCCAAAAGCATTTAATAAAATCTGTAGAATGGAAAGGGCCGGTTGTTGGCATCAATGAAATGCGCAGGCATTATACCAATTATTTAAAAGGCATGCCGAATATAAAAGAATACCGCGGAAAATTAGTTACGTTAAAAGAAGTGGATGAAATTTTAGAAGTACTTGATGATATTGTGCTTCATTACTCGGGCTATGAATTTGAAAAAACACCGATTGAACTGATTAATTATCATGAAAAATGTCCGGTGTAAAATTTCGATTTTAATTTTTGTTCTTCTTCAAGAAAATAATATAAAGAAGGCAGCACAAAAGTTTCGGCTGCCTT
>Ga0157370_10008273_pt1 | contig 11232 bp, 8 predicted proteins | sample C35metaG_FD_113463 | JGI IMG/M metagenome (GOLD analysis project Ga0157370, IMG submission 113463) | Corn rhizosphere microbial communities from Kellogg Biological Station, Michigan, USA - C3-5 metaG | ecosystem: Host-associated > Plants > Roots > Rhizosphere > Soil | place: USA: Michigan... | reverse complement strand
GCGCGCCTGCGCGGTATCGAGCGCCGACTGCGAGATGAATCCCTTCGCGACGAGATCGCGGTCGCGGGCGAGCTCGACTTTCGCGTTCGCGAGCTCGACCTTGTTCTGTTCGGTGACCGCTCGCGCCACACCAACGCTGGCCTCGACGCTGTGCATCTGGGCGACCACGTCGCGGTCGTCGATGCGCGCGATAACGTCACCCTCCTTGACCCGCGAACCCTCGGCGACGCCCAGCCACTCGAGCGTGCCGGTTGCCTTGGACGAGATCGCCGCCTTGCGCTGCGCGACGACGTAGCCGGTCGCGTTGAGCACGACGAACTGCTGCGACGGATACGCGGTGACGACGGGAACCGTCTGCACGGCGAGTGGGCGCGGCCGCAGCCACTGCCACAGCGCGCCGGCGACGATCACCGTCGCGAGCACGGCGAGCCAGATCCACTTGCGTCGACGCCGGCGGTGCAGCGACGCGAGGCTGCGATCGATCCTGAGCTTGCTTAGGTCGGGGGCGGGCGCGGGGGTCGGCATCGGGATGCCGCCGCGAAACACGGAGGCCGCGGCGCGGCGCGAATTCTACCGCACCGGATCGTGCGGCCGACCCGCCCGACGCGGTCGCGTGCGCGCAGCCGCCTCAGGAATGCGGCACGTGCCGCACCGACGGCGCGGTCACTGCGGTCACCGTCGCGTCGCGCTGCGGGCGATTCAGGAAGAACGTCACCGAGACCCAGTAAACGGCGAGCGCCGCGATCGGCACCAACGCCGGCCTCGCGCGGTAGCCGGTGAACGACGCGACGAGCCCGCCGAGGCGGCTCGAGTCGTCGAGAAGCCACGTGGTGTTCCACAGCGGATCGCCGATGTCGGGTACGACACCGAGCGCGATCAGCCGCTCGACTCCCGACACCAGCAGCGCACCGGCGAGCAGGAGGAGCAGGATCTCGCTCACGCGGAAAAACACCCGCCAGGAAAGAAAGCGCGTGCCCTGCTGCAGCAGCCAGAAGGTCGCGAATGCCGCGGCGATGCCGAGCACCAGTACGATCGGCAGATGGGCGATGCCGCCCTTCTCGGCGCCGAGTCCGTAAAGGAACACGACGGCCTCGGCGGTCTCGCGCCCGACCGCGAGCGCGACGACGATGAGCAGGCCCCACCAGTTCGCGCGCCGGGCATTCTCGGCCATGCTGTCTTCGAGGTGCCGCTTGAACGTGCGCCCGTGACGGCGCATCCAGAACACCATCTGCACGATCAGCGCGCTTGCCACGAGCATCATGCCGAGCTCGAAGTAATCGAGCTCATTGCCGGAGAGCGATGACGCGATGCCGAGCATGACGAGTGCGAGGCCGATCGCGAGCGCGGCGCCGACCGCGACACCGCCCCACAGGTAGCGCATGCCGACGGCCGCATCCGGCCGCTTGCGCAGCCACGCGTAGAGGATGCCGACCACCAGCATCGCTTCGGCCGATTCCCGCCAAACGATGAAGAGCGCATTGCCCATGCTTCAGTGCTCCTGCCTCGATGCCGCCGCGCCGGTACCCGTATGCGCCGACACCGTCATTTCACGATCACCTTGCCCTGACCGGTCTTCTCGTGGAACTCGTCGTAGAAGCGGTACTCGCCGGACTTCAGCGCGCGAATGTTGAAGCTCGCCTTGTGCCCCGGCGGGATCACTTTCTCGACCTTGAGGTCGTGGCTCTCGAATTCCATCACTGCCTTGCCGTCGTTCGTCACCTCGATCACGAAGCGCTTGCCGGCCGGAGCTTCGATCACCGCGGGCTCGAGCACGCCATCGCGTGCGGAGACCTTGAGCACTGGGAGGCTGTCGGCAAGGACCGGCGCCGCGACAGCGAGGCCGAGAAGGAGTGCAAAGAGCGTCTTCATGGGTCGGAACGGGTCGAGCTGGGTCGGTGTGGCGAACGAGGGTCCGGATCGCCTGATCGTGCGGTCGGAGAAACGATAGCAGACGCCGATGGGGTTGTAAATAGGAATGATTTTCATTCACCGGCCGTCCGTCGGGTTGTGGCAAGTGACCACACGGCGACCATCGCGAGCCCGGCCCCGATCAGCGCAATGCCGAGCCATTCGTTGCCGGCGAGGCGCTCGCCGAAGATCGCCATCGAGGCGACGAGCGCGATCACCGGAATGGCGAAAATGTTGAGCGACGCATCGCCCGCGGGGAGCCAGCGCAGGATCTCCATCCAGGCGAGGAAGCCCGCCGCACTCGAGATCGCTCCGACGTAAACAAGGCAGGCAAGCTCGCCCGGCGTCCAGTGGATCGCTGGCGCGCCGTAGAGCCACGGCAGCAACGCGAGCGGCATCGCCCCCACCAGCATCTGCCAGGCAATGAAGGCGAGCATGTCGAAGCCGGGATCGCGCTGAAAGCGCTTCAGCGCGACGGTCCCGGCCGCCCAGCCGAATCCCGACAGGACCGCCCACAACTTGGCAGTGAGATCGCCCTCCCACGACCACGGCTCGACGATGCAGACGAGCCCGGTGAACGCCAGCACGATCGCCGGCACCTGAAAGCTGCGGATGCGCTCGTTGAGCACGAACCACGCGATGAGGAGCACCCAGAACGGCATCGTGAACACCAGCACCGCGGCGCGGCCGGCGCCGCCGCTCGCCACCGCCATCATCGTCGCGCCGAAGTTGACCGAGGTCTGGAAGAAGCCGGTGATCACCACGGCGCGCCAGCTATGCGGAAGCCAGCGTCGACGCCGCAGGCCGAGTGCGGCGAACAGCACCAGCACCGCGAGGCCGGTCCGCGCGAAGTTGAACGACAGCGGATTCGCGCGCTCGAGCGCCGCCTTCATCACCACCCAGTTGAAGCCCCAGACGAGCGTCAGCAGCGCGAGTGCCACGTAAGCGGCGCGCCGCGACGTGACGCCGAGGCGCAATCGATTCAAGCGGCGAGGAACGGCTCGATCAGCTCGGCGATCGCGGCGGGCTGGTCGTGGTGCAGCATGTGCCCGGCATCGTCGACGACGGCAAGGCGCCCCTGCGGCACCTGGGCGAGCCGGCGGCGCACTCCGGCGAGGCCGTCGACACCGCCCTCGCCTTCGGGATGCCGGTCGAGCCAGCGCGGAATGTGCGAGTCCGACGCGGCGACCCACAGCACCGGGACATCGATCGCGTGCCACACCGCGAACACCTCCTCCATCCGGTACACGGTCGGAAACGGCAATCGATGACGCGGATCGGACACGAGTTCCGCGCGCCCGTCGGAGCGGACGCGGGCCCAGTGCGCGGCGAGGAACTCGGCGCGGTCACGCGCGAGGCGCCGATTGTTCTTCTGCAGCCGATCCGCGACCGCGGCGAGGTCCGCATAGGCGCGAAAGGGCTGCGGGTGCTCGACCGCGTCGAGCCAGGCCGCGAGCTTCGCCGGCGCCTCGCCGGAACCCTCTTCGGGAATGCCGAAGCCTTCGAGCGACACGACCCGCGCGACGCGCCGGGGGCGCGCGCCCGCGTAAAACATCACGACGTTGCCACCCAGACTGTGCCCGACGAGCCGCGCGGGCTCGCTGCCCGAAAAACGCCGGACCAGCGCATCGAGGTCCGCGATGTAATCCTGGAACCAGTATCCCTGCGGTTGCCACGCCGAGCGCCCGAAGCCACGCAGGTCGGGTGCGATGCAGTACCAGTCGCGCGCGAACGCGTCGACGAGAAACTGGAACGACGCCGCGACGTCCATCCAGCCATGGACGAGGAAAAGCGGCGGCGCGGCGGCGTTGCCCCAGGTGAGCACGTGGTGACGCATGCCCCGCAGGTCGACGAACTGCGACGTCGCGGTTCGCATCACTTGCGGCGGCAGAGCGCGACGCCGTCCTCCCAGCCAGTGTGGTAGTTGGGGTCGGAGCCGTAGCGCGCATCGTCGCGATGCCGCACGCCGCCCGCGCTCGCGCACCCGTCGGCGTAGCCCTGCCGATACGGGAGAGGAAAGCCTGACAGATTGATCGACGGCGGTGGCGGCTCGGCGTTGCGCGGCAGCGGCGGGGCGACCGGAGGCGACGCCGGTGGCGCGCCGGGGACGCCGCGCAGCGACGCGCATCCGGCGACGATGAGCGCCACGCTCGCGACAAGCGCGGCCACGAATCGCGTGATCTGCATGAGATGAGAACCGGCGTCGGCGCCCGAGATCGAGGTGCTTCGGCACGCGCGCACAACGCGCGTGCCGGCTTGAGGCGGGTAGAATTCTAGCCGAAACCCATGTCCCGCCCCGGCTTCGTCCACCTGCGCCTGCACAGCGAGTATTCGATCGTCGACAGCACGCTGCGCGTCGACGATGCGATCGCCGCTGCGGCAGCCGACCGGATGCCCGCGCTGGCGCTCACCGATCTCGCCAGCCAGTTCGGCCTGATCAAGTTCTATCAGGCAGCGCGCGCGCGGGGCATCAAGCCGATCGCCGGCTGCGACGCGTGGATCGCGAACGGTGGCGAGCGTGATGCGCCGACGCGCGCGATCCTCCTCGCGGCGTCGCACGCTGGATATCTCAGGATTTGCGACTGGCTGTCGCGCGCCTACCGCACGCAGCAGGCGCGCGGACGCCCGGCGATTCTGCCCGCGTGGTTCGATGAAGGCACCGACGGGGTGATCGCGCTCTCCGGCGCGCGCGACGGCGACGTGGGACACGCCCTCGCGAACGACAATCGCGCAGCCGCCCAACGCTCAGCGCGCGCGTGGGCGGACTGGTTTCCCGGCCGCTACGCGCTCGAAGTGCAGCGCGCGGGCCGCGACGACGACGAGGCGCTGGTCGCGGCGACGGCAGCGCTCGGCGCAAGCCTCGAGCTACCCCTCGTCGCCACGCATCCGATCCAGTTCCTGCGCGCGGACGACTACCGCACGCACGAGGCACGCGTGTGCATCGCCGAGGGAACGACGCTCGCCGATCAACGCCGCACGCGCCGCTTCACCGCCGAGCAATACTTCGTTCCGCAGGACGAGATGCGAAGGCGCTTCGCCGACCTCCCGCAGGCCCTCGAAAACGCCGTCGCGATCGCCGAGCGCTGCACGCTGACGATCCCGCTCGGAATCGCGCACCTGCCGCGCTTCCCGACTCCCGCAGGCGTGTCGCTCGATGATCATCTCGCGAGCGAGGCGAAGCGCGGCCTCGAGCACCGGCTCGCCGAGCTCTTTCCCGACGCGGCCGTGCGCGAGGGCCGCCGGGCCGAGTACGAGGCACGCCTCGTGTTCGAGACGCGGACCATCGTGCAGATGGGCTTCTCGGGCTACTTCCTGATCGTCGCCGACTTCATCAACTGGGCGAAGGGTAACGGCATTCCGGTCGGGCCCGGACGCGGCTCGGGCGCAGGCTCGCTCGTCGCCTACTCGCTCGGGATCACCGACCTCGATCCGATCCGCTACCAGCTCCTGTTCGAGCGCTTCCTCAATCCGGAACGCGTGTCGATGCCGGACTTCGACATCGACTTCTGCCAGGACGGCCGCGACCGTGTCATCGATTACGTACGCAACCGCTACGGCGCCGAATCGGTTGCGCAGATCGCAACGTTCGGCACGCTCGCCGCGAAGGCGGCGGTGCGCGACGTCGGCCGCGTGCTCGATCTTCCATATTCGTTCGTCGACGGTGTCGCCAAGCTGATTCCGTTCCAGCCGGGCAAGACCGTCACGCTGCGGCGACGGAGCGGCGACCCCGAGCCCAACGTCGTCTACGCCCGCGAGGCCGAGCCGCTGCTCGACCAGCGCGAGAGCGACGAAGAGGAGGTTCGCGAGCTCCTGGCGCTGGCCTGCGAGCTCGAGGGCCTGCCGCGCAACGTCGGCATGCACGCAGGCGGAGTGCTGATCGCGCCGGGCAAGCTCACCGACTTCTGCCCGCTCTACGTCCAGCCCGGTGCGCAGGCGCCGGTGTCGCAGTTCGACAAGGACGACGTCGAGGCGATCGGCCTCGTGAAGTTCGACTTCCTCGGCCTCACGACGCTGACGATCCTCGACTGGACGCTGCGCTACGTGCGCGCACTCGACCCGCAGTCGTCGATTGCGCTGGAGTCGCTGCCACTCGACGACGCCGCGACGTTCGACATCTTCCGCCGCGCCGACACGACTGCGGTGTTCCAGTTCGAATCGCGCGGCATGCGCGACCTCGTCAAGCAGGCACAGCCGTCGCGCTTCGAGGACATCATCGCGCTGGTCGCCCTGTATCGGCCCGGACCGATGCAGCTCATCCCCGAGTACAACGCGAGGAAGAGTGGCCGCGAGCGCGTCGAGTACCTCGACCCGCGCCTCGCGCCGATCCTCGAGCCGACCTACGGCGTGATGATCTACCAGGAGCAGGTGATGCAGATCGCGCAGGTGATCGGCGGCTATACGCTCGGCGCGGCCGACCTCCTGCGGCGCGCGATGGGCAAGAAGAAGCCCGAGGAGATGGCGAAGCAACGCGATATCTTCGTTGCCGGAGCGACAGCGAACGGCCTCGGCGTCATGAAGGCCGAGCAGCTCTTTGCGCTGATGGACAAGTTCGCCGGCTACGGCTTCAACAAATCGCACTCGGCCGCCTACGCGCTCGTCGCCTACCAGACGGCGTATTTCAAGGCGCATCACCCGGCCGCGTTCATGGCCGCCAACCTGTCGCTGGTGATGGACGACACCGACAAGGTCAAGCAGTTCTACGACGACACGGTGGCGCGCGGACTTGCGATCGCCGCGCCCGACGTCAACCAGTCGCGCTATCGGTTCGAGCCGGTCGACGCGCGCCGCATTCGCTACGGCCTCGGTGCCGTCAAAGGCACCGGGGTTGGGGCGATCGAGGCGATCGTCGCCGCGCGCGAGGCCGGAGGTCCGTTCACCGACCTTTTCGATTTCTGCCGCCGCGTCGACAAGCGGCAGGTCAACCGGCGCGTCGTCGAGGCGCTGATCCGCGCAGGCGCGTTCGATTCGGTCGATGCCGACCGCGGACGGCTGTTCGCCGCCGTCGGCGTTGCGCTCGAGGCCGGCGAACGCGCTGCCGCGGCGGCGGGGCAGGAGTCGCTGTTCGGCGAGGACTCCGCCGCCGCAGCGCCGGCCCTGCCCGCGGCGCGCGCGTGGTCCGATGCGGAGCGTCTCGCGCACGAGAAAGCCGCGCTGGGTTTCTACCTCAGCGGGCACCCTTTCACGCGCGTCGCCGACGAGCTCGCGCCGATCGTGCGCGCGTCGCTCGCCGACCTGCAGCCGCGCGGCGATCGCGTGCTGGTGGCCGGCGTGGTGACGTCGCTGCGCATTCAGTCGAGCCGACGCGGCAAGATGGCGATCGTGACGCTCGACGACGGGAAGGGCCGCGCGGAAGTGGTCGTCTACAACGAGGTGTTCGACGCGTCGCGCGCGATGCTGCGCGACGATCAGCCGGTCGTCATGGAGGTCAAGGTGCTGCCGCGCGTCGGCGACGACGGCGAAGTGCAGGGTGTGCGCATCATCGGCGAGGCCGTGTACGACCTCGCCGCGGCGCGCAGGCGCTGGGCCCGCGGGCTGATGATCTCGTGCAACGGCAACGCTGCGGCCGACCGTCTCGAAGAGATCCTGCAGCCGTTTCGTCCGGGTGAGAAACCGGTGACGGTGTGCTACGCAAACGCGACCGTCGCGGGCACGGTCGAGCTCTCCGACGCATGGCGTGTCAATCTCGACGATGCGCTGATCGAGCGCCTCGGCGAATGGCTCGCCCCCGAAAGCGTGCGGGTCGTGTATTGACGGGCGGTCCCCGGTGCTGAGCGCCGCGGCGAGCCGCTACGCGGCGTTCTTCCGGCTCCCGGACGTCAAGCGGTTGATGGTGACGGTGCTGATCGCACGGATGCCGATCGGTACCGTCAACCTCGCGATGCTGCTGCACGTCCACGCGATCACAGGCTCGTTCACGAGCGCCGGAGCGGCGGTCGGCGTCTGTCTCGTGGCTTCGGCGATCACCGCCCCGATCATCGGGCGCTGGGTCGACCGGCGCGGCGCGCGTGCCGTGCTCGTCGCGACCGGGTGCGTGTACCCGGCTGCGTTGGCGCTCGTCTGGGCCGCCCGTCCGCTCGCGCTGTCGGTCGCGGGGATCTTCGCCTGTACGGCGTTCGCCGGCGCCTTCACGCCGCCGATCGCCGTGCTCACGCGCACGATGTGGCGGCATCGCTTCGACGACGATCACCTGCGGCGCACCGCGTACGCGCTCGACTCGGTCTTGATCGAGTTCGTGTTCGTCGCCGGGCCGGCGCTCGTCGCCTTCCTGCTCGCGGTGGGCTCGCCAGCGGTCGCGTTCGGCGCAGCCTTCGTCTTCGGCACCCTCGCGGTTCCGGTGTTCGCCGCGTCGCCGGCGCTGCGCTATCTGCAGCGCGAGCCGCACGCCACTCGCCGGCTGCTGGGCCCGCTCGCCGATACGAAGCTCCTCCGCGTCTACGCCGCGATCGTGCTGCTTGCCGCAGCACTCGGCCTGATCGAGGTGGGCTATCCGGGCTTCGCCACCTTCGCGGGCGAGCCCCCGCTTGCGGGAATCCTGCTGGCGCTCAATGCGGCGGGGAGCGCCGTCGGTGGACTCGTGTACGGCGGCCTGCACGTCGCGCCGCCGCTCGAAGCGCAACTGCGCCGGCTGCTCGCGCTCGTTGCCGCGGCGCTCGCGCTGCAGGCGCTCGTCCACACCCCGCTGGTGCTGATGGCGTTCGCCTTCATCGCCGGAATCTCGATCGCGCCGACGCTCACCGTGACGTCGATGCTGATCGCCTCCGCTGCACCCGCCCGCTACGCGACCGAGGCGTTTACCTGGGCGAGCACGTCGATCGTCGCCGGGCTCGGCGCGGGCAATGCCGCCGGCGGCGCGCTGCTGCAGCACTTCGGTCCGGCGCCGGTGTTCGCCGCCTCGGCCACCGTCGCCGCGGTGGCCGCCCTCGGTGCGCGGTTGCTGCCGATTCCGTCATCGCAACCGTCGCCGCCGTGATGCCTGTCCACCCCTCGCAAGCGCGCCGGGCGATCGTCGTCGGTTGCGTGATGCTCGCCATGTTCATGGCGGCCGTCGAGGTCACGATCGTCGCGACCGCGCTGCCGCAGATCGTCGCGAAGCTTGGCGGTTTTTCGCTCTACACATGGGTGTTCGCCGGCTTCCTGCTCACGCAAACGGCGACGATCCCGGTCTTCGGCAAGCTCGCCGACCTGTACGGACGCCGCCCGGTGCTGATCGCCGGCATCGTCGTGTTCCTCACCGGCTCCACGCTGTGCGGGTTCGCGTGGTCGATGCCGGTGCTGATCGCCTTCAGGCTGCTGCAGGGGCTCGGCGCAGGTTCGATCCAGCCGGTCGCGGCGACGATCATCGGCGACCTCTACACACCGCGCGAGCGCCCGCGGGTGCAGGGATACCTGTCGAGCGTCTGGGGCTTTGCGGCGATCGTCGGGCCGCTCGCCGGCGGCCTCATCGTCGAGGCGCTGTCGTGGCACTGGATCTTCTGGATCAACGTGCCGGTGGGTCTCTTCGCGATTGCCGGTCTCTCGATCTTCCTGCGCGAGGACGTCGCGCACCGGCAGCATTCGATCGACTACCCTGGTGTCGCGCTCTTCTTCGTCGCGATCACCGCGCTCCTCGTGGCGCTGATGGAAGGTGGCGTCGATTGGCCGTGGGCGTCGGTTCCGACGCTCGTCCTCGCGCTCGTCTTCGCGGCGTCGCTCGCCCTGTACTTCCGACGCGAGCGGAAAGCGAGGGAGCCGATGATCGATCTGGGCCTGTGGAGGACACGCCTCATCGCGAGCATCAACCTAAGCACGCTCGCCGCCGGCGCATCGATCATCGGCGTCACCTCGTTCGTGCCGATCTACGTGCAGGGCGTTCTCGGGCGCTCGCCGATCGTCGCCGGATTCGCGCTCACCGCGATGTCGGTCGGATGGCCGCTTGCTTCGACTCTCTCCGGGCGCTTCCTTCGTGCACTCGACGCGCGCCGGACCGTTCGGGCGGGTGGAGCGCTGCTCTTCACCGGCGCACTCGGCCTTGCGCTGATGCCGCCCGGCGCCGGCGCATTCGCGACGGGCGTGAGCTCGTTTGTCGTCGGGTTCGGCATGGGCCTGCTCAACACCACGTTCATCATCCTGATCCAGGGGAGTGTTCCCTGGGCGAAGCGCGGCAGCGCAACGGCCTCGAACGTGTTTGCGCGCATGCTTGGCGGAACCTTCGGTGCGGCGGCGCTCGGCGCCGTACTGAACGGCGCGCTCAGCCGCCGGTTCGGGGGCGCAGGCGGCGCCGCCGACATCGAGGCGGTGCGTCACATGTTCGACGCGGGTGCCTCGGCCGCGCTCGCTCCCGGCGACCGTGCGGCGCTGATGCACGCGCTCGCCTCCGGGATGACCGAGGTGTTCGCGGCACTGGCGATCTTCGCCGCGCTCACGCTGATGGCAACGTGGATGGTCCCGCGACGCGAAGCGTTTGCGGAGTCGCCGGTAGAATCGAAGGTGAGCTGAAACGAATCCGATGGAGACTGCGATGTCCGTTCCGTCCGCAATGGCCGTTCCGGGAACGATGCGCCAGATCGTCGTCACGCGTCCCGGCGGACCCGAAGTGATGCAGATCGCCGAGGCGCCGGTCCCCGTTCCCCGGGCTGGCGAAGTGTTGATCGACGTCGAGTGGGCGGGGGTCAACCGCCCCGATTGCCTGCAGCGCGCGGGCAGCTATCCACCACCGCCCGATGCGTCACCCATCCTCGGTCTTGAGGTTGGCGGTCGCGTTGTCGCCTGCGGCGAAGGCGTCGGCCTGCCGAAGGTCGGCGATCTCGTATGCGCGCTCGTACCCGGTGGCGGCTACGCCGGATACTGCACGACCCCCGCAGCCTGGTGCCTGCCGATCCCGCAGGGGATGACGATCGAGCAGGCGGCGAGCCTTCCCGAGAATTTCTTCACCGTATGGAACAACGTCTTCGATCGCGGGAAGCTCACCATCGGCGAGACGTTCCTCGTCCATGGCGGCACCAGCGGCATCGGCCTTGCGGCGATCCAGCTCGCGAAGGCGTTCGGCGCCACGGTCATCACGACCGCCGGGTCGCCCGAGAAGACCGCGTTCTGCCGCGGCGTCGGCGCCGATCACGCCATCGACTACCGCAAGCAGGATTTCCAGGCCGAGGTCAAGCGGATCACTGGGGGGCGTGGCGTCGACCTCATTCTCGACATCGTCGGCGGCGACTACATCGAGAAGAACCTGAAGTGCCTGGCGCTCGAAGGCAGGCTCGTGCAGATCGCCTTCCAGAAGGGCAGTCGCGTCGAATGCGATTGGCGCTTCATCATGCTGAAGCGCCTGACGGTGACCGGCTCGACGCT
>Ga0157370_10008272_pt1 | contig 11232 bp, 10 predicted proteins | sample C35metaG_FD_113463 | JGI IMG/M metagenome (GOLD analysis project Ga0157370, IMG submission 113463) | Corn rhizosphere microbial communities from Kellogg Biological Station, Michigan, USA - C3-5 metaG | ecosystem: Host-associated > Plants > Roots > Rhizosphere > Soil | place: USA: Michigan... | reverse complement strand
CATATCATGATATACCAAAACCTGTCCGTCACAATCTGCTCCGGCCCCGATTCCGATAGTAGGAATAGAAATGCTTTCGGTTACTTTTTTCGCCAATTCTGCAGGTATTTTTTCCAACACAACAGAAAAACAGCCTAATTCTTCCAAAAGTTGTGCATCAGCAATCAGTTTTTCAGCTTCTGCCTCTTCTTTAGCTCTTACTTTATACGTTCCGAATTTATAGATGGACTGCGGTGTTAATCCCAAATGTCCCATCACTGGAATTCCGGCATTGATAATTTTCTTAATAGATTTGGAAATTTCTTTTCCGCCTTCAATTTTCACGGCATGGGCTCCACCTTCCTTCATCATTCTTACCGCAGACTCCAATGCTTTTTCAGGATTACTCTGATAAGTTCCGAAAGGTAAATCTGCTACTACCAAAGCTCTGTCGGTTCCTCTCACCACACTTTGAGCATGATAGATCATTTGATCCAACGTAATCGGCAAGGTGGTTTCAAAACCAGCCATTACATTTGCTGCAGAGTCTCCAATCAAAATAGCATCCACTCCGCCTGCATCTACCATTTTTGCTGTGGTAAAATCATAGGCTGTAAGCATGGTTATTTTTTCCTTGTCAAATTTCATTTTACGCAAGGTTTCAGTCGTAACTTTTTTAATTTCAGAGTGAACAGACATAATTTATCTATTTTTAAAAGTTAAAAAGTCGGCCTTGAGCCGACTTAAGTTTTGTATGATTTTATAAAACTACGTGACCGAGTTTCATGAGTTTGTCGTGATTTAAGATCTTGATATTTCTTCCGTCTACTTCAATCAGACTATCCTGTTTGAATTCTGAGATCAGACGGATGGCACTTTCTGTAGCAGTACCGATAATATTGGCAATTTCTTCTCTCGTTAATGAGATCTTGATAAAACCTTCAGGATCTACGCCCAGTTTTTGTTCCAGAAGCAACAGAATTTCTGCAAGCCTTTCTCTTACCGTTTTCTGAGCAAGGAAAGTGATGGTATTGGAAGATTCTCCTAATTCGTATGAGATTTTCTGAAGCATTACGAAAGACAGCTGTGGATCTACCTCCAGAAGATACATAAAGATATCTGCAGGTAAGAAAACACATTCAATATCTGTCATTGCTTCTGCTTTGGCCTGGAAATTTTCCCCGCAAAGCAAAGAACGATAGCCGATGATATCTCCTTCTTTGATAAATCTTAAAATCTGATCTTTCCCGAACGCTCCTGATTTCGAAAGTTTGGCAGCCCCTTTTTCCAGAACAAAAACTCCTTTTGGAGTTTCACCATCCTCGAAAATGGTATCGTGCTTCTGAAAACTCAGTTTCTTTTTGCCATTAATGTATTTTTCAAAATCTGCGCTAGAAAGTCTTTCTTTAAATGATTTATCATTAAAAACTCTGGCGAACCTCTCTTCAATTGCTATCTGTTGTTCCTGCGGCATTTTATATGATATTTATCACAAAAATAGAACTTTTTAACGCGATAAACAAAAAAATTTGTTATAATTTTGTAGTTCAATATTTTATGGGGTGAGCGAGAACTGTTTTCATTGTGGTCAAGGGATAGAAAAAGAGAGAATTTTATTTGATGAAAAGACTTTCTGCTGTAACGGATGTAAGTCTGTTTACGAAATTCTAAATTTAAATCATTTAGGCAATTTCTATGAGCTTAATAAAGGAGCGGGAATTCGTCCAAATGATGAAAATTCTTCACAATTTGACTACTTAGATACCCCGGAAATTTTTGAAAAAGTCACTGATTTTTCTGAAGGAAACACCAGTCTCGTTACATTCAAAATCCCTGTCATTCACTGTTCTTCTTGTATCTGGTTATTGGAAAGCCTTCACACGTTAAATAAGCATATTAAATATTCGCAGGTTAATTTCACAAGAAAGACCTTACAGATTTCATTCAGTCATAATGACATGAAATTGAGCGAACTAGCTAAATTCTTAACCAACCTAGGATATAAACCGGTTATCAGCCTTGAAACGGCTGATAAAAATGAAGACCATCTTGACAAATCTTTATTAGTGAAATTTGCCATCGCTGCTTTTGCATTTGGTAACGGAATGTTCCTTGCCTTTCCTGAATATATCGGAGGGGAAGATTATTGGATGGAACATTACAGAGGTTTATTCAGAACCTTGATATTCCTTTTGGCAACACCTGTTGTATTTTACTCCGCGTCAGATTATTATAAATCCGCATGGTACGGTTTAAAAAATAAGATCGTCAACATTGATGTTCCAATTGTCTTAGGAATTTTCGTGCTCTACGGAAGAAGTATCTACGAAGTGTTAACAGATTATGGTCCAGGATATTTCGACACTCTTTGTGGACTTTTATTCTTCATGCTTCTTGGTAAAATTTTCCAAAAAAGAACATACAGTGCTCTTTCCTATGACAGGGATTATAAATCTTTCTATCCCATTGCCGTAACGAAAGTTGATTTCGAAGGAAAACAGGATAATATTTTACTGTCTGAAATAAAAGTAGGTGATAGAATTCTGGTTAGAAACCAGGAAATCATTCCGGTAGATGCTATTCTGATTAACGGAGAAGGAAACATCGATAACAGCTTCATCACTGGAGAAAGTGAAAGTATCAGCAAACAGCCTGGTGATAAAATTTTCGCAGGAGGGAATCAGGTAGGATCTTCATTAGAGCTTGAAGTGATTAAAAACGTAGATCAAAGTTACTTAACTCAGCTTTGGAATAAAGAAGCATTTAAAAAACACGAAACAGGTCTTGATACTCTGACAAATAACGTCAGCAAATATTTCACATTCATTATTTTAGGTATCGCTTTAGTCGCAGGAACGTATTGGTATTTTATTGATTTAAAAATTATGTTCCAGGTTATTTCTGCGATTCTGATTATTGCATGTCCTTGTGCACTTGCCTTGTCTGCACCGTTCACTTTTGGACACATTATGAGGATTTTAGGCCGAAATAAGTTCTATGTAAAAGATACTTTAACGATTGAAAAAATCGCGAAGCTGGACACGATTGTTTTTGATAAAACAGGAACGATCACCCACAGAAAAAAATCAAATATCAAATATGAAGGATCTGAGATCAATGAGTTTGATTCACTGAATATTAAGACCTTATTAAAGAACTCAAACCATCCGCTTTCAAAATCATTATATGAATTCATTGAAGTCAATGATGATTATTTTCCGGTAGAAAATTTCGTTGAAATCTCTGGAAAAGGATATGAAGCCAATGTAAGAGGAAACATTTATAAAATTGGTTCTGCCCGTTATAACAACCAGGAACCTAAAAACCTTGAAACAGCAGTTTATATCAGCAAAAATGGCGAATACTTAGGTAAATTTATCTTTAAGAATGAATACCGTCCAAAGCTGAGAGAACTTTTCACAAAACTTACCAACTACAAAATATTTATCCTGAGCGGAGATAATTCCTCAGAGGAAAACCAACTTAAAGAGCTTATTCCAAATTACAAAGGAATGGCCTTTAACCAAAGCCCGGAAGACAAACTGAACTACATAAAAACCCTTCAGGATCAGCATATGAAAGTAGCAATGCTTGGAGATGGTCTTAATGATGCGGGAGCGTTGAAACAAAGTAATGTAGGGATTGCCATTGCTGATGACACGAACAGCTTTACCCCATCTTCCGATGTCATTATGAACGGAGATAAAGTGGTTACCCTGGACAATTATCTGAATGTTTGTAAAGGCTCTATCACTATTGTGAAAATGACATTTATAATCAGTTTTCTATACAATATTGTTGGTTTAAGTTACGCTGTTACAGGCCATATGCATCCGCTTTTCGCTGCAATCATTATGCCAATCAGTTCTATCACGGTGGTTACCTTTACTACACTTTCAACCTGGATATTAGGCCGTAAACATTTCAAAAAACAGGCGTAGAAGCCCTTATTTAGACTGGTTTTAAATTAGCTGAAATCGGCATTTCGTGATGAATGTCATTATTTTTCACTAAATTTGAACCCCGAAAATAGGTTAATTTTGTTGTCCAATGGATATTCTATATTTAATGATCCTCTGCAGTGTTTCTTTAGCTGCGATTTTCTTGGTCGTATTTATAGTGTATGCCCGAAAAGGACAGTTTGAAGATGATGAATCTCCGGCTGTCAGAATCCTTTTTGATGATGAAAGAATCAAAGAAAATGATGAAGCTGGCAACAAAGATAAAGACGAAAAAGAAATAGGAGAAAATAATAAAAATTGAGAAAAATAGTGAATAGTTGATATGGAAACACAGAAGTTTAGTTATGACAATAGTATTGTCCGTGCGTTCCTTTATGCGACCTTAGTTTTCGGTCTCATTGGATTTACGTTCGGGCTTACGGCGGCATTAATGCTTTTCTACCCTGAATTACCTGAATTCTTTTTCGGGACAGATGACACAACCATTAAGAGTTTGGCATCGGGTAATATTCAAGGTTTAATAAACACTCATGGTGCATTTGGTTTTGGTAGAATCAGAATGCTGCACACCAACACCGTAATCTTTGCATTCGTTTGTAACATCGTTTACACGGGTATTTATTACTCATTACAGAGATTATTAAAAACAAGAATGTACAGTGACACATTGTCTTGGTTACATTTCTGGACTTGGCAGTTTATGATCGTTGCTACGTTCGTTACGTTCTTTATGGGGATCAATACCTCTAAGGAATATGCTGAACACGAGTGGCCGATCGACATATTGATCGCATTCTCATGGATCATTTTTGGTATCAATATGTTCCTGACTATTTCTAAGAGAAGAGTGAGACACCTTTATGTAGCCATCTGGTTCTATATCGGTACATGGATTGCAGTAGCAATGCTTCACATCTTCAACAACCTTGAAGTACCTTTATCTTTCACAGGCTGGAAATCTTATTCAGCATATGCAGGGGTAAAAGATGCTATTGTACAGTGGTGGTATGGACACAATGCGGTTGCATTCGTATTGACGACTCCGGTTCTAGGTTTAATGTATTACTTCCTTCCGAAGGCTGCAGACAGACCGGTATTCTCTTATAAATTATCCATTATTCACTTCTGGTCATTAATTTTCGTATATATCTGGGCTGGTCCTCACCACCTTCAGTATACAGCTCTTCCAGCTTGGGCTCAGGCGGTAGGAACGGGATTCTCTATCATGCTTATTGCACCATCTTGGGGAGGTATGTTAAATGGTCTTCTTACGCTAAGAGGAGCTTGGGATAAAGTAAGAGAAAATCCTATCCTTAAGTTCTTCGTAGTAGCTGTTACTTGTTATGGTATGGCGACGTTTGAAGGACCGCTTTTGGCAACTAAAAACATCAACAAAATTGGTCACTTTACAGACTGGGTTATCGGTCACGTACACTTAGGAGCTCTTGGATGGAATGGTTTCATGGCATTCGGGGTTATCTATTATTTGGTACCAATCATGTGGAGAACAAAACTTTGGTCTGTAAAATTAGCTAACTGGCATTTCTGGTTAGGTACTTTAGGAATTATATTCTATGCAGTTCCAATGTATATTTCAGGATTTACACAAGGATTAATGTGGAAGCAATTCAACCCGGACGGAACCTTATTATGGAAAAACTGGCTGGATACTGTAACTGCAATTATTCCTTACTTCAAAATGAGATTCGTAGGAGGTTTATTCTATATCTCAGGATCTATCCTAATGATTGTAAACGTAATTGCTACAGTAAGAAAAGGATCATTCCAGAAAGAAGTTCCTGCTGAAGCTCCTGCGTTGGCAAACATCAGTAAAAACAGAAAAGAAGGAGAAGGTACTCACCTTTGGCTGGAAAGAACTCCGGTATTATTAGGTATTTTATCTTTCTTCACAATATCTATCGGTAGTTCAATTGAAATCATCCCTACATTATCTCTTAAGAAAAGTGTACCTACGATTTCTGCAGTGAAGCCTTATTCACCACTAGAACTTGAAGGTAGAGATATCTATATCCGTGAAGGATGTAACGCTTGTCACTCTCAGATGATCAGACCGTTCAGAGATGAGATTACAAGATTCAACGGTAAAAACGGACAATACTCCAAAGCTGGAGAATTCGTATACGACAGACCATTCCTATGGGGTTCTAAGAGAACAGGACCGGATTTACATAGAGAAGGTGGTAAAAACCCAAGTTCTTGGCACTACAAACACATGTATAACCCAAGATCTACTTCTGCAGGTTCTATCATGCCTCGTTACCCTTGGTTAATTGCTACTGACTTAGACAGAACTAAGATGGTAGACAAAATGAAGCTGATGAAGAATGTATTCGATGTACCTTATACTAAGGCTCAAATCGATTCTGCAGATAAATGGGCAAACAACCAATCGGCAAAAATTGTAAAAGATATCTTCTCTGAAGCAAATGACCTTAAGCAGGCTTATGCTAAGAGACCTCAGGGAGAATTAGAGAAAAAAGAAATTGTAGCTCTTATTTCTTATCTTCAGAGATTAGGTACAGATATCAAAACAACTGAAATTAAAACAGCAAGTAATAACTAAACATTAAAAGGTTCATATGATTCCTCAGAACTTTAAAGATATATTATCCAATACAGAAAACGCTGGTTTCTACCAGACGCTGGCTCTGATTTTCTTTATGCTGTTCTTCATAGCTTTAGTAATCTATGTTTTTAGCAGACCTAAGAAATATTACAAAGAAGAAGAAGAAGCACCACTTGGGGATGATGAGGATGACGATTTTAATTTAAAAAATTAAACTATTTTTTATGAAACAAAGAACACCTGTTGTCGTAAACATCTTAATAATAATTGGGCTTTTAATAGTTTTTTATTATTTGTTTGTACAAAGCTACGCGTTCCTAGCTTCGCCTTACTTCTGGGGAACTGTTGTAATCGCTGGTATCCTTGCCTATATTCATAGTGCTATTGGAGACCTTATTGAGAACAACAAATTCAAAAAATTATCTCCGGAAGAGAAAGCAGCTTATTTGGCTGAAAAGAAAGTTCCTTTCTTAAGAAGAATGTACGATGCAGCCTTCAAAAAGCAATCTGAAACTGAAGAAAAAGATATCCTTATTGACCACGGTTTCGACGGAATCATGGAGCTGGATAACCAATTACCAAAATGGTGGGTAGGTTTATTCTATTTTGGGACTGCTTTTTGTATTGTATATATTGCAGCATACTCTTTCACAGACTTCGCTCACCCGTTAAGCGAATATGAAAAAGAATATAAAGAGCAATTAGCTAGTATTGAAGAATACCAAAAAACTCAGCCTCCTGTGACGATTGAAACAGCTAAATATTCAGCTGATAATATTGCAGAAGGTAAAGAATTATTCAAAACAAACTGTGCATCTTGTCATAAAGAAGACGGTAGTGGAGGTATCGGACCAAACCTTACTGATAACTACTGGATCAACCAGCCTGAGAAAACGTTATTCAAAAACGTATTCCACATGGACTGGAATGGTTCTCCTACTAACCCGGCAATGAGACCGTTCGGTAAAAACGGAGAAGTTTCAGGTGCAGAGATTGAAAAGATTGCAGCGTATGTATATCACATCAATCAGGAACAACCACCAGTGACTCCGGCTCAAGGAGGAGCAGCTCCTCAAGGAACTGAAGCACATTGGGAAAAAGAATAATTTAAAAAATTAGAAACATATGAAAAAAACATAATTTGTTATTAGATAAAAATAGTAACGAATTATGTTTTTTCTTTTTTAAAACCTATTACATATGTCAGACATAGAAGAAATAGAAGTACGCGGCGGACAGGGACAGGTTCTGGACCCTGAGACTTACAGAGATTCTATAGGGACAATGGAGCAATCCGGAAAAAGAAGATGGGTATTTCCTAGAAAACCTAAAGGGAAGTACACCAACTATAGAAACATTGTAAGCTATTTACTATTAATTATTTATTTTGCGTTACCATTCATCAAAATCAATGGTAACCCGTTATTATTGTTCAATGTCATAGACAGGGAGTTTTTCATTTTTGGACAGCCTTTCTATCCACAGGACTTTTTTATCCTCACTTTAGGTGCTATCGCCTCTTTAATCTTTATTATTGTTTTTACGATTGCGTTCGGAAGAATTTTCTGCGGGTGGATTTGCCCTCAGACAATTTTTATGGAATCTATCTTCCGTAAAATAGAATATCTGATTGAAGGTGACCGAAACAAGCAGATGAAACTGGACAGACAGGAGTGGAATACGGAGAAAATCTGGAAGAGAAGTTTGAAATGGACTGTTTATATCATCATTTCATTAATCATCACCCACTTCATGTTCATGTATATTGTAGGATATGAAGAGGTGTTTAAGATTGTTGGGGAAGGGCCATTTACGCATCCTACTAATTTTATTGTAATGATTCTTCTTACTGCAGCATTTTACTTTGTATTTGCGTGGTTCAGAGAACAGGTTTGTACGCTGGTATGTCCTTACGGAAGACTTCAGGGAGTATTGATTGATAAAGATACGATCAACGTTTTCTATGATTTCAAAAGAGGAGAAAACAGATCAAAATGGAGAAAAGGAGAAGACCGTAAAGCAGCTGGTAAAGGAGATTGTATCGACTGCCACCAGTGTGTAGTGGTATGCCCTACCGGAATTGACATCAGAGACGGACAGCAATTGGAATGTATCAACTGTACAGCATGTATCGATGCCTGTGATGAAGTCATGGAAAAAGTAGGCCTTCCAAAAGGATTGGTTCGATATGCTTCTGAAAATGAAATTGAGCAGCAGACTCAGTTCAAGTTTACCGGAAGAATGAAAGGTTTTTCAATATTCCTGTTCCTTCTTGTGGGATTCCTGGGATATCTTCTTTACAGCCGTGGTGAGATGGAAGCCAAATTCATCAAACCGGCAGGAAGCACATTCTTTGTAAGAGATGGTAAAATTACCAATACGTATAATTATACTTTCCTTAATAAAACGAACGATAAAAAAATAGTTACCATCAAAGTAATTGATCCGGCACATGGTGAAATTACTTATAGTGCATCAAGCAAAATTCAGGTAGACAGAGATAAAATTTCAAAAGGAACAATCAATATCAGCTTCCCTGAAGATGAAATGAAACTGTCTAAACAGAATATCACGATTGGTGTTTATGATATGAAGGGTAAATTGATTGATTCTTATCAGACTTATTTTGAAGGGCCATTTAAACTGCAATTTTAATTAGAAAAAAATGAAGAACTTTAGTTGGGGACACGGTGTTGTAATTGCATTACTTGCATTCATAGTTTTTATATTATCCATGATGTTTCTTTTCCCAAACGGGCAGAAAAACTCTGAAATGGTAACCGATAATTATTACGAAGAGGAGTTGAAGTACCAGGATGTGATTGATGCAAAGAAAAAAGCAGATGACTTACAGGAAAAACCTGTATACAGCCAGGATACGAAAGGAATTAAAATTACTTTTCCAAAAGAATATAACAACTCAAATACTACGGTAAAATTTGTTTTAAACAGAACCGACGACCAGAATTTAGATATCAAAAAATCTGTACAGCTTGATGCCAGCCAGTCTTTCACAATACCAGCACAGGTATTGAAAGTAGGAAACTACACATTAAGATTAAGTTGGACAAAAGATAAAACAGACTATCGAATGGATTATGATGTGATATGGAAATAGGACTTATTGTATCGGCTATTGCTTTAGGCTTTGCTTCCGGTTTTCACTGTATCGGAATGTGCGGCCCTATTGCCTTGTCGATGGGATTGACCAAAAAACAGGCTGCCAACTTCTATCTTCAGAATCTTACCTATCAATTCGGGCGAATTTTCACCTATTCATTATTGGGTGCACTTCTTGGAATTATTGGGCAGGGATTTGAAATGGCAGGCTTTCAGAAATATCTTACCATAACAGCAGGAGTTCTTCTGATTATCATGGCTATATTTTCATTTGGAGGAAAAGATTTTGCTTCAAAAATACCTTTCCTTTCCAAATTTTTATACTCTGTCAAATTAAATTTAGGAAAACTTCTTCAGAAAGCAGATTACCGTTCAAGATTCTCCACTGGAGTTCTTAACGGCTTTTTACCGTGTGGAATGGTTTACATGGCTCTTACCGCAAGCCTCGCAGGAGGCGGAATATGGCAGGGAGCTTTATATATGGCCTTATTTGGTCTCGGAACCCTTCCGTTCATGTTTGCTATAGTTTTAGCCGGAAATCTGATGAATCAGGCATTCAGGGTAAAGATTCTAAAAGCAGTTCCCGTTATCATGATCATTTTAGGAGGATTATTCATTCTAAGAGGTCTTGAACTGGGAATTCCCTATGTTTCTCCAAAAGCAGAAGCCATGACGATTATTAAAGATCCAAACGGGGCTGTAAACTGTCATTAATTTGTATTTAAGTAAACCATGAAGAAAACCATTATCTTATTTCTGATAAGCCTTTTTATGCTGCAATCATGCAGTGTGAATTCTGAAATTGTCTATCACAAAGATGCTGCCTCTACTTCTGTTACCAATATTGATACCAGAGAGTTTATGTCTGAAATGATGGCTATGACACCAGATTCATTAAAGCAAAAAGAATTTGGAGAAATGGATAAACTTCCAACCACATGGACAAGTATGTATGATCTTGCCAAAAAGGAAGGAAAATTAAAGACTGAAAATCCGGATTCCATCAGAATCATGAAAAAGATCTTCATGAAATCCACCAAAGAAGATAATAAGCTCGCAGGATTTTCTTTTAAAATGGAACATTTTACACCGGAAGATTATCTTGCTCTGAAAAGTTTTACAAAAACTGAAAAAATACCACTGGATCAGAATGTTTACAACAATTGGGATGGGAAAACCCTGACAATTGATACAGAAAATTTTAATCTTAAAAGTATTGAAGAGTCGATCCGATCCAAAACTTCGAAGGAAGAAGCCGAAAAAATGGCAGGCATGATGGTGATGTTTTTCAAAAATGTTGGTACTACTTTAAAATTTGAGAAACCCATACAATCAATTTCTGGGAAGCATGACTGGGTGAAGCAGATTGATAACCATTCAATAAGGATAGAGTATGATCTGAAAGCTATTTATGATCAAGATTCAAAACTAAAAAACGCAGATAAAAAGATTATCATCGTTACAGAATAAAGCAAAACCCACTGAAAATTCAGTGGGTTTTTATTTTGACCTAAACTTCTGTTCGTTTAGTTAATTACATCAAATCTTGCATATTCTGCAATTTTCTTAGGAAGTTTGATTCCT
>Ga0157370_10008271_pt1 | contig 11233 bp, 13 predicted proteins | sample C35metaG_FD_113463 | JGI IMG/M metagenome (GOLD analysis project Ga0157370, IMG submission 113463) | Corn rhizosphere microbial communities from Kellogg Biological Station, Michigan, USA - C3-5 metaG | ecosystem: Host-associated > Plants > Roots > Rhizosphere > Soil | place: USA: Michigan... | reverse complement strand
GCGTATCAGTTTCCTGATACCCGCCGAAGAAGAACAACTTGTCTTTCTTGATCGGACCGCCAAAGGTGCCGCCAAATTGATTGCGTTTCAGCCCGTCTGGCGAGGTTGCGAAGAAGTTACGCGCATTGAGATCGTAGTTGCGTAAAAACTCAAAAGCGGCGCCATGGTACGAGTTGGTGCCAGACTTAGTGACTGCGTTGATCGCCCCGCCGGAATGGTACCCATACTGCGCCGGCAGCGAACTGGTTTCTACTTTGAATTCCTGGAGAGCGTCGGGAAAAGGCAGCGGCAGGGCCGAAAGTGCGTACACGTCATTGTGAAACGCGCCGTCGAGCGCGAAGATGTTTCCACCACCGAGTCCGCCGGCCACTGAAAACGTGGATATGTTGGGATATACGCCGCGGTTGTTCGAGTTCGTGGTGCCGTTCATAATAGCCGCTCCGGAGAGCACTACCAGATCGGTAGCCTGACGGCCGACCAACGGCAAATCAACGACGCGTTGCGAGTCGATCACCTGACCGACGCCGGTGCTCTGCGTCTCAACCATGGCCGCATTGGCTTCGACCTGGACTTGCTCAGTAACGGCGCCGACTGCCAGCGTAATCGGAATGGCCGGGCTGCTGGCGACCTGAAGGACAATGCCAGTCTGCCGGTAAGTAGAAAAACCAGGCTTAGTCACTTCCAACGAATACGGACCAACCGGCAAGCTGGGAAGCGCGTAGCTGCCATCGGGCCCGCTGTTGACGGTGCGCGTAGCGCCGGTATCGGTCTGCGTAGCTTTGATCTCGGCGCCGGGCACGGCCGAACCGCTGGCGTCCCGAATCGTTCCGCTAATCTGAGCTGTTGAGACCGCCTGCGCCCAACCGACAGCGCTCAATGCGGCAAATATCACGATAGATAAAACTAAACGTAAAGCCTTCAAGACCCACCTCCCCCTACAAACACCCAATCATCCCGAGAGTCGCCCCTGGTAACTGGAAATTATATTCTGCTATCGCAGTGCGGTCAAGGCCAAAAGGCCAAAAACGGAATGACACGTAGCTAGTGCGCCGTGCGCAAATGTGCCATTCGCGGCTGCCCGTGAGTTATCGCAGACCGGTGCACTTACTACTGAGCGGCGGCCAGCAGTTCGAGCAGGGCCGAGGAAACTGCATCCGGCTTCTCGCGCGGCAGGAAGTGGCCGGCGCCGGCGACGATGCGGCTGGCGATCAATGACGGAAAGAGCGCACGTTGAGCGGGAGACTCTGCGGCGGGCGGACCTGTGAGGGCATCCTCGGCGGCGTGCAATAAAATTGTCGGCGCCTGAATCTTGGGACGCTGCGCCAATTTTTGCTCGACCTCCTTGAAGCGATCTTCACCAGCCGCTGTAGCGGTTCTGTGCCGGTAGGAATGAATTACGACGTCCACGAAATCGGGATTGTCGAAGGAGGCGGCAGTGCGGTTGAAGGTTTCGTCGCTAAAGTGCCATGACGGCGACCAAGTTTCCCATAGGAGCCTGCACAGGCTGCGCCGATTTGCCGCCAAGCCTTCTCGGCCTCGCTTCAGATTGAAATACCATTGATACCAAAACAGCCGTTCACTGCGCGGCGGTCCGGGGCGTGAAGGCGCGATGGTGTTCTGTATGGTATAGCCGCCGGAGAAGCACGCTGCCCGCACACGCTCGGGATGCAGCGCCGCGGCAACTTGCGCCGCGCGCGCTCCCCAATCATAGCCCGCAACCGCAAAACGCGGAATGTGTAACGCATCGGTGAAATCAATGAGATCCTGGCCCAGGGCGGCTTGCTCACCGGTTCGCGGAGCTGCGGGATCACGGAAACGCGTGGCGCCGAAACCCCGGAGATAGGGCACTAGCACTCGGAAACCGTTTTTAACTAGGGGAGGCACCACATCGTCCCAAGCCCGAACGTCGTCAGGGAAGCCGTGAAGGAGAATGATTGGGAAACTCGCACTATTGCCGCTTTCTTCATATCCAATCATGAGTACGGGCGTCTCAATAGTTTTGACCGCGTGCGTCGAAATACTTTGAGATTGCGCGCCCACCTTGGCGAATCCGCCGGCGAAGGCTATAGCAGCGCCACCTGTTCGAAAGAAGGTTCTACGAGTGTGAATCATACTATTCCTTTGATGGGCCTCGAGCACGACTTTCCAATCGAGGCGTGAATCGTTCTGCTCATTATCGCCACGCTACTCCCAAAAGAAAACCCTATTTTGGACTATCTCATGAGATTTCAGGCCCACTGCCAACCCTCCTTGCGAGGCTTCGGCTTCTGGTATCTTCGACGCGCCATCGATTCGAAATCTCCTCTCGATGGTCCGCCGAAACTCGCTTCGCCCAAGACGATCAGGGCCGATAACCAGAAACAATCCCGCCCAGATTGCGCCCTGCTTGGCGAGCTCGGGCAACGGCCGCGCACCATAGATGCGCGTCCGGAAGAACGCATGTAGCTTTTGGTTGTCGGCGTCAATGCGCCGCCACTGGAGCGCTTCCGCTCCGCGCGCGATCGCCGCCGGCGTCAGGCGGAACGGCATCTGCCGGACGTTGTACCGGCTGCCCGCCACCGGAACCGCCTGCACTTCTCCGCTCGTGGTCAGATGCACGCCACGCCTGGTGACCGTGTTCAGAATCCATGAGCGGGACCGGTTGCCGCGTCGAGTAGCACCTGGCGGCACCACTCGCTTAACGTCTGTCCGCGCCGGGCCGCCGACTTCTCACATTGCGCATACTCCGCCCCGCTGAGCCTCGTGCCCAGCGACCGGCCACGCAACTGCTTCGGCGATCCCTTCTTCTGGGTCGCGTCCATAAAGGCTCGCCGTTCTCTTTCAGATCCGGCCCACGCGGGCCGTCCTGCTTCCACCGGCGCGCCGTTCTGCCGAGGGCTGCCGGGTAAAATCCTGCTCCACTTCTCTCGCCAGCAGGTGGGCTTATTTGGGATGCTACTACGGTTTCAAAAACCGCACAAACGAACTGGACATCCCACAATCAACAAGTTCCCGCGCGGAAACCGCGCCGTGCGCCCTGCGGCCCGAAAACCGGCGCATCTCGTTGAGCCGAAAAACGTTCGCATATGCTAACGCGCCGTTAGCGTACGCCAACCCTCCCAGGGGTGACGTGTCACCCCTTCTGCCGATGCGCAGCATCGTCTTTTTCTCGCTGCTCGGATACTGCCCGATAACCGGCTCAGCTTGCCCCTGAGCGTGACGGCTAGCTACACTTAGCCGTCACGATTATGGACAGCGGAAACGCGCTGGTCGAAACCTGGATTCCAGACGGCGGATTCAAGATCGAGCGGCAGATCGCGTATAAAGAAAGAGAACAGGGCCACGGTTCGATAGGCCAGCGCAAAGCGCACCCTCCGGAAGAACCCTCCAACATTTGAATAGGTTTGAGGATTATGAACGAGCTACAGGTACGCTTGCTGCCCGGTCGATCAACTGGTGCCTTACCAGAAGAACGCTCGCACGCACTCTGACGAACAGAGCGCAGATTGCCGCATCGATCCAAGAATTCGGCCCCGATATGCAGCATTATCGGGTAACGTTCGTAGAATCAAGCAGAGCCTGTTGTCGAGGAACAGCAAGCTCTGCCAGGACCACGCCGGATCGTCCGACCCGGCGCAGATTCAATAGTTGCGTAAATGGCAACCTCATCGACAAATGGTTCAGTTTCCTTCGGCTTTGATATTCGGACCGCAGACGGAACCTTGATAAATCACATCGAAGGTTCCCCCGCCGGAACTGTCAAAGACAGCCTTTCCAACAAGCGTGATCGTGCCGGTAGCCCCTGCGTACTTGCCCGATCCCCCGGTGATGGTCAGGGTCGCGTTTTCCGTCAACTCGCTCGAAGATCCAGGGACGGGACTGAGTGTTACCGCTCCAGTGGCAGTCAATATATCGCCCCCGTTGGTCACGAATACATCGGATGAGGTCGCATGGAGCCCGTCAGGTGAGAGGCTGGTGACTACAGCCGAACTGGCGCCGTTCAACACGCCATTCACAATACCCAACGTCCTGCCGAAGGGATCGTTGGGTGAAGGAATGATAGTCTCCACGTCGCTGCCACGGACCAGCTTACATTCAGCCCGTGCCTCGATTCCCGTGCCGAGCAGCGCCAGGCACAGCGCGATGGTCGTATTTCTTTTCATAAGGTCTTTCCCTCTTTCTGTTGAGCCTCTCCGGCTCATCTGCCACGAATAAGGAATCGCGGGCCCGGAGGTTACAGCCTTTGGGCGAAAGGCATAAGATAGCGGTTGCAGATCCGACCGAAATGCCAAACTGCCATCAGTGCGGAGCCGAATTGCATCCCGATGGTCCCGCAGGACTGTGCCCTGCGTGTCTGATCCAGGGCGCGTTCGATAGTTCAGTAGGAGCCAACGAGTCCAGGACTCAGACCATCGATAAAGGGACAACGGCGACGAGTGATGACGACTTCGGTCGTTATCACATCCTCCGACCCGTAGGCGAAGGGGGTATGGGCACCGTGTACCTGGCCGAACAGCGCGCGCCCATTCGCCGCCTGGTGGCTCTCAAGGTAGTGAAACTCGGCATGGATACCGTCCAAGTATTGGCACGCTTTAATAACGAGCGGCAGGCGCTGGCAATGATGGACCATCCCAACATTGCCCAAATCTTCGACGCAGGCGCCACGCCCAAGGGCCGGCCCTACTTCGTAATGGAGTACATCGAGGGTGTACCCATCACGCAGTACTGCGATGGCAAGCGGATAACGATCGCACACCGGTTGGAACTTTTTCTCGCGGTGTGCCGCGCCGTTCAACACGCGCACCAGAAAGGCGTGATTCACCGCGATCTAAAGCCATCGAATGTCCTGGTGATGGAACGGGAGGGCACCCCGGTACCTAAAGTGATCGATTTCGGCATCGCGAAAGCTACCGACCAGTGGGCGGTGGAGAGCACACTGCTAACGCAATTTGGTCAGATGGTGGGCACACCGGAGTACGCAAGTCCGGAGCAGGCCGAGGTGATGACGGGAGATGTCGATGAGCGCTCCGACCTGTATTCGCTCGGGGTGCTGTTGTATGAGTTGCTGAGCGGTACTGTTCCTTTCGACGCCGCCGGTATGCGGCAGGTAGGTTTAGTCGAGATGCTCCGGATCATCCGCGAAAAGGAAGCTCCATCGCTTTCTCGAAGGCTGGCCGCAATGGGTGGGGCGGCGGCCGATATCGCCGTGCGCCGGCAGACCAGCCTGGCATCCCTACGCCGCCTCTTGGACGGCGATCTCAACTGGATCACCGCGAAGGCTCTGGAAAAGGCACGGGGACGGCGATATGCTTCTGTGGCCGAATTTGCGGCCGATATTCAGAGGCATCTTGAGCACCGGCCGGTGTTGGCGTCGCCGCCGAGCGGTCTGTACAGAGTGCGCAAGTTTCTTCGCAGGCACACGCCCGCGGTTTTCGGCACAGCCGGCGGGGTTAAGGGCGGGCCGCTGGCGCACGCCGATGCTCCGCCGAAGCCCAGGCCGAAAAACAAGGTCACGATCGTTCTCGGAGATTTCGCGAATAGCACGGGCGATCCGGTGTTCGATGGAACGCTGCGCCAGATGATGGCCGTTGAGTTAAGGAAGTCTCCCTACCTGAGCGTGCTTCCGGATGCGCGCATGGGCGAGACACTCCGTATGATGGTGCGGGCTCCGGACGCGAGGCTCACCCCGGACGTTGCGTCCGAAATCTGCGAGAGGACGGGGAGTGCGGCGGTCGTGGAGGGCTCAATTTCACGCCTGGGCAGTCAGTACGTGTTGGGCGTGCTCGCAAGGAATTGCCGAACCGGTGACATCCTCTACGAAGAACAGGCCCCCGCAGCCAAGAAAGAGGAGGTCTTCAAGACGCTAGGTCAAATCGCAAACCGCTTCGGGATGCGGGCCGGCGAGCAGCTGCCAGGCGTGGAGAAGGAGCCCAGTCTGCCGGCCGAGGTGACGACACCTTCACTCGATGCCTGGAGATCCTATAGCGCGGCAATGAGGGAATTCCAGGCGAAAGCACAGTCAGCGGAAACCGTCTCCCTCCTGAAGCGCTCCATCGAGGCCGACCCGAAATTTGCGATGGCTTATGCTAACCTCGGCCGCGCACATGCCGACCTCGGGGAGACCGAACCTGCGGCGGAGAATGTAGCCAAGGCTTACGAACTGCGGGATGGTGTAAGCGACTGGGAAAATTACTTCATCACTTTCACCTTCCATCGGCAGCTAACCAGGAACCTGGAACTCTGCCGACAGACCTTGGAATCGTGGGCACGAAAATATCCCATGAACCTCTACCCCCACGGATTCTTGTCGGGGTTCGCATCGCCCGGGACCGGTCATCACGACAGAGCAGTAGAAGAAGGCCAAAAGGCGATCGAACTCGATCCGGATTTCGCGATCGGTTACGAAAATGTGGCTTTTGCCCTTCTCTATCTGAACCGCCTGCCAGAGGCCGAGGGGCTGCTTCGCAAGGCAGCGGAACGGAAGATCGAAGTGGTTCAGTTCTCGCTCGTGCGGTACTTCATCGCTTTCCTCAGGAACGACCAGGCGGCAATGGAAAAGGAAACGGCAAAGCGGCGGGTGAAACTGGAAGCCCAAGGATCGTTCGAGCACCAGGAAGCTTTGACGTTGGCATATCACGGGCGCCTGCAAGAAGCAGATCGGCTATCGGCACGCGCGGTGACGCTGGCCCGCCAGGGAGGTTTGATCGGGCGGGCCGCTATGTTTCAAGGAACTCGGGCGGTGTGGAATGCGTGGTTCGGGATGCGGGCGGAGACGCAAAGCAGCGCGGAAGGGGTGTTGTCGTTTTTCCGAAGCCGCGATTCCGACTATGGACCTGCGTTTGCGCTGGCGCTTCTAGGCGGTTCCGCGCGAGCGCAAGAGATCGCGGCGGACCTCGAAAGGCAGTACCGGGAGGATACGTCTGTCCAGTTCAGTTACCTGCCGGTGCTAAGGGCGCTCGATGCGCTCAACAGGGGCGGCGACGCGGCGAAAGCGCTCGAACTAACACTGGTAGCAACTCCTTACGACCTCGCAGTTCCGGGCACTGCATACTTTACCGCCGCTTCCTTCTTCGGAGCGCTCTATCCGGTCTACGTGCGAGGACTCGCCTATTCGCGGATGAGCCGGGACGGCGAGGCCGCGGCCGAGTTTCAGAAAATTCTGGATCATCCGGGGATGATGCTGAGCGATCCGATGGGACCGATGGCGCGCCTCCAATTGGCCAGGGCGCTGTCGGCGTCCGGGGAGCGTGCGAAATCGGCCGCCGTCTATAAGGATCTGTTGGCCCGCTGGAAGGATGCCGATCCCGACATACCGGTTGTGCAGGAGGCGAAGGCTGAGGCTGCCAAGCTGCATAATCCCGTGTAACTTTGCGCTCCGGATTCCTTATCGTAAGTAACGGAATGCGAGGGAGGCTACGACCATGACCAACGGCCAGACCATGCACACGCTGCCGGGGCCATCCCGGTTTCCTACGACACGGTGGACGCTGGTGGTGGCGGCCGGTGATCCGCAGCGCAAGGAAGCCCGGTCTGCGCTGGCGGATCTATGCGAGAACTACTGGTATCCGCTGTATGCCTATCTGCGGCGGCGCGGTTATGCGCCCGATGCGGCGCAGGATCTCACGCAGGAGTTCTTCGTGCGCGTGCTGGAAGGGCGATATCTGGATCGCGCCGACCCGGAAAAGGGCAGATTCCGGTCTTTTATTTTGACTTCGCTGAATTTTTTTGTCGCCGACGAAGGAGATCGCCAACGGGCGCTCAAACGCGGCGGCGGAGCGGTGGTGCCGGTCGAATTCTCGTCAGGCGAAGAACGCTACCAACGCGAGCCTGCGCACGATGAGACCCCGGAGCGAATCTTCGAACGGCGCTGGGCGCTTTCGCTGCTCGACCGAGTGCTGGAGAGATTGCGGAATGAGTTCATGCAACACGGCCGCACGGAGCATTTCGAGCGGTTGAAGGTGTTCCTTCTTGGGCAGTCCGACGCGCCTTACGCCGAGATGGCAAGCGAAATGAACACGTCAGAAGGAGCACTCAAGGTGGCCATTCACAGGCTTCGCAAGCGGTATCGCGAACTCTTTCGCCAAGAGATCGCCGATACTGTGGCCGATCCCGCCGAAGTGGAGTCCGAACTCCGGTATCTAGCGTCCGTGCTCGCGAGGAAGTAGCGCCGACAACCATTGAGAGCGTGTACAACGAACTGAAGGAATCAAAAAAGTAAAAGGAATCAAAAAAATAATTTTTAGACCTACCTCCCTATGAGCACTCACAGGTTCGATCCCAACGGAAGAAGACACACAAGTTCCTGAAGAACCAGGAGTAGCTGACGGTTAATCCGGCTAGTCCTCTTTTCCTCGCGTTTCTGAGAAAGCATACGATATAAGGCGGCAGCGGTTCATGAGGCCGCCAATTGCCGGCCGTTGCGGAACACTCTGGCATCTGCAACGGCCGCCACGATACTGTGGGGTCGGCTCTGAACATCCAGTACGGCTGCACTGCGACGCAGAATAACGGCAAGATCACTTCGCAATCGGATGTGATGTCCGACACATCGCCGGGAACCGTAATCGGCGTCTCGTCCGGTTCCGGAACCGCATCCTCATCCGTAAGACCGGGGATGGCTTCCTGTTGGGCCAGCAATCGTGCTAAGTCGTCGTCTTCAAAACCGGTCACGCTAACGTTGAAGTTCTCTTCACCAAGCGCCGCCAGTTCGAGCCGGAATAGCTCCTCGTCCCATCCAGCATTTTCGGCCAGCCGGTTATCCGCAATCACGTAAGCGCGCTTCTGGCTCTCGGTCAGGTGATCGAGAACGATCACCGGGATTTTCGAAAGTTGCAACTTCTGGGCTGCCCGAAGGCGTCCATGGCCGGCGATGATGCCGGCCCTGGTATCCACCAGAATCGGGTTGAGAAAACCGAACTCTACGATACTGGCTACGATCTGCGCCACCTGGACTTCGGAGTGTGTCCGGGGATTTCTGGTGTAAGGAATCAATCTATCGATCGGCCAGCGCTCTATGCGTCTGGCCATCGGCAGGGCGACCTCCGTTGGCAAAACCTCGGACTTGTTCCGCAACCTATTCGATTTCATTGTCTTTGACTCCGCATCTCCTATTCGGCAACTTGTACGCTTTCAGAATGAACTGGGCCGAATGCAAAGTCAGTTGAAAAAGTGCATTCTACTGCGATTTCAACTTCCGAGACTTTCTTCGAATGCGGATGTGAGCAAGTTTGGCTGCTTGATGCATCCCCTTAGAAATAGTGGCCCTGTCCCCATATCCGGCACGATCCGCTATGCACTGTAGCGAGGCATTGGCGCTTTGATAAAGTGCCAGCCAGTCAAAATGTTCCTCACTTGACCGCACGACTGCCGCCATTCCCCCGCGTTCTTTGACGAGCGCTTGCATTTGCTGCCTGTGCTGTTTCATGGCTAACTCCCATCGCTTGTGGACGTTGACACGCCATCCTGCGAAGCTGATGAGCGTCGGGTCCCAGCCTCCATCTTCGAAATGGAAAGCATGCTCATGATTCTCGATAAGTCCAGGAACACAGACAGGTTTCCGGAAGCCGAACATTTCGAGGTTTTCCTTGCAGCGGCCAAATTTATTCCAAATCGACAGCGTCTGCAGTGCACCCTCAAAGATCCATGTTGAGCGCATCGTAAGTGTAGGCGATTTGCTCGCCGGACATCACATCCGATTGCGAAGTGATCTTGCCGTTATTCTGCGTCGCAGTGCAGCCGTCCTGCTAACACCTCGTAGGTCCTCTTTTAACGCCCCCGGTATTTTCCCGGCGGCGTTTCCTGTTTCTGCCGCCCCTCGAAAGCCACCTTCAGCAGCATCACCAAATAGAAGTGTCGATGTTTGTTCCATCCGCCCAACCAACTGACTTCCCAGTCGCCGGCGTTGCCATTAGAATTGGAGATTGGTCCCGTCATCCTCGGCTCGTCCACAGATTGAGTCGCAAATCCCGTAATCCCACAAGGTGCGTTAAGAAGTTGGAATGTTTCTTAGGACCCCGCGTTAGCGCTCGCGTTAGCCCCCCGACCAGAAGTAGTCCGCCAGTCGATCTTCTTGGTGCTTCGAGAGCGACGATCCCATCAGCGCCACGCAGCCAAATCCTACTGAATAGCTAGCCTTACGTACTGATCTGTCGCGCTTCCGGTTATAGCGACGGGAGTCGTATTGGTACGAGAGATCGAAGAATTCACAGAGCTGCCGAGGGAATTGACGACGTTGAGATCTGTCCCGAATTGCATCTGTACAGTGGCGCCGATAGGAACCAGAGCGCGAAAAGTACGGCCAGTCGGTTCATTTACCATTTGCATGAAATGAATCCGTGCCCCGGAATTGGATATACCGGATAGGGTGAGAGCGACTGTGTTATTCGCTAGCTCTGTTTTCGCGATCGCCCCGCCCGGATCGTCCACCCGGACATCCCCCAAGCAGAATCGGCTTAGATCGGAAGCGTATCGCCTAGCGCGACCCGTTGGACCTCGCAAGTCGAGCGGTCTTCCCATACGATTTCGTACTGCCCTGGTCCCAGAATTTTCAAGAGCGCATCTTCTTCGTCAACGGGCTGGTGAACACAGGCGCGCGTTTCAACGATCGCTTTCGCGGACCGGTACAAATTCTTTCCAATCCGTTCGATACTGGGCAGTTTGTAGTAATCGCTTGTTTTCGTCGGCGTCGCGCCAGCAAAAAGAGCGCTTAACGCCAGGACCGAAACGAGTCTCATGGTTCCGCTATCGGCGGTTGCAGGGATTTTCATTCCTCCGACTCCTACACGCCCACGTTTTTTCGCAGGCATCGCTCAAACTCTCGGTTCATCGCAGGGATCAGTCCGGCGCTTCCTCTTCGCGCATGGCTTAGGCTGCGTGAGTTCGCGGATCAGAATTGCACTTTAGGAACTGTTAACTGCGGATACTGCTAAGGCTAACATGAAGCGGACTGAGATGTTCACAATCTTGACTCGGCGACGTTCAAGGGATAGCGGATGGAGCTCCTGGAGCGTCCCTTCACCATTGGTGTCGAAGCGTGGCTCGGATCGCTTCTGTGTCGGGTCGCAAATGTCGCTCGGTAGACGTGAGACGTTCCGTTGAAGCCGGTGTCGCCGGGATAGGTGAAGCCGGCAGGAGCGTTGGTATATAGCTTACTCACAAGACCCTGCTCGAACGCCGGCACGCTGAAACTGTATATAGATTTGTTCTTGCACACTTCAGCGACATGATTGTTTAGGATGGTAACGGATCGGGTTTC
>Ga0157370_10008268_pt1 | contig 11234 bp, 3 predicted proteins | sample C35metaG_FD_113463 | JGI IMG/M metagenome (GOLD analysis project Ga0157370, IMG submission 113463) | Corn rhizosphere microbial communities from Kellogg Biological Station, Michigan, USA - C3-5 metaG | ecosystem: Host-associated > Plants > Roots > Rhizosphere > Soil | place: USA: Michigan... | reverse complement strand
TCGATTTGTCGTCGAAGATGTAGCGGCTCGGCAGTCCGGTACCGGCCGTGCCGGCGTAACCGAAGAAGTTGAACGGCTGTTGCGACGGGGTCATGGCGCCGTAGCCAGGCACGTTCGGGTCGACGCCGCGGAACTGCCCATCGGCCGACGGGGCGAGCATGCGACTCATGCGTGGATCCACCGCGCCGAAATCGGTGCCGTTCATCAGATTCACCACGAATTGCGTTTGGCGGTAGTTCGTGATGTTGTTGCGCGAGCGGCCCCAGAAATTGAAGTCGGCCAGGGTCGGGTCGGTGGTCGGATATCCGAGCAGCGCATCGTCTGCTTCGCTCGCGAAGGACTTGTCGACCGCCGCAATCACCGCCGCGGGCTGGTACGTCGACTTGTTCGAGAAGTGATTGAGGGCAATGGCCTGAAGCCCATAGGCCATCTTCAGCCACTTCGTGCGATCACCGAAATAGATGTGGTCCGTCGCGCCGAGATACGTGGCGTCGACGGCGCCGTCGGTCTTCTGGAGATCGGTGATCGCCAGGCCCAGCAGCCGCTGAATCTCGGTGTATGTGTACTCCTGCGAATCGTAGTCGAACGTGCTGCGCGTCGGATCGATCGCTTCCTTCACGATGATCTCCCCGTGCAGGTCGGTCAGCACCAGCCACCCCCAGGCCTTCATGAAGTACCCGACGCCGGCGAGGTCCCACCGCTCCTCGCGCTCTGCCTTGTTGATCATGTCGACGAGGTTCTGCCCGAGCGACCAGTACACGTCGCGCCACTGTTCGGCGCCATTGTCGCTGGCGGCATCGTACCCCATGCGGTCCCACGTGCCAAGCGAGCTCACACCGTTGGCGTTGATCCATTGCTGCGTGTATCGCCCCACGAAGCGCCCGTCGTACTGGGGCGCGGTCACCATCCAGTGCTCCATCGGTGCGAGGTACAGATTCGCCGACACCGACTCGGGAGCGTTCGGATTCGTATTGACGTTGAGATAGTCCTGGCATCCGTTCGTCAGGCTCAGAAAGCCCACGAGGAGCGCGGTCACTGTATGTCGTCTATTCATCGGCGTGTCCTCAGAAGCTCCATCTGAATCCGAAGTTGATTCCGCGCGGAATTGGGAAGTCCCCGTAATCGATGCCCACGCCGCCCGATCCGCCGACCGCCGCGTCGTTTCCGTTCGCGATCGGATCGAGGCCGGTATAGTTGGTCCACAGGAAGACGTCGGTCGCGGTCATGAACAGGCTGGCGTTTCGCACCATGCGCTCGGGCAGGGCGTACGTGACCGTCACGTCGCGTAGTCGGAGCCAGTTGATGTTCTTCTCGATGAAGGGCTCCTCGCTCATACCAGTGTAGTACTGCGTCTGAATCGCCGGCACGACCGTGATCGTGTTCGGCGTCGGGTTGTCGCTGTTCTCCTTACCGTCGCGCAGGACGCCCGCGATGACTCGCGGCGTGTTGCGGTCGAGCGTGCTCGTGGCGAGCCCGTGGACGGTGAGATAGTGCTCGGTGGCGTTGAACACGTCGCCGCCCTTCCGGATGTCGAACAGGAAGCTCAACCCGACGCGCTTGTACTTGATGTTGTTCGATAGGCCAATCGTGTAATCGGGCTGACGATCGTAGCCGTGATCGATGAACGTGCTCGACCGGAGCGGAAGGCCGGTCGTCGGATCGATCAGGAGCTGGCCCTTTTTGTTTCGAAGATAGAACAATCCGGTCAACGACATCGTCGACAAGCCAGGCTCGGTGCCGTTGCGGACGTTGCCGTACAACCACGTGTCGGAGACGTATGACTCGGGCAACGCGTTCGGCAGCGAAACCGTCTTGCCGCGCGCCCGGGTGAAGTTGGCCACCGCGTCCCATGAGAAGTTGGAGCCAAGCACGGGCGTGCCGCGCAACGTAATCTCGGCTCCCGAGTTCTTGGTGGAGGCGCCGTTCAGGTTGAAGAGAATGAAGCCGGTGCCGTAGCTCTCGCGGAGGTTCTGGACGATCTGGTTCTGGGTCTGGTTGCTGTACACGGTCGCATCGATCCCAAGCCTGTCGTGCAGGAAGCTGAGCTCCGTGCCGAACTCGTGGGATTTCTTGAACTCGGGCTGGAGGAGCGGGTTCGGCCCGGTGAAGCCGTACCCGTAACCGCCGTACGACGTCGTCTTCGCTTCGAGCGTCGTGTGGTAGGAGTATGGCGGCGCGTCGCGCCCGACCTCGGCCCAGCCCGCGCGGAGCTTGCCCGATGTCAGGAATCTCTGAAGCGCCGGGAACGCGTCGGTGAAGATGAAGCTGGACGAAACCGAGGGGTAGAAGAACGAGTTCTGGCCGACCGGAATGGTCGACGTCCAGTCGTTCCGCCCCGTGGCCGTCACGTACAGGTAGTCGCGGAAGTTGACGGTGGCGAGCCCGAACGCGCTCACGAGGCGCCGTTGCGTGATGACGGCCCGGTCCGACTTGGTCGCCGTGTTGTTGATCGAGATGAAATTCGGATCGAGGAAGTTGACGCCTTCGGCGCCATCGACCGTGGACTTTTGGTCGAGGAACGAGTTGCCAACCAGACCGCTGATCCCAATCCCCTTGAAGAGCTGGCGCTCGTTCACGTTGAAGAGCGTCTGCGCGTTGAGGTTGCGGGTGATGTCGTCGTTGACATCCAGGATCCCCTTGGTCGATCCGCTCATCGCGCTCTCAGGATGGCGCAGCATCAGGCTCTGGCTCGTGTAGGCGTCGCTCCCGATGTTCGTCTTGAGGTACCCCCACGAGAACGGCAGCACGGTAAACGACGCGTTGACGATGATCCGGTTCGTCCGGTCGTTGCTCTTGTTCTTGTTGACGGCGAAGTAGGGGTTGTCGACCTCCGTTGCCGCCGAGAGCCCGGTGATACGTGCTCGTGTGCCGGCCGGCGTGAGCCAGTTCGCGGCGTTGTTGGTGTCGGGCCACGCCAGCAGGCCGATGAGCGGGCTGTCGTCTCCCTTGAAGGCCTTGTCGTTGTTGGCGTAGATGTAGTTCATCGACAGGTCGGCGGTGAGCCAGCTCGCGACCTGACCCGTCGATCGGCCATTCAGATTGATCTTGTTCAGCCCCGTGTTCGGGACCACGCCGACCTCTTTGCTCGACGACCCGGAGATGTAGTACGAGACCCGGTTGTCCGCCGTCCCGCCGTTGAACGACAGGTTGTGTTTCTGCGAGAGGCCGGTCTGGAAGAAGTTGCCGATGTTGTCATAGACTGGCGTACCGGCCGGATATTGGTCGCCGAAATACACATACGAGCCGTAGCCGGAGCCGCCGATGCTGAGCGTGCCGCTCGGACCGTAGGTCGTCTGAACGTCGGGCTTTGCGCGCACCTGCACGACGGTGAAGCTGTTGCTGTACGTGAATCCACCCGATCCGCTGTGCCCGCGCTTCGTGGTGATGACGATCGCGCCATTCGCCGCGTCGATTCCGTACAAGGCCGACGCTTCCGGCCCCTTGAGCACCGTGAGCGACTCGATGTCCTCGGGATTGATGTCCGCCGCGCGGTTGGTGAAGTCGACGTTGCGGTTGCTGAAGGCAAGCGCCGACGTCGGCGCATCGGACGCCAGGTTGCCGGTGTTGGTGGTCTTGTTGTCGATCGGCAGGCCGTCGACGATCATCAACGGCTGATTGGTGCTGCTGATCGAACTGACGCCGCGGATGACGATCGATGTCGATGCGCCCGGCGCACCCGACGTGCTCGTGATGTCCACACCGGCGACGCGGCCCGCCAACGCGTTGACAAAATTCACCCGTTGGGTCTGCGCGATGTCGGCGCCCTGAACGGTCTGCTGCGCCGTGCCGAGCTCGCGCTGCGATGCGGTTTGGCCAAGCGCCGTGACGACGATTGCGTTGAGCGACGCAGCAACCCGTTGGAGCTGGACGTCGATCACGTCGGCGGTGCCGACGGCGCGTTCCTGAGGGGCGGTTCCGATGAGCCGGAACTGCAGCACCTGTCCGGGGGCGGCGCGGATGGAATATCTGCCGTCGCCGTTGGTCGACGTGCCGGTGTTGGTCCCTTTGACGACGATCGATACGCTCGCGAGCGGAGCACCCTGCTCACTCGTCACTCGACCGGTGACCGCTTTCTGCTGCGCAGACGCCTGCGTCGTACAAAGGAATATCCCCAGCAAGACCGTGCATACTCTTTTTTTCATAAGGAGGTGTACCGGTTTGGTGGACAGTGAACCGAGGTTCGGCTCCGGTCGAAGGCGATCGGGCCGTAGCCTTCTTCCGAGGCGATGAGGTTTCTCTGATGGAATGATCGGAGCGTTCGTGGAATCGAGCTGGCGGGAACTTGCGACGAACGGCGCGCGCGACAGGTAGGGCCCGATTTGCGCAGCGACAATGCTCGCACGCGGGACGCGTTGTTGCAAGATGTCTCGATACTTCACGAGTGAAGCAATTGTTGCCGTCGAGTGCCTCGACGGCTCATGGCCCTCGAGCCCTCAGGGCACGTCCGCGTCGTTCACGAGTCGCGCGAAAACCTGATAGCGCGGAAAGGGTTGCTCTTCTTCGCCGGACCATTCCAGATCGAAGGCGTCCCACTCGTCGCTCTCGTCGAATAGACCGGCGTCGCCGAGGGCCATTAAGTCCTCCGACACGCAGTCCGGGCCGAAATCCAGCGATTCTTCGTCCCAATCGCATTCCGGAAGGTCGGGATCGGGAAGGGATAGCAGAAACTCGGTGTCCTGAATCCACACGTCTTCAGTCTCGATCAACGCGCCGTTCGGCCCGCGCAGCTCGAGCTCGAGCGCCTGCCGGCGGTCGCACGCCGAGGCGAAGTCGGCGTGCTCGGTGCTGGCGCCCAACTGGCGCAACTGCGCGCGCGATAGAACCGAATCGCGTCCGGCCGGTCCGGCGATCTCGTCGGACTTATTGGACAGCGAGAACGACGCGGGCGAGACGCCGACCGCGATGTCGATCAAGTCGTCGGCACCCTCCGACGGCGAGAGCGTTCCGGCGCGAAGCCGTTCCATACAGCGAACGTACTCGAACTCCGTGGTTCCGAGCACGCGTCCGCGACTCACGACTGTGTAGGGCACCGCCGCCTCCCCGAGAATGGTTTCAGCCAACCTACGGCCGCGGCGTCATCCGAACGTCATTGTTCCGTTCGCGGGAGTGGCGAATCGATGCAGGAAACGAAAACGGCGAGCCGAAGCTCGCCGTTCTCGTTTCTCGCAAAGGTCTCGAACCTACTCCTCTGACGCCCGAACCCCCGGCCGCGGAAGCGGCGCAAACGGCGCCTCGTCCTCGTCGGCCATCGAAAACACGTTCGGCAGCTCCGCCGCCATCGGCGGCAACGCCTCGAAGCCCTCGGGTTGCGCGATCTCGATCTCCACATCCTGGTATCGGTACATACCCGTACCGGCCGGAATGAGGTGGCCGATGATGATGTTCTCCTTGAGACCAAGGAGATCGTCCTTCGCCCCGCGGATCGCGGCATCGGTCAGCACTCGCGTGGTCTCCTGGAACGACGCGGCCGAGATGAACGACTGCGTCGTGAGACTCGCTTTCGTGATGCCGAGCAGCAGCGGCTCCGCCGACGCCGCCGTCTCCTTCTTCTTCTTGGCGCGGTCGTTCTCGTCGCGGAAGACCTGACGGTCCACGTGCTCCCCTTCCAGGAACTCCGTGTCGCCCGGCTCCATGACCCGAACTTTTTGCAGCATCTGCTTCACGATCACGCCAATGTGCTTGTCGTTGATCTTGACGCCCTGCAGGCGGTAGACCTCCTGCACTTCGTTGAGCAGATACTCCTGCACCGCGCGCGGTCCCTTGATGCGCAGGATGTCGTGCGGATTGACCGGACCCTCGGAGAGACGATCGCCGGCCCGCACGCGATCGCCTTCGTGCACGCGCAAGTGCTTACCGGCGCCAACCTCGTACAACTGCGCTTCCCGCGTCTCGTCGAGCGAGCCGTCGTGGTTGATCGGCGCGACGTAAATCTCGCGCTTGCCGCGCTTGATGTCGCCGAACCGCACGACGCCATCGATCTCGGAGATCGTGGCCGGGTCCTTGGGACGCCGGGCCTCGAACAGTTCGGCGACCCGCGGCAACCCGCCCGTGATGTCGCGCGTCTTGTACGCCTCGCGGCCGACCTTCGCCAGCGTCGTGCCCGGATGGATCTTCTGGCCATCCTCCACGGTGAGCTGCGCGCCCGCCGGGATGATGAAGTCGCGCACGCGCTTCTCCTTGCCGCCCTTCTCCTGAATGATCTCGATGTGCGGGTGCAGCTTCTTCTCGCGATCCTCGATGATCACTCGTTGACGCAAGCCCGTGAGCTCATCCAACTCCTCGGACACGGATTCGTCCTCGACGATGTCGACGAAACGCACCGTGCCGTCGACGTCGGCCAGAATCGGGTTCGTGTACGGATCCCAGGTGAAGATCACCTGGTCGCGCTTGACGTCGGATCCGTCCTCGACCATGAGGATCGATCCGAGCGGCACCTGCAAGCGCGCCGCCACGTTGGCCGCGCGGTCCGCCGACGACTTGATGAGAATCTCACCCTCGTACGAGGTGACGATGCGCTGTCCCTCGGGGTTGGTCACGACCACGAGCCGGTCACTATAGGCGACCGTGCCCGCGACCTTCGACTTGCGCGCCGTCTGCTCGGCGATACGTGCCGCCGTGCCGCCGATGTGGAAGGTTCTGAGCGTGAGCTGCGTTCCCGGCTCGCCGATGGACTGTGCCGCGATGATGCCGACGGCTTCTCCCAGGTCGACGACGTTCATCGTCGCCAGGTTGCGGCCGTAGCACATGCGGCAGAGCCCGCGCTTCGCCTCGCAGGTGAGAACGGAGCGAATCTTGACCGTCTCGATGCCCGACTCTTCGATCTGCAGCGCCTTCTCCTCGTCGATCAACTGGCCAGCTTCGACCATCAGCGTGCGACGGCCGGCCTGGTCGAGCTCATGCGGATCCTCGACGTCCTCGGCCGCGAAGTTGCCGACGATACGCTCCGAGAGCGGCTCGATCACGTCTTCGCCTTCCTTCAGCGCCGACACCTCGAGACCCTGGATCGTACCGCAGTCCTCTTCGCTGATCGTGACATCCTGCGCGACGTCGACGAGACGACGCGTGAGGTAGCCGGCGTCCGCGGTCTTGAGCGCCGTGTCGGCCAGACCTTTCCGGGCGCCGTGGGTCGACGTGAAGTACTCGAGCGGCGACAGACCCTCTCTGAAATTCGACTTAATCGGACTCTCGATGATTTCGCCGATGCCGCCGGTGAGCTTCTTCTGCGGCTTCGCCATCAGTCCGCGCATTCCCGCCAACTGGCGGATCTGGTCGCGGCTGCCGCGCGAGCCGGAGTCGAACATCATGAACACCGGGTTGAAGCCGCTCTTGGACTCGCGCATCGCCTTGACCATCTCGTCGGCGATGTCGGAGTTCGCGTGCGTCCAGGTGTCGATGACTTTGTTGTAGCGCTCGCCGTTGGTGATGTTGCCGGTCTGATAGGCGCGCTGGAACCGCTCGACGCGTTCGGTCGCCTCGTCGAGCATCGCCTGCTTGGCCTTCGGGATTTCGAGATCTTCGATCCCGATCGAGACACCGCCGCGCGTGGCGTTGGCGAACCCGAATTCCTTCAAGCGATCGAGGAACTGCACGGTCTCGGCCAAGCCCGCCTTGCGGTAGGACTCGAACACGAGCTCGGAGAGCGCCTTCTTCTTCATGTCCGCGTTCTTGTACCCGAGCTGCTTGGGCACGATCGCGTTGAACAACACGCGGCCGGCCGTGGTCTTTTCCCAGCGGCCACCCGCGTCGTCTCGCACGTAGTAGAGCAGCGCATTGTGCCGCGTGAGGCGGTTCAAGGCGAGCTCCATCTCGATCTCCGCAACCTGCGTGAAGCGGCGGAGCGTCTTGACGTCGACCGTGTTGAAGTTGACCGGCGCCTTGGTCGCGAAGTAGCAGCCGAGCACGATGTCCTGGCTGGGCTCGGCGACGGGACGGCCGTCGGACGGCTTGAGAATGTTGTTCGACGACAGCATGAGCAGGCGCGCCTCGAGTTGAGCCTCGAACGACAGCGGCACGTGCACGGCCATCTGGTCCCCGTCGAAGTCGGCGTTGAACGCCGCACAGACGAGCGGGTGAATACGAATGGCCTTGCCTTCGACCAGGACTGGCTCGAACGCCTGAATGCCCAAGCGATGCAGCGTCGGCGCGCGGTTCAGGAGCACCGGATGGTCGCGGATGATCTCTTCCAGGATCTCATAGACCTCCGGCGATTCGCGCTCGACGATTTTCTTCGCGCGCTTGACCGTTTCGGCAATGCCCTTCTCGACGAGCTTGTGGATGATGAACGGCTTGAACAGCTCGAGCGCCATCAGCTTGGGCAGTCCGCACTGATGCAACTGGAGCTCGGGACCGACGACGATGACCGAACGCCCCGAGTAGTCCACGCGCTTGCCGAGCAGGTTCTGGCGGAACCGGCCCTGCTTGCCCTTGAGCATGTCGGAGAGCGACTTGAGCGGACGCTTGCCGCGGCCGCGAATCGCCTTGGAGCGGCGCCCGTTGTCGAATAGCGCATCGACCGCCTCCTGGAGCATGCGCTTCTCGTTCCGGAGAATGACTTCCGGCGCGCGATGCATGATCAGCTTCTGCAAGCGGTTGTTGCGGTTGATGACGCGGCGATAGAGATCGTTCAGGTCGGAGGTCGCGAACCGACCGCCGTCCAACGGGACGAGCGGACGCAGATCCGGCGGAATCACCGGCACGACGTCGAGGATCATCCACTCCGGCTTGTTGCGGGTCTCGCCCGAGTCACCGGAGTTGCGGAATGCGTCGACGATCTTGAGCCGCTTGAGCAGCATCTTTTTGCGGTGCTGCGACGTCTCGGTCACGACGGACGCGCGAAGCGTGTCCGTGAGCGTGTCGACGTCGATGCGGCGCAGCAGCTCGCGCACGGCCGGCGCGCCGATGTCCGCCATGAAGGCGGCATCGTTCTCTTCCTTCGCCTTGGTGCGGAGCGCCAGGTATTCGTCTTCGTCGAGCAACTGGTTCACGGAGACTTCCTGCTTCCCCGGCTCGATGACGACGTAGTTGGAGTAATAGATGATCTTCTCGAGATCACGCAGTGTGATGTCGAGCAGGTTGCCCATCGGACTGGGCAGGGTCTTGAAGAACCAGATGTGCGCCACCGGCACCGCGAGCTCGATGTGACCCATCCGCTCGCGACGCACCTTGCTGAGCGTCACCTCGACGCCGCAGCGATCGCAGATCACGCCGCGATACCGGATGCGCTTGTATTTGCCGCAGTGGCATTCCCAGTCCTTGACCGGACCAAAGATGCGCTCGCAGAACAAGCCGTCCTTCTCGGGCTTGAACGAGCGATAGTTGATGGTCTCGGGCTTGGTGACCTCGCCCCACGACCACCAGTTGCGCAAGCCCTGCAGCTCCAGGCGCTCGCGCTCCTTGGGGTCCTTGGGTCCGCGGATCTCTTCGGGAGAAGCAATCCGGACCTGAATGAAGTCGAACGAGCTGGCGCGCTGTTCGCGCACGCTTCGGAAGTCAATCATGTGTTACTCCTCGCTCCCAGTGCCGTTACCCGACGTGCCGGTGTCGATCCCGGTGCCCCAGAATCCGTCGACGCTCTGTCCCATCGTGACGCGAATGCCAAGCGCCTGCAGCTCCTTCACGAGCACGTTGAACGATTCCGGAATACCCGGCTCCGGAAGGTTTTGCCCCTTCACGATCGCCTCGTACACCCGGCTGCGTCCGTTCACGTCGTCCGACTTGACCGTCAGAATTTCCTGCAATACGTGCGCGGCGCCGTAGGCCTCGAGCGCCCATACCTCCATCTCTCCGAATCGCTGGCCGCCGAACTGCGCCTTGCCGGCGAGCGGCTGCTGCGTGACCAGCGAGTACGGTCCGATGCTCCGCGCGTGAATCTTGTCGTCCACGAGATGTGAGAGCTTGAGCATGTAAATCTCACCGACCGTCACCGGCGACACGAACGTCTCGCCGCTGCGGCCGTCGCGCAGACGCACTTTGCCGAACGGCGTGAGCCCGGCAAGGCGCATGAGCTCCGCGCCCGCCGCGTTCACATCCGCCTCGGACTTCTTGCCGAGCATCCCGGCCAGCGCCGGCAGCTCCTGATCGTTGAGCAGATCGGCCGGCTCCATCGCGCGACGCTTCTCGAGCTGCTTGAGCGCAGCCTTGTACTCGGTGCGCTTGGAGGCCGACACGGTCTCGTCTTCGACCCACGCCGTGTGGAAGGTGATCTGGTTCTCGATCGACGCCGCTTCGCGCTCCGCCAACTCCTTCGCCGCGCTGGCCAGGAAGTCGCGAATGCCGTGGAAAATGTCGCGCGTCTCCTGCGACATCGTGCGGCCGCCGAGGTCGTTGATCGTCGCCTCTTCCAATCGTTCGAAGTGTCCTTCTTCGCGCGTCAGATCGGGCTTGATGTCGCCGAGCAGTGAGCGAACGTCCTTGTCGGTGATCTTCGGCGCCGGCGTGCGCAGCGCCAACGCCTGGGCGCTCCACACGATGCCGGCCAGCTTGAGACCGAGACCGATCTCATGCTCGTTGGCGCCCTGGAACACCGGCGTCTTGGCATAGAAGCCCAGGATCTTCGCGACCCACCCTAGGTGCGTCTCGAGGATCTGTCCGACGTTCATTCGGCTTGGTACGCCGAGCGGGTTGAGCACGATGTCGACCGGACGGCCGTCGGGAAGGAACGGCATGTCCTCCTCGGGCACGACGCGGGCGACGATACCCTTGTTGCCGTGGCGTCCAGCCATCTTGTCGCCGACCGAAACCTTTCGCTTCTCGGCCAGATAGACTTTGACGAGCTGGATGACGCCCGGCGGCAATTCATCAGGCTGAAGGATTCGGTCGATCCGCTCCTCCGCCTTTTCCTCGAGTCTGGCTTTCTCTTCGTTCGACGCGTCGATGATCTGACGAATGCGTTCGTTGACGCGCTTGTTCTCGACGCGCAGCGTCTTGAGGTCGATCGACGACAGGCGCATGTCGCGCAGCATCGCCGCGGTGACCTTGGTGCCGGCGGCGATCGCTTCCTCCACCGTCCCCGACTTGAGCGCCAGCGCGACGACTTGGCCGTCGAGCGCGTCGATGAGCTCGGAGTCGCGAACCTCGTTGACGCGGATCTTCTCGTCGCCCTCGAGACGGCGCACCTCGCCGATGCGCTCGCCGCGATCCTTCTCGACCACCTGATCCTCGATGCGCGAGAAGATCTTGACGTCGATGACAACGCCTTCCATTCCCGGCGGCACCTTGAGCGAGGAGTCCTTCAC
>Ga0157370_10008267_pt1 | contig 11235 bp, 8 predicted proteins | sample C35metaG_FD_113463 | JGI IMG/M metagenome (GOLD analysis project Ga0157370, IMG submission 113463) | Corn rhizosphere microbial communities from Kellogg Biological Station, Michigan, USA - C3-5 metaG | ecosystem: Host-associated > Plants > Roots > Rhizosphere > Soil | place: USA: Michigan... | reverse complement strand
AGCATTCGTCGATAAGCGTAAACGGCGATATATTCCCGAAAGGCATGCCCTGACAGGCTACTGAAAAAGACCGTTTGCCTCCAGAATTTTCTTGGTCGTGGCTCGGGTTCGGCGGGTTTATCGCTTCCTTACAGATAATTCCTGTGCCTGATTGGAAGCTACCCATCGCGGCCCTTCAGGCCGCGGGATAGGAACCAGTCTTCGTAACGGACCAGGTTATAAGCCGCCGCGAAGGTGAAGACTCATCCCACTCGGAATAGCCCGCGGGATTCAATCTGCGCGTTCCGGCTTATTTTCATAAACCCAGCGATAGTAATCCGCCAACCTCAACTCCGAGGCTGCATCCTCGTCAAGGAATACGGTCATGTTGGGATGCATTTGCAAGGCGCTGGCCGGGTTCATCGCTCTTACCGCTCCCTCGACTGCGTCTGCTACTGCGTGCGCCTTGTTCTTACCAAAGGCCAGCAGCACACATTGTCGCGCATCCAGAATCGTTCCAATACCCATGGTGATGCAATGATGGGGCACCTCGTCTTCACTCCCAAAAAAGCGAGCATTGTCTCGACGCGTCTGCGGCGTCAGCGTCTTGAGGCGTGTCCGCGAAGCCAACGAAGACGTAGGTTCATTGAAGCCAATGTGACCGTCTGTGCCGATCCCGAGAAGTTGAATGTCGATGCCGCCGGCCTCGACGATACGTGTTTCGTAATCCGCGCAGAACTTCAGGATGTCCTCTGCCAGCCCATCGGGTATATGAATGTTTCTCTTGTCAATCGTCACATGCTGGAATAAGGTCTCCTGCATGAATCGGTAGTAAGACTGTGAGTGTTCAGGTGAAAGACCAACGTACTCATCGAGGTTGAACGTCGTGACATTGCGCCAATCAAGGTTCAGCGCAATCAATTCTCGATAAAGTGCAAGAGGCGTGCTACCGGTTGCCAACCCAAGTACACAAGCAGGTTTCTGCCGGATTGCTTTGACAAACAAGCGCGCCGCCAGGGTAGTTGCAGCCGCTGCGGTAGGCTGAATGACAATTTCCATTGATTATTTCTTTCCTAATATGGTGCGTTTTCAGGCTGTATAAAGATATCCCCTATGATCTATCAGACTCGAAGACGAGGGTTGCTGCTCCCTGAACGCCAGCGTTTTTACCAGCACTCGCTGCGCGTACCTGAGGGCGCCGTCCAGCCCCGAAGTGCAAACGCTGCTGGACCTGCGATTCCACGTCTGTGATGAACTGCGGGTAACTTTCAATGAGCCCACCCGAGAGAAGAACAACCTGCGGGTCGAGAATGTTGAATAGGTTTGCGATTGCGTCCGACAGATACAGAGACAACACCTTGTAGGCTTCCTGGGCTGGTTTATCACCGCGACACGCGAGTTGATTGATTTGCAATGCGATCGCGGCGTCATCGATGGTATCTTTCGGCATAAAGCCGCTGAGTCTGGTGTACTCCCTGATAAGACCCGCCGTGGAAACATAAGCTTCAAGGCAACCAGCACGCCCACAGTTGCACGGGCGACCGTCGACTTGGATAACACTGTGACCGATGGTGCCTGCAAAGCCATGCTGACCAAGCAAAAGCTTGCCGTTTGAGACGATGCCGCCGCCGATGCCGGTTCCAATGGTGATGGCGACGAAGTCCGTTAGGCCATCTCCAAAACCGAAGTGTTGCTCTGAGAGGACGGCGGCGTGTGCATCGTTAATAACGAAGCAGGGAAGATGAAAGCAATCCTCCGCAAAGGCGCGTAAAGAAAAACCCGTCCACCCAGGAAGATTGTCCGTCGCTGCAAAGATGCTTCCGTCGCGATGATCTACCGCGCCTGCCGTGGCGATGCCGATACCTTTGATTGGAAGACCGGCAGCGTTTGCCTGCTCCAATGCCTGTGAGATGGCAGAGGTGAGATTCTTTGCGATTCCTTCGCGTCCGAGATGCGCCTCGGTGGCCAGGCGCACGGGTGTCAACGTCGTGCCATCGTGTGAGACGACTGCTGCCTTGATCGTTGTCCCACCAATGTCAACGCCGATTGCATAGTGCGCGGCGTCTTCTTTCTGTGCCGTATTCACAACATTGATGAACTGACGCGTGATGATGCCGGGACGCGTGATTGCGCTTCCAACGACAACGCTCCAGGCGCCTTCTTCGATAGCGCGCTTTGCATCTTCAGGAGTGTTGATTCTGCCCTCTGCAATGACCGGGCGTCCTGTCTTCTGCTGCAGGTCGCGTAGCAGTTTCCAATCAAAGCATTCGCTGCTTTTTGTGGCTTCCGTATAGCCATTCAGCGTGGGGCCGATGAAGTCAGCGCCTGCCTCTGCTGCTGCGATGCCTTCCTCTAGCGTTGCGATGTCGGCCATCACCAGCACACCCAGCTCGGTGTGGATGCGCTTGATGATCTGCCGCCAGGGCTCGCCAAAGGGATGAATCTGATCGGTACAGTCCAGCGCAATAATGTCGGCGCCGGCCTCAGCAAGTGCTGCTGCGTCCTGAAAGGTAGGCGTGATGCGCAGTGCGCCCTTTTCATAACGCTTCTCGATTCCGATGATCGGGATCGAGGTATCTTTCCGAACCAGATGGATGAGCGAAGCCCCATTGAGCCGTAGCCCATCAGCGCCTGCAGATGCGACAGCTAGTGAGATACGCCGGAGCGCATCGGTGTTCTCCAGAGGGTCGTCGGGCATCGCCTGACAGGACACGATAAGTTTGTGGTGAAGGGCTTCCAGGATTTGATGCATAGTCGATTCGAATCCAACTTTAAATTTCGATACATCAGCATACCGAAATACTGTATAGATGTATAGTGTAGTTTCATCCGAGATACATCTGGATGATGGGAGCCGACATAAATGCAGAGCGTATTACTGGCGGGTTTGTTGCTGAGTCTTGTATCCGGGCTCATGAATGGCACGTTCACGCTGCCAATGCGATTTCTGGGCAAGTGGTCCTGGGAGAACGTCTGGTCGATATTCATTGTTGGCTCGTGTCTTCTGCTTCCGGCAGCGGTCATCACGATCTCTTCTCCGTCTGCGTGGGATGTGCTGACGCTTATTCCAGCCCGGCTTGCGCTGATCGCGCTGGGTACGGGATTGGCATGGGGATTTGGCGCCATCATGTTTGGGCAGGCCGTGAGCGCGATCGGAATCTCAATGGCGAACACGTTTGTTCTTGCCACCAGTTCGGCGCTGGGCGCTGTGCTGCCGATGATGATTCTGCATCCGGATAAGCTGCGGGAGCGCTCGGGCGCTCTTTTGCTTGCCGGTGTAGCGGTAGAGATCTTTGGCATTGTTTTGTGCGGACGGGGAGGATTTCTTCGAGAGAAGAGTGCCGCCGCGGTAGAGCGCGACTTTGTGGGCAAGGTTCGGCCACTGCGTGTCGGCTTATCGCTTGCGCTTGGGGCGGGGATATTGTCGGCGATTTTTAATATTGGATTTGCTCTATCCGAACCGATCAGCCAGATTGGACAAGAGCATGGCCTGAGCGTGTTTGCCAGCACCAATCTGATTTGGGTGATCATGCTGGCTGGAGGAGCCGTTACGAACTTGGGCTACTGTACCTATCTGCTGGTTACGAACAAAAGCACGGCCAAGTTCACTCAGCCTGGAAGCGTGAAGCTTTATACGTTGTCGTTGTGCATGGCGGCGCTGTGGGGCGGCAGCATCTTTGTCTATGGGGCGGCTACGGTGCGGCTCGGCATCTTGGGTACGTCGGTGGGCTGGCCGGTGAGTCTTGCGACCGGGCTGCTGGTGGCAAATTTTGCAGGATTTGCGACGGGAGAATGGAAATCTACGCCGCGCCAGGCTCGAATCTGGATGGGAAGCGGGATCATCGTGCTAATACTTGCTATTGTTGTAATGAGCAGAGCAATCTAGAGATGTTTCAAGTACTTGACAGATTGCCCGCAACGGCTTTCGCCACACTGAAGGATTTATCATTCGAATGCTAAGAGGCACTAGAAGCGCGAAGCAGGCTGGCCTGGGAAATGTTCGCCCCCTCAATAAAGAAAGCTTCGAACCGCTCTACTTTCAGATTCAACGCCAGCTACGAGAAAAGATAAAAAGCGGCGCGCTTGCAGAAGGTGATCCGCTGCCCGGCGAAGCCGAGATTGCACGGCTGTTTGGCGTAAGCAGAATGACGTCCCGGCAGGCGCTTCAGGGGCTCACGTCTGAGGGCTTGAGTTTTCGCGAGCGCGGACGCGGCACCTTTGTAAAAACACAGAAGGTTGAAAAGAAGATTGCTCACCTGCTTGGCTTCAGCGCCGAGATGCGGGAACGTGGGCTGCAGTCGAAGAATCGAGTACTGGAGAAGAAGGTTGAGTTGGCGTCGCCGCAGGTTGCAGAGAGCCTGAAGATCGAAGTTGGATCGAATGTGATGATGCTCCGCCGCCTGCGAATTGTGAATGACGAGCCAATCGTGATTGAAGAAGTGCGGCTGCCGATGAGCCGCTTTGAGGGACTTGAGAAGATTAATTTTGAAGTGAATTCTCTGTATCAGGTACTCAAGGAACGTTATGGCGTACGGCTTGCCTCGGCCGATGAAGTGATTGAGGCAAGGGCTGCTACAAAAGCGGAAACGAAGCTGTTGCAGGTTGCGCCGCGCCTGAGTCTGCTTTGCATCTCCCGCACCTCGTTTGATGTGCAGGGTAGGCCGATTGAGACTGGGCAATCCTGCTATCGCAGTGACCGCTATCGCGCTGTGTTGCACCTTTCTGTGGGCAATAGTCACCAGGAATAAGAGAATCGATCAGCGCAGTTCGGAAACATGTGGGGACTACATCGCGTTTGCCGCGATGTCCTTTGTGCTCAGCGGTTTCGTCATGCCTTCGGCCGACTATTCCCTGCATCCACCAAAAAACGTCAAGGTCGGGAATCGGACTGTGACTAAAATTCCACAAAAATTAACTTGCGCCTATATGACTAGTTGTATAGGGTAGTTGCAATATTAACATTTCTGCTTTGGCGTACGAACGTACCGTTGGCTATGGAGCCTGGGTTCGCGGCACGCAAGGCAGTGGAACAAGAACTGGCTCGATGAAAGGTTCATTCATGACTCATACGCTTGCATCTTCTCTGCTCACCGGGGGACCGATCGGTCATCAGTCAGCGTCGCGGAAAGCGCCGAGTGTGCGGCTCGGCCAATGGCTGCTCGTGCTCGTACTGTCGCTGTTCCTCGGTGCAATCCCGTCTCTCGGACAAAGCAACGCTGTTGATGGCGCGATCGACGGGTATGTGACCGACAACTCAGGAGGCACAATTCCCGAAGCGCTGGTTACGATTCGGAACACAGACACGAACGTGTCGGCCAAAGCCCTGTCCGGTAAGGACGGCTATTACCGCTTTCCTCTGGTAACGCTTGGACGTTACGAGATCACTGTTGTTGCCAATGGCTACGCGAAGTACGTCGCATCCGGTGTTTCGGTAGCGGTGGGTGCGACGGTTACGGTCAGTCCCAAGCTGGCGATCTCGGGCGTGCAGCAAGAAGTTGTTGTGACAGCAGATGCTTCGATTTTGACCGAAAGCAATGCATCGGTGGGTGGACTGATTGGGGAGCAGGAGATGCATGATCTTCCAGAGCCATCGCGCAATGTGTACAACCTGTTTCTGTTTACGCCCGGCACAAAGGGGGTTCCGAGCAGCACGTTCGGCACTCCCAGCTATTCGTTTGGCGGTCTGTTGCGCAGTTCGTGGAATGTGGATGGACTGGACGATACGGCACGTCGTAATACGTCTCCGATCCGTCTTGTGATCAATACGCCTGAGACTGTTCGCCAGGTGCAGGTTATGGCGAATGGCTATCAGAGCGAGTACGGATTTACGGTGGGTGGCCAGACGAACCTGATTACTCGCTCAGGATCTAACGCCTTTCACGGTTCAGGCATGTATCTGAAGCGGCCGAAGGCGCTGTCTGCAATTCCTGGTTTAGGCAAATCGAAAGACAACTTGAGTTGGTACATGTACGACTTCAATGCATCGGGGCCGATTGTTAGGGACCGTCTGTTCTTCTTTGCGAATTTCGAACACAACCCCTATACACTGCCGGTTCCGGTGACGATTACCGCAGCCAATACAACGGCTTTAGGCTTGCCTCCAGAAGACCTGATCGCGCCTCCTGCGGGTGAGACATACGACACCCCGAGTCTTCGTGTGGATTACACGATGAATAGCCGTAACTCAGGTTTTGTGCGCTATGCAAAATTCCATAACTGGCAGCCATACTTCAATTCGGGTGGCCTCTATACTCCTAGCCGTTCGATTAACTACACCGACGCGATGGACGGTGGAGAGTTGCAGTTGGCAACCACATTTTCGCCCACGCTTCTCAACGAACTGAGATATGGAATCAACCGTCGTGAGCAGATGGGCGTGCCGGCGCAGGCTGGTACAGCTGCTGACGCGTATACGAACATTACCTCTGTCGCAAACCTGGGCAACAACTCCACAGTTGTTGACAACATTGAAACGAGCAACCAGATTGTCGATAACCTGTCTTGGCAGCATGGCCGCCACTTTGTGAAGATGGGTGGAACATTTTCATCCATCAACTACTTCAACCAGGCACAGCTTTCGCGTACGTTTACCTTTGGCGGACTGGCAAAATCCGGCATCTATCCGGCTGTATCGGCATTGAATCAGTATTTGTATACGTTGCAAGGGGTTACCAATCCGGCGACTGGAAAGCCTTATACCTATACAACGCTGGCGCTGGATTTTGGAGATTCTTCCATTAGTCGTAATGCGAAGCTAGCCGCTGGGTTCATTCAAGATGAATACCGCATTACCAACACATTCACGCTGTATGCGGGCCTTCGTTACGAGAAGGTATTTCTTCCGAAGTTGGAAGAGAACGCAGCTTATGCCCCGGCACGCAAGGTCCGCAGCAGTAACCATAACTTTGCGCCACGGTTAGCCTTTACGTGGCGTCCGAGTGCTGATTCCAAGTCGATTATTCGTGGCGCGTTTGGTCTGTATTTTGATACGCCGAATATGACCTTCTTCACCAACGCAGCGTCGCAGGACGGAACCCGTCTACAGAGCTATACGATCGCAGGCACTGCGGCCACGGCGCCTGTCTACCCAAATCTGCCAACGTCAGTCGGCTCGACGTTTGCCGCCAAGCCAAATTTGCTGATCTTCGATCCGAATTTCCGACTCATGTATGCCGAGCACGGCAACCTGCAATTCGAGCGTGCACTGTCGGCAAATATCACGGCGCGCGTGCAATATATGTATGTTGCGTCGCACTTTGGATCGTATCTTCACGACACAAACCTGGGCACGCCTACCAGCCATCTTGCAGACGGCCGCCCTGTCTATAGCACCACAACCCGTCCTAACAGCTCCTATGGTGCGATTAATATGTATAGCTCGGGTTCGGACACGAACTATCATGGGCTCGATGCTGTGGTAAGCGCGCGTATGAGCCATGGCTTGTTGTTCACGGCATATTATTCGTACTCGCATTCGTTGGGTTCTGCAGACCAGACAGGTGTTGCGACTTCAGACCCCTCAAATGTTTCAAGCGATTATGGCAACCTCTCCTCGGATCTGCGTCATTACTTTACCTTCCGTGGCAGTTATAAAACAAAGTTCAATGTACGGGCTTTGAACTGGGCAAGCGGATTTACTACTTCATTGATCACAATGCTCAACAGCGGATATCCGTTGAACCCTCTTGCAGGAGCGGACCTGAATGGTGATCTGGTAACCAATGACAGGCCACTGTACATGCAGCGCAACAGCTTCCGTGGACCCAAGTTCCAGCAGATTGATGCACGAGTGATGCGCACCTTCACGATCAAGGACCGTTATCACATCGAAGGAATTATCGAGGCGGAAAACCTGTTCAATCACTTGAATGCTAATTGCACCACGAGCGGTTGCAATAGTGCGATCACCGGTACGTACACTAGCGCTAACTTTGGACGTGTTGTTACGGCGCGTGCCCCGCGGCGTCTGGAGATTGGTGGACGGTTCTACTTCTAACCATGCTTCAAAGAAGAGAGAAATACTCGATGCTTCGAATTCGTTTCGCAGTCCTGGGAATGCTGGTCTTTACGGCCGGCATTTCTATGCAGGGAGCAACGGCTCCTATAAAGCAGCCGTTGCAGTTCCATGATGCTCTTGTTGAGAAGAACTTTTATGTTCTGGCTAAGTTCAAGTCGGAGCGGGCGGTCGCTGCGGCGCTAGAGGCACAGCCGAGCTTGAAGGCGATTACACTGGGCCGAGAACGGTTTATCGAACGGTCTCTCAAGTCTTGTCGAAAGAATGTAACTTGCCTGGTCAACTCGGTTGGCTGGACGGATGAAGAGATTCATGATGTTTCGCGTGCGCTTCGCCAGGCTTATTCCACGAGCAGTGCGCTGCAGAAGCTGGCGAAAGAGGTAATTCCTGCGAGCGGTCTGCGCATCCTGGACCAATCGCTTGCGCCGGAAGATCTGCTGGTCAATGCGTGGGAGGACTCTGCGCGTGGGCTCAATAACATTTTGAGTGTGTACGGAGCAGGCACTGCGCCGCGCTTCGCGAAGATCGACAGCATCTCTATCGATCCGAATTCGGCAGAGATTAAGGACCACGTCCTGAATGTTGTGAAGCAGGCTGCGAGTGATTCGAAGCCGTTCTTCGAACCGACGCTGGATGTGGCTGTCGAGCTGCTTAAGATGAACCATCGCGATGAGGCGGCACGATTTGAGCCTCTTCAGGAAGAGAACAAGGCTGCTCTGCATCACATCCCAAGCATTGATTGGCGCCGCTACGAATACTCATCCATCCTCGTTCCCGGTTGGGGGCCTGAAGAGACGGGTGTACCACTGTCGCCTGAAGGACTCGTCGTTACCAAGATGGCTGCTGAGCGGTACCATGCGGGCAAGGCGCCTTTGATTATTGTTTCGGGCGGCTACGTGCACCCGTCACAGACGCCCTACTGCGAAGCGATTGAGATGAAGAAGGCTTTGATGGAGCAGTTTCATGTTCCGGAAGAGGCGATTCTGATTGAACCGCACGCTCGTCATACGACGACGAACCTGCGCAACGCGGCCCGGCTTATCTACCGTTACGGCATTCCGATGAGCCAAAAGGCGCTGGTGACTACGGGCAATTCACAGCTGGAGGTGATCGTTTCGCAGACGTTTGTGGAGCGATGCCAGCGTGAGCTTGGCTATGTTCCTTACACGGCGATGAAGAAGCTCTCGGACACGGATGCAGAATATCTTTACAGCATCGAATCGCTGCATGCGGACGCAATCGACCCGCTCGATCCGTAGACCGCAATCTACAACTGTAGGGTCTATTGTATGAATCGACCTTGTCGCTATTGAGATGATTGGAGAATAGTCATGTGCGCACTAAAATATCTTTCCAGGGACAGCGTTATCGCTGCCTTTTTTGGCAACTGCTCTAGCTGCACACACGCTGAGGTTCAGCTTCCGCATGTCTTGTCGGACCATGCTGTATTGCAGCACGGCGAGCCAATTCGCATCTGGGGATGGGCGGATAAAGAGGAGAAGGTCACGGTTACTGGCACGAAAACTGCGCAGCCGGTCGTGAGGACGGACTTTCTGGTTGGGGATATTTGGGTAGCTTCGGGGCAATCTAACATGGCAATGCCGCTCTTCGCCCCTCAACGAGTGCCGGGTCTTCAATGCACTTCGTAATCCTCTGGGAGGATATGGGAGTCTGTCGGTAGCAACCGGGTTCCCGTAAGTTGTTGATTTTTTGGTTGCGGGGGTAGGATTTGAACCTACGACCTTTGGGTTATGAGCCCAACGAGCTACCGGGCTGCTCCACCCCGCTCTTTGAATATACCGTTATTGAAAGATGAGGTCAATCTGGATAGGTTGTGTTGTCGGTAGGGTTTCGAGGTTTCTTTTATGTCGTAAAGCGCTAACAGATGTGCGGAACTTTTTTCGCAAAAGGGAGTCTTTATTGAGTAGGTTGAGCAGCTGAACGTTATATCGTGCGCGAGCAGGCGGAGGAGACGTATGCGGCTGGGAGATTATTTTTTGAGAGACTGGATCACTGGATTTCTGTTCGTTGGTCTGCTTTCGGTTGGTGGGGTGGGGTTTGCGCAGGCAAAGCCGGCGATCGTGCCCGATGCCGAGATCGAAGCGAATGTTCTGAAGGCGCTGGCGAGCGCTCCGGAGTTGGCAGATCAGGCCATTACCTCGACCACGGTTTATGGGACGGTGACGCTGAAGGGGAACGTTCGGGATGAGGCATCGCGAGACAGTGCCGAGAAGCTGGTCGCCAATGCGACGGGCGTGAAGAAAGTCGTTGATGAGTTGACGATTGGTGGGAGCGCGGCGGTCGACAGCAGTCAGCAGAGCACTTCGGAGGAAGGCACGAACCCTAATCTACAGTCGGACGGAACGATAGCGTCTTCACCTGCTCCACAGGGCCAGAGTGGCGGTTCGACGGTGGCTCCACAGGAAGCGCCGCAGCAGGCGGGGCAGTATCCTTCGGCTCAAAATGTTCCTCCTCCTGCTGCTTATCCGTCTTATCGACGGCCCTATCGGCCATATGCTCAGCGGCCTTATGTTGCACAAAGGGGAGGGGATGCGGTGGTTGTGCCGAGCGGATCGATGATTCGCGTGCGCATCAATCAAGCGATGGACAGTCGGCATACGGCTCCGGGGACGGTGTTTGATGGGGTGGTTTTGAGTGATGTTGTGGCTGGTGGTTTTGTGGCGATTCCGCGGGGCGCGGCGGTGCAGGGGCGGGTGGTCGATGCTCATACCGCCGGTGAGTTGAAGGGAAAGGGAGGGCTTTCGCTCCAGTTGATGCAGGTTACGGTTGGTGGCATGACGTATCCCTTGGTGACGAGCGTGTGGGCGCAGCAAGGTGTTGATAAGACGGGGAATACGGTTGGCAATACAGTTGGGCTGGGAGCGGTGGGCGCTTTGATTGGCGCGGTGGCCGGCGGCGGTGTGGGGGCTGCGGTGGGCGCTGGAGTGGGTGGGGTTGCTGGATTGGGCGTCTCTTCGGCTTCGCGGGCCGGGGAGGCGGGGATTCCTTCTGAGGCGATCCTGAACTTCCAACTGATGCAACCATTGGGGTTAACTACGGTGTCGCAGGCTGAGTTGAACCGGCTGGGAAGCGGGGTGTTCATGGGGGCGCAACCGCAGATGCAGCGGCGGTATTATCCGCCACCGCCTCCTCCGCCTTATTATTACCGGCCTTATTAGGAAAAAATTTGGGTGGTTGTTTTTGGCGATTTTCGGGGAAAAACGGGTGCTAGACGTGGTATT
>Ga0157370_10008264_pt1 | contig 11236 bp, 8 predicted proteins | sample C35metaG_FD_113463 | JGI IMG/M metagenome (GOLD analysis project Ga0157370, IMG submission 113463) | Corn rhizosphere microbial communities from Kellogg Biological Station, Michigan, USA - C3-5 metaG | ecosystem: Host-associated > Plants > Roots > Rhizosphere > Soil | place: USA: Michigan... | reverse complement strand
TGGCAATTGTTTTAATCCGGTCGATAAACATGGCTTCGTCTTCCTTACTAAAATTACGAACCGTGCCTAACATCTCCACTTTCTCTGGTATAATATTAGAACGTACCCCACCATTAATGGCACCAACAGTTACCACGCCAGGGTTTTCCGTTACATTCAAATTGCGACTTACAATTGTTTGCAGATTATTAATGATCTGGGCCGAAACCACAATCGGATCGATACTGCTCCATGGGTATGCTCCATGTGCCTGACGTCCTGTAACCGTAATTTTCATATCATTAACAGCAGCCATTGTTCCGCCGGGACGATACGTTACATTTCCAACTTCAGTTTGAGAATTGATATGCAAACCGAAGATGACATCTACTTTCGGGTTTTCCAATACACCTTCTTTAATCATCAAAGCTGCCCCTCCCTCATCACCAGCAGGCACACCTTCTTCTGCAGGCTGGAAAATAAACTTAACAGTGCCTTGAAGATCTTTTTTCATAGTGCTCAATACCTCTGCAACCCCCATCAATATGGCTACATGACTATCATGACCACAAGCATGCATTACGCCAACTTCCTGCCCGTTATATGATGTTCTAACTTTCGATGCAAATGGCACATCAACACGTTCAGTTACCGGCAAACCATCCATATCTGCTCGCAAGGCAATCACCGGACCAGGTTTGCTGCCTTTTAATATTCCTACTACTCCGGTTTTAGCCACACCGGTAGTGACCACAAAACCTAAAGAAGTGAGGTGTTTCGCGATGATGCCAGCAGTTCTGACTTCGGTATTACCCAATTCAGGATGTTCATGAAAATCCCTGCGCCAGGTAATCACTTTTTGTTCAATGGCATCTGCTTTTTTAGAAATTTCTGTACGTAAAGGCGATTTTTGAGCAAATGAAGTGAGTGAAAGCAAGGATAATCCAAAGAAGTAGCGATATTTCATGAAAAAGGAGTTGAAGTTTAGGTTAAACGGCCACCTAAGCTAAGAATTTTTGACAGATAATGCAATCCTGTTAACTTCAGCAGATTGCTTTAGCTAACAGTAAGATTAAGAAGTACTAATTAAGCTTCTCACCATTTATAAAGTCATCCTCAAAATATTAAAAAAACCATCAATTTTGAACATTAAAAAGACCGTTTTAAATTTTTGCTTTATTACTTTTACAAAAAAACAAAGATTATGTTACCGAAAATAAATTTTACAGAAACCGCGGCTTACCAATATTTGGCCGATCATTTCATTGATATTAACCAGAAAAGCATTAAAGATCTTTTCGCTGAAGATGCAGATCGTTTCAACAAATTTTCTGTTTTTTTTGAGGACATCTTATTAGATTATAGCAAAAACCGCATCAGCGATGAAACCCTTGCTTTGCTGCTCCAACTTGCCCGCGAATGCAAATTAGATGAAGCCATCAAATCGATGTACGCCGGAGATAAAATTAATGAAACGGAAGATCGATCGGTATTGCACATCGCCCTGCGTAATCTGAGCAATACACCGATTTTGGTTGACGGTAAAGACGTGATGCCAGATGTAAATGCAGTGCTTGCCAAAATGGAGAAATTCAGCAACAGCATTATTAGCGGTGAATGGAAAGGTTATACCGGCAAAGCCATCACTGATATCGTAAATATTGGTATCGGCGGTTCTGATTTGGGTCCGGTGATGGTTACTGAAGCTTTAAAACATTATAAAAACCACTTAAATATTCATTTTGTATCTAATATCGACGGTACACATATTGCAGAAACACTTGAAGGTTTAAATGCCGAAACCACATTGTTTTTAGTGGCTTCAAAAACATTCACCACACAAGAAACCATGACCAATGCACATTCTGCACGTTCATGGTTTTTAGAAAAAGGCGGTAATGAAAGCGACATCGCGAAACATTTCGCGGCATTATCTACCAATGCGAAAGATGTATCTGCTTTCGGGATTGATACCGAAAACATGTTTGAGTTCTGGGACTGGGTTGGCGGTCGTTATTCTTTATGGAGCGCGATCGGTTTATCAATTTCTTTAAGCATCGGTTTTGATAACTTTAAAGAGCTTCTTGCAGGTGCACATGCAGCAGACAATCATTTTAAAACTGCTGAATTTGAAAACAACGTTCCGGTAATTTTAGCTTTACTAGGCGTTTGGTACATCAATTTCTATAATGCAGAAACGCAGGTTATTTTGCCTTATGACCAGTACATGCACCGTTTTGCAGCCTATTTCCAACAGGGAGATATGGAAAGTAATGGTAAACATGTAGATAGAAACGGAAACGAAGTAGACTATGAAACCGGACCAATTATCTGGGGAGAGCCAGGAACGAACGGTCAACATGCTTTTTATCAGTTGATTCACCAGGGAACAAGAATTATTCCTGCTGATTTCATCGCACCGGCGCAAAGTTTAAATCCGCTGGGTGATCACCATCCGATTCTACTTTCTAACTTTTTCGCGCAAACAGAAGCCTTGATGAATGGTAAAACAGAAGAAGAAGTGGTTTCAGAATTGAAAAAAGATGGTAAATCGGAAGAGGAGATTGCTAAAATTGCTCCATTCAAGGTTTTTGAAGGCAATCGCCCTACCAATTCTATTCTCCTGAAAAAAGTAACGCCATATACATTAGGTAGTTTAGTAGCCATTTATGAGCATAAAATCTTCGTTCAAGGGGTTATCTGGAATATTTTCAGTTTCGATCAATGGGGCGTTGAGCTGGGTAAGCAGCTGGCCAAGAAAATTCTTCCGGAGTTAGACGGTGATGAAAAAGTAGAAAGTCATGATAGTTCTACCAATGGCCTAATCAATCAATACAAGGCCTGGAGATAAATAAACAAAAAAAGCGAGCTTAACACTCGCTTTTTTTGTTTTAAACCTATAATTTAGGGCATCTTAAATACTCACATTGTTGTGAATCCAAATTAACTTATTATTGAAATAATCGCTCGCATTCGCTTTGATCGTTTCGAATCACTAAAAACAATTACTAATGAAAAAAAAATTTCTTTTTGCCTTGGCTATTTCCGGCCTGTGCTTCAGTGCATCTGCTCAGAAGGTACAGTTCACGGAATTTGACTTAGACAATGGCCTGCATGTTATCCTTCACCAAGACAAGACAGCACCAGTTGTTGCCGTATCGGTTATGTACCATGTTGGCTCAAAAGATGAAGAAACGGAGCGTACCGGTTTTGCCCACTTCTTCGAGCATTTATTGTTCGAGGGTTCACCAAATATTAAGCGTGGCGAATTTATGAAACTGGTGAGCAGCAACGGCGGACAAAACAATGCCAATACCTCACAGGATCGTACCTTCTATTACGAAGTCTTTCCATCTAACCAGCTCGAGCTGGGCTTATGGTTAGAAAGCGAACGAATGCTACATCCGGTAATTAATGAAGTGGGTGTTAAAACGCAAAATGAAGTTGTAAAAGAAGAAAAACGCCTTCGCGTGGATAACCAGCCTTATGGCAAGTTTACAGAGAAAATTTTCTCTCACCTGTTTGCTACACATCCTTATCGCTGGCAGCCAATTGGCTCTATGGATCACCTGGATGCAGCAAAGCTGGATGAATTTATTGCCTTCTTTAAAAAACACTATGTACCTAACAATGCGGTACTAACCATTGCCGGCGATTTAGATATTGATAAAACTAAAACATTGGTAAAATCATATTTCGCTGAAGTACCAAAGGGAGCCGAAATTGTTCGCAAAAAGTACGAACTGCCGGAAATTAAAAAAGAAATCATCGATACGGCCTACGATGCAAACATTCAAATCCCCGCAATTTTTGCTGCGTATCGCGTACCAGGGATGAAAAGCAGAGAAAGTAAAGTGCTCGGCATGATCAGCTCAATTCTATCAGGCGGCGGCAGTTCGAGATTAAGTACTAAAATGGTTGATGATAAAAAAACTGCGCTTCAGGTTGCAGCCTTCAATTACTCGCTGGAAGATTATGGTGCATACATTACCCTGGCACTTCCGAATAAAAATACGCCGCTTAACGACCTGTTAAAAGATATCGATGAAGAGGTTTTGCGATTACAAACGGACTTGATCAGCGAAAGCGATTACAAGAAACTTCAGAATAAATTTGAAAACGATTATGTAAGTGCCAACAGCAGAATGCTTGGAGTGGCTGAAAACCTGTCATCAGGTTATACTTTCCATGATAAGGATACAGACGACATCAACAAGGAACTGGAAGTAATCAGATCGATCACAAGAGAAGAGATCAGAGCTATTGCTAAAAAATACCTGAACAAAGACCAGAGAGTTGTATTGTATTACTTACCTAAGAAATAAGCAGAGCGCATTTCATATTAATAGTTAAAATCATGAAGAAAATCTTTATCATAGCTGCAATTTCCTTATTTGTGCAAGGTATTTCGGCACAAACCATCAATAGGAGTCAGAAACCAAAGCCAGGCCCAGCGCCGGTAATTACCATTGGCGATCCTGCTATCTTCAAACTGGCCAATGGCATTACGGTGTTGGTGGTAGAAAATCACAAGCTACCAAAAGTATCCGCAAGCTACAGCATTGATGCCGGCCCCATTACCGAAGGAGCTAAAGCCGGAGTCTCTAATTTAATGGGAAGCATGTTAAATGAGGGCACGACGACAAAAACCAAAGCACAATTTGACGAAGCAGTGGATCAATTAGGTGCTGATGTGAGTGCGAGCTTCGGTGGCGGTTCTGCGTCTGCATTAACCAGATATTTCCCTGAAGCTTTTGCGTTGATGGCAGAAAGTATTCGTAAACCCGCTTTTCCGGAAGCATCATTTGAAAAATTGAAGTCACAAGTGATCACTGGTTTAAAATCAAATGAAAAAAATGCGAAAGCTGTCTCTGCTCGTGTGGTAAATGCACTTGCTTACGGAAAAAACCATCCAAGTGGTGAGTTCGAAACCGAAGCATCTGTGAATGCCTTAACGCTTGCAGATGTTAAAGCGGCTTATGCTAAATATGTGACACCTTCGCGCGGTTACTTAACTTTTGTTGGCGACATCAAGCCAGAGGCTGCGAAAGCATTAGCAGAAAAAGCGTTTGGAGATTGGAAAGGGGCATCGCTTGCTCTTCCTGTACTGGCAAAAGTGGCTAATCCAACTAAAACAGAAGTAGATGTGGTCAATGTAAATAATGCCGTTCAATCAGAAATAACGGTGGTTAATTTGATTGATCTCCCGATGAGCAATCCTGATTATTTTCCTGTGTTATTGGCTAATCAAATTTTAGGTGGTGGTTCTGAATCGAGGTTATTCAATAATTTAAGAGAAAAACATGGATTTACTTACGGTGCTTATTCTTCAACAGGTGCCGGCCGTTTTCAGTCTAAATTCTCTGCTACAGCAGCCGTAAGAAATGAAAAGGTAGACAGCGCAGTAGTGGAGTTTTTAAAAGAAATTAACACTATCCGTACAACAAAGGTAACAGCAGAAGAACTGCAAAATGCAAAGAACCTTTATAACGGAAGTTTTCCTTTGGGTTTAGAAAACCCAGCCCGTATCGCCGGTTTCGCAAGCAGCATCTTAATTAATAATTTGCCTAAAGATTTTTACCGCACTTATTTACAGAAATTAAATGCAGTAACTACAGATGATATCTTAAGGGTAGCGAAAAAATATTACAACCATGATAACACCCGCGTAGTGATTGTTGGTAAAACTGAAACTTTTACGCCAGGCTTAAAAAAAGCAGGCTTCACCATAAGTGAATTCGATAACTTGGCAGAACCAGTTAAAGCTACTGCAAGCACTGGCACCGCAGCGACTAAGTCAGCGAAAGAAATTGTAGACAGCTATATTACTGCGATTGGCGGTGCTGCTGCAATTAAAAAAATTACTTCCCTGCAGCAAAATGCTGAAATGGAAATGCAGGGCCAGAAGCTTACCGTTACCATGAAAGATATGGCACCAAACCTAAGCGCTATGGAAGTTTCCATGATGGGCCAAACGGCGATGAAACAAGCTTTCAATGGTACAACAGGCTATCAGATGCAGATGGGTAAAAAATCTGAATTAACAGGTGATGACCTGACCGAAAAGAAAGAAAGTAAAGGAATTGTGAGCCAACTTTTTTATGCTACCGATGGTACGAAATTGGAATCTGCCGGAACCACTAAAGTTGGTACTGCTGATGCTTACAAACTGATTGTGACTTCAGCCTCTGGCAAAAAGAAAACCGAATATTATGATGTAAAATCTGGTTTGCTTTTGAAAGATGAAAAAACAGTAAACAAGGGAACAATGGAAATTACACAATCTACTGAATATGGCGATTACAAAAAGGTTGGCGATGTATTGTTTCCACACACTTTAAATCAAAATATTCAAACCCCTCAAGGTTCGCAGGAATTTGCAATTAACATCAAAGAAATTAAAATAAATCCTCCTTTAAAAGCGGAAGAGTTTAATTAACCTTAGCTAATTGAAAATGAAAGCCGTCACATTACAACATGTGATGGCTTTTTACTTTTGGCCTCTATTCGTTGCTGGTGCCCGGACTAATCAGCATTTTTTGTAAATTGATAGATTATTACTGCCTGTGTTTATGGAAATGGTTAAACCCATACATCTTTAAATTGTTATAGTATTAAAACACAACATCATGAAACATTTAAAACTGGTTTTGAGCATGGCTTTGATGGCCATCACGATGCAACTTGCTGCTCAGACAAATAAGGTTACCACGATCAAGATTATTGGAGAAAAGGACTACACATTTGTTGCTAACTCAGCGATACCAATGTCAAACATGGACGTTTCGCAAATCCTGTCACGCATGCCTGGATCTCAAGGTGGGGGAATGATCAACTTAACCGGAAGCCAATATGATTTTAAGGTAACCAGAGATAGTGTGGTGGCCTATCTCCCTTATTATGGACGTTCTTTTAGTCCGCCGCTAAATCCAAACGAAGGTGGTATTAAGTTTACCTCGAAGGATTTCAGTTACAACGAAACCAAAAATAAGAAAGGCAACTATACCATTCAAATCAATACAAAAGATTTAAAGAGAGAGAATTTCAGGCTTTCCCTTAGTGTTACGCCAAATGGTTATGCTACCCTTGTTGCCAGTGGCTATAATAAGCAACCCATTACTTTTAATGGTTATTTAAGCGAATCAAAGAAAAAAGAACAATAAAGAAAAAAGATCAATAACGATAAAAGCCAGATTAAAAATCTGGCTTTTATCGTTATAGTAAAATCCTTTTTGCTGCTATTGCTTTAAGATTTTGATTTCAAAGATATGCGGCCATTTTTTGCCGGTGACAAATAGTCTTTTGGAAGCCTTATCGTAAGCAATACCGTTTAGCACATTATTCGCCCTGGCATCGTCTGTTTTGAAATAATCTGCAGGAAGTAAACCAGCTAAATTGATTTTACCTTCAACAGCACCGGTTTCGGGATTGATGATTAAAATATTATTAGTGGTGTAAACGTTCGCATAAATTTTCCCGTCGATAAACTCCAGTTCATTTAATTGCTGAATGGCCCCTTTATTGTCAAAAACTTCAATTTCGCCCGTTGGTTTATAAGTATTTTTATCCAGAAAGAATATCGTACTGGAACCATCTGTCTTCAGGATTTTCTCTCCATCGAAATTCAATCCCCAACCCTCTTGAGTACCTCCTGTATAGGTAAATTCTGATAGTTTCTTAAAGGTATTCTTATCATACACAAAGCCTGTTTTTTCCCGGTAAGTTAACTGAACAATTTTATCGCCAACTACTGTCATTCCCTCTCCAAAGTACTGTTTATCCAGGTCGGCTTTCAACACCACTTTACCTGTTGATGGTTCCACCTTACGCAAACTCGAGTGACCATAGTCGCCGGCACTTTCGTAGAAATAACCGTCGTGAAACTCCAGGCCTTCTACATAAGAAGAGGTATCGTGAGGAAGGGTTTTTATTACTTTGTAGGTGTATTGAACAGGCGCCCGGGCAGCCAGCACATTTACATTGGATGTTAAATCTTCTGATTTTCCATCTCCATATATTTTCGCAGTAATGATGTGGTTACCCAACTTCAGCCCTTCGGTCTTTATTTTGATTGCAGAAGTATCGGTTTTCGTATCTGTGCGGGTGCTGTCGATCAGGTACACGACTGAATCTACTTTATTTTCATTTCCAAAAAGTACTTTCACATCAAATTCTTTTCCAGATGCAACGTTAAGTCCCATCATCGGTGAAATAAAAGAACGGTAAGTTTTTGGAGCGTCGTTTTTACAGGCGCCTAAAAAGGCAAGTGTAATTCCGAAAATTAAGCGGGTTCTGATTTGTTTAGTCTTCAGGCCAAAAAGCATCTTCAATATGATTTAATGTATAACTATTTTTTGTAAAGGTAATTGCAATTATGTCAAAACGAATATCATTTTGATGATTCATGATTTCGATATATTCAGCAGAGGCCAGTTCCATCTGCTTTTGTTTGGCTATATCTACAAAATCTTCAGGTTCGCCAAAAGCAATAGAAGTCCTCGCTTTGACTTCCACAAAAACCATGATCCTGTCTTTATAAGCGATTAAATCCAGCTCGGCCTTGCCGTGTGTCCAGTTTTCATCCAGAATTTCATAACCCGTGGCTTCCAGGTATTCCTTCGCTATTACCTCCCCATGTTTACCTAAGTCGTTGTGAAGCGCCATAAGAGAAATTATTGAATGAGTGAATATTGTGGTGTTATGGGTTGCAAGTTAAATGTTATGAGGCAAAATGCCTTTCATGATTCTAGTTGATTGTGTGCGGGTTGCAAGTTAAATGTTGCGAGGCAAAATGCATAAAATATGATCAGTCTTTATTAATAACAGATCTCGCTGAATGAATACACAGATTTATAACTTATAACCTGCAACTTTTAACTTACTTTACAATAACAGAGCCTAAAAACTTATTAATTTCTCTTTCCACACCTTTAATTACACTATACCTTTGCATCAGGATTATCTGGTTATCAGCATCTTTTTCATCTTTAATTTCTTTTAGCAAATTAGACAAAATACGATCGACTTTCCGTTTTTTCAAATGGAAAATTCCGCCAAGAATGGTGGCCTTCAGATTCATAGACTCATCTTTTACATAAATCAGGTGTTTATTGAGCCAATTTTCACTTAATGCATATTCAGATGTGGATAGCGTAATGGCCAAATCGGCAATATCACGATCTTCATGCTTGATAAAATGATTGGCAGTTGGTAATCTGCCATTATCAATTTCAGTTTTGTAGTAATCGATAATGCTTTTGCAAAGCTGATTTTCAAATTCAACATCAGCCAGGTTTTGCATCACAAAAGAACCGATGTACATATCATCTATATTATCCCAGTTTACAAATTCATGCCCATAGGTTAGCAATAACCTCACAATTTCTTTTTCCTGGATCTCATCGGTATCTACTTTCGGATCGCCATAACCTGATGGCCCCGCGTTATCGTCCCATAAATCATCGGGCGGTCCTAATGGTTCTGGCGCACCTGAACCATAAGAATTTGGCTGATTACTTTGAGCATTTGCCCGCTGGTTACTTTCAAAATTCTTTTTAACCTTACCTGAACGGATTTTATTCAATTCAGAAAGCAGTACACTTTCTTCAATCTCCAATAAACTACTGCTCTCCCGGATGAATACAGAAGCCTTAATCTGGTCAGGGATTTTGGCGATACTTTCTACAATATCCCGGATAATCCCTGCTCTTTTGATTGGGTCATCGCCTGCATCCTTTAGCAACACATTCGCCTTGTAAAGAATGAAATCTTTCCGGTTTTTTTCGAGATAAGTTTTGAAGGCTCCTGCACCTACGTGATGCATGTAAGAATCAGGATCATGCCCATCAGGGAAGGAAACAATTTTAACGTTCAATCCTTCTTCCAAAATCATATCCAATCCACGCAGCGAAGCTTTGATCCCGGCGGCATCTCCATCAAATAAAATGGTGATGTTATGCGTAAAACGACCGATTAATTTGATTTGCTCTACGGTTAAGGAAGTACCTGAAGAAGCCACTACATTTTCTATTCCCGCCTGATGTACTGACAACACATCTGCATAACCTTCGGCAAGGTAGCAGTTGTCTAAATCGCGAACGGCTTTTTTTGCGTGGAATAAGCCATAGAGCACATTAGATTTATGGTAAATCTCACTTTCCGGCGAGTTCACATATTTCGGAACATTCTTATCTGTCTTAAGTGTTCTACCACCAAAACCAATAACTCTTCCGGTAAAGTTATGAATCGGAAACATTACGCGACCGCGAAAACGATCATAAATTTTTCCGTTATCATTTTTAATGGATAAACCCGTCGACTCTAAAAATTCTAATTTATGACCCGCATTTGTAGCATTTTGAGTCAGCGCATCCCAAACATCGGGTGAATAACCTACTTCAAATTTCTTAAGGATGTCTTCTCTAAAACCCCGCTCTTTGAAGTAGCTTAAACCAATTCCCTTACCCTCATCCGTTTCCCAAAGCTGCTTCACAAAGAAGGCAGCAGCATATTGAGATACAATGTAGAGACTTTCTTTCGCACTTTGTGCTTCTGCAGCTTCTGGAGAAATTTCGGCCTCCTCTACTTCTATATTGTATTTATTGGCTAAAAACTTAAGCGCTTCCGGATACGAATACTTTTCATGATCCATAATGAAACGCACAGAATCGCCGCCTTTTCCACAACCAAAGCATTTGTAGATGCCTTTGGTTACCGATACGTGAAACGACGGCGTTTTTTCTCCGTGAAAAGGGCAATTTCCAATTAAACTGGTTCCGCGTTTTTTTAAGTGCACAAAATCCCCTACTACCTCCTCTATCCGGGCGGTATCCATTATCTTATCTATCGTTTCGCGGTTTATCATTTTGGTGGTACGTTTTAAGTTATAAGTAATAAGCCTACCGACTATAACTTATAACCTACAACTTCTAACTTATTTTCACTAAAGCAAGAGTTATAAGATGAATTTCATTCGACCCTTAGCATCCAAACCTAGAACTTATAACCTACAACTTTCAACTTATTTAATCGAAGGCAAGGGTTATGACATGGGCTTCGTAAACCCTCAGCACCCAGACCTTTAACTTATAACCTACAACTTTTAACTTATTTAATCAAGGCAAGGGCTATGACATGAGCTTCATAAGATCCTCAGCATCCAGACCTTTAACTTTTAACTTATTTAATCAAGGCAAGGGTGATGACATGAGTTTCATAAACCCTCAGCACCCAGACCTTTAACTTATAACCTACAACT
>Ga0157370_10008261_pt1 | contig 11238 bp, 12 predicted proteins | sample C35metaG_FD_113463 | JGI IMG/M metagenome (GOLD analysis project Ga0157370, IMG submission 113463) | Corn rhizosphere microbial communities from Kellogg Biological Station, Michigan, USA - C3-5 metaG | ecosystem: Host-associated > Plants > Roots > Rhizosphere > Soil | place: USA: Michigan... | reverse complement strand
TTCGACGAGAGCGGCGGCGGCTCCGTGGACCTGCACATCGCGCAGCAATCGCGGGCCTCGGAAGTGTGGAGCGGCGGCGTTCGTGCGTCCTATGCCCTGGGGCAGTGGACGCCGTGGGCGCGCGTCACCCTCGACCACGACAACCGCGGCGACGCGCGCTTCGTGACCGCGATGCCGATCTCGCTCACCGCCACGGGGAACAGCTACGACATCCCCGCCTACGTGCCGGACCGCGATTCCGTCACCGCCGCGCTCGGCGTGAACGGCTATTTCGGCGACCACGTCGGGCTGAGCCTCGCGTACTACAACATCTCGAACCGCTCCGGCCTCAAGGAGGACGGGTTCAGCGGCGTTCTTTCGTATCGCTTCTGATGCGTCACGGGGATGGCGGGGCCTCGCGCCCCGCCGCCTCGAGCTCCTCCAGCACGCGCCGCGCGTCCGCCTGCAGCGCCTTCCACGAACGCTCCCACTCGCCCTCGCGCGGCGTGATGCGCGCGAGGTACCGCACCAGCGCCTCCAGCCGCGCCGAGCGCGCCCGCTCCGCCTCGAGCGCCTGCTCGTGCTCGAACGCGTAGACCATCTCCAGGCGCTTGAACTCGCACACGCCGACGCATTCCTGCGGCGCCTCGATCCGGCCGCACCCGATGCATTGCCACGCCTTCACCCGTTCCGCCGCCATCGCTCCACTCCGTTCGCCGCCTCCCGACATCATCGCGCAATCGCGGCGCGAGGGGATAATGCCGCCATGAAGCGCGTGCACACCGCCGCCAACCTGCCCGTGGCGCACCTCCTCCTCGACCTGCTCGCCGATCGCGGCATCCGCGCGCGCGTGTTCAACGCCAATGCCTCGAGCCTCGCCGGCGAGCTGCCGATCGACGCCTCGCTCCCGCAGGTGTGGGTCGAGAATCCGGGCGACGCGCCGCGCGCCCGGGAGATCATCGACGCCTACCTTCGCTCCGCGAGCGGCCCTTCCCGCGAATGCCCCGCCTGCGGGGAGGAGAATCCCTCGGCCTTCGATCTTTGCTGGGCCTGCGGCGCCGGGCTCGAACGCTAGCGGCTGGCGGAGGCAAAAGGCGTTGGATCGGCGGATATCGGCGCTTTCAAAGACTTTCGCCCGCATCACTCCCAGCTATACCCGCAGGGAGAACGGCGTGAAGCGAGTGTGGCGGTCGTAGTAGTCCTCGTGCTCCGCGCGCTTGAGCGCGCCCACGATCCAGTAGGTCACGGGGGTGAAGACGACCTCCACGCCGACCTTTCCGATGAATTGCGCGAGCATCACCAGCGGCAGCTTGTCGTCGGGGATGATGCCGCTGCCGTAGAAGGCGAGCGGATAGAAGATGAGCGAGTCGACGCCTTCGCCGAAGATCGTCGAGCCGATGGTGCGCGTCCAGAGCCAGCGCCCGGACGTGAGGATCTTCATCTTGGCGAGCACGAAGGAGTTCACGAACTCGCCGCAGAAGTACGCGCTCATCGAGGCGAGCGCCACGCGCCATGCCGAGCCGAATGCGATCTCGTATGCGCCCTGGTTGTGCCAGAAGGGCGCCGGCGGAAGCTGCACCACGACCCACGCCATGATCGAGGCGAAGATGAGCCCGCCGAATCCCGCCCAGATCACCCGCCGGCTCCTCGCGTAGCCGTACACCTCCGTGAGCACGTCGCCGAAGACGTAGGAGATCGGGAAGAAGAGGACTCCCGCGCCGAAGGTGATCGCGCCCGATCCCGGCAGCTCGAGCTGCGCGATCTTCGCCGGGCCGATGAGGTTCGAGCAGACCAGCACGACGACGAACGCCGCCATGACGAAGTCGTAGTACTTGTAGTTGCGTTGGGAGTGATTGGTCATCGCGGTTGACTGGAAACGAACGGCCTCGCCTGCCTCTGCCTCACCGCCTCGAATAACGCGATCGACCCCGCGGTGCCCGCATTGAGCGATTCCATCGCACCCGCGAGCGGGATTCTCGCCCGCACGCGGGCCACGGCGACGATTGGATCGCTCAACCCCGCTCCCTCGTTCCCGACGAGCAGCGCCACAGGCCCGCGCAGGTCCACCTCGTAGAGCGAACGCTCGGCCCTTCCGGCGAGCGCAACCGAGGTTCCGCGGTAGCGCGCGAGGAATTCGCCCAGGTCCGCGCCCTCGGCGATGTTGAGCGCGAAATGCGCTCCCATCGCCGCGCGCAGCACCTTGGGCGACCACGCGAAGGCGCAACGCGACGAGAGGATGGCGTGTCCGGCGCCCGCCGCCGCGGCGCTGCGCAGCAGCGTGCCGACGTTGCCCGGATCCTGGATGTCCTCGAGGGCGAGCACCAGCGAGGCGTCGGCCGGCACCTCGCGCCCGGCCGGCGTCGTCACCGCGGCGACCACGCCGGTGGGCGATTGCACCGTCGAGAGCGCATCGAAGAGCGCGTCGGTGAGAAGCGTCACCGGCGCGGGCGCGCATCGCTCCACCAGCCGCGCGATCTCGGCATCGTCGAGCGCGCCGCGGCTCACCATGACCTCCTCGGGCTTCCTCCCGGAGTCGAGGAAGGCGGCGAGGAGATGCGCGCCGTCGAGCACGGTGGCGCCGCGCTTCCTGCGCTCGGAGGCGCTCGCCGCGAGCCGCGCCATCGCCTTGAACGCCGCGTTCTCGCGCGAGGCGACGGCCTTCATCAGAAGGGCAGCTCGCCCTGCAGGAGCATGCGCACCGGCTCGAAGCTGCGGCGATGGATCTCGCACGGACCCTGGCGCTTCAAGGCCTCGAGATGCTCCGGCGTGGAGTAGCCCTTGTGGTCGGCGAAGCCGTAGCCGGGATAACGCGCATCGAGCGCACGCATCTCCGCGTCGCGCGCGGTCTTGGCGAGGATCGAGGCCGCGGAGATCGCGGCGACGAGGCGGTCGCCGTCCACCAGGGTGTGGCACGGGAAGGCGACGCACGGCGCGTGCAGCCCGTCGACCCACACTTCGTCGGGTTGCATGCCGAGCGCGTCCACCGCGCGCGCCATCGCGAGGAGGCTCGCGCGAAGGATGTTCACGCGGTCGATCTCTTCCACGCTCGCGGACGCCACCGCCCATGCGGCCGCCTGCGCGCGGATCGCCTCCGCCAGACGCTCGCGGGCGGTCCGTGTCAGTTGCTTGGAATCGGCGAGCCCCTCGATCGGGCGGCCCGGGTCGAGCACGACCGCCGCGGCGAAAACGCTCCCCGCGAGCGGGCCGCGGCCCGCCTCGTCAACCCCGCACAGCCGCGCGCAGCCCGGTGCCGGAGGAAGGATCTGAGGCTTCACACGCGGAAAGATACGGCATCAGCGCCCGGACCACACGCTCGTCGTGACCCGCGGCGAGGCTTCGGTGCAGCTCCTCGAAGCGGCGCTTCACGCGCTCGCGGGCGACGCGGTTGTCGAGCCAGTTGAGGAGCGCCTGCGCGAGATTCCCGGGCGTGGCGTCGTCCTGGAGGAGCTCGGGCACGACGAACTCGCCGGACAGGATGTTCGGCAGGCTGAAGTACGGCAGCAGCGCCTTCCTCTTCACCAGCCAGTGGGTGAGCGCCTTCACGCGATAGGTGACCACCATCGGGCAGCGCGCGAGCGCGGCTTCCAGGGTCGCGGTGCCGCTCGCGACGAGCGCCACCTCCGCCGCCTGCAACGCGAGGCGTGCATGGCCGAAGAGGATGGTGATCGGAAGCTCGCGCGCATCGAGCTCGTAGAGGCGCCGCTCGAAGTACTCGCGCGTCTCGCGCGTGGCGAGCGGCACGAAGAAGCGCAGCGACGGGCGGCGCGCGTGGAGCGTGCGCGCGGTCTCGATCACGAGGTCCGCGTGCAGCTCGAGCTCGCTCACGCGGCTGCCCGGGAGGAGCGCGACCGGCGTGGCACCCCCGGCGAGCCTGAGCTGCGTCCTCGCGTCGCCGACGGCGGGCGCGAGCGGCATCGCGTCGGCGAGCGGATGGCCCACGTAGTCGACGCCGATCCCCGCCTTGCGGTAGATCTCCTCCTCGAACGGGAACATCACGAGCATGCGATCGACCGAGCGGCCGATGGTGTGGATGCGCTCGCCGCGCCACGCCCAGAGCGACGGGCTCACGTAGTGCACGGTGGGAATCCCCGCCGCCTTGAGCTTCGCCTCGAGCCCGAGGTTGAAGTCCGGCGCGTCGACGCCGATGAAGAGGCCCGGGCGATCGGCGAGCAGGTGGCGCGCGAGCCCGCGCCGGATCGAGAGGATCTCCGGCAGGCTCTTCAGCACCTCGACGTAGCCGCGCACCGAGAGCTTCTCCATCGGGAAGACGGAGCGCGCGCCTTCCGCCATCATCTTCGGGCCGGCGATGCCCTCGAACTCGACGGACGGCCAGCGCGCCTTCAACGCGCGGATGAGCGCCGCGCCGAGGAGGTCGCCGGAAGCCTCGCCCGCGACGATCGCCACTTTCACCGCAGCAGCCCCCTCGTGGAAGTGTCGAGGAAGTCGAGCATCACCTTCACCTCGGGATGCCGGGCCGCCTGGGCGGCGAGCTCCACGCGAGCGTCGACGAGCGTGAGGCCCGACTTGAAGAGCGTCTTGTACGCGCGCTTCAACGCGGCGATGGAATCGGCGCTGAAGCCGCGGCGCTTGAGGCCTTCGGAATTGACGCCGTGCGTGGCGACGGGGCTGCCCCCGACCATCAGGTACGGCGCGATGTCCTGCAGGACGATGCTGCCGCCGCCCACCATCGCGTGCGCGCCGATCTTCACGAACTGGTGGAACGCCGATTGGCCGCCCAGCACGGCATAGTCACCCACGTGGATGTGGCCGCCGAGCGTCACGAGGTTCGCGAACACGGTGTGGCTTCCCACCTGGCAATCGTGCGCGATGTGCACGTACGCCATGATCCAGTTGTCGGAGCCGATGCGCGTGACGCCCGCATCCTGCACCGTGCCCCGGTTGATCGTGGCGAACTCGCGGATGGTGTTGCCGTCGCCGATCTCCAGGCGCGTGGGCTCGCCCTTGTACTTCTTGTCCTGGTTCGCCTCGCCGATGGAGCAGAAATGGAAGATGCGGTTCGCCCGCCCGATCCTCGTGTGGCCGGTGATCACGTTGTGCGCGCCGATGGTGGTGCCCTCGCCCACCTCCACATCGCCGTCGATCACGGTGTACGGCCCGACGCTCACGTCCTGCGCGAGCTTCGCTCGAGGATCGACGACCGCAGTGGGATGGATCGCGGCCATGGAGTCAAAAGGCGTTGGAACCACGGATGAACACGGATGAACACGGATGGTCCGTGGAAATGCGAACGGGATCGTGGGTGAAGAGCGAACAGCTCGTGCCAATCGCCATGCTCTCGCTACCTCGCACCCTCATCTGTGTTCATCCGTGTTCATCTGTGGCTCCAATCAGCTTTCCAATTCCCTGAGCGCGCAGAGGAGCTCGGCTTCACAGACCACCGTATCCCCCACCCTCGCGACGGTATTGAACTTGCCGATGCCGCGGCCCTGGCGGCCCTGGGTCACCTCGAGGCGCAGCGTGTCGCCCGGCACCACCGGCTTCTTGAAGCGCGCGCCGTCGATGCCCACGAAGTAGTAGACCCAGCGGCCGTCGTTCTTGTGGCCGAGGCTCTTCAACGAGAGCACCGCCGCGGCCTGCGCCATCGCCTCCACGATCAGCACGCCCGGCATCACCGCGTAGTGCGGGAAGTGGCCCGGGAAGAAAGGCTCGTTCATCGTCACGTTCTTGATCGCGACGAGGCGCTTGTCCTTCTCGTACTCGACCACGCGGTCGATGAGGAGGAACGGATAGCGGTGCGGGAGATATTCCTGGATCTCCTCAATGGTCATCGTCTGGCTCAAGGTCCTCTCCCGGAAGGGCGCGCGCGGCGCGCCCGGCGATGCGATCGAGCCGGCGCAGCTGCGCGGCGCTCCTGAGCCATTGCGCATGCGGCATCATCGGCAGGCCCGAAGTGTACGTCCCCGGCCGCGTGATGGACTTCGCGACCAGCGTCATGCCGGAGATCGTCACGTGGTCGCAGATCGAGATGTGGCCGACGATGCCCACGCCGCCGCCGATCATGCAGTTCTTCCCGATGGTGACGCTGCCGGAGATGCCGGTGCAGCCGGCGATCACGGTATGCGCGCCGATCACGCAGTTGTGCGCGACCTGGATCTGGTTATCGAGCTTCACGCCCTCCTCGATCACCGTGTCGTCGAGCGCCCCGCGGTCGATCGTCGTGTTGGCGCCGATCTCGACGTCGTCGCCGATCGCGACCGCGCCCACCTGCGGAATCTTCACCCAGCGCCCGGCGTCGCGCGCCATGCCGAAGCCGTCGGCGCCGATCACCGCGCCCGAGTGCACGATGCAGCGCGCACCGATGCGGCAGCGGTCGTACACCGCTACTCCGGCGTGCAGGCGCGTGGCCTCCCCGATCGACACATCGGCGCCGAGCGACACATGCGCGCCGATCGAAGCGCCGCGCCCGACGACGGTGCGCGGGCCCACGACCGCATACGCATCGACCTGCGCGCCGGCATCGATGCGCGCCGATCCATCCACCTGCGCGGTCGGGTGCACCCCGGCGACGACGGGCGGCGGCGGATGGAACAGCGCCACGGCGCGCGCATAGTAGGCGTACGGATTGTCGGAGACGATGCGCGGCATGGAAGCCGCATCGCGATCGCCGCGCCCGAGGATCACGGCCCCCGCGCGCGTGGTCGCGAGCTTCGAGCGGTAGCGCGGGTTGGCGAGGAACGCGATCTCGGAGGGGCCCGCGGAATCGAGGGTCGCCACGCCGGTGAGCGGCGCGCGCGCCTCGCCCACCGCTTCGCCGCCCAGGCGCGCCACGATCTCGGCGAGCGACAATGCGATCGGGGCGGGCTGGCCCATGACTACTTGTCCGACAGGGCCTTGATGACCTTGTCGGTGATGTCGATGCGCGAGGCGGCGAACACCGCCTCCTGCACGATGAGGTCGTAGTGTTCCTGCTCGGCGATCTGGTTGATCACGCGGGTCGCCCGCTCCTGCACGCTCGCGAGCTCCTCGTTGCGGCGCAGGTTGAGGTCTTCGCGGATCTCGCGCTGCTTCCTCTGGAAGTCGCGGCTGATGTCGGCGAGCTGGCGTTCCTTGTCGCGGCGCGCCGCCTCGGACATCGTCGCGTTCTCGCGCTCGAGCTCGGACTGCAGGTCGCGTCCCTTCTTCTCCAGGACGGAGAGGTCGGCGTTCCTCGCCGCGAACTCGCGCTCGAGCTTCTGCTGCGCGCGCTTGGCGGGAGCCGCCTCCCGGAACACGCGCTCGGTGTTGACGAAGCCGATCTTGAGCTCCGCGGCGTTCGCCGCGAGCGCGGCCGCCGCGAGGACCGTCGCGAGGATCATCTTCATGGCCGACCCCATCGTCGTCAGAAAATCCGGCCCAGCTGGAACTGGAAGCGCTCGATCTCGTCCACGGGCTGGTGGCGGACCGGCACGGCGAAGGAGAACTTGAGCGGCCCGACGGGCGAATCCCAGCTCACCGCGAGTCCCGTCGAGACGCGGATGTCGCTTCCGCTGATCTTCTCGCCCTCGCCCCACACGTTGCCGAAGTCGACGAACGTGGAAAGGCGCACGTTCTTCTCCTTGTAGCCGGGCGGCGGGAACATCGCCTCCAGGTTGCCGACCACCATGCGGTTGCCGCCGAGGACGTCGCCGTTGGTGTCGCGCGGGCCCAAGGTGGCGGTGGCGAAGCCGCGCACCGAGTCCACGCCGCCCGCGTAGAAGTTCTTGAAGAACGGCAGCGGGTGGCCGCGATAGCCCGCCGCGTAGCCGAGCTGCCCGTTCGCCATGAGCGTGAGCCAGGAGAACGCGTTCTGCGGCGTGTAGAACCACTGGCTCTGGTAGTTGAGGCGGTAGTACGTGAGGTCGCCCGGCGGGACGCCGATCTCCGCGCCCGCCGTGTTGTACGAGCCCTTGGTGGGCCACGTGAGGCTGTCGCGGGTGTCGTGCGCGTAGGAGATGTTGGAGCGCACCGTGTTGGTGTTCTCGCCGAACTCGTTGATGAAATCCAGGTAGCGCTGCGGGGCGGTGTTCGGATCCACCGAGAGGCTCGTGCGCTCGAACGTGGCGCCCACGTTCAGCGTGTCGTACTCGGTGACCGGGATGCCGAACGTGACGCCCGCACCCGTGCTGTACGTATGGTAGGCCGCGATGCCGGTGAGGCTCGCCGTATCCACGTCGCGGCGGAATACCTCGAAGCCGCGCGAGATGCCGTCGGCGGTCCAGTACGGGTTCACGTAGTTGAACGAGTAGACCTTGTCCACCGACCCGTTGCTGAGCTGGATCGAGAAGAGGTTGCCGGTCCCGAGCACGTTCGATTGCGAGAGCGACGCCTGGATCGCGAGCTTCTCCGCCGCGGAATAGCCGATGCCGAAGGTGAGGGCGCCGGTGTTCCTCTCGGTCACCGTGACGTTCACGTCCACCTCGTCCGAGGTGCCGGGTACGGTGGGAGTCTCGATGTTCACGTCCGAGAAGTAGCCGGTGCGCTGCAGGCGCTCCTTGGAGCGCGCGATCTTCGCCAGCGAGTACCACGAGCCCTCGAGCTGTCGCAGCTCCCGGCGCACCACCTCGTCCTGCGTCTTGAGGTTGCCGATCACGTTGATGCGGCGCACGTACACGCGCCGGCCGGGATCGACGAAGAAGGTGAAGCCGGCGATGCGCTTCGCCCGGTCGAGGGTGGGCACCGGGTTCACGTTGGCGAACGAGTAGCCGTCGTTGCCGAGGCGGTCCTGGATCTTCTTCGTCGCGTCGACGATCTTCTCGCGCGAGAACACGTCGCCGGGCTTCACCGCGACGAGCTTCCTCAGCTCCGGCTCCGGGACGATGAGGTCGCCGCTGAACTTCACGTCGCTCACGTGGTAGACCGGCCCCTCGCTGATCGCGATCGTGATGTAGATCTTCTCGCGGTCGGGCGTGATCGAGACCTGGGTCGACTCGATGTTGAACTCGAGGTAGCCGCGGTTGAGGTAGAAGGAGCGCAGCGATTCGAGGTCCGCGGTGAGCTGCTGCTTCGAGTACTGGTCGTTCTTGGTGAACCAGGTGAACCATCCCGGCGTCGTGAGCTTGATCTGCTTCAGCAGCTCCTTCTCGCTGAAGTCGTGGGCGCCGATGATGTTGATGTCCGCGATCTTGGTGACGTCGCCCTCGGTGATGTCGAAGCGCAGCGACACGCGGTTCCTCTCGAGCGGCGTGACGGTCGTGCGCACCACCGCGCCGTAGTAGCCGCGGCTCGTGTACTGGCGCTTGAGCTCCTTCTCCGCGCGGTCGACGAGCGACTTGTCGTAGATGCGCGACTCGGCGATGCCCGCCTGCTTGAGGCCGTCCTTGAGGTTGTCCTTGCTGAATTCCTTGGCGCCCTCGATCTCGATCGAGGCGATGGCCGGGCGCTCGTGCACCGAGACGATGAGCACGTTGCCGTCGGCTTCCAGCCGCACGTCGGAGTAGAAGCCGGTCGCGTAGAGCGCGCGGATGGCCTCGGCCGCCTTGTCGTCGTCGATCTTCTCGCCGACCTTCACCGGAAGGTAGGTGAAGATGGTGCCCGCCTCGGTGCGCTGCACGCCTTCGACGCGGATGTCCTTGACGACGAAGGGCTCGAAGGCGAGCGCAGGTACGGCGATGGCCGCCGCGCATGCCATGAGGAGGCGAAGGCGGAGGGTGCGGGGACGCGTCAAGGGTTCAGCCGGTGAAGAGGCGGTTGATGTCGTTGTAGAAGGCGAAGACCGTGAGCCCGACGAGAAGCGCGAGTCCGAAGCGTTGACCGATCTCCATCGCTCTTTCCGATACCGGGCTGCCCTTCACGATTTCGGCGAAATAATACACCAGGTGTCCGCCATCGAGCAGGGGAATCGGCAGGAGATTGAGCACGCCCAGGCTCACGCTCACGAGCGCGAGGAAGCCCAGCCAGGCGATCCATCCGAGCTGCGCGGACTGGCCCGCGTAGTCGGCGATCGTGATCGGGCCCGAAAGGTTGCGCCACGAAACCTGGCCGATCGCCATGCGGCCGAGCATCTTCACGCTGAACGAAGACAGGTCGACCACTTTCTGCACGGCCTTGCCGAACGCGGTGAACGGGTCGTAGCGCACGGTGGTCGTCATGCGTTCGAACTCGCGCGTGAGCTCCGCGGGCGCCTCCACGCCCATGCGCCCGATCCTCGCCTCGCCTTCGCCCACCGCGTCCGGGATGACGCGCACTCGCATCCGGTGTCCCGCGCGCTCGAGGTCGACCTCGAGGGGCTTGGACGGGCTCGCTCGCACCATCGAGGTGAAGTCGTACCAGCTCGAGACCGGCTTGCCGGAGATCGCGACCACGAGGTCGCCCTCGCGCAATCCCGCGCGCTCCGCGGCGCTGCGCGCAAGCACGGTGCCCAGGCGTGCCGGCGCCTGCGGGCGCAACGGCCTGAGGCCCAGCTTGCCGAGGAAATCGCGATCCAGGTCCTCCTTGGAGAGTCCGGCGAGATCCACGCGGCGCGTCACGACCGCGCCCTGCCGCGTCTCGACCTCGACCTGCGCCGCGTCGCGCTTCACCGCGTCCTTGAGCAGCAGCCAGCGCACGTCGTTCCAGGTGTAGGCCGGCTCGCCGTCGATCGCGCGCACGGTGTCGCCGTTCGCGAGCCCCGCGGCGGCCGCGGGAGTGGAAGGCGCGGGGTCGCCCAGCACCGGCTTCACGCCCGGCATGCCGGCGATGAAGAGGACCCAGTAGACGAGCGTGGCGAGCAGCAGGTTCGCGAGCGGGCCCGCGAGCACGATGAAGATGCGCGCCCAGACGAGCTTGTTGTTGAAGGCGCGATGGCGCTCCTCCCGCCGCACTTCGCCCTCGCGCTCGTCGAGCATCTTCACGAAGCCGCCGAGCGGGATGATCGCGATGGCCCATTCGGTCTGGTCGCGCCCGCGTTTCCACACCTTGAGCGCGCGGCCGAAGCCCACGTTGAAGCGCAGGATCTTCACGTCCATCATGCGCGCCGCCGCGTAGTGGCCGAGCTCGTGCACGACGACCAGCACGCCGACGGTCACGAGGAAGGAAACGATGGTGATGAGGACGCTCATGGATGGATTCGATGATCTGCGACGGCGTCGCGGGAAACGGCGGCCTGGCGCGCCGCGAAGCGGGCGGCGAGAGCGCGCGCCTCGACATCCACAGCATAAACCTGCTCGAGGCTCGCGAGGGGCTCGACGTTGGTTTCCTCGAGCACGCGCTCGATCACCTGCGCGATCGCCGGGAAGGCGAGGCGCCGCGCGAGGAACGCCTCGACGGCCACCTCGTTCGCCGCGTTGAGCGCGGCCGGAGCGG
>Ga0157370_10008259_pt1 | contig 11239 bp, 8 predicted proteins | sample C35metaG_FD_113463 | JGI IMG/M metagenome (GOLD analysis project Ga0157370, IMG submission 113463) | Corn rhizosphere microbial communities from Kellogg Biological Station, Michigan, USA - C3-5 metaG | ecosystem: Host-associated > Plants > Roots > Rhizosphere > Soil | place: USA: Michigan... | reverse complement strand
GCGGGTGGCGCAGCGAGCGAGCCCGTCAGGAACACCTGAACGCAGAATTGGTCGAGCGACGCTGCGCCGGGTACCCGCAGGCAGGCGTTCACGGACTCCGAGCGCGCGGCGCAGCGATCCGCCTGCTTCGGACCGAGGGGCGAGCGCGCAGCGCGGCGGGTCGCCGGCTTCGCGTCGAGGCGATTCACGCCGGCTCTCCGATGATGCGCACCTCTGGCTCCAGGTCGACGCCGGTCTGTGCGCGCACAGTCGCGCGCACGTGCGCGATCAGCGCTTCGATGTCGGCGGCGCGCGCGCGGCGCTCCGGATTGACGATGAAGTTCGCGTGCTTCTCCGAGACGAGCGCGCCGCCGATCGCGAAGCCCTTGAGGCCGGACGCCTCGATCAGCCGCGCCGCGTGATCGCCGGGTGGATTGCGGAACACGCTGCCCGCGTTCGGGCGCCCAAGCGGCTGTGTCGCGATCCGCCGCGCGAGGAGCGCCCTGATCTCCTCGCGTGCGCGCACCGAATCGCCGAAGTCGAAGCGAAACCATGCCGCGGTGAAGATCGCACGAAGCGGCGTACCGTCCTTCTCGCGCACGGTGCGATAACCGATCGAGAAATCGTCCGGGCTGCGCACGTCGAATCGTCCATCACGGCCGAGCGCTTCGACGCGCACGACGTGATTCCAGGTCTCGCCGCCGTAGCAGCCGGCATTCATTGCGAGGGCGCCGCCGACGGTGCCAGGAATGCCGGCGAGGAACGCCGCGCCGGTGCAGCCTCGCGTAGCGGCGAAACGGGCGAGCTTCGGCGCAGCGAGCCCTGCCTCCGCATAGACGAGCCCATCGGCGATCGTCAGTGCGGCGCCCGGGTCGTGCAGCAACACGACCGCACCGCGAACGCCGCCGTCGCGGATAAGCACGTTGCTGCCGAGCCCGATGACGGTGACCGGAGCCTCCGCCGGCCATGCCCGCAGGAATGCCGCGAGGTCGTCGCGGTCGGCCGGCACGTACAGCGTCTCTGCCTTTCCACCGGCGCGCCAGCTCGTGTGCCGGGCGAGCGGCGCGTTGCGCGAAAGCGCGCCGCGCAGTTCGGCGAAGGCGCCCGGAAAACCGGCGAAGACGCCACGTGTGCCGGCAAATGCGAGCGGCTCGTTCATTCGCATGCGCCACCGGCGAGCTGCGCAGCCACCGTGCCGATCGAACCCGCGCCCATCGTGACCACGACGTCGCCGTCGCGCAGCATGCCGCACAGCGTCGGCGCCACCTCGGCGACGCTGTCGACGAAGACCGGCTCGACCCGCCCCGCGACGCGTACTGCGCGCGCGAGTGCGCGCCCGTCAGCAGCGACGATCGGCGCTTCGCCGGCCGGATACACGTCGGTCAGCACGAGCGCATCGACCGACGACAGCGCGCGAACGAAATCCTCGAACAGATCGCGCGTGCGCGTGTAGCGATGTGGCTGGAACGCGAGCACGATGCGCCGGCCGGGAAAGGTGTCGCGTACGGCGGCGATCGTCGCGGCCATCTCGGCCGGGTGATGGCCGTAGTCGTCGACGAGCGCAAAGCGGCCGCCCGTGCACGCGACGTTGCCATAGCGCTGGAACCTCCGGCCGACACCCTTGAACTCGGCGAGCGCCCGCGCGATCGCGGCATCGGCGACCCCGACTTCGCGGCCCACTGCGATCGCAGCGAGCGCGTTGCGCACGTTGTGCAGGCCGGGGAGCGCCAACTCGACGGCGAGGCGCGATCCCGAAACTCCTTGAGCGGCGAAGCGCGTTCTGCCGTCGTGGCTCGTGATGTCGACAGCACGCAGCATCGTGCCCTCGCCGACCCCGTAGGACACGACAGGCTTCGCGACCGCAGGAGCGAGCTCGCGCAGGTTGGGGTCGTCGAAGCAGAGCACGGCGACGCCGTAGAACGGCAGGCGCTGGAGGAAGTCGACGAACGCACGCTTCAGCTTGCCGAAGTCCTGGTCGTAGGTCTCGAGATGGTCGGCGTCGATGTTGGTGACGACGGCGATCACCGGCGACAGATAGAGGAACGACGCGTCGGACTCGTCGGCTTCCGCGACCAGGAACTCGCCGCCGCCCAGCCTCGCGTTGGCGTCGGCCGAGAGCAGCCGCCCGCCGATGACGAACGTCGGATCGAGGCCGCCCTCGGCGAGCACCGACGCGATCAAGCTGGTCGTCGTCGTCTTGCCGTGTGTGCCGGCGACTGCGATGCCCTGCTTCAGGCGCATCAATTCGGCCAGCATCAGTGCGCGCGGCACCACCGGCACACCGCGCTCGCGCGCCGCCACCACCTCGGGATTGTCGGGCGCGACGGCACTCGACACGACGACCGCGTCCGCGCCTTCGACATGTTCTGCGCGGTGACCGATTGCGACGTCGATGCCGAGCGCGCGTAAGCGCCTGGTCGTCGCACTTTCGGCGACGTCGGAGCCGGTGACGCGATAGCGCAGCGTCGAAAGCACCTCGGCGATCCCGCTCATGCCGGCGCCGCCAATGCCGACGAAGTGCAGGTGCTTGACCTTGTGACGCATCGGGTCAGTCCTTCTCCGCAGCGCGCGGTGCGCCACCGGCGCTCTCCGTCCGCGCACCGGCGAGATCGAGGCACGCCGCGGCGACCTTCTCGGCCGCATCGCGCGCTCCGACGACGTGCGCCGCCTGCGCCATCGTCTGCGCGTCCGCGCGCGTGAGCGCCGCGAGAATGCCGGCGAGCGGCCGGTCGGCCGCGGTGAGCTCGTCCTGGCCCATCACGATCGCAGCGCCCGCGTCGAGGAGGAACTTTGCGTTGGCGCTCTGCTCATCGGCGATCGCTCCGGGAAGCGGCACGATGACGGCGCCGAGGCCCACGGCGGCGAGCTCGGCGACGGTGAGCGCCCCGCCGCGGCAGACGACGAGGTCGGCCCAGGCATAGCGCGCCGCCATGTCGTCGATGAACGCAACGCACTCGGCATCGACGCCGGCGTCGCGGTACACGGCCTCGAGCGCAGCGAGGTGCTGCGTACCTGCCTGATGGACGACGCGCGGCCGCGAAGCCTGCGGCATCGTCGCGAGCGCCGCTGGAACGACTTCGTTCAATGCGCGGGCGCCTAGACTGCCGCCGACGACGAGCACACGCAGCGGCCCGCTGCGCCCGGCGAAGCGCTCGGTCGGGGCAGGCACGGCGATAATCTCGTCGCGCAGCGGATTGCCGACCCATTGCGTGCGCCTCGCGTGGCGGCCGCGCATCGCATCCGGAAAGCCGGTCAGCACGCAATCGGCGCCGTACGCGAGGATCCGGTTGGCGAGCCCGGCCACGGCGTTGGCGTCGTGCAGCGCCAGCGGACGGCCGCTGGCAACGCCCATCAGTGCCCCGGGAAACGACGCGAAACCGCCGAGTCCGAGCACGACGTCGGGACGGCGGCGACGGATCACGCGAAGCGCGGCAACGCATGCCGCAACGAGCGCGAACGGCCCGAGCACGAGCGTCACCAGCCCCTTGCCGCGGACGCCGCGAAACGCAATGGCCTCGAAATCGACGCCGTGCTGCGGCACCAGCGTCGCCTCGATTCCGCCTCGCGTGCCGAGCCAGAACACCCGCGCGCCGCGCGAGACAAGCTTCGCCGCGACGGCGAGCCCCGGAAAGACGTGGCCGCCGGTGCCCCCCGCGGTGATCATCACCGTTGCGCTCATCGCCGCGCGACCCTCCGGATCGGTCCGGCGCCGCTCATACGACGAATCCCTTGAGCAGCCTGCGGTTCTCCCAGTCGACGCGCAGCAGCAATGCGAGGGCGACGCAGTTGGCGACGATTCCGCTGCCGCCGAACGACAGCAGCGGAAGCGTCAGCCCCTTGGTCGGGAGCACGCCCATGTTGACGCCCATGTTGATGAACGCCTGCACGCCAAGCCAGACGCCGATGCCCTGCGCACAGAGCGCAGCGAACGGGCGCTCGAGACGCGCGGCGAGCCTGCCGATCGCCCAGGCGCGATAGAGCAGCCAGCCGAACAACAGGATCACCGCGAGCACGCCGGCGAAGCCGAGCTCTTCACCGATCACCGCGAGCAGGAAATCGGTGTGCGCCTCGGGAAGATAGAGAAGCTTCTCGACGCTCGACCCCAGTCCGACGCCGAACCACTCGCCGCGCCCGAATGCGATCAGCGAATGCGAGAGCTGATAGCCGCGATGCATCGGATCCGACCACGGGTCGAGGAACACCGTGAGACGCTGCACGCGGTACGGCGCAGCGAGCGCGATGCCGGCGAGCGCGGCCGGCATCAGCACGGCGAGCCCGGCGAAGAGACGCCAGCCGAGGCCGCCGAGAAACAGGATGCCGAAGGCGATTGCGAGGATCACGACGAGCGCGCCGAAGTCGGGCTCGAGCAGCAGCAGTCCGCCGACCGCGACCATCACCGCGGACAGCGGCGCGAAGCCGCGGAGCAGCGTCATCTTCAGCGGCTGCTCGGCGTGGAGGAACGCTGCCTTGCGCACCGCGTAGCTTGCCGCGTACACGACGACGGCGAGCTTCATGAATTCGGAAGGCTGGATGTTGACGACGAGGAGCGACAGCCAGCGGCGCGAGCCGTTGACCGCGCGCCCGATTCCGGGCAACAGCACCAGCACGAGCAGCGCGGCGCAGCCGATGAAGAGCCAGGCGGCGAACTGCTGCCAGACCTTGACCGGAACCTGGAACGCGACGTAACCGACGCCCATGCCCACCGCGACGAACACCGCGTGGCGAACGAGGAAGTACCACGGGTGGTAACCGGTGCGCGCGGATGCCTCGGCGCTGGCGATCGAGGCCGAGTACACCATCACGAGGCCGAACGACAGCAGCAACAGCACCGTCCACACGAGCGAGACGTCGTAGGCGAGCATCGCGCGCGGATTGCGCGGCAGCGGCGCGAGCGGCGCGCGCCGCACGGGATTCGCGGCGGCGACCTGCTTACGCATCGGCGTCCGCGGCGACGTGACTGCGCACGAGCTGGCCGAAGCGCGCCCCGCGCTCGACGTAGTCGCGGAACTGGTCGAGGCTCGCGCAGGCGGGTGACAGCAGCACCGCGTCACCGGAACGCGCGAGCGCGGTCGCCCGCGCGACGGCGGCGTCGAGCGTGCCGACGATCTCGATCGGAACCTTCGTTCCGGCGAGTCCGCGCGCGACCTCGCCCGCGTCGCGTCCGATCAACAGCACGGCGCGGCAGCAGCGGTCGACGCTCGCCTTCAGCGGAATGAAGCTCTGGCCCTTGCCGTCACCGCCGGCGATCAGGACGACCGGACGGCCGATTCCTTCGAGCGCGACCTGCGTCGCCGCCACCGTCGTGCCCTTCGAATCGTCGACGTAGAGGATGCCTTCGGCGTCGGCGATCGGCGTCATCCGGTGCGGCAGACCGCGGAAATTGGCGAGCGCTTCGTGCATCGCGCGGCTGCGCTTGGCAACGGCGCAGGCGAGCGCGAGCGCCGCGAGCGCGTTCATCGCGTTGTGGCGCCCGACGAGCGCGAGACGCGACGACTCCATGATGAGATCGCCGCCGCTCGCGAGCCAGGTGGTGCCGCCGCGCTCGACGAGACCCCACTCCTCCTCCGACAGCGGCACGCTCGCGCCGAAGGTCTGTACGGTGCGCCCGGGCCGGCGCATCAGCCGTACGATCGGATCGTCGCGGTTCAGTACCTGCACGGCGGCGTGGGCGAAGATGCGCGCCTTCGCGCTCGCGTAGTCGGCGATTCCGCTGTAGCGATCCATGTGGTTGGCGGACACATTGAGCACCGTCGCCGCGACCGGAGCGAGGGAGGACGTCGTCTCGAGCTGGTAGCTCGATAGCTCGAGCACGAATACCGACGGCCACAGCGTGCCCTCCTCGCAGCGGGTGATCTCGTCCAGTACCGGGTTGCCGATGTTGCCGGCGACGACGGTCGACAGCCCGGCAGCGCGCGTCAACGCGCCGGTCAGCGAGGAGACGGTCGTCTTGCCGTTGGTGCCGGTCACCGCGAGGACCTTCTGATCGGCGGGAAGCGCGCGCGCGAAGAGCTCGACGTCGCCGACGAGCTCGGCACCGGCGGCGACCGCTTCCTCGATCGGCGTCTCGCGCTTCGCGATTCCCGGGCTGATCGCAATCAGCTCGACGCCGTCGAACGTCGCGCTCGTGAACGGGCCGCGCTCGACCGGCACGTCGGGAAGCGTTCGCGTCAGCGCTTCGAGCTGTGGCGGCTCGGCGCGTGTGTCGGCCACGCGCACCAGCGCGCCGTGGCGGGTGAGGTAGCGGGCGGTCGAGAGTCCGGTGGAACCCAGGCCGAGTACGAGGACGCGGCGTCCGCGGTAATCAGGTGTCATGTCAGCGCAACTTGAGGGTGGACAGGCCGAACAGGACGAGCAGCATCGTGACGATCCAGAAACGGACGACGACCTGGTTCTCCTTCCAGCCTTTGAGCTCGTAGTGGTGGTGGAGTGGCGCCATGCGGAACACGCGCCGGCCGGTGGTCTTGAACGAGAACACCTGGATCACGACTGAAAGCGTCTCGACGACGAACACGCCTCCCATGACGAACAGCACGATCTCCTGGCGCACGATGATCGCGATCGCGCCGAGCGCCGCGCCGAGCGCGAGTGCGCCGACGTCGCCCATGAACACATCCGCCGGATAGGCGTTGAACCAGAGGAAGCCGAGCCCTGCGCCGGAGATCGCGCCGCACACCACCGCGAGCTCGCCGGCGCCCGGGATGTGCGGGAAGCCGAGGTAACGCGCGAAGATCGCGTTGCCGGTGACATAGGAGAAGATGCCGAGCGCGCCGCCGATCATCACCGTCGGCATGATCGCGAGGCCGTCGAGCCCGTCGGTCAGATTGACGGCGTTGCTCGCACCGACGATGACGCAGTACGACAGCGCGATGAATCCCCACACGCCGAGCGGATAGGACACCGTCTTGAAGAACGGCACGATAAGGTCGGCTTTCGGCGACAGGCCGACCGAGAAGCCGCTCCTGATCCACGCGGTTAAGGCCTGGACGAACTGCAGGTTGTCAGGGGCGGATACCGAGAACGCGAGATAGACGGCGGCGATGATCCCGATCAGCGATTGCCAGCCGAACTTGACGCGCGCTGGCATCCCTTTCGGATTCCTGCGCACGACCTTGCGCCAGTCGTCGACCCAGCCGACGGCGCCGAATCCGAGCGTCACGAGCAGCACGACCCAGATGAAGCGGTTGCGGAGGTCGCCCCACAGCAGCGTCGTGACGACGATCGACACGAGGATCAGCGCGCCTCCCATCGTCGGCGTTCCGGCCTTCGCGAGATGGGTCTGCGGGCCGTCGTCGCGCACCGACTGGCCGATCCTCATCCGCGCGAGCCAGGCGATCATCCGCGGCCCGATCACGAACGAGATCACCAATGCGGTCATCGTCGCGAGCACGGCGCGCAGCGAGATGTAGCCGAACACGTTGAACGTGCGGACTTCGCGCGAGAACACCTCGGAGAGCCACAGCAGCATCAGGGCGCCTCCTGCCCGGCGAGCGCAGCGACGACCGCTTCCATCCGCATGAAGCGCGAGCCCTTGACGAGGATCGTCACCGCCTGCGGACGCTCCGCGCGCACAAGCGCGTCGCGCAGCGCGTCGGCGAGCGCGCGCGCCGAGGCATGGTGCGTCGCGCCGGCGCCGAACGCGGCGGCCGCCTCGGCGGCGAGCGCCCCGCAGCAATCGAGCCGATCGATTCCCGCTGTGCGCGCCGCCTCGCCGACCTCGCGGTGAAATGCCGCGCCGGCGCTACCGGTCTCGCCCATGTCGCCGATCGCGAGCCAGCGCACGCCGGCTCGTCCGGCGAGCACGTCGATCGCCGCGCGCATCGAATCGGGATTCGCGTTGTAGCTGTCGTCGATGATCGCGCTGCCGCCGATGCCGGTGCGCAGCGCGAGCCTGCCCGCGAGCGGCCGGAACGCTTCCAGCCCGCGCACGATCGCGTCGAGCGAAACACCCGCGGCGGCACCCGCAGCGGCAGCCGCGAACGCGTTCGACGCCATATGCCGGCCGGCGACGGCAAGGCGCACCGTCGCGGAGCCGGCGCGAGTCGCGAGCTCGATGCGCGAGCCGAGGCCGTCGGCTGCGAACCGTCCGGAGACCGCGGCGGGATGATCGAGGCCAAAGTCGACGACGGTCGCGCCCGCCTCGTCGGCAGCGTTGCGCCACACGTCGACGTGCGGATCGTCGGCGTTGAGGACGGCGACCCCGCGCGTCGCGACTCCGCCCACGGCGAGCGCACGCACGAGATCGGCGTGCTCGGCCGCGACCTCGTCGACCGAATGCATGAATTCCTGGTGCTCGCGCTGGGCGTTGCAGACGACGGCGATCGTCGGCTGCACGATCGCCGCGAGCTCGCGCGTTTCGCCGCGGTGGTTCATGCCGATCTCGAACACCGCGAGACGGTGCCCTTCGCGGAGTGCCAGCACCGAGAGCGGCAGCCCGATCGCGTTGTTGAAGTTGCCGGGGCTCGCCACGACGGCGGCGTCGCCAGCCGCGGCACGGAACACCGACGCGATCATCTCCTTGGTCGTCGTCTTGCCGTTGCTCCCGGCCACCGCCGCAACCGGGATGTCGAAGCGCCTGCGCCAGGCAGCAGCGAGCGCGCCCAGTGCAGCAAGCGGCTCGTCGACGGCGATGAGGTTGCCCGGAAGCCCGCCGGCGCGGGCGCTCGCGACCACCGCTGCGACCGCGCCGCCCGCCATCGCCCGCGCGACGAAATCGTGTCCGTCGAAGCGCTCGCCCTCGAGTGCCACGAAGAGATCGCCCGGGGCGATGCGGCGCGTGTCGCTGACGACGCGCGAGAACGTCACATCGGCGCCGATCACCGTTCCCCGCATCGCGCGCGCCGCCTCGACCGTGCCCATCATCGGCGACCCCGTTGCGCGAGCGCAGCCGCGGCGACCGCACGGTCCGAAAATGGACGGCGCACGCCGGCGATCTCCTGGTATGGCTCGTGGCCCTTGCCCGCGACGACGACGACGTCGCCGGGATTCGCCGAGGCGATCGCAGCGCTCACCGCGCGTTCGCGATCGACATCGACGGCGAGCGCTCCGAACGCCGGGGGAATACCCGCGACGATGTCCTGCGCGATCGCCTGCGGATCCTCGCTGCGCGGATTGTCGCTGGTGACGACGACCCGATCGGCGTAGCTCGCCGCGATCGCTCCCATCTCGACGCGCTTGCCGCGATCGCGATCGCCGCCGCAGCCGAATACGCAGACGAGCTTGCCGTGCTCGCCGAGCGCGGGCCGAAGTGCCGCGAGCACCTTCTGCAATGCATCGGGGGTGTGCGCGTAGTCGATCACCACCGTCGGCGACATCCCGCCGCCGAGGCGCTCCATCCTTCCCGGCGGCGCGGTCACGCGGGAAAGGGCTTCGAGCGCGTCGGAAAGCCCGATCCCGCTCGCCAGCAGCACACCGATGACGCCGAGGAGGTTGTCGACGTTGAACGCGCCGGTGAGACCCGTCGCGATCGTCCCCTTCCCCGCGGGTGTCGCGACGTCGATCGTCATCCCGGCCGGCGTCGCGTCGACGCTGGTCGCGACGATGTCGGCGCCGTGTACGCCGTAGGCGAGTACTTTCGCGCCCCGAGCGCGGAGCTTCGCGATCATCGCGCGGCCGAAATCGTCGCCGGCGTTGACGACCGCGCATTCGAGCGTGGGCCACTCGAACAGGCGTGCCTTCGCCGCGGCGTAGGCCTCCATCGTGCCGTGATAGTCGAGGTGATCGCGGGTGAGGTTGGTGAACAACGCAACCCTGAAGTCGACGCCGTTCACCCGCCCCTGTTCGAGGCCATGCGACGACACCTCCATCGCCACGGCGGCGGCGCCCTGCGCGCGCCATTCGGCGAGCATCTCGTGCAGCGCGCAGGCGTCCGGCGTCGTGTTGTGGGCCGCTGCGAGCGCCGGAACATCGATTTCGGCGCCTTCCACGAGGCTGCGTTCGGTGCCGCGGCTTGCCGGCCCGGCATCGACGAAACCGTTGCCGAGCGTGCCGACGACGGCCGCGCGACGGCCGCAGCGCGTGAACGCCTGGGCGATCCAGTGCGCGCACGAGGTCTTGCCGTTGGTGCCGGTAACCCCGACCATCCACAGCGCGCGCGACGGATGGCCGTAGATCGCCGAAGCGAGGAGGCCGACCCGGTCCCTGAGCCCGGCAACACCTGCCTGCGGCACGCGCCGCGCTTCGTCCCACGCGTAGCCGTCGGCTTCCCACAGCACTGCGGCAGCGCCACGCGCGATCGCGTCGTCGATGAAGTCACGCCCGTCACGCTGAGTGCCGGGATACGCGGCGAACGCGGTCGACGGTGCCGCACGGCGGCTGTCCGCGGTAATGCCCGCGAGGGCGACGTCGAGCCGGGCGAGTGTGGCTTCGGCATCGAAGAGCACGGCGTTTCCCGCGGCGCTGCCCGCGGCGTCGGTCAACTGCGTCCCGATCACGAATCCTCCGGCACGAGTGCCTCGGGAGGCGGCAGCACGACGTTGTCGACCGGCGCGTCGGTGGGTACGCCGAGGAGCCGCAGCGCAGCGCCGGCGATGTGCGAAAACACCGGTCCCGCGACGCTGCCGCCGTAGTAGTCGCCCTTCGACGGCTCGTCGATCATGATCGCGATCACGAGCCGCGGATCGGACACCGGCGCGAGGCCGACGAACGACGCCACGTAGCGTCGCGCGTAAACGCCTCCTTCGACCTTGCGCGCCGTTCCGGTCTTGCCGGCGACGCGGTAACCGGCGACCTGCGCCTCGGGAGCGGTTCCGCCCGGCTTCGTCACCATTTCGAGCATGTGCAGCACTTCGTGCGCGATCGCCGGCGAGATCACCGGCACGCCGACGACGGGACCGCTGGTCTTCAGGAGCTCGACCGGCTTCAGCTTGCCGCCGTCGGCGAAGATCGTGTACCCCCGCGCGAGCTGGACGAGCGTGACCGACAGCCCGTGGCCGTAGGCCATCGTCGCCTGCTCGATCGGACGCCAGGTCCGCGGCGGCCGCAACCGTCCGCCGACCTCGCCGGGAAAGCCGGTCTGCGGCGGCGATCCGAAACCCGCATCGGTGAACATCTTCCACATCGTCTTCGCCGGCAGTTCGAGCGCAATCTTCGCGGCGCCGATGTTCGACGACTTCTGGATCACCTGCTCGACGGTCAGCGGCCCGGCGCGGTGCGCGTCGTGGATCGTGTCGGGCCCGATCGTCATCTGGCCCGCTTCGGTATGGATGACCGTTTGCGGCGTCACCTTGCCCGCTGCGAGCGCCGCGGCGATCGTGAACGGCTT
>Ga0157370_10008258_pt1 | contig 11240 bp, 8 predicted proteins | sample C35metaG_FD_113463 | JGI IMG/M metagenome (GOLD analysis project Ga0157370, IMG submission 113463) | Corn rhizosphere microbial communities from Kellogg Biological Station, Michigan, USA - C3-5 metaG | ecosystem: Host-associated > Plants > Roots > Rhizosphere > Soil | place: USA: Michigan... | reverse complement strand
TGGTACGGTAAGCTCAGGATCGCCGAAAGTGGTTTCATATTTTTTTACACCAATTGAAATCACACAATTATTAATTGTCCAGCCATTGAGTGTAAACCGTGGATCATAATTTTTTCCCAGCGTATCAGGCACAAAAACAAGGGATTTAGAATCAAACTGAGAATTTTCCACAGATAATCTTAGTTTTTGTTTGTCAAATGGAAAATTCCGTATTTTCCAGCTATCTTTCATCACGCATTGCATCTTCATCAAAAGATATACCTGGTTATTACTTGAATCTATAGTGGCAAAGGACCTTGTAACTGATTTTGCCTGCGGCACTTCAAGATTTTGCATAAAATCAAAATCCTTGTTTTTATATTTCAGCCAAAGCCAAAATGTAATGGCATATTCTTTTTGCTTAAAATCAATATCGTGAATGCTGGTAATATAAATTCCAACTTTTACAGTATCAGGTTTTTGCCGGGCATGAAGTTTATTGGTAAATAAAAATAAACAGAGGATATTAAAAACCACAACAATGAAAATTTTCTTCATCTTTTCTTTAAATATAAAAACGAAAGGTATTGAATGGAAATTGTAAATGTTCATTATCCGGAAAAATTTTATTGCACCATTCTATATAGTTTAATAACCATTCGCGGTTAAAAATCCGGTCTCTTAAAAAAGCTTAACAGAAAAATTTTGAACTTATAAATTTTAATTTTCCGTTTCAAAGAATCATTTTTTAGTAATGTTTTACCGCTAAATGTTTTATAGTTTTTTTTATAAAACGGAGAATAGTTTCCTGCCAGTTAGCAATGTTTGCTTTTATCGGCCTTTCGCAGAAACTAAAGGATAAATAAGTTAAATTCCTATTTGCCTTTCCACATTTTTTTACAAAAAATCATTTTGACAGAATAGATTCATTGCGTAATATTGCAGCCCGTTAAAATGAGGGTGAAGACTGAAGACAAAATGCCCAGATGGCGGAATTGGTAGACGCAACAGACTCAAAATCTGTCGTTCGCAAGGATGTGCAGGTTCGATTCCTGTTCTGGGCACTTGAAAAGTCTGTAAATAATTGATTTACAGACTTTTTTATTTCTGTCAATTGTCATTTCTTACCGATTTTTACCGCATTCTCCCATTATTTCTGACAGAATACAGACCAAATGACAGACCAAATCAATGGAAGAAACGCTTTTGATAAAAGGATTTCTTCGAGGCTTCAATACATTCAAAAGCCTAACCCAAACAATGTTCATTCAAATGTAAATGGCATTCTGGCTCTGACTGAAATACAGTGTATGCATTGTTGAAAAAAATTATTCCATCACTTTTAGCCAGTTTTTACCGCTTTCTGCTATAGGTAAAAAATCACTGATAAATGTATGGGCTAAACGACTGGAAAATCATTGCATGGCATACAGATTGACGCCCTATTGCATCACCTTTAAAAGTGTGCAGTTATGAATTTTTTGAAGATACCGAATAAGAAAGGGGATAAAATAATCTTCTACCATGATTTTGGCCGTAGCAAAGGTCAAAGACCTTCCACAGGTATTTTTATGTACAATCAACCGAAAAATCAGATTGAAAAAAATCACAACAAGGAAGCGCTAAAATTATTGGAGGTGAAAAAGAGTCAGATTACTATCCAGAAACAGGCAATTGGAACACCATATATTTCAAAACATAAATTCAAGGAGAATTTTCTCGACTTTTACGAGGATTATATAGAAAAACACCGCTCCGTAGAGAATCGGCACCTTCCCTGCAGTCTGACAAAGTTTAAACTTTTTATTGGTAAGGACTTCATTTCTCCAATTGAAATTACTGAAGACTTCTGCAAGCAATTTCGAAAGTATCTTTTAGATAATTTATGCGGTGAAACTCCACAAAATTATTTTGCTGTGCAAACCCTTATCTGATATATGTTTTAATAGTTTGGAACCTAATTTATCACGAAACTCCAGGACATGTAGTAAACCTCTTCTAAATTGTATTTTTGATAAAATTATTCTGAAAAATAACTTAGTTATAGAATGACAGAACAACAGAATATAAAATGTAAACAATCCTGATGAGACGAGTTTTTAAAAAAGACCGGTGGCTTTGTTAAAGGCACAAGGTAGAAAAATATTCATAGAGGGATAGATGACAAAGGAAATGTTACAGGAATAGATTATTATAAAAAGCTGATGGATGATATTACTAACAAAATAGTCAACCGTTTAGGTTTAGTTGTAGATGTGAATTTGCATCAAAAGCTTACGCGGTATTCATCTTCCTAAATCGGCTTTTTTTGAGATTTGCAAACAAACGGCATCGAATAATTTGCCCAATCGAATTTGAAAACATTTAAAGGGAAAGTGAAAGAACTAATAGTAGTAAAGGTAAACTATTTTAAAAAAATACTGGTAAATACCGGCAAGTAAATAGAGACTGTAAAATAAACTGTGTCAAAGTTCACAAGAATTAAGAACTTTAAAAACTTAGTTTATTTTACAGTCTCGATCCTTTAGAAAAAGGACCCTTAAACAGCTTGATTAGCCTGTTTATGAGAAAATTATTTTTACTTGAACTTATATAAAAGCGCTCTATATAATTTTTACCTCTAAAATGTAAAAATGTCCTAGCATTTTTTATTTTCAATGTTCATCCAAAGATTCAATATCTCTGTGATATTTTTTAACTGCATTATAGTCTTCTTTCTTCCCAAAATACCTTCCAAGTGCATAATGCAACTCAGATCTACGGCAGTGATGTATCTCCATAGTTGGCTTTATGTCCTTTATTTCTAAATCCTATCCCTTCGCATTTTTATGGAAACCGTTTCTCAAAAAAAACAAGATGCTCCCCAAATCCGCAACACTCATCATATCAATATGCTTGCGAATGTGCAATGCTTTAAGCTCATTTTCATCCTCTCGGCGTTCTTCCTTTATATGCCGCACCCAACCACGAGACGGCCCACCACATTGTCTGATTCTGAAAAGCTTTTCACGAAGTTTTTATTAGAGCCTTTTATCATGTCTGAAAAAAAACTATTATTGGCCAAAGGCTGCGCATGACAGATTTGGTTTAATAGAAAATACAATTACACAATCCAGTTTTTCAAGTAGTTGAAGTGTGGCAAACCTACCTATGGGTAAACTGTCTAAACACTGATCTATAATATAGTACGAACAAGCCCACTTTCATATTTTGTTTTTTCAAAAGATGCAATTGCCTTAATTGTTTTTATCACTGAATCAGGCGTAAGAGAAATACTGTCTATTCCCTGCTCAATCAGGAACTGTGCAAAATCAGGAAAATCAGAAGGACCCTGGCCACAAATACCAACCTTTACCCCGTTTCTTTTTGCCGATTTAATCAGTTCTGTAATCATTTGTTTAACTGCTGGATTCCGTTCATCATATAAATGTGCAACCAATGAAGAATCTCTATCAAGTCCAAGTGTTAGTTGAGTTAAATCATTTGAGCCGATTGAAAAGCCATCTATATGCCTAGCAAATTCATCAGCCAAAATAATATTAGAAGGTAGCTCAGCCATCAGGTAAAGTTCCAAATTATTTTTGCCTCTTTCTAACCCAAATTCTTCCATTACTTCCTTTACTTTTATTAGCTCATCAACGGTACGGCAGAATGGAATCATTACAACTATATTATCCAATCCCATCTCCTCGCGAACTAACTTTATGGCTTTACATTCAAGCCCAAAAGCCCGTTTATATCCATTAGAATAATATCTGGAAGCGCCTCTCCAACCAATCATTGGATTCTCTTCGTGAGGTTCAAAATGATTTCCGCCTAAAAGATTATAATACTCATTGGTTTTGAAATCACTGAAACGTACAATAACAGGATTTGGATAAAAAGCTGCGCCAATCTTTGCAATTCCGTAAGATAATTTCTTTATAAAAAAATCTTCTTCATTTTCGTATCCAAATATGCGGTTTTCTATTTCCTTTGTTAATAAAATATCATTTAGTTCTTTATGATGTAATAAAGCGAGAGGATGTATCTGGATATAATTATTAATGATAAATTCCTCTCTTGCCAGACCTACTCCACTATTGGGCAAATGCGAAAACTTAAAACACATGGAAGGTGATGCCACATTCAACATAATCTTTGTACCAATTGATGGTAAGTCATCAAGATTATATTCTGTAGTTACATAATCAATTTTACCTTCATAAATCAAACCTGTTTCCCCTTCAGCACAACTTATAGTAACTTCATTGCCGTCCTGTAAAATTTTGGTAGCATTACCACAACCTACAATTGCCGGGACACCTAGTTCTCTTGCAACAATAGCAGCATGGCAGGTGCGCCCTCCTTTATTGGTAACAACCGCAGAAGCTTTTTTCATGATAGGTTCCCAATCAGGATCGGTCATATCAGTTACCAAAACATCTCCATCATTAAATTCATGGCCTTCGATTACCCGTTTATCCAGGGAATACAATATATTTACCTTTCCGGAACCAATTTTATCGCCTACTGCAATTCCCTTCAATAATACTTTTTGTTCTTTAGTATTTTGGATACAATATTCAGTTATTTTATTATGATCTACCTGCGAATGAATAGTTTCTGGTCTTGCCTGAACTATGAAAAGTTCTTTACTTAACCCGTCAAATGCCCATTCCACATCCATGGGAGTCCATCTCTTTTTAATCCTGGTATAATAATCCTCAATCTTCACAATCCAATCGGAAAGCTGTATCACCATTTCATCAGATAAACAAAATCTATTTTGAAAGCTTGTCTCGGTAGGAATAATTTTTACTCTTTCATCTGCTTTATCACCATAAACCATCATCTTATCTTTTACTCCTAATTTTTTCTCAATAATTGCGTTAAAACCAGCCTTCAATGTTGGTTTGAAAACAATAAATTCATCAGGGGATATGGAACCCTGAACCACCATTTCACCAAGACCATAAGCTCCATTAATTACCACTACATCTTTAAAACCACTTTCAGTATCGAGGCTAAAGGCTACTCCAGATGCACCAAGATCACTTCTTACCATTTTCTGAACGCAAATACTTAATCCCACCGTAAAGTGATCATAGCGGAATCTTTCGCGATAACTTATAGCGCGATCTGTGAAAAGAGAAGCGATGCAGTTACGTACCGCGTCCATTAAAGTAGCCGGGCCACGTACATTCAGGAAGGTTTCCTGTTGTCCGGCAAATGAAGCATCCGGTAAATCTTCCGCAGTAGCAGAAGATCTTACTGCTACATCAGTATATTCCTGCTTATAATTTGAAGATAATTTTTCGTATGCTTTAATTATCAGCTCACTCATTTCTTTTGGAAAACGCCCATTTTGCAATAATAACCTTACCTGCTGTCCTCCTCTTCTGAGAGATTCGATATTTTTATGGTCTATAGAATTAATTATGTGGCCAATAGTGCTTTGTAGATTATTGTATTGCAGAAATTCCCTGTAAGCAGCAACCGTTACTACAAAACCATTTGGAATATTAATTCCTAATGAGCCGAGATTTTGAATCATTTCACCGAGAGATGCATTTTTGCCTCCGACCATTTCAATATCATTAATGCCTACCTCACTTAGTTTTAGGATGAATTGGTTACCCATATCGAAATTCGTTTTATTAAATTAGAGTTGTGTATGGTTACATGATTCTTATTAATACTTTAAGTGTTCAACTGTTCAACTTTATAAAACCGCCATCAATATTATAATCACTGCCGGTGATAAAGCTTGCCTCATCAGAACATAGATATAATATGAGGTATCCAATTTCCTCAGGTGTAGCCATTCTTCCAATCGGCTGCGTTTTTGATAATTTTTCAAACATCTCCTTTTCTTTTCCGGGATAGTTTTTAGAAAGAAAGTTATCTACAAACGGGGTATGGACTCGTCCGGGTGAAACGCAATTGCAGCGTATGTTATAACCAATATAATCTTTTGCAACACTCATTGTCATAGCATACACCGCGCCTTTGCTCATTGAATAAGAAAATCTGTCCGCTAGCCCTACTACTGCAGCTACGGAAGAGAGGTTTACAATAATGCCTGCGCCTTGCTGTTTCATTATTCCTAATGCTGCACGAAGGCTATTATAAACTCCCTTCACATTCACCTTAAAAACTTTATCAAATTCCTCTTCTGTCGTTGTATCAGCTTTACCGATATGCGAAACGCCTGCACTGTTTATCAGTATATCGATTGTTCCAATTTCTTTATATAAATTTATTACATCTGCTTGCACTGTTACATTGCACATATACCCGTACGCTTCTCCCCCCTCATCTTTAATCAGCCGGATAGTTTCTTCCACCTGGTCTTTGTTTATATCAATCACATAAACAATAGCGCCTTGTTTTCCAAAAAGAAAAGATGTAGCGCGCCCAATGCCGCTTCCGCCCCCTGTTATTATTGTTGTTTTGTTTTTTAAACTGAACATTTCTTTTAAAAATTACTGATAAATAAAACCTATTTAGTTGCTGTGAGGATGACATCTTTCATTTTGTATTCCACTAATCCATTCCGTCAATAACTACAAATTTGAATCACGGAATTATGTATGATACGACATGGAATCAGTGATCATAGCCAAACGATTTTCGATAACTTTTCGCTCGATCCATAAACAAAGTGGCCAAATTACAAATACTATATCATCGATACCCACGTTTAAGGTTTAGAGTGAACTCATGTTCCGTAAATTTTTACCTGCCATATCACAAAATATCTTTGGCGTCGGCGATTTTTTCAAATTTTACCCGCATCTAAACGTTAAAGTCCTCCCTGATAGTTAGTAGTTAGTAGCTTTTTAATCATAAAAATTAAACATCTCTTTAGGGTAAATATTCAATCAGCGAATATTTCCTTACACATACTTGTAGTCTTTTACAAAAAGAGACATTGAAAACTATCCTTAAAACGCTAATTATTTTCTTCTTGAAATAGGCGACTATTCATTTTGTTTTTATGATATTTCTAATAACTAAGGTCTTGTTATATTCTTATATTAATAACCAAAAAAAATCTAAATGCTTCCAGTTTGGGGGATCAAATCTTATGGCTTCCGGTTCAAGTCCATTTTTTTTATTTCCTTTTTCAGGCTTAATAATTCATCAACTTCCTATACCTCATTTGACCCTCCTGTAACCCCATCGATTCCCGCCACTAATAGGCTGATCGTTGATTGAGCTGCTTTCCCTTTTTCGTATTTAAGTTTCATTTTCCATTAGCGCTTATTAAGTATCCATAGCTTCCAACCATGCAGACGCCATTAGCTGTGCGCCGGCAAGTGATGGGTGAACACCATCATAAGTCCGGTAGATACCCGGCGCCACTTTTTGCGCTTTGTCAAATACTCGCTGATAAGAAACAAAAACAGCATCGAACGATTTTGCAATTTCTTTTGCAGCGTACCGATATTCATCAAACGCCGGGAACCACGTTTCATCAACTGCTTTAACGCCGGGAACAGCAAAAGGTTCACCAATGATCAATTTTACATCGGGCAAGGTTCGTTTTGTTCTGTCAAGTAATACTTTATAATCATTGCTGTAAGTTTTAAAGGTTCTGTTGTCTTTGCGTTCATACGCGTAATCATTCACGCCAATTAGTATACTTAATATATTTGGTTTAATATCCAAACAGTCCTTTCCCCAACGTTCAGCCAATGAATAAACTTTATTTCCGCTAATATCCCTATTATAAATTTTCAAATCCTTATCGGCGTATTTAAACAGAAGATCAGATGCAGCAATCATTGCATAACCACTTCCCAAAGCACTAGCTGTATTGAATGCAGTATCATCTTTTTTTCTTCCGGCATCAGTAATCGAGTCGCCCTGGAAAAGAATGACATCATCTTTGTTGATAACAATTTTCTTCTTTTTTGCTGTTTCGTTTTTAAATGCAGCAGAAACAATTTGCGGTATCGTAATCAAACCGGCTGAGGCAAGAGACGTGGCCTTAATAAAATTTCTGCGTGACGAATGATTCCCTTTCATGATTATGAGTTTGTAGTTAGTTCATTATTTTGATAAATACTTCTGAATTTTTTTGACCCTCTTCCTCTTGACAGTAAAAACAGTTCCATGATAATATCATGAACATAATTATGAATTCCATTACTCTCTATAATAGATACACAAATGAAATAAACGGAATAATGGGAAAGCGGTTTTTTGAAAGTTTTTTTTATTGTACATGAGTTTTGATTGAGCTGCTTTCCCTTATTTAAGTTATCAACAAGATGTACACCCAGGTGCATATAGCAGGATTGTTTTGCAAAAGCAAAATGCTGTTTATTGAAGATGTGCTGGTATAAGCCTAATCCAAGTTTCATTTTATATATAACTTATATTTTTCGCGAAATGTCTTCCAATTATAATATTTTATATTTTAAGAACGCTTCCGTACTTGACATTCCATTTTCAATTGCCTGCCTGACCATGTTTTCACCTCTTGCTTTCGTTAGTGCTTTTACCACAACCTCTTCTACACTTTTTTTAGGTATTACCAATACCCCATCCATATCTCCGAAGATCAAATCACCCGGAGTTATCCAAACTCCGCCAATTTCAATATCACATCTGTAACTCACCACCTGGGCACGTACTGCCGAATCCTGCGCATATCTTCCCCTGCTGAAGACAGGCCAATTTTGATCCATCACTTTTTGAGTATCCCTGTAAAAACCGTCGATTACTGCGCCTGCGGCACCCCTTTTTTTTGCAGTGGCTGTCAGGATCTCTCCCCAGTAAGCACAGCGCATGGCACCACCGCCTGCAACATATATTTCGTCGGGTTCAATTTGATCAAGGGCAGCTGTCAGCTTTCCGAAAGGATGTTCTTGTGGTCCATACACATCAATCATTAAAACAGGCATGGCACGTCCAACAATTTTATCTGTAATTCTTATTGGTTGAATCGACTGCGGCAAAAACTGATGATACATTCCAATCTCATCCAGTATGTCTCCAACTACAGGTGTGTACAACTCATTCCTGAAGAGCTCAAACAATTCAGAATCGCCATCCCATTTATAATTTTTATCTTTTATTAAATTCGATTCCATAAGTTTTGATTTAAAAGAAATTTATAATGTTCACGCTGTCGGATGTTATTAAACTATCTCCTTCTGTATAAAAACCATCAAAAGGAGGTGTTCAGAGAGTTCCAGGTAACCATAATGGTTTCTTATTGAATAGCTTGTTCATAGTGCAGTTTTTGATTTGATTTCTTAAACAAATTTTTTGTACAAAATAAACCGAACCAGGTAATATAAGCATAACTGATGCAGGGAATGATATAAGAAATTCGTATGCCAGCTTGATCCGCAATTAGCCCCTGTATCGGTGGCAATAGAGCACCCCCTACTACGGCGGTGAATAAAATAGCGGAGGCCCTGCTAGTGAAGTCGCCCAGACCTTCAATAGCCAGCGAAAAAATAGTGGGGAACATGATAGATATAAACCCTCCGATAGCTACCAATAAAATGGGAACGATGCTGCCGGAAGAAGTGAGGCAAACACTGAATAATAATAATGTGACCACACCGCAAACAGTCAATGCCTTTGCCGGTTTTACATATTTTAATACAATAAATCCGATGAAGCCTGTGATGGTGGCACACAGCCAGTAATGCGACAGGTAAGCTGCTGCTGCAGTTTCCGTGAGGCCTGCAACATGTTTATTAGAAAGAAAACTGATAAAAAAGGCATCAGTGGAAACTTCGGCACCTACGTACATGAAGATCGCCAAGGTGCCGAAAACAAGACGGCGATACTGCGTGGCTTTTTTAAGAGAGCGAAGAAATGATTCATCTGTTGTTGTTTCTTCTTTAATGTTTGGTAAACCCGATTTATGCACAAAAAGCACGAGCAACAATAATATACCGGCAATTATTAAATAAGGCGTTTGCACAGCAGATGCCTGCGATGCATTATACGCTTCCAATTGCTGAGGTGAAAAAGTAGCCATCGTATTCTGGCTGGGACGAATATTACTTAGAATAAAAAATGCTCCGATATAAGGAGCAATGGCGTATCCTGATTTACTTACGGCTTGTGCCAGGTTTAACCGGCTTGCAGCGCCTTCCGGTTTGCCTAAAATCGCTACATAAGGATTTGCCGCTACCTGCATAATAGCAATGCCGGATGATACAAAAAAGAGTGCCAGCAAAAACATACTGTATAATTTTAAGGATCCCGCGGGATAAAACAATAAACATCCTGTGGCAGTAACCAGCAAACCAAATACAATACTTTTCTTATAACCATAAGTGGTGATTATTTTCCCGGCAGGAATCGATATCAAAAGGTAAGCGCCGAAGAAAGTAAACTGCACCATTGAGGCCTCAAAATAACTTAGGGTAAACAACGCCTTGAAATGTGGCACCAAAATATCATTCATGCAGAATAAGATACCCCAGATAAAAAACAGGATACTTATTATAACTAAGGAGCGTGTGGAACTTTTATAAGACATAGACAGTATATTACAATATTTTTAAGTATTGACTGTATGAGTTCTCATTATACAGTGACTCTATATAAATATGGGCAAGTGTCTTTATACAGTCTTGCCGGGATATTTTTTCAGTAAGGTATTGATACACGATCATGCTTCCTTTGTCCTGGAAATACATATGGCCGTTATAACGCGGACGGGTGAAGCTTTCCTCTAAGGTTTTTAAAGTATTTCGGAAAAAATCGCGGCTGGCTTGATTGGTTCTTTTATCCAGCCAGGCAGACTTATGGCCGGGTTGACCGCCATTATCGAAATAAAGTGTTCGCTGACATGACGGCGATGTCACATAGCGTACATAATCCAGGGCAGCATTAACATCCCCACATGTTTTGGAAACTGCAATACCAGCTCCCCCGATTACTGTCCGTAACGGTTTTCCGGAAGGCCCTTTAATCACATTGCCAAAGGACAATGGATGATCACAATATCCTTCGCGTGAATAGTTTGAGTACCCAAATGCCATAGGACAATAGATCTCTTTTTCTTTATTACCGGCGAGTATTTCGTACGCCTTGATAGGATTACACTGCAAAATCTTCGGATCGCAACATTCCACTAATTCTTTCAACCTGGCGAGTGCAAAGGATAAAGTTTCCGCGTCTGCAATAATTGCTTTTTGTGTAAAAAGTTCGTGCGATTGATCCAGGCATAAAGTATAAAAATTCATTAAGGAATCGACTGGTATTGATGGCAGGAGCACATAGCCCAACTTCGCCAGGGC
>Ga0157370_10008257_pt1 | contig 11240 bp, 5 predicted proteins | sample C35metaG_FD_113463 | JGI IMG/M metagenome (GOLD analysis project Ga0157370, IMG submission 113463) | Corn rhizosphere microbial communities from Kellogg Biological Station, Michigan, USA - C3-5 metaG | ecosystem: Host-associated > Plants > Roots > Rhizosphere > Soil | place: USA: Michigan... | reverse complement strand
GTTACCGGGTTATTGGTTGCTAGTTATGGGTTGCTAGTTGCGGAAATGTGATTAATTAATTGTAAGGATGAAGATTGAGAAATAATGCGGGGATGTGGGGTTTGAGAATGTGAGTTTAGATGATATGGATTACCTTTTGGACTTATTTTTTGTTGTTATTATTTTGAATGATTTAATATAATTACTCATAACCAATAACCAACCATCTGGAAACTAGAAACCAGCAACTAACAATTAGAAACGAAAAAACCAGTAACCAGCAACAAATCAACAAGTAACTCAAAAACTACTCCCCCTCCTCCAGAGAAGTATTCCCAGCCTCGATTTCCTGTGGTGTAGATTTTTTAAAAATAAACCAGAGTTTGATCTTTAAAGCAATCCAGCCTATAATGGCGTATACCACTAAAAGAATGCTTAAATGTTTCAGATAAGGAAAAGTAAGTTCCACCGAACCTTTTTGAATCAATAAGATTTTGAAAGCCTGCAAGAAAGGAGTTAACGGGATAATATTCGCGATAAACTGAACAAAAGCAGGCATTGCATTCAAAGGCCATGTAAAACCACTGATAATGAATGCCGGGGATGCAATAACCATCAGGATTTGTGTAGCCTTCAAAGCATCCGGAATCAGAATACTGATAAAGACTCCCAAAAATGAAGCTGACCCTACAAAAACTGCCGTCAAAAGAATAAAATTAAGAATTCCTTCAGGCATTGGAACTCTGAAGATCATATGCATAAAGTAGTAAATACCTACAATGAGAATAGAAAATACCCAGATTGGGATCACTTTTATCAGCATGGTTGGGAAAGCCCATTTTTTCATTTTCAGGTATTCTTTCACAAAAGAACCTCTTTCAAATTCGGCCGCAAAACTTACCGCCATTGCTAATAAAATTACCTGTTGTAATACCACTGCCAGCATTGCAGGCCACATAAAGATAAGGTAGTTTCCGGTAGTATTGAAAAGGGTAATATAATTGGCTTTGAAAGGCTCATATTGTGTAGCTGCCTTTGCAGCGGGCATTCCTGCTTTTTGAAGGGCTTTGATGGAGGCTCCGGCAGAAAATGTTCCTATGGTGAGCTGAAGTGCTTTGGAAGCAAAATTGGCCGTTAAAACATTTCCTGTATTGATATAAACATTCAGTTCAGGATATTTTTTCTGAAGCATATCTCCTTCAAATCTTGATGGAATAATCACCACTGCTGCAGCTTCGTGTCTGATCACCTCATCTTTGATGCTCAGAGGTTCCTGCAGATATCTGATAATTTTGATGCTTTTATTATCATCCAGCATTTCCGTCAATTGGTTGGACAAAGGTGTATTATCCCTATCGACCACCAATACGGGCGTATTTTCAACTTTTCCGCTTTTGTAGACAAACCCCAGCAAAGTCGCATAGAAAACCGGTGCCAAAAAGAACACTGTTCTTAAGGTAGAATTGCCAATAAAAAGTTTGAACTCACGTTTCAAAAGACGGAAAAATTCTTTCATCTGTATATTTTTATGTGTTGAAGAACAAAATGAAGCTCAATAAAAGCTCCATCCCTTCTTTTTAATTTATTTCAGGATTACGTTGGCATTGACTAAAATACTTTTAGCCTTATTCATTTCTTTGGGCTTTACTTTGATCTCGTAAATCGCATCCTGCAGCTGATAGTCAGGGTAAGCTGTCGTGATATCTGCATATTTTGTAAGCTGTTTGATATATACGATATTTCCTGTCAGGTTTTCTTTGTTATACACAACCTGCATGGTCACCTCCTGCCCTTTTTTGTATTTTGAAATGGCACTTTCCGGAATGGTAAATCTGAAATACGTACTTTCCGGAATATATCCGTTGAACAATGCAAAACCAGCGGTAGCCAATTCACCCGTATTTAAACTGATGGTTTCTATTTCCATGTCGTTGGTGGCGATGATATATCTTTCAGAATAGGCTACATTAGCTTCCTGTAAAGCTCCTTTGGCCTGTGAAGCCTGCCCTGCCGCCATTTCTATTTTTTCAACACGGGTTCCCCTGTTTACATCATCCAATTCTGCTACCACAGCATCATACTGAGCTTTTGCACCCTGCAGTTTTGCATAAATTTCGTCATGAGCCTGTGGAGACATTAGGCTGTCGCGGAACATATTATTGGCTCTTTTGTAAGATTTCTGGGCAAATTCATATTGTTCTTTAAGACCTTTATACTTGGCCTGAAGCTGTCTCAGCTGATCGGCTGTAGCTCCGTTTTTGGCCATTTGTTCCTGAGCCGAAGCTGCGCTTACTGCTCCTTGTGCCTGTGCAATTTTCGCGGAAACCTCCGGCACATCAAGCTGAGCCAGAGTATCTCCTTTTTTCACGGTCTGACCTTCGGAAACATATATTTTAATAATCCTTCCGGTAACTTTAGGGGCAAAAGAGATCACATCTTTTTTAGTTTTTCCTTCGGGTTCTTTAATTTTTTCATTTTTTTTGTCACAGCTCCCCAACAAAAACAGAGCAGCGAAGAGTATAGATATATTTTTATGCATCATTTAAATTTTTAAGGGATTAAATAAAATTTGGTAATATCCAGCTCCTGGGTAGACCTCATCAGTTCTATTCCCGCTCTTCTCTGGTTGAAAATGGCATTCTGATATTCCAGTTCTGAAGCTTCAAGATCGTTTTCTGCATCAATCAGCTGTGAAGATTTACTCATTCCGTATCTGAACTCTTTTTCTGCCTGTACCAATGCATTTTTTGCGAGTTCTTTTTCTTTGGCTTTCAGGGTAATCTGTGCAGAAGCAATATTATAATTGGTTTGATTATTCGCCAGATTCAGTGTCAGTTTCTTCAGGGCATCTTCTTTCTGATTCTGCAATACTTCTTTCCCTACTTTGGCGGTTTCTTCTGCGTGTTTTCCTTCTTTACCATCGAAAATTTCCCATTTAAAACCTACTCCAGCAGTGATCAACGGAAATACATTGATATTATTAGGTCTCCAGTCCAGTTTTTTTCCTTCGTATCCCAATATCGGAACTGCCGGAATCACGTTTTCTGAGGATTTTATTCTGTTACCATACAAACCGATATAATAGGCGGAAGCCATCAGCTGTACTTTAGGGATCATCCACGTTCTTTCTGCTTTTATTTTATAATCTGCCGCACTGATTCCATGTTCCAGAGCCCGGATTTCTGCTCTCTGTTCTATTCCTTTTTCTGCAGCCAGCAATTCTACAGGAGATAATACAGGATCAATCATTCTGAGCCTTTCTCTTTGGATTCCTGTCAAGATATAAAGCTGGGTAAGAAGCAGTTCTTTTTTCCCTTCATATTCTACCATTTTGGCATCTAAGGTTGCCTGAGCCAATTCGATTTTCTTATGATCGTAAGGCGTAATCAAACCGTAGCCAAGAGCTTTGTCAGCTGTTTTTCTGTTGATATCAAGTCTTTTTTTACTTTCATCCAGTACTTTTTTAGACTGATGAATCAAAGCAAGCTGATCGTACGCTTTAGAAATAGTGGCAATGACTTCATCTTTTGTTTTCTCCAGAAGGATATCTTCAGACTTTTTCTTTTCTTCCACCGCTTTTTTCATGTACTTGACCTTTCCTCCTGAATACAGAAGCATTTTGGCATCTGCCTTGGCAATACCTGAAAAACCTGATACGTTAAAATTGTTGTTGAAAGCCCCCTCCGGAATATTGATAAAGGGAGCCAGATTGAATTCCGGTGACGTCAGTCTTGCTGTTCCGTTGAGATAGCCTGCCTTACCACTCAATTCCAATGTTGGAAGAAAGATGTCTTTCAGTTTATGTTCGTCAAGATCGGTAAGTTTGTTTTGGGTAATCTGCATTTTGAGGTTCGAATCCCGAACCATAGCACTATCCAGAAGTTCTTTAAAATCCGGTGCAGACTGTGCCCAGCCAAAAGCAGGGAAAGCAAAAAAACTAAACGTAAAAATCAATAAATTGTTTTTCATGGTTTATGTTTATAACAAATATAATGCAAAAAAAGATAAAATACTTAAAGATAATTCTACAATATGGTGAATTTAAAGTAAGTTTAAAATATGTTTAAGTTTAAAACCTTATAAAATACTGTTTTGCCCGAAGTGTTTAAATGTTAATTAAAACTTAAAAATTTTTGAAAAAATATTTAACTCTACTTTTTTCATACTACTTATAAAGCATTTTTATCAGGAAATAAAAGGATTTAAGAGCATTATTCCAGAAAAATAATCTTTAGTATTTTATTCTAAACTTTAAAATTTGGATTCCTGCTCAGTGGATATGATTTTGAAAAAATGATTTGTACGATCAGCAAAATTTGTAAAAAATGAAATACTTATTTATTGTTATCAAGTCGCTCATGAGTTTATGTTTTGGCTAAAGCCAAAGGAATTAAATCATTTTATCAAACGGGCTAAAGCCCGTTCCTATTGAATAAAATCGTGCATATTATCTTTATTTCTATTCTGAATTTTGGAGACTGGATTCCTACGTAATGACAGACTAGGTGGATATACTTTGGGATAATTATCTGCTCAATCAACAAAATCTGTGAGAGATACTATCAATTAAAAACAAAAGCCCCCCACATCACTGTGAGGAGCCTTCTATTTTATTACGATAATAAGCTGATCTATCTTTGAACTGCTTTTTTCATATTAGAATCGGGGCGTAAAATTCTGTAACGAACTTCGATATCTTTTGGTACGTAAAATACCAATGGAAGTTTACTGTTGTATCTTACGGTTTCGGGTTTTAGAGTAACAAACTTCTTAGTCTGTTTCTGGCCAGGGCATCCCATCAATGTTCCGGCTGTTTCTCCTTTGGATTCTACTTCATAATAGTTGTATCCCCATCCCTGAAGATCCTGAGTTTTCATTTCTCCCATTAAGAAATAATTGTTACAGTCTACCATTTTCTCAGCACCTACAAAAAGCTCAACTTTTAAATCGTTTTCATTTTTTGCTACGGGAAGCTGAATATATACTTGCTTATATCCTTCTTTTGCTTTTGGGAACATTTCAATCTGTAGTTTTTCAAACTTTTCTGCTTTCTTTTGTGCGAAAGCATTTATTCCAGCCATTAATACTAATCCTGTGATTAAAGTTTTAGAAAATTTCATCTTTTAATAATTTTTTTAATTGCTACTATCTTAATTTCAAAAACCATTCCAAAATTAAACAATTGTTTGATTTTTTTTTATTTTAATCTGTTCATTTGAGTCTTTAAACAAAAAACTGCAGTAAAAATTACTACAGTTTTTTATATTTATCAATTACTCTGAAATTGTTACGTTATTTCCTTTTGTATGAGCATTCATCTGCGGGGCGTAATAATTCTGCATCGTTGTAATTCCGTTGGAGAATTTACCGGATGCATTGGCAACCACATCATATTCAAAGACATATTTTCCTTTCGGCATATATTGAATATAGAAGTTGGTAGAAGCATCTTTTGTCGACTGATAATATCCCAGATTATTTTTCCATTGATATCCGGATAAAACATCTGTAGGTTCAAACCCTGCAGCACGCATATCTTTAATATGAATAAACTCCATAGCTCTGTCTGTGTTCAGAATCATTCTTACCGTTACCTTGTCTCCTACTTTCAACGGTGTTTCGGTTGAGATTTTCTGAAGTTCTTCTCCGTTCACCGTTTTCACTTTTTTATAAAGTTCTTTCGTTACAGAAATATAATTTTCAGAAGATTTGATTTTATCCAGATCTTCATAATATTGCCAGAACAAACCTCCCTGAACAATTCCCGGACCAGGTTTTGTAACCGTTACGGTTGCTAAGTTTTTATCTACAGCCTCTGGTTTCAATGTTGATTTCACATAGCCTGTAGCCTGTGTCTGAGGAACCAATTCTTTTCCGCCCCAAACGATTGTTGCTTTATCACTTTCTGCTCCTGTCCATGATTTTCCTGAATTCAAAATAGTGAAGATCACTTCTGCAGTACCTCTTGAGCTTCCCCATGAATTGACTTCTTTTTGGGTTACCAGCCAGATTTTCACATCTTCAATAAAGTTTTGATCGTTAGATTGCAACTTATTGAATGCTTCCAATGCTCCGGCATGGTTTACTACTTTTGAACCGAACCATCCCCAATCATTTAAGTTTTGTTTCCAATAGACACCTTGTGTTTTGGTATCTGTGGAAGTTTCTTTAAGGTAGGTCATCAACTTCGCAGAAACGTCTTTCAGACCATAATCGTTCATCAATAATGCGGCACGGTGAAGTCCGAAGAATGTAAAGTCTGTAATTTTAGCTGTTTTGGCTTTTTGTTTTACCAATGTTTTCAGGGTAGCACCTTTTCCTTTTAAAGGGTATTGCTGTTCCCAATAGTTTCTGGTATCCAAATAATCCATAGCCCAATTGTTCCAAACATCCCCTTTCTTCACATCAAAATATTTATTAACCTCGTTGTCTACATACTGAATCAGTTTGGCTACCATCGTTTTCTGTTCTGAGCTTTGATAATCCTTCACATTATCTTTTAACCATGAATTGATTTTCCCTAAGTTTTTAAGAATATACAATGATGTTCCGTAAGAACTTGGATAACCCGGATACCACGAGAATCCACCGTCAGGATTCTGCAGTTTTTTGAAATCATCCCAATCCTGATTGATTGAGTTTTTCATCGTATTGGCATCAAATAGTAATGCCAGTTTCTGCATCTGTTCACCCTCATTTTTACTTTCCAATACCCAAGGAGTTTCTTCCAGTAACAATTGCTTCAATTCCTGATTTTTTTCAAGATTTGAATTCAATAATCCTTTGTTCTGATATTCTTCAAAAACCGTTTTCATTTTCGGATTGGCTTTGAATATTTCTGACGCCAACACATCTGCAAACCATTTATTAAAGATTACATCTGCAGAGTTATTCTGATCATTTTTCAGACTTGGAAGGGCAAACATGATTTCCCAGATCGGATTGGTTGTCAGTTCTAACGTATTGGAAACATTAGAAGCTGTTGCAGATGTATTGTTTTTAAGGTTATCCAAGACAAATGTTTTGGTTTCTCCCTCTTTTACAAAAACCGGAACGGCATCAGTCACCAGCATTCTGTTGGGTAATACAGCAACAGCCTGTTGTTCTCCATCAGAATACACTCCTGCTTTTGCAACCACTTTGAAAATAATTGAGGAAACATTGTCCGGAACTTTTAATTTGCATGTTAATGCACTACTTCCATTTTCATTCAGATTGAAGTTTTGTACTCCTGAAGTGATTCCGAATTTTGAAGATATATTTTCATTGGTAAAGGCATCCAGAATCTGTAATTCGGCAGAACCATTCAGTTTTTTATCGGTAAGGTTTGACAGTTTCGACTGCAGATTCAGTTCATCTCCTTCTCTCAGGAATCTCGGATAGTTTGGCGTTACCGAGAATTCTTTCTGGGTTACCACTTCTTTTTCCAAAGTAGCAGCTCTTGCATCTTTGGTATGAGCAAGGAACATCAGTTTCCATTTTGTCAGTGCTTCCGGAGAAGTGAACTCGAAGCTTACATTTCCTTCAGCATCCGTTTTCAGATTAGGATAGAAGAATGCGGTTTCATTCAGGTTTTTACGGACAGCTACTTTATCCAGGTCTTTTTCTACATCATCATGATCTAAAACTCCGTCTGCATTAGAAGCCATTGCTTCGGGTACCACATTCTGTGATATTGATATTTTATCTTCTGCAATTGCTTTTCTTCTTATACCCTTTGCTTGTCCTGCAATTGGTGATGGTGGTGGTGCATACGCCGGAGCCTTCACTCCTTCCTGATTGCTATACCCTAATAAAACGGTTTCTTTTGAAATCGAATAAAACAGATCTCCATCAAACCAGTTGAACTGAGGAACTGCAATAGATCTGTCCTCGAAATATCTCAATCTTTTCTGATAGTTTTGCTGCTGAAGATAATTTTTGATCCCATAAGAAGTAACAATGACAAATGGAGTATACAGTTTTCTCCAACTATAATTGTTGGCTGCAAACTGATCCAGAGACATGTCATACATATTCGCCAATACCTCTGCATTGATCTTTTCTTTGTCATTTCCGGTTACTTTTACCGTCCATTTTTCCTTAGCATTAGGTTCCAGTTTATCCCTGAAGGTTACTGTTTCAATTTTTAAAGGCTTTTCGGTGTCTTTTATTTTTAAAGAAACAGATTCTGTATTCACATCATTAAATGCTACCAGCTGAAACTGAAGGTTCAGGTCTGATACGCTTTTATCTTTAGGAATTTCAGCAGTGTATTCTAATATTCCTTTTTTCATCTGATGAACCTCTGAAACCGTTTTTCCAGATCCGTCCTGTACAAAAACATTCACCAAAGCATCAGGAACTGCTGAGTAAACATAAACTTTTGCCTTTTCTCCTCGTGATAATTCTTCTTTCGGAGCAATGACTGTAAGGAATGTTTTTTGAGTTGGTTTTAAAGATGCTTTATCCCAAACACTGAAATACTGAGAAGTTTTGATGGTATCTTTTCCTTCCATATTGAAAAGTTCCAGCTGATAATCCCCTGTTTCCAGTTTTCCAAGGTCAAGCTGAGCATTATCAGATGATGGCTGCTGCTGTCTTTCAACAACTACTTTTTCGGTTTTCCAGTTTTTGATCTCATCATTTTTATCGAAAAGATCGTGCGGGAATTTACTGATAAATTCTTCTTTTGAATATTTCGGCAGATTCTGAACATCAGATTTGAAATTATCTCTGAAAATCCTATCCGGAGCTGTCAGCTTAGACAATTTAACCTGATATGGTTTTTTAAGGTTCTGATCATTGTAATTCTTGGTTTCTACCTTCAGTTTTACATTTTCATCTGTAAAAATAGTACTGATGTTTTCTGCCTGAATATAGTGAGAAACTGAAGCTACTTTTAATTGTGTATTGGCGGTCTGTGTTTCTCCATTGATGTCTGTAACGGATGCATTGATCACATAGTTATCAATCTGTATTCCTTCCAGCTTTTCATCTTTTTTAAGTTCTAAACGAATAACAAACTCTCCTTTTTCATTGGTTTTTGCTTCACCCAGAATTGAATTTTCATTATCATCATTCTGTGGATACCAGCTGAAGTATCTCCATCTGATATTTTGCTTTTTGATTTCGTAGTTCACTGTCGTATTGCTCAGCGGAACACCGGAGAACATAACAGCTTTCCCTTTTAGTTCTATAGTCTGACCGTATTTATACTCCTCTTTTACAGGATCAAAGGTTACTTCAAACTTAGGTCTCTTGTATTCTTCTACTCTGAAATTTTTATACCCCTGGCTTTCACCATCTATTCTCAGATAAAAGTTACCGTTCAGTTTTCCTTTCGGAAGAATGAAACTTCCGTGATAAGAACCAAATTCATTGGTGGTGAATTCCTGCGAAGACACCTCTTCGCTATTGGTATTCAACAAAGTTATTTTTTGCTTTAATCCCGAAAGTACTGATTCAACCTCCTTACTCATTCTTGTGTTGATCACCTTAAAATAAACAATCTGACCAGGACGGTAGATTCCTCTGTCAATAAAAATCTGAGCCGTTGAACGCGTTTGTTTATTAGGATTATAATCATCGGCATAGCCTCTGTTTCCATAAACCTGCATGATTTGGAAATCATTTGTTTTAGGCTGCTGGATCAGGAAAGTTCTGTAATAGTCTTTGTTTTCAGAAGAAGGAAATTTAAATACTCCGTTCGCATTGGTTGTCCCTTCAATTTTAGTTAGTGTCTTATTGGAAACAAATTCATAAAATCTAAGACCTTCATTCACTAAAGGTTTCCCATTTTCACTATTTACTAATTTCAACTCGTCTGCAAGAGGTTTTCTGTCTGTTTTAGACTGATAAATAATTCTGTTTCCGGAAACCAGAAAATACAAATTCTGTCTGGAATCTGTATCTTTCATATCCGCTCCTGCAACGGTAAATTCCGCAACATATGCTCCTGAAGGAAGCGGTTTTACCTCTAAAGAAGTTTTATGATTCTGATAATCCTTAGGATCCGGAAGCTGGAATGTTTCTTTCCTTACCAGATTTTTCTTTAATTTTCCAAAGGTATTGGAATAAGAGTCCTGAACGTATTGAAGCAATGACGTGAAATCGTCTTTCACTTCATAAATATTCAGTGTGAATTCTGATACATTTTTATATTCTGCAACAAAATGAATCGGCAGATTATTCTGCGTCTGGGATTCATATTTGAGAGTCAGATATGGATTGACAATCTGGGCTTCTTTGCTTTTGATATTCTCCAGGAAAGGAGATTTAGGATATTCACTTTTAGCCTGAGCAGCTAATGCAAGAGCTTCCTTAATTTTTTTCTGGTTTGTAAGCTCATCCATGACATCTCCCATGATTATCACTTTATAATCTCCCTCTACATTAGATTTCAAAAGATTCTGAAGCTGCTGAAGTTTATCTTTACATTGATTGAAATTACAGTTTTCTGTAATTTTCTCTTTCATGAAATACAATTTTGCATTCCCGGTGTTCTGTTCTATCAGTTCATCATAGATGGCATTAATCGCTGCACGATTTGCAGTCAGTTCATTTTTAGTAAAAATATTGTTCTCAGATAAAAACGCTGTTTTCTTGATTGCATACCAATCAGACAAGGTTGGAAAATAGGCTATATCATCTGTTCCGAAAAATATATTCTTATACTTTTCCAAAGGAATCTTTTTCATCTCAGGCTTTTCCTGATCAAGTTCCTGAAAATTTTTCGTCAAATAATTCTTAAAATCAAGTTTACTCCAGGTTTCAATCTGTGAAACATCCTGAGAATTGATATTGGTTCTTCCGTTTATTTTCCATGAATTCTGGTTGTAATAATCCATGAAAAAGCCATTCAGTAAGACTTTGTATACCAGCTTTCCTTCACCGCTCACTTTTCCTTCCGCCTCTTTAAGCCTTTTGAAAAATTGGGAGGCGGAATCGTTCTGATCATCATCCACAGTTTGGTTTACAATAGTGAATTCCGCTTTCAGAGAACGGATCAGCTCGAAGGCATTATTTTCTTTCATGGCTTGTTTTTGTATGTCTAAAATAATGGGAAGATTAGATTTATAAGCTCCTTTTGTTCTGTTTTCAGCCACTTTTTTCCATTGGGTATCGTAATATTTCTGTGCGGATACCTTTGAAAAGCTTAGCATTATTAGCAAAAGCAGAAAAATCTTGGAAAATCTTTTCATATATATTAATTTTGATAAATGAACATTTTAAAAATACTGAAAAAAACTGTCATAGACAGTCAATTTTATGTCTCTCTT
>Ga0157370_10008254_pt1 | contig 11241 bp, 10 predicted proteins | sample C35metaG_FD_113463 | JGI IMG/M metagenome (GOLD analysis project Ga0157370, IMG submission 113463) | Corn rhizosphere microbial communities from Kellogg Biological Station, Michigan, USA - C3-5 metaG | ecosystem: Host-associated > Plants > Roots > Rhizosphere > Soil | place: USA: Michigan... | reverse complement strand
TTGCCAAGGACGATGCCCGCATCAAGGCCGAATATCTGAGCTACGAGTCTCCGCATGGCTCGGGTACGATCCGCGGGTATTTCGTCCACCCCCGCACCGCGGGCAAGTGGCCGGGCGTCGTAGTCTACCACGAAAACCGCGGGCTCAATCCCTACATCGAAGACGTCGCGCGGCGGCTCGCGGTGGAGAATTTCGTGGCGTTCGCACCCGACGCCCTCACGCCGGTCGGCGGCTACCCGGGCAACGAGGAAAAAGCCGTGCAGCTATTCGGCCAGATCGACCGCAGGAAAATGACCGAGGACCTGATCGCCGCCGCGGGATTTCTGAAGTCGCGTCCGGAGTGCACGGGCAAGATCGGCGCGGTCGGTTTTTGCTTCGGCGGCGATATCGTCAATATCCTGGCGACGCGGATGCCGGACCTGGCCGCGGCGGTACCGTTTTACGGACTTCAGCCCAGCGCCGCCGACACTGCTCGAATCAAGGCGCCGTTGCTCCTTCACTATGCGGAGCTCGACCAGCGCGTCGATGCGGGCTGGCCGGCATTCGAGGCGGCATTGAAGGCGAACGGCGTCAACTATCAGATGTTCATGTATCCGGGGACCAGCCACGGCTTCCACAACGATACGACACCGCGCTACGACGAGGCCGCGGCGAAGCTCGCGTGGTCGCGAACGATTGCCTTCCTGAAGGAACACCTGAACGCCTGAAGAGGCGGCTTTAGGATGCGCGCCCCCGCGCGGCGATGGTGGAGCTGGTGAGCTCGGCCGTCCGCGTGGGATCGACGAGCGACACGTAAGGCTGGAACTTGCCGCTGGGGTGCGCTGGAAAGCGCTCGACCAGCGTCAGCTCGAACGGGGTGCCGAAGCCGAGAATTCCGCGCACCATGCGCCGCACGCGCTCGATGTCTTCCGATCGCGGCCGGTTGCTCGGCCGGATATCGAGGCGTATCGCACCATCGGCGGTCTGGACGATCTGGTGCTGCGCCACCCATGCTGCTTCGCGCTCAGCCAGATGCACGGTGATGGCGTACGGGTGGACCCGGCGCCCTTGCGGCAGGCGCAGGTAGTCGACCACCCGCCCGTGGATGGCGCGCAGCGTGGAAAACGGCTGCCCGCAACCGCACACATCGGGGCCGCGGACCGCGAGATCGCCGGTGCGATAGCGGACGAACGGCATCGTGTACGAGTGCAGCGCCGTTGCGACGACTTCGCCCACCTCCCCCGCCTGGACCGCCCGTCCGTCTTCGCCGACGATCTCGATGAGCACGTTGTCATCGCAGACGTGATAGGCGCTGCCGTTCGGACATTGCCACGCCAGCAGGTTGAATTCGTGCGCGCCGTAGAAATCGACCAGCGACGCCGAGAACGCCCCCTCGATCGTGCGGCGCGCCGCCGCGTCGAGGACCTCGCCTCCGCTGAAAATCAGCCGCGGCCGAATCCGGCGCCTTTCCGCGTTCATCCACGCCGCAACGTGGCGCAGCGTCGACGGGTAGCCGCCGATGACGTCGGGCCGGTGTCGTACCAGGCTTTCGGCGAGCTCGTGTGCGGGCGCAAGCGCATCGAATCGTTGCACTCGATGGATGCCTATCATCTGCCGGATGCGCCCGGGCCAGCGGCGAGGCTCCTCGTCGAGCGGGAGCTGGCTGAAGCGCGCGATGCGGTCGAACGGCCGCAAACCTGCTTCGGCGCACGCCCGCAAGCGAAACAGATTCAAAAGATGCTCTTCGCGCGGCGCGCGGTAGATGTTGAACGGCTGGCCCGATGACCCGCTGGTCGTATGCCGCACCAGCCCTTGCACGTCCGCGCCGTCGACGAGCGTCTCGGCCACCGAGCGGGCGCGCAGATCGTCTTTGGCTATCGTCGGCAACGCCTGGAGGTGTTGCGTTGTCGCGATGTCCGCCGGTTCGAGCTTCGACGATCGCCAGTGCTCGCGGTACGCCGCGACGTGCGTGCGACAGTGCGCCAGCAGCACCCGCAGCTTGCGCAGCTGGAACTGCCGCAAGGCTTCGGGCTCGGCATGGGCGTGCCGCCAGAGCCGGCGCAGCGTATCGGCGTGCTCGAAGCCGAGGACGCTGCGCTCCCGCAAGCTCGGCGTCAAGGCGAGGCCTGCCCCCCGGGACGTCGCGCCCGCGACGTCCGTCGCACCCGGTCATCCACCTCGATCACCTCAACCTTTGGGGCCCGGCACCGGGGGCAGGCGCCGGTTGATCTTGCTGACCGTGTAACGCGTCACCTGCGCTGCCCACTGCGAATCGACCGTCGGCAGACCGAAGATCGTCCCCAGGTCGAGCACCAGATTGGTGACCAGCACCGACTCACCGCTGAACACCAGGCTGGCCGGGAACAGCAAGCCTCGCGCTGCGCCCTTGGCGTCGATGCCGTCGAAGTCGCCCAGCTTGGCAATCGCCTTGCCGGTCGGATCGACGACGACGATCTCGTCGGACTGGTTGGCGACGACCCAGACGTTGTCGCTCGAATCGACGGCGACGCCGTCGGCGCCGTTGATGCTGTACGCCAGGACCGAGGCCGTTCCGGGCGAGCCGCCCGATACCGGAATTTTCACCACGGCGTCGTTGCCGGTGTTGGCGACGTAGAGCAGCGTGCCGCTGTTGTTGAACGCCAGTCCGTTGGCGCCGAACGGGGGAACGCCGGTGGTCGAAAGAAGCGGATCGCTCGCCCACGGCACCGCCGCGCCACCAGCCGGCCCCGTTCGCCAGATGATGCCCTGGAACGAGTCCGAGATATAGACGTTGCCGGCGGCGTCGAACGTCAGCGCGTTCAGGCCGGACGTCGGGCCGATGTCGGTGAACACTTGCGAGGCGCCGGACAGCGGGTCGACGCTCAACACCTTCCCGGCGCCGAAGTCCGCGACCAGCAGCGCCTGCGTCGACGGATGAACGCCGAGACCGAGCAGATGCGGGCTCGCGCCGGTGACGACGAGTTGACGCAGCAGCTTGCCGTGCGAATCGAAAACGACGATCCGCCCCGGATCGCTGGACGCGGCGGGGTAGGGAAAGCCGAACGTCGAGACATAGACATTGCCGCTGGCATCGACGGCGATTCCTTCAGGCGGCGTCGCACCCGCCGGCAGCGTCGCAAACGTCGTCGCCGGGCTGCGGATCCAGGCGCTCGAAGGCAGCGCAACAAGGGCGAGCGCCAACAACGCGGATAGGGTAAACAGGCGTTTCATCGATGGTCTCCTCCAGATGGGCCACGTCGCGCGCGCTCGCGCATCCCGGCGGGCGAGTCGGCAGTGCCGCCCGTATGACGAGAGTCACCTTGCGCGGCCGAAAGTTCACCCGTCCTATGGGTGCGCGCAGGCCGCCGCCGACGAGCAGATCAAATCATCGGCGCATTCGGCGATGCCAGCAAGGCTGCAGTCGCGACTTGCCGGCACGCGTCGACGTATTGTTCGGTACCATACAAACTTGACAGTCGAGGCTCCGGCGCAGATAAACTTATTTTCGTTCCGCCACTGCATGAACGCCACCTACCGATGTCGACCGTCAGCGAGAACTTCGTCCCCTACGCCCACGCCGAAAGAGAGCTCTGCGATATCGTCGGACCGTTGCTGGCCGACGTGATCAAGGAAGTGGAGCAGCGCAACGGGATCAAGATCAGGGAATTGCGGGTGACGGTCGAGCCGTCGACGCCGAATGCGCTGTGGACCGGCCCGAACGTGGTGATCGTCCGCTAGCCCAGCATCCGGTCGTAGACGTTCTTGTTGATCTGATAACAGGTGCACGCCGCATCTTCCAGACCGCGCCGGTTGAGCACCGTTACTACGCCGCGGCGGTAGCTGATCAGCTGTTTGCGTTGCAGCGCGGTCGCTGCCCCGGTGACGCCGACCCGGCGCACACCAAGCATCCAGGCCAGGAACTCATGCGTGACGCTGAACGTCTCCGCGTGCGCGCGATCCTGCGTCATGAGCAGCCAGCGCGCAAGCCGCGCCTCGATCAGGTGGTAGCGCGTGCACGCGGCCGATTGCGCGAGTTGACTCATCAGCACGTAAAGGTAGCGGTTCAGCGCGCGCTGCAATGCCGGGCGCGCTGAGCATTCGCGCCGGAAAGCACGCGCACTCAGACGATAGGCCGGACCGGCGCCCTGCACCAGCGCATGCAGCGGCGAGGCGTCGATTCCCAGCACCAGCGAGACGCCGTGCATGCCTTCGTCGCCGATGAGCCCGACCTCGAGACTTGCTTCGCCGGCCGCTTTTGTCACCAGCGAAACGTAGCTGTCGACCGGGAAGTACACGTGGGCGATGCGCTGGCCCGGCTCGTCGAGCACCTGACCGAAGCTGAGCTCGACTCGGTCGCAGCGGGCAATCAGCGGCTCGCGGTCCTTCGCGGGCAAAGCCGCCAGCAGGCGATTTGCCGCGACGACGCGGCGGGCAGGCACCATTGTGATCTCCTACGATGTTGGGTCGAACCCAACACGCGGCACAAGGCGCCCAGATCAGCGATTCCCGATGACGTATGTTGTCGTTGTGATTAGCGGGTCAAGACGATCGATTTTACGCTTTAACAAGCGCGATCGCCTCTCGGGGCGACGTTTTTATCGCCCCTACTGCCACAGGGTCAAGTGGCGCATCTCGGGTGAGAAAGCGAGGTGCGCCGATGCGGACGCAGGTCGAGCTCAGTCCGCCGAGTAGGCGCTCTTGATGCAGGTCGGAAACTCTGCTGCCGACAGATTGCGGCACAGCTTGTCCATTTCCGCATACCGCGCGGCGAGCTGCGCCCGGCAGGCTTCCTGTCCGGTCCCCTGGCGCGGATCGCAGGGTCCGCGATCTTCCCGGCTCGCGCGCACTTCGGTCGGCGGCAGGCGCTGCGGTTCCTCGGCAACTCTGCTGGACGCCGCCGCGTTGCTCTCCGGCGGAACGGCCACGATGAACCCCTGCGACGGCTCGGTCGTGCTGTTGACCGGCGGCCCCACCGTGACATCAGCGCGGACTGCGGCCGCGCACACGGCGAGCGCAATCAGCGTCAGGCTTCGGATCGATGTGCGATTCATGCCATCTCCTCAGCGGTTGTCGAACAGATCTTCATCCTGGGCCGAATGCGTTGCGGCCGCCATCGGCGCGGGTCTGGTTCGCGCCGCTGACTCTGTCGCGATCCGCCTAGGCCTGCGTCCTACGTCGGTCGAAGAACGAGTGCGCCGTCATTCCTACGCGCGAATCAGAAGCGGTCCGATACTGATCGGCGTTCTTTCGGTGGATAGTGAGTGGTGGCAAGCGGGCCGCGCCGAGTGGCCCGGGAAGCCCAATCCCTGAAGGAGAATCGCGATGACCAGTCACCCTTACCAATTCCTGCTGGGCGCCAGCCTGGCATTGCTCGTCGGCGCCGCCGGCGCGCAAAACGCTCCGGACAGCAATTCGCGCATGCCGGCGGAAAAAGGCACGATGACGACGACGCCGGCCCAGCCGTCGGAACAGCCGACCGACAAAATGGCGGCCGATCCGAACGCCACGTCGCAGGGCACGGCCGCGCCCAGGGCGGACACTGCGCAATCGGCGCCGGCGCGGCACGCGCACAAGTCGGCTCCGCGTCAGCATGAAGCGGTGTCGCCGGAGGAGAAGAGCTACCGGCAGGCTTTGCGGCAATGCGTGCAGGAGCGCGATGAATCGCAGCGCGACGCCTGCATCGACAACGCGATCGGACAGCACCAGCCGAACAGCTGACCCTTCGTGCTCGAAAAAAAACCCCGCTCGCGCGGGGTTTTTGTTGCGACGAGCGCGAGGCCGCCAGATCAGGCGCGGGCCGCCGTCTCGCCGGTCAGCGTGCCGCTCTGGTAATCGCGCACCGCCTGCTCGATCTCCTCGCGCGTATTCATCACGAACGGTCCGTATTGCACGATAGGCTCCAGCAGCGGCCGTCCGGCGAGCAGGATGACCCTGCCGCCCTCCGGCCCGCCGGAGAATTCGACCTCGTCCCCTTCCGACAGAATCCCCGCGTGATGCGTCGCGAGGACTTTCTGCGCGCCGTTCGCGCCGACGGCGACCGAGCCCTCGAACGGGTAGATGAACGCGTGGTGGCCGGCAGGCACCGCGTGGCGGAATCTCGCGCCGGCCGGAAGCTCGACGTCGAAGTACAGCGGATCGGTCGACAGCCCCTGGATCGGGCCGGGCGTGCGCTTGCCGTCGGTATCCAGCGTTCCGGCGATGACCTTGACCCTCCCGCCATCGTTGAGCTCGACCACCGGGATCTCGCTGCCCTGGATGTCGCGATAGGCGGCGGCCTTCATTTTTTCCTTCGCCGGCAGGTTGATCCACAGCTGGAATCCCCGCATACGCCCCGCTTCCTGCTGCGGCATTTCGGAATGGATGATGCCGCGTCCCGCGCTCATCCACTGCACGCCGCCGGCCTTCAGATCGCCGGTGTTGCCGAGGTGATCCTGGTGACGCATGTGGCCGTCGAGCATATAGGTCACCGTCTCGAAACCGCGATGCGGGTGCGCCGGGAAACCGGCGATATAGTCGTTCGGATTGTCGCTCGAAAAATGATCGAGCATCAGGAAGGGATCGAGGCGGGCCCAATTCGATTGGCCGAGGCTGCGTTGAAGCTTGACGCCGGCGCCGTCCGAGGCGGGAATGGCGGCGATGAGGCGCTGCAGGTTGCGTGTAGGCATGGTCGTGGTCTCCTGAACTGCGGATATGGGGGCGGCAAGGCCGACGTCAAGTGCTCTCGGCAGGCCCTCGATTGTCCGCATTTGCCTGCCTCGCGCCGAGCGGCCTTCACGGTACCATTGGGTGATGACTCGGTCGACCGCCTGGCGGCTGGTACCGGCGCTCGGGGCGACCCAGATCGTCTCGTGGGGCACGCTGTACTACTCGATCGCCGTGCTGGGCGCCAGCATGCGCGACGAGCTCGGCGTCTCGGCCGCGATGCTCTTCGCCGCCTATTCGCTGGCGCTGCTGATCTCCGCGCTGACCGCGCCCTTCGTCGGACGGGCGATCGATCGTCACGGCGGCCGCGCCGTCATGAGCTTGGGTTCGGTCGCGGCCGCGCTCGCGCTTTTCCTGATCGCACACGTGCATTCGACGATCGCGCTCTTTCTCGCCTGGTCGGTGGCCGGCGTGGCGATGGCGATGACGATGTACGACGCCGCGTTCGCCACGCTGTCGCAGCATTCGGGCACCAGCTATCGCAAGGCGCTGACCGCGCTGACGCTGATGGGCGGCCTCGCCAGCACCGCCTTCTGGCCGGCATCGCTCAAAGGGCTCGAGTGGTTCGGCTGGCGCGATACGCTGCTCGTCTTCGCGGCGCTGGAGCTGATAGTCTGCCTGCCGCTGCATCTCTGTTTCATTCCGCCGAGCACCGGCGCGCCCGATCACGGCAAAGCGGGTGCGGCGGAAGGGAGCGGCGCACTTCCGTCGGCCAAGCGCCGCGCCGCTTTCCTCTGGCTGGCGACCGCGTTCGCATTCAACGGTTTTATCGTCTCGGTATTGACCGTGCATCTGATCACCATTCTGCAGGGCAAGGGGCTGACCCTTGCCACGGCGGTGTGGGTCGGCACGTTCTTTGGCCCGATGCAAGTGACCGGCCGGCTGCTCGAATTCGCCATCGGCCGGCGCTTCGCTTCGCGGTCGATCGGCCTTGCCGCGCTGTCGCTGCTCGTCGTCGCGGTCGTCGTGCTGCTTGCGCTGAACGGACAGATTGCGCTGGCGCTGCTGTTCGCCGTTCTCTTCGGCGGCAGCAACGGCGTGGTCACGATCGTCCGCGGCACGGTGCCGGCCGAATTGTTCGGGCGCGCCGGATACGGCGGCATACTCGGCAATCTCGCCGCGCCGGCGCTGTTTGCACGGGCGATCGCACCATTCGCTTTCGCCCCGCTCGCCGTCGCGGAATCGGCGATGCTTGCCGGCTTGCTGGTTCTGCTTGCGATGGCCGTGCTATCGGTCGCCAGTTTCGGCTTCGCCGTGAAGCGACGCTAGGAACGCCGGCTGCCGCCGGGCCTCCAATCGTTGTGCCGAGGACGATGACACCCGGCGCGCTGCGCTCGGCTATGATCCGGACGTCCGACCCATTTCTCGCATAAAGGCGCCTCCGCATGACAACGCCAGATCTTCCCTATCTTCCGCTGACCGAGCTTTCGCGCCGCCTGGGCGCGGGCGAAACCTCATCGCAGGCTATCGTGGCCGCGTGCCTGGAGCGCATTGCGGCGCTCGATGGCCACGCGCACGCGTTCGTCGAGGTTTATCGCGAAGCCGCGCTCGATGGCGCGGCCGCGGCCGATCTCGAGCGCAAGGCCGGGCTCGCCCGCGGTCCGCTGCACGGACTGCCGATCGCGCTGAAGGATCTGCTGCACGTCAAGGACCGGGTGACGACCGCAGGTTCGAAGAGCTGGCACGGACGCGTCGCAACCGAAACGGCCACCGCGGTCGAGAAGCTGATCGCTGCGGGAATGATTCCGCTCGGCAAGACGCACATGGTCGAATTCGCGTTCGGGGGATGGGGACGCAACCAGCCGATGGGCGCGCCCTGGAATCCGTGGGATACGCGTGTCCACCGCGTCGCCGGCGGCTCGAGCAGCGGATCCGCAGTCGCCGTGGCCGCGGGTCTGGCCCCTGCCGCCATCGGCTCGGATACCGGCGGGTCGATACGCATCCCCTCGGCGCTTTGCGGACTGACCGGGCTGAAGCCGACCTACGGCACGATCAGCCTCGCCGGCGTCGTGCCTCTGGCGAACACGCTCGATTCGCTCGGACCGCTGGCGCGCACCGTCGACGATGCCGCGCTGCTGACCGCGGCGATGGCGGGACCGGATCCGCGCGACGCGTCCACGCTGACCGTGCCCCGGCTCGATTTCGACGCGGTGCTTGCCGGCGCCCCCGATGTGCGCCGGTTGCGTATCACTGCGCTGCCGGCCGAGCAGCTGCCGCCCGATACGCTGCCGGATGTGGCGCGCGCGTTGCAACACGCAATCGCCGTGCTGCGCGAGCACGGCGCGCTGGTCGACGAAGTCGCCGTGCCGATCGACTTCGAGGACCTGATGATGCGCAACGGCAGGATCATCGCCGCCGAGGCATGGGCGCTGCACCGCGACTACATCGAAGACCCGAAGCTGCCGATCGATCCGTGGGTGCGCAAGCGAACGATAGGTGGAAAGATGATCAGCGCCGCCGACTATATCGACGAGCTCGCGCGGCGCAAGCGCGCGGCTGCCGCGTTCACCGACTGGATGCGCGGCCGCGACATCCTGCTCACGCCGACATTGCCGATCACGGCCACGCCGGTGGACGAAGTCGACGAGGTCGCGACTCCGCTCGCCACGTTCACACGGGTCGCCAATTACCTCGGAATCTGCGGATTGTCGCTGCCGGCGGGCATGTCGGCCGACGGGCTGCCGGTCGCCGTGCAGCTGCTGGGCGCGCCGTTCGCCGAGCCGACGCTCGTTCGCGCCGGCCGCGCGTTTCAGCAGGCCACCGACTGGCATCTGCAGCGGCCGGATCTCTCCGCCTGGGAAAGCGCGCTGCCGCACAAGCGTGGTGCCTCGCATACCCCTGCTGCAACGCGATAGTGCAGCCGCGACACCGCGTCAAGCGCTGCCACTGCGGCAAGTCTCTGTTCTTTGAGATCTTCGTCGATCGGCGCTGGCTGGCACGCCGTTTGCGGACAGAACTCGCATGGAGGTGTGCCGGCAGCCAGGAGCATGATGATTGCCGAAGGAATCGAGCGTTCGATCCGGCTCGTCGCAGCGGCCGCATTGCTCGCGTTTTTTGCCCGTCGCCGCGGCAAGTCGCCGCGCGAGTCGCGGATCGACCGCAGCGCACGACAAGCTCCGCGATGCGACGACGCGTCGCGCCAGACTTCCAACGATCGCCGATGGGGACCGTTAGCCGATGTCGCGTGGTCGGCGGTCGTTCTGCTGCTGTTGAGCATCGTCGTCTACACCGCGTGGCACGGTGCCGACGTGCTGGCCGAGCTGGACGATCTCAGGCTGGTTCCGGGCTCCTATTGAGCTCGGCAATTCAAAGCGCCAGGGCTACCCGCGTGCCCTGATCGATCGCGCGCTTGGCGTCGAGCTCCACCGCCACATCCGCGCCGCCGATCAGCCTGGGACGGATGCCCATCGCTTCGAGCGCGCCGACCAGATCGCGACGCGGCTCCTGCCCCGCGCAGATCACGATGGTGTCGACGTCCAGCGACTGTGGCTCGCCGTCGACGCGGAAATGCAATCCGGCATCGTCGATCCTGTCGTACTCGACCCCGGCGATCATCACGACGCCGCGACGCTTGAGCAGCGTGCGCCGGATCCAGCCGGTCGTCTTGGCCAGTCCGGCGCCGACTTTGCTTTGCTTTCGCTGCAGCAGCCACACCTGCCGCGGCGGCAGCGGCTCGTGCGCGGGCTTCAGGCCGCCGCGCGCGCCGTATCCGGCATCGATGCCCCATTCGTCGCGAAATGCCGCGATCGCCGGATCGTCGGCGCCTCCGTCACTCAAGTGACCGTCGGCCGGCGCGCCGGCGGTGAGGAGCTCGGCGACGTCGAAGCCGATGCCGCCGGCGCCGACGATCGCGACGCGCCGCCCCGGCTGGCGGCGTCCCTCGACGACATCGACGTAGCTCGCGACCTTGGCGTGCTCGATGCCGGGACTCGCCGGCGTTCTCGGCAGAACGCCCGAAGCCAGAATCACTTCATCGTAACCCTCGAGGTCCTGTGCGACGGCGCGATGATCGAGCCTGAGCGTGACGCCTGCCTGCTTCAGCCGCACGCGAAAATAGCGCAGCGTCTCGGCGAATTCCTCCTTGCCCGGAATACGGCGCGCCAGGTTGAACTGTCCGCCGATCTCCGCCGCGGCGTCGAACAGACTCACGTCGTGCCCGCGCTCGGCCGCGGTCAAGGCGCAGGCCATGCCCGCCGGGCCGGCGCCGACGACGGCGACCTTGCGCCTGGCCGCGGCCGGCGTGAAGACGAGCTCGGTCTCGCGGCAGGCGTATGGATTGACCAGGCAGGTCGCCGTCTGCCGCTCGAATATCTGGTCGAGACACGCCTGGTTGCATCCGATGCAGGTGTTGATTTCGTCGGCGCGTCCGTGCGCCGCCTTGGCGACGAAGTCGGCGTCGGCGAGGAATGGACGCGCCATCGAGACCATGTCGGCGTCACCGCGCGCGAGGATCGCTTCGGCGGTGGCGGGATCGTTGATGCGGTTGGTCGTGATCAGCGGAATTTTCACCGCGCCCTTGAGCCGCCGCGTCACCCAGGCGAATGCGGCGCGCGGCACCATCGTCGCGATCGTCGGGATCCG
>Ga0157370_10008253_pt1 | contig 11241 bp, 10 predicted proteins | sample C35metaG_FD_113463 | JGI IMG/M metagenome (GOLD analysis project Ga0157370, IMG submission 113463) | Corn rhizosphere microbial communities from Kellogg Biological Station, Michigan, USA - C3-5 metaG | ecosystem: Host-associated > Plants > Roots > Rhizosphere > Soil | place: USA: Michigan... | reverse complement strand
GGTGGCGATGACTTCGCGCCAGTTTTGTTGGAACTCGTTGAGGAGGTCCGTGAAGAATGGTGCGAGCATGAGGTTGCTCAGTTCCGGGTTGGAGCGATAGGCGTCCGTGATGTCGTTGAGGAAACGTGCACGGATGATGCAACCGCCGCGCCAGATGGCAGCGATTTTGCCGAGGTCAAGGCCCCAGTTCTTTTCCTTACCCATGGCTGCGATGAGATCGAGGCCTTGTGCGTAGGAGATGATCTTGGAGGCGAAGAGTGCGTCGTGCACCTTCTTGACGAGCTCAGCCTTGTCAGCGGAGATCTCTGCCTTTGGTCCCTTGAGGAATTCGCTGGCGGCCACGCGCTTGTCCTTGAAGGAGGAAAGGATGCGGGCTTCCACGGCGGCGTTGATGGTGGAGATCACGACTGCGTTTTCCACTGCGTTGATGAGCGTCCACTTGCCGGTGCCCTTTTGGCCAGCGGTGTCGAGGATCACGTCCACGAGTGCCTTGCCGGTTTCCGGGTCCACTTGTTCGAAGATCTTGGAAGTGATCTGGATGAGGTAGGACTCGAGGTCGCCTTCGTTCCACTGGGTGAAGACGGTAGCGAGTTCGGCTGGGGTGAAGCCAGCGGCCTTGAAGATGTTGTAGGCTTCACAGATGAGCTGCATGTCACCGTATTCGATGCCGTTGTGGATCATCTTCACGTAGTGACCTGCGCCGCCTGGGCCGATGTGGATCACGCAAGGCTCACCATCGATTTTTGCGGAAATGGACTCGAAGATCGGCTTCATCACGTCCCATGTGGAGGCAGGGCCGCCAGGCATGATGGATGGGCCCTTGCGCGCGCCTTCTTCACCACCGGAAACACCGGCACCGATGAAGCGGAAGCCGAGATCGCCGAGCCATTTGTCGCGACGCTCGGTATCGGTGTAGAGGGAGTTGCCGCCGTCGATGATGATGTCACCCTTGTCGAGAAGGGGGATGAGAGACTCGATCACAGCGTCCACAGGACCGCCGGCCTTGACCATGATCATGATCTTGCGCGGGGAGGCGAGGGATTGGACGAACTCTTCAAGCGACTTCGCGCCAACGAGTTTCTTGTCCGGGTGGGCGGATACGAATTCTTCCGTGACGGAAGTCGTACGGTTATACACGGAAACCTGGAAACCACGGGATTCCACGTTAAGAACTAGATTCTGGCCCATGACGGCCAGACCAATGAGTCCGAAGTCGCTATTGCTCATAAGATATTGCCGTTTTGGAAGGAAAGGCGGGGAGGGTGTAGGGAACTGGAGCCAATGGTGCAACCCCTTGTTGCCATCTGCGTATGCATTTCACACATTGCGCGTGTGAACCTGCCAAATGCCATCACCTTTTCCCGCCTGATCATGACCGCAGCCTTTGTGGGAGCGGTTTCCATGCGCAATGCCACGGGGTATGGCACAGGGTTGGCTCTATTCTGCGTGGCGGCAGCGAGCGATTTTGTGGATGGCTGGCTGGCGCGGAAGATGGGGCTGGTGACTCCCTTGGGAAAACTGATGGACCCGCTGGCGGATAAAATCCTGGTGAGTGCGGCGTTTGTTTTCCTTACGGAAAAAGCACTCTGTCCGGTATGGGTGACGGCGCTGATCATTGGCCGTGAGTTTCTTGTGACAGGCCTGCGCCAGATCGCGGTGGAGGCAGGGCATGTGCTGGCGGCGGATCGGCTGGGGAAATGGAAGACGGCTTTTCAGCTCACCTTTTGCATCACCGGCCTGGTATGGCTCACCTGGCAGCACAGCCCTGAGGTGGGTGGCATCGCCGGATTTCTGCGTGGACTGGCCCGGCCTTATGCGGAGGGCGGCTGGCTGATGCTCACTTCATTGGTCCTGGCCACGGCGCTGACATTGATCAGCGGCTGGAATTATGTATGGGGCAGCCGCCATTTGTTGAAGTCGCAGTGAGAGAAAACGGGAGCGCGGGATTCATCCCAATGCCTTTAAGGATTGGGTTCAAAACCCTGTAACTATAAGCATCTCAGCGCGCTCAAGCCGGCTGGTTCCCCTCCGGGGAACAAAATAGTTGGAGGGGCCTTATCCGGTGGTGTTCGCTCGCTTTGCTCACTCGACCACCGGCTACCCGCTTTGATGCCTCCGGCATCAGAGGGCGGAACGAGTGACGGCAAAGCCCGCAATCTCTTCATCCCGCAGTGATATCAGCCGGTAGCCGGTGCGTTGAGCGAATGAAATGAGCGACACCACCGGATGGATGCCTCCTAAGATTCCCGCATCCCGGAGGGATGCCAGACAGCGCGGGAATCAGGAAACGACGAGTCAATTCTCAAGCCGTATGCCCACCCTTAAAGGTATTGGGATGAATCCTGCGCTCCCGGTCTATTTCACCACTTCACAGTCCGGATGTAGGAGGGAGCTGCGGTTTCCTCCAGATTACTGGAAGCGATGATGCGATAGCTGCCGGTGCGGCCGGAGGGTGAGGTGAGGCGGATGGTTTCCGTGGCGTACTCGATGGGGTCTGCACCGGATAGATCCGAAGATTGGGCGTAGCGGATGGGTGTCCCGGAAATCGAATGGGTGCCGAGCCACGTCGGCTGGATCATCCGCGGACCGTAGCTTTCCTGATAGGCGGGTGGCTGGGCTGGAGTGGGGAAAACCTCCGGTGATCCGAAAACGGAGAGGCTTTCGAATTCATCATTCGGCTTGGTATAATAAAGCTGATAGCTGCCATCGGCGAGGACTCTCACCTTAGGCTGGCCCCAGCGGCGCTCCAGCGCGGAGGAGCGCAGCACCGGCACGCTGGCCTTGGATAAATCCGTGGAGGCGTTTTCCGCTTTATAAAAAGTGCCGGGCACAAGGGTGCGTTCCGGAGCGGGAGGGGTTTGCGCGCAGTGGCAGAGAAGCAGGAGGGGGAGAAAATGGAAAAATTTCACCCACCATTCAGAGTCCTGCTTCCGGCGCTCCGTCAAGCTGGAGATGATTGGCCTGTTGGATCACCTGATCCTGTAACTTCTCGCGGGATTTTTTCAGCTTCTTCCAGAGGGCAGGCTCCAGCAGAGCGGTGAAGCCATGACTGGCCAGCCATTCGGATAGGGTGGCCAAGTCGTTCTCATCTCCCAGAATATCAGCCAATTCATGGATGACTGGAGGGATGATGCTATCACGCTCTGGGAGAAATTTCACCGCACCGGTTGGGAGAAATTTCACCGCACCGGTGTAGGCCTTGATCGATTTCCGCAGGTCGTGGAACGCTTCTTCCTTGGGCCGTTCCAGTTTGCCAGCGCGTTTGCGGAGTTTTTTGCGGAGTTTCTCCAGTCCTTGCTGAATTCGATCAGCGAGAAGGGTTTCCTCAATCTCGGTGATGGCTTCCTTTGCCTGGGTCACACGATCCAGACACCAGAGAACTGTGGCCTTGGGCGGCTTGCGGCCTGCCGAGACCACCTGCTGATTGAGCAGGCTGGTGATGGCGCGGGTGGTATTGTTTCGCGTTTTCTTGGGAATCTTACCCCAGGTGCTGCGGCGGGAAACGGCATCACGCCGCTCTGATAGGAGACGCCCTACGGACTGGATTTCCCGGTAGGCGGTTTTTTCCAGATCCAATAAAACGAGACCGCCGCGCAGGGTTTTTCCCAGCTTGCGCAGGGAGTGGATCTGCCCGGAGATGTTTTTCTTCGCCGTCAGCAGTTCCTGCAGGGCTGCGGCCATATCGTCGCAACTCGTGATGAGGCGCAGACGCACCTGCTGGGCCTCGGTATCGGTAAGGTGGTTCATCGGGCACTGCGAGGCTAGCACCGCAGCAGGCGATTGTCAGTGACGGAACTGTGACAAATTAGGCCAACTTACTGCAGCCACACGGATTTCAAATACGGCTCGTCGGTGAAGTCGGCGGGCATTTCGGAATGGGTGGCCTTCATCCGGCGGGGAGCTTCCTGAAGAAGCTGGCGCTCGAACTGAATGGATGTCATGCGGCGGAAGTTGGTGCAGCAGAGCACCCAGCCATCGGGAGCAAGGAGGGAGATGGCGAGGGCGGCGAGCTCACCGAAGTTTTCCTCCACGCGGAAGACCTTGCCCTTTTCATCGCGTGAGAAGGTGGGTGGATCGAGCACGATGCCATCGAACTTCCGGCCCTGTTTCTGGAAACGGCGGAGCCAGTGGAAGGTATCGCCCTTGCAGTAGTGGTGCTGCGCGGGATCCATGCCGTTGTGGGTGAAGTTCCGCTTGGCCCAATCGAGGTAGGGCTGGGAAAGATCCAGGGTGGTGGTTTCCGCTCCAGCCATGGCGGCATGGACGGAAAAAGCGCCGGTGTAGGAAAAGGTATTGAGCAGGCGCAGGCCGGGAGCCATGCGGCGGCGGACTTCCGCCCGGTTGTCCCGCTGATCGAGGAAAATGCCTTGGGAATATCCGGACTGGAAGGAGATCTCGGAGGCCACGCCGTTCTCATGGATCAGGAAGGGCTCATGGATCTCCGGGCCATAGAGATGGGCGGGGGATTCCTTCTGGTGCTGGTCGAGCTGCTTCCAATAAGTGGTCTTCCCCTGATCGCGCAGCCATTCCTTTACGGAGGGTGGGATGGATGGGCCGGTGGTGGAGACCAGCCAGCGGTCTGCAAATGTCTCCAGAATCACGCCCGGCAGATCATCTCCCGCACCATCGATCAGGCGCAGCGCATCGGTTTCCTTTGTGAGCAGTGAGGAACGCTGGCGGATGGCTTTTTGACAGGCGGGATGCATTGGAAGGCATTGCCATGCCCCGGATTTCGATTACCATCCAGCCCGAAATGAGTCCTGTCTCCGATCTTCTTCTCTCTGCTGTGGCCGATGGCCGTCTTCTTGAGTCTGCCAAGAACAACATCGAACTGCTGCTGGCAGGAGCATCGAACGAGGTGCCGCTCAAGTCCGTGCAAGAGTTGATAGAAGGCGGAAAGTGGGAAGAGCTGAACGATCGCTTTTTCAAAACGCTGGCATTTGGCACCGGTGGTCTGCGTGGCCGCACGATCGGTAAAAACGTGACGATGGCGGAGCAAGGCAAGGGTGGGCCGAACGACCGCCCGGAATTCCCCTGCGTGGGAACGGCGACGATGAATTTCTACAACGTGAGCCGTGCGGTGCGTGGCCTCATCGCCTACGCCAAGCAGTTCGCCGGTGATTCCCGCAAGCCGGTGCTCGTCTTCGCCCACGACACGCGCCACTTTTCCCGTGATTTCGCAGAATTCTGCGCCCAGACGTGTGCGAATCTAGGCTGCGATGCCTATCTCTTCGAGGGGCCACGCTCCACCCCTCAGCTTTCCTTCGCCGTGCGTGAACTGCGGGCCGATGCCGGTGTGGTGCTGACCGCCAGCCACAACCCAGCTCACGACAATGGCTTCAAGGTGTATTTCAATGACGGCGCACAGATCGTGGATCCGCATGCTCCGGCGATCATCGCAGAGGTGAACAAGATCACTTCCGAGAGCTATGAGTCCGTGCCGGAGTCCGAGAAGGGAACCGTCACCATCCTGGGTGCGGAAATGGACGCGCTCTACATCGAGCGTCTCAAAACCCTGCTGCTCCAGCCATCCTTGCTCGAAGGTGCTTCCACCAAGATCGTTTTCACCAATCTTCATGGCACCGGTGGCCACATCAATGTGCCGATGCTGCGCGATTTCGGCTTCGAGGTGCTGACCGTTCCTGCCCAAGACGTGCAGGACGGACGTTTCCCTACCGTGGAGTCTCCGAATCCTGAGAACGGCCCAGCGCTGCAAATGGCGATTGATCTGGCCAATGAATCCGGCGCGGAAATCGTTGTCGGCACGGATCCGGATGCGGACCGCATGGGCGTGGCCGTTCGCGATGCCGCCGGGAAAATGGTGCTGCTCACCGGTAACCAGATCGGCTCACTGATGGCATGGTATCGCCTGAAGACGTGCTTCGATCTGGGATGGCTCACTTCCGCCAACCGCAGCCGCGCGGTGCTGGTGAAGACCTTCGTCACCACCGAACTGCAACGTTCCATCGCGGATGCCTTCGGTGTCAATGTGGTGGATACGCTCACGGGTTTCAAATACATCGCCGGCAAGCTCCGCAAGTATGAGGAAGCGATCCCTGCAGACAAGAAAGGTGACTATCGCTCCCTCTCGGAAGAGCAGACCCGCGCCCTGCGCCTGGAGTATTCCCGCTTCTTCGTCTTCGGTGGCGAGGAAAGCTACGGCTATCTGGGTTCCGATGCCGTGCGCGACAAGGATGCGAATGGTGCCACGCTGATGTTTGCGGAAGTGGCCGCCTACGCGAAGTCTCTTGGCAAAACGCTGCCTGAGCTGCTGGACGAGATCTATACCCAATACGGCTACTATCTGGAAACCGGGAAGTCTCTCGTGATGGAAGGTGCCGATGGTGCTGCGAAAATCCAGGCCCTGGCCTCTTCTTATGCGGATCAACCGCCTGCGGAAGTGGATGGCTCCGCCGTCACCCGCGTGCGCGACTTTGCCCTACAGGATATTTTCGATCAGGAAGGCGATCTGCTGCCCAAGGAGAAGATGCTCTTCGTGGATTTGGAAGACGGACGTTCCTTTGCGGTGCGCCCCTCCGGTACAGAGCCGAAGATCAAATTCTATCTGTATGGGAAAAGCGATGCCGGTGCTGATCTGAGCGCCACCAAGGCGAAGGTGAAGGGCAGCCTGGAATCCCTGTGGAAGTCCATCGAGGCAGATGCCAACCGCCGCCTGAGCTGATAGAATCATTTTCCGGCCCCATGTCCGGTCCGTTCCGGGCATGGGGCTTTTCTTTTTCCCTTATTGATGCACCTGTTATGTTGAAGCCGGTCTGCCGCACGATGGCTACAGCCCAGCCGGAGAAATTCCGGGATGCGCTGGCGGATTGGTTTTCCCTGAAGGGGAAGGATTACCCATGGCGGAGAACGCGGGAGCCGTATGCGATTTTGGTCTCGGAGGTGATGCTTCAGCAGACGCAGATCGCTACGGTATTGGGACGTGGATTTTACACCCGCTTTTTGGAGGCATTTCCTAACATGGCGGTCTTGGCTGCGGCGGAAGATGAGCCTCTGCTCAAGGCGTGGGAAGGGCTGGGATATTATCGTCGTGCACGGATGCTGCGGGAGACGGCCAGGGCGGTGATCGCCCGTCACGGAGGAACTTTTCCGCAGGAAACGAGTGAATTGTTAGCGCTGCCGGGTATCGGGCGCTACACGGCAGGTGCGCTGCGTTCATTTGCCTTCGGCCTGCCCTCTGCGGTGGTGGATGGGAATGTGGCGCGCGTTCTATCAAGGCTGATGGATTTCCGGGGCGTGGTGGATGATGGCGCTGGATTGAAACAGATATGGGAATGGGCGGAAGAGCTGGCAGATCCGGAGCGGCCACGGGTTTATAACTCCGCTCTCATGGAACTGGGGCAGGTGATCTGCAGGCCGGGTGTGCCGGATTGCCTGAGTTGCCCGGTGGCTTCATTCTGCCAGACGCGGGAGCCGGAAACACTGCCCCGCAAGAAAATGAAAACCGCCACCACGGTGGTGGCGGAGCATGCACTGTGGCTGCGTGATGCCCAAGGGCGGATACTCCTGCACCGTGAGACGGGCAAGCGCAGGCAGGGACTATGGAAATTGCCCACGCGGTCTGCGGAAGAAATCGGCTTCCTACCAGTGCTTACGGAGCATGCTTACTCCATTACCCGCTACCGCGTCTCCCTGCAGGTACATGGGGGAGAGGAGATGAAACATCCGCCTGCTCTCCTGGAGGGAGAGCAGTGGGTGCCGGAAAATGAGGTGATGGGGCTGGCAATGCCTGCTCCCTTCCGGCGGGTTATTGAGAGATTGTTTGACCAAATTTGAAATCGGATGTGACGAAATGGTTCAAGTGTGTTCTGTTGCGTGCGGATGGAACGTATTTCACGCTGGATAGGAATCGCACTCACGAGCTGGCTGGTGTCATCGTGCGCGCAGTCTCCACCACCGGATACCGCCATGCCGGGGAATGTGACCCGGCAGATCGTTGCGGAGCGGGTGTGCGCAGTGATCGTGACCAAGCGCAATAATTTAAGCGGCTGGCTGTCTGGCGGATTGTCCGTGCACAAGGCTCCACGGGATGCGGATGGTGGCTCGGCTGCGCCGATTTCTCCAGATGGTTATTTCATCACGGCGGACCATGTGCTGGCGCGTGAGAAAGGGCGGAATGTGTTTTTGATTTTTGGCCAAGGGCATCACCAGCTCCAGGCGATGAAGGCGCGTGTGGTCTGGCGTTCTGCTTCCTCGGACCTGGCCCTGATGCATGTGGATCGGAAAACGCCTTATTTCTATCAATGGACCCCGGCTGAAAAGTGGGTACCTGCGGGTACGTTGGTGATCCATGGTGGGATTTCCACGGGCTTTAAAAAGACCTCCGGTCGCACGGGCACACCGCTGAGTCCGGAAGGTGCGCTGACGGGCACCCGCCGCTTCAAGATCGATATCCCGCTGCAGCCCGGCGATAGTGGCGGCCCTGTGGTGGATGCCTACGGCAGGCTGATAGGGGTCAATTCCGCTGTGGAATTCCTGGTGCCGATGGAGACGGCGTTTTTCGTCGATTCCGAGGGCTGCCGTCCTAACATAAAGACGATCGAATCGATCATTCAGGCAGATCGGCAGCGGATACGCTAAGCGGTATGAAAAAAGTCTTCGCTCATAGCTCCCTCCTTCTGCTGGCGGTGCTGCTGCTGGGCTCCTGCACCCATGCCGGAGATAAATGGCTGGTAGGGACGAGTGGCTTTGCCGCGCATGATCAGATCATGCTGGTGCGGAAAACTCCGCCATCCTTTGGCTATGACCGATTGATGGACCAGGCAGTAGTCCATCCGGATCTGGGGATTTTCGTAGAGAAGAGGGGCGTTCCGGATTTTCTGGCAGAGACCAGCACCTCGGATCGGCACTACTTCATTCTGTATTACCTGAAAGCCCGCCAGGCATTTGCCTGCCGGACGGCCACGAAGTATTCCCGTGAAGTGGAATTTTCCGGTCCCTATCCCATCACAGCGCGGGAATACAAGCTGCTGCACGGCTTCCGGGAAACTTCCACGAAGAAAACTGCCAAGCGCTGAGCAGCGCAGCCTGGATGCTGGTAGATTCCGAAGTGTTTCAAGGCTCCTTAACCCTTGATACTGCTTCACTTTCCTTCTTGCCAGAGACGCAGGTAGGCCTACCTTTATCTCAATCTCATGAATGTTTTTACTTCATGGGAACATTATAACCGGGGCGCATTGTCCCACACATAACCAAACCCAACTACATAAACCAATGAAAATGAACCGTCCACAACGGCGGGGTTTCACTCTCGTGGAACTTCTCGTCGTGATCGTTATCATCGCGGCCCTTGCTGGTCTCACCGCTCCCATGGTGATCAAGCAGCGGAAGAAAGCCGACCAAACGGAAGCCATCAGCAACGCCCGCCAAATCGGTCTTGCGCTGATCGAGTTTGAAACGGAATACGGCAGTTATCCTGACAGCTCCACGGCTGTTACGGTGAAAACCAATACCGAGACCAAGCTCGATTTCGGTGGCAACACGTCCAATGATTATTTCCGCCAACTGATCGCAACAGGCATCGCTCAAGCTGAGCCAATGTTCTATTGTAAGACGGCATTCTCCAAGAAGCCCGATACCGTGCTGAATTCCAGCGAGACGGCTCTGGCCAAGGGAGAAGTCGGTTACGGCTATATCATGAATGGCGATGTGGCCTTCAGCGGTGCGGGCAGCCCATCGCGTCCGATCATTGCGGCTCCACTGGCCTTCCCATTTGCGGATGCCACGTTCGACCCGGATTTTTATGATGGCAAAGCCGTCATCCTCCGTATGGACAACAGTGCCACCTCGATCCCTATCCTGAGCGAAAGCAAGAAGGCACAGCTTCCTGGCGGTAAAAACCTGCTGGCAGTAGGCGATGGTTCCGTATGGGGTGACGAAGGTTCCGTCACTCCTACGATGGTCAATCCACTTCCGAAATAGCCCGCACTGGAGCTGATTCATTCACAGCCGGGATGCTTCAGGGTATCCCGGCTTTTTTGTGCCCGGCACTTGCGTCCTCAAGGCGGATCGCTAGTCTTTGGGCGTGAGCGATTTGTTTCCTGTGTCTCCGCCGCGCGCCTGGGCGGAAGTCGATCTTTCAGCCATGAAGCACAATCTGGCAGTGGCCCGTGCGGCCAGCGGTTGTGATGTGATGGCGGTGGTGAAGGCGGGGGCCTATGGCCATGGCCTGGAGGACATCGTCAGGGCACTGGAGGGCGAGGATATCATTTTTTTCGGCGTGGCAAACGTGGGTGAGGCACGGCGCATCCGGAATGCCGGGGTGCAGACGCGAATTTATCTTTTGGGAGCCACCTGGACGGAGGAGCGGGAGGAAATCGTCGCGCGCGATTGGACGCCGTGTATTTCCACACTGGAGGAGGCGGAGGATTTCAACCGCATCGCGGCAGCGCATGGGAAACGTCTGAAAGTCCACATCGCGGTGGATACCGGCATGGGCCGGGGTGGATTCGTTCTGGATCACCTGCCGGAGAAAATGGAAACGCTGGCCACGCTGGCGAATCTGGAGATCGAGGGCATCGGCTCCCACCTTCCATCTGCGGATGAGGATGAGGAATTTACCCGCCAGCAATTTGTAAAGTATACGGCGGTGGTGAATGAGCTGGGTGGGGAGAAAACTTTCAAGTGGCGGCATCTGGCGAATAGCGCAGGGCTGCTGGGCTATCAATCCCAGGTGTGCAATCTGGCGCGCCCCGGTTTGATGACCTATGGGATTTCTCCGCTGCCGGGCCATCAGCAGAAACTGCGTAATGTGATGACGCTGAAGTCCCGCGTGACACTGATCCGCACTCTGCCAGCCGGGCATGGGGTTTCTTATGGACGGGACTATGTGACCACTCGGGCAACCAAGGTGGCCACGATCGGAGTGGGATACGGGGATGGCTATCCGCGCCGGATTTCTGGAAAAGGGGGAGAGGTCTGGATCAAGGGCCACCGTTTCCCGATCATTGGCCGGGTCACCATGGATCAACTGATGGTGGACATCACGGATGCCGTGGATGTGGAGGAGGGAGATGAGGTGGAGCTGTTCGGAGCGAACCTTCCCGTCACGGAAGTATCCGAAAAAGCCGGCACCATCGTGTGGGAGATTTTCACCGGCATCACGCCACGTGTGGTGCGGTATTATGTGTGAAAGTGGCGGCGGATTCCATCCGCCATGCCTCTGATTGGACAAAGATCAAATGTTGTGACTGGGCATGGCGGATGGAATCCGCCGCCACGGTG
>Ga0157370_10008252_pt1 | contig 11242 bp, 10 predicted proteins | sample C35metaG_FD_113463 | JGI IMG/M metagenome (GOLD analysis project Ga0157370, IMG submission 113463) | Corn rhizosphere microbial communities from Kellogg Biological Station, Michigan, USA - C3-5 metaG | ecosystem: Host-associated > Plants > Roots > Rhizosphere > Soil | place: USA: Michigan... | reverse complement strand
CTTTTTTCCTGCCGGATGTTATGTGTTGTACTACCGTCAGGGTGTTTAGAAAGTCCATATTTCAAAGAAATGGATTTATTTTTTGATTTCAGCAGGTTAAGGACGATGAGTTATTTATTAAACCGCAATTTGGGAGTGGCTTGCTGACATTATTTCGGTTACCCATTGACGGTACATTCACGTAAAATAACTTTATGCGACTTTCTCACTATCTTTCTTTTACCTGAAAAATCCTGATCATTCCAGCCGACTGATCCATCCGAGTATTTTTTTGACATCTACATATTCTTTTTCCCTTATCCGACTGGCCATGATCGCCTGAAATGTAGGTGCAGCCATCATTTCGTACCTGTAAAAGTACTAATATTTTTAGTAATTCAATACTAAATTTGTTGGCAAAACGGGATCATTTTTTCAACACAAGACCTTACGATGTACCTCTGCAAGACCTTTTTCAGCCTTAAATATGGGACTTACTCTACAGAAGAATTGGTTCAGGCGGGTGTGGATGCCGGAGCTAACTCATTGGCATTGACCAATATCAACTCTACCTGTGACGCCTGGGATTTTGTGCAGTTCTGTCAACAGCAGCAGATCAAGCCCATTCTGGGAGTAGAGATACGGAATGGACGACAGCACCTGTATACATTACTAGCGGCCAACAATAACGGCTTTCGCTGGATCAATGAATTCCTTTCGGAGCATATGCTGCGGAAAAAAGATTTTCCAGAATACCCGGAAGCCTTGTCCGATGTCTTTGTCATTTATCCGATGGGTAGAAAGGATCCTGCCGACCTGCAGAAAAATGAGCTTATAGGAGTATTGCCGGAGGAAGCCAACAAGCTGCTGAGAATGCCGGTGATGGAATATACAGGCAAATGGGTTGTCCGGCAGCCCGTGACCTTTCAGAATAAAGTATATTATAATCTTCACCGACTGTTACGTGCGGTGGATCTGAATACCTTATTGACAAAGCTGCAGCCGGAAGATCTAGCGGGGCCACGGGAATGTTTTCTGCCGCAGATGGAAGTACTGGCGGCATTCCGTAACTATCCTTTTATTATCACCAATACCTACCGGCTTTTTGAGGACTGCACGATCACAATGGATTTTGGCGCCGACAAAAACAAGAAGGTCTATAGCGCCAGCAGGGAAGATGACAGGATACTGCTGGAAAAGCTGGCGCACGAGGGATGCCGCATGCGTTATGGCTTTAACAAGTGCGCCCGGGAAAGACTCAATAAAGAATTGCATATCATCGACCAGATGGGGTTCACTGCGTATTTCCTCATCACATGGGATATGATACGATACGCCCAAAGCCGGGGTTTTTATCATGTAGGACGGGGCAGCGGCGCCAATTCAGTGGTGGCATATTGTCTGAAGATAACGGATGTAGATCCTATCGAGCTGGACCTGTATTTCGAACGATTTCTCAACCCCCATCGCAGCAGCCCGCCTGATTTCGACATCGACTTCTCTTACCGTGAGCGCGATGAGATCATCGATTATATGATGAAACGTTACGGGAGAAGTCATGCGGCCTTGCTGGGTATGTATTCCACCTTTCAATACAATGCGACTATCCGCGAGCTGGGAAAAGTATTTGGCCTGCCCAAGGAAGAGATCGACGGGCTGGCGGAAAGAGGCTATTACAGAAATGGAGGAATGGCCCAGAACTTTATGAAGCGGACGGATATTGACAAGATTCACCAGGCCATACTCCAATATGGCAAGCTGCTACAGGACTTCCCCAGCGCCCTGAGCATCCATCCGGGCGGCATTCTGATCTCGGAAGAAACCATATCCTCCTATGTAGCGGTACATATGCCTCCAAAAGGTTTCCCAACCACCATGATGGATATGTTCGTGGCGGAGAACATAGGTCTTCACAAGCTGGATGTATTGAGCCAGCGCGGCCTTGGACATATAAAAGAATGCATGGAGTTGGTGAAGGCCAACAGAGAAGTGGATATCGACATCCAGGCGATAGCGAAATTCAAGAGCGATGCCTTGATAAAAGAGCAGCTGCGGAAAGGCAATACCATCGGCTGTTTCTATATCGAAAGTCCCGCGATGCGGCAATTGATCAAAAAGCTGCGTTGTGACAATTATGAAACGCTGGTGGCCGCCAGCTCGATCATCCGGCCGGGAGTGGGACGCAGCGGCATGATGGCGCAGTATATATACCGATACAATAACCCGGACAAGTTTGAATACCCCCATCCCAAGCTGAAAGAGGTGCTGGGCTCTACCTATGGGGTGATGATCTACCAGGAGCAGGTGATACAGGTGGCGCATGAATGGGCGGGTCTGGACATGGCGGACGCAGACCTTTTACGACGGGCCATCAATCCAAAGTACCGGGGGAAGGGCCATCTACCCATGCTGAAGGAGAAGTTCTATGCTAACTGCGCTGCATTCGATTACCCGGTGGCGGTGGTGGAAGATGTCTGGAGGCAGATAGAGAGCTTCGCAGAGTACAGCTTCTGTAAGGCGCATTCGGCAAGCTATGCGGTGGAAAGCTATCAGAGCCTGTATCTAAAAACTTACTATCCTATGGAATTCGCTGTAGCGGTTATCAACAATTTTGGAGGTTTTTACAGCCGGGAACTTTATTTCTATGAGCTGATGAAGGCAGGCGCGACCGTGCATCGTCCTTGCGTGAATAACAGTGATTATTATACCAACATACGAGGCGAGGATGCCTATGTAGGTTTTGTGCATGTAAAGGGGCTGGAGCAGGGGACGGTGGAGCGGATGCTGAGTGAGCGGCTTCGAGGAGGTGCTTATGTATCTGTCGGGGATTTTATCGAGAGGAGTGGGGTGTCTCCCGAGCAATTGGAGTTGCTGATACGGGCGAACGCATTACGTTTTACAGGGCGGACGAAAAAGGAGCTGCTGTGGGAGGGTGATTTTATACAAAAGAAGATACGAACACACGGACAGGCCTGCCAGCCATTGTTCAAGACGGCGCCTTTGTCCTTTACGCTGCCCGTATTGCCCAGCTACCCGCTGGAGGATATGTACGATGATATAGAGCTGTTGGGATTCCCTGTATGCGATCCGTTCACACTCGCAGATGACGACCCATCACGTTATCTCACCGCGCGGGACCTGCCGCCTCATCTGGGCCGGACTGTCACGGTGATGGGATATCATGTCACGCACAAGCCGGTGCGTACCATCAAGGATGAGACAATGAGCTTTGGGACTTTTTTGGATATAAACAAGGATTGGATCGACACGGTGCATTTTCCCCAGGTGCATGCGGTGTATCCACCGAGGGCTGGATTTTATAAGATCACCGGCAAGGTGGTGGTGGAGTTTGGGGTGTATAGTGTCGAGGTGGTGAAAATGGAAAAGGTAGGAGTTAAAAAAAGAATTGGACGGTTAGAGTAGTCTTTATTTAAGACTGGTTTAGTAGGCAGACTGGTCTGATTTACTCATCCTACTTGTCCAGATAAGGACAATCTTTTGCGTATTTGAAAAAGATGTTTTGATATTTTATTTCTTTATTCTCATTATGGATCGTGAACAGCTCTATTATACCTTTCCAGATTTGTATGAAAAAGGACATATCAAAACCCTTTTCGACATCTTCAACTATGTCCGTAGAACTCCCTTTTCAGAGGACATTGGAATGAGGGTGACTGAGCTTAATAAATTTATAGCCAGAGTAGAGACACTTACCCTGGAAGAAATAGCAAGGATAGCTAGCAAGTGCCATTTCAGCCTTGAGGTCGCAATGGATTTGTGGAGAAAAGAATATGAGAAACAAAAAGAGATTCGGAAAAGAAAATAGTGCTGCACATTGTTCAACGTGTGCTGTTAAAAAATTATAAAGATGTTTTTAAATGCTAATCGTCATATTGCACATTTTGACCTGGATGCTTTTTTCGTGTCTATCGAATGTTTAAAAAATTCACGCCTGAAAGGTAAACCCCTGCTGGTCGGAGGAGCAGGCGACAGGGGAGTGGTGGCTGCCTGCAGCTATGAGGCCAGAAGGTTTGGTATTCACAGCGCCATGCCGATGAAGATGGCTCGTCGCCTGTGTCCGGAAGCCATTGTCATCCGTGGCGACATGGAGTCCTATTCCAAACACTCGCGTATTGTCACAGACATCATTCAAGACAATGTCCCGCTGTTCGAGAAGGCATCCATCGACGAGTTTTATATAGATCTCACAGGAATGGATAAGTTCTTCGGGTGCAGCCTGTTTACCCGTGAGTTAAGGGACAGAGTGCTGAAAGAAAGCGGGTTGTCCGTCTCGTATGGTCTTGCCAGCAACAAGCTCATCAGCAAGGTGGCGACCAACGAAGTAAAGCCAAACGGACAGATCGAGATCCCCTTTGGAAAAGAGAAGAATTTCATCGCACCGCTGTCTGTCGCCAAGCTGCCGGGCATTGGGAAGGAGACGGCGTACAAACTGGTCCGGCGAGGTGTGGAGACGATCCGGACGCTCAGCGAGATACCCATTGAAATGATGGAGACGCTGTTGGGCAAGAATGGTATCGACCTCTGGCGAAAGGCCAATGGATTGGACGAGAGCCCGATCATACCTTACCGGGAACAGAAATCTATTTCTACCGAGCGGACCTTCGAGACAGATACGATCAATCTGAAGTTCCTTCATGCGGAGCTGGTGCGTATGACGGAGTCCATCGGATTCGAACTACGCAAGCAGGATAAGCTGACGGGCTGCGTGACGGTGAAGCTGCGTTATTCGAATTTCGACACGGTAGTAAAACAAAAGACGATCGACTATACGAGCGCCGATCTGGTGCTGCTGCAGACGGCGCAGGAGATATTCGATAAGCTGTATGACCGCCGCCTGCTGATACGGCTGCTGGGGATACGTTTCACCCGTCTGGTGCCGGGCAATTATCAGATCAAGCTGTATGAGGATACACAGGAAATGATCAACCTCTACCAGTCGATAGATTCTATCAAGCGGCGATATGGGGAAGGGTCGCTGATGCGGGCGGTGGGGGTACGGCCTGCGGGAGCCAGGGATGTGAGGCAGGGGCGGGTGGACCAGGCCGTCCGGGGGGTGGCGCGGTAAAATGTCGTACATTGGGGTGTATGTATAATCCATTCCCATTACTTACCAAGGGGCTTCTCAAGGACCAGGTTGACAAAGGCAAGCGATGGTTTGTCCGGCAGACCTTTCGAAGAGGGATGGAGGCGCGGTTAAAAGCTGCCTTTCTGATACGGGGATACGAAGAAAAAGAGAGAGTGCTGGCAGAACAACATATGACAGCGCTGCAACGGGATGGAAATGCGTTCCTGTATGACGCTGCTATACCCGGGCATCTGGAAAAATTGAGCATTGCGGCAGGACAGCCTTTGGGATACAAGGTCTTTTATGCTGCCAAAAAAGGAGTGGATTGGAAGCCGCCAACGACCTATCAGCAGAAGATCCGTCACTATATCAATCGGCATCACCCCAACTGGAGGACGCGGAACGAAGGCGGTGAAATACAGGCGGGATTATACGAGGAGTTTGGGGAACTATTTATTAAATTTAGCCATGGCCACGAAGAGGATATGATACCTTTCGAGACCATCGAACAGTATTGAAACAACCTTATATGTGTCTCGACATCGCTTTTTATTCTGCCTTGCAGCTGATAGATAATTACTTCCCCGACCTTACCCACGACGGGGAGATCAATTTCGATCTGGACATGGGCATGCATTTCCTGGCGCTTGGCCATAACCGATACCCCGTCATCACGCTGGAGGATGGCCTTTATCACCGGAAATACTTTGAATGGGGCATCATCGCCGAATATATGGATACCCCCGAAAAGATCAAGGCCATGCGTAAATCCATGGTCAATGCTCGAAGCGAGAAGATACTCGAAGACAAACGCAGCTTCTGGAACAGGATACGGAAAAAGCGCTGTCTTATTCCCGTGACAGGTATTTATGAGCACCGCGAGATCAAAGGATGGAAGAACAAGGTGCCGTATCACGTGACTTTGAAGGGCAGAGATATGTTTTGCATTCCGGGACTATACCATTATAATACCAAGCTGCCGTCTGATCCTGAGACAGGGGAGGTAAGAGGGATGTTTACCCTGATCACCCGTGCGGGGAATGAAGTGATGCGGCAGATACACAATGGAGGCGCCAACGCTTTTCGGATGCCGCTGTTCCTGCCAAAGGAGATGGAGGAGGAATGGCTAAAGCCGGACCTGACGGACGAAAAGATGCAGAAGATATTGGATTATGAGATGCCTTCGGACCAGATAGTGCCGGTGCCGGTGTTCAGCATACGGGGACGCACTCCCCGGCCGGACGGCCAGCCAAAGAATGCACCCTATACATATCCGGACCTGCCGCCTTTGGGTAATGATGACGGGATGGTGCAGAAGGCGATGTTTTAGCCCTGGAAATTCCCTATTATTGGGGAATGAAACACCTCTTACTAACCTGCTGCCTGTACTTTTGCACTACCGCCTACGGCCAATCGCTGGGCGAGCCATACCAACCGAGCTCATCCCTGGGTGACCTTCCCATCTGGACCTCCGCCCTCGATCAACCTTATCAGGGCGACTGGCTTGTTCAGTCCTCCGACAATAGAACAGGTACTGGCCGGGAAGGCGCCACGAAAGCAGCCGTCTATCGCACCGCTGACAGCAAACAGATCATCCTCTTCAACGGGCTGGTCCGGCGGTCATTTTCCCTTCTGCCGGATGCCGTCTGCTTCGACTATCGCAATATGAGCAATGGACAGCAGCTGCTGCGCTCCGTAAAGCCCGAAGCAAGCATTACCCTGGACGGAGTGGAATATGCCGTAGGTGGCGCTGCCGGTGAATCAGAGAATGCTTACTTCCTGCCGGAGTGGCTACAAGACCTCCATGCCAATGCTGCCTTCCAATACCAGAGCCTGGAAGCAGGTCTCTTAAAACCCTATCTTTTATGGAAGCCTGTGGGCTGGGCGGCACGTAAGACCCGTGCTATGGGCATATCCCTGACGATGCATTATGCATCTGTGCTGCGGGCACTCAAAGGAATTTCGGTAGATGTGCATTATGAACTATACGATGGCATACCCCTTATCGTAAAATGGGTCTCCATAGATAATAAGAGCGGGCGGACGGTAAAGGTCGGTCGTCTGAAGAATGAGATACTGGGTGTTGTGGAAGAAGAAAGCGCTGTCGTAGGCAAGGAGGACAAGCTCACGGTCCAGCACGGCATTTATTTTGAGACGAACTATGCTTTCAACAATTCCATGCGTTACGACATCAGCGATCAGACCCTGCACTGGCAGGCCGACACCAGCTATACTTCGCAGGTGAACTACGATCTTCATACGCCTTGCGTAGCGGAGGTCTATCCTGAGAAAGTGACGGGCATCGACCTGGTCAATGGAGGAAGCTTTAATTCAGTGCGCACCCACGAGCTGCTGATCGATACGTACGACAGGGAGAGAAGAGGGCTGGCCATTCGTCATATGTACCGAACTGTGGCTCCGTGGACGACGGAGAACCCCATCTTTCTACACCTGGTAAGCCAGAACGACGACCAGGTGCGGACGGCGGTGGAACAATGTGCCGCTACGGGCTATGAAGCGGTGATCCTCAGCTTTGGCAGTCATTGTAACCTGGAAGATACCAGCGCCGCCAACCTTCGCCGATGGCGGGACCTGGCGGATTATGCGCATAGTAAAGGCATTCGTATCGGCGGATACAGCCTGTTCAGCAGTCGAAGGATCAGCGATGAAGATGACGTGATCGATCCGGCCACGGGGCTGCCCGATAAGGCGGCTTTCTTTGGGCATGCTCCCTGTCTGGGCAGTAAATGGGGGCTGGGTTATCTTGCACGGTTAAAGAAATTTTTTACGGCAACGGGGTTCGATATATTCGAGAATGACGGTCCCTATCCCGGAGATGTATGCGCCTCTACCAAACATCCGGGGCATAAGGGGCTCGATGATTCACAGTGGGCGCAGATGGAATTGCAAAAAGGGCTTTATCACTGGTGTAACCAGCGCGGCATCTATATCAATGCTCCCGACTGGTATTTGCTGGACGGAACCAATAAGATCGCGCTTGGCTACAGGGAGGTGAACTTCTCTCTTCCCCGCGACCATCAGATGATCCTCAACAGGCAGAATATCTTTGACGGGCTGTGGGAAAAGACTCCTTCCATGAGCTGGGGATTTGTGCCTTTGACAAAATACCAGGGAGGAGGGCCGGAAGCCATTTTGGAACCGCTTCAGGATCATCTGAAGGATTATGAGCAATTGATGATGCAGTACTATGGCGCGGGTGTGCAAGCCTGTTACCGCGGGCCAAGACTATATGATACGGAAGAGACCCGTCTGCGGGTGGTGCAGGTAGTGGACTGGTACAAACGCTACCGCGATATACTCAATGCGGATATTATACATCTGCGCAGGGCCGACGGCAGGGACTGGGATGGGTGGATGCATGTGAATGCGGTAGGCGCGGTAAAAGGTCTTGTGCTGCTGTTCAATCCCCTGAAGCAGCCGATTACGCGTAAGATACGGCTGCCTTTGTATTATACCGGACTTACGGGACAGGCATCGATCGGCCAGCGGGAAGGGACGCCACAGCTATACAAGCTGAATGGACTCTCCGAAGCGGAAGTGACGGTGACCCTGCCGGCGGAAGGGTATACGTGGCTGGTGGTGAAGTGATCATTCTTCCTCCTCCTCGTCCTGTATTTGTTCCGACTCCATATCCAGCGCCGCTCCTAATAATGCTGCTGCATCTTCTTGTGGCAGCTCCTGGACTTTTCTAAGCTGTCGCTCGATGGCCCTTGTGCGGACTCCTGCCCGATCGATAGTATTGGTCGCCTCCTGCAATTTCTTCCGGGTCTTGTCCAGTATGACGCTGAAATTTCCAAACTCCGTCTTGACGGCGCCCAGGATCTCCCAGACCTCGCTGGAACGCTTTTCAATGGCCAGGGTCCGAAATCCCATCTGCAGGCTGTTGAGGAAGGCAACCAGGTTTGTCGGGCCGACCACCGTCACTTTAAAATCTCTTCTCAGCGTCTCGAATAACCCTGCACGCCGCAAGATCTCGGCGTACAATCCTTCCGTGGGAACGAACAGGATGGCGAAGTCTGTTGTGATGGGAGGATTTATATACTTTTCCCGGATGTCCCTGGCGCTCTTTTTCACGGCGGCTTCGAACTGTTTGCCAATGGCATCCGCTTGTTTTGGGTCGAGACCGGCCATATTGTCGTATGCCTCCAGCAGCCGTTGATAATCTTCATTCGGAAATTTGGAATCTATCGGCAGCAACAGGGATCGATTGTCGTCATTCCTCCCTGGAAGCTTTATGACATATTCAACCCTTTCCTGGCTGCCCGGCTTGACGATGGCGTTATGCTCGTATTGATCGGCAGCAAATATCTCCTCGAGGATGGCGCCCAGCTGTATCTCTCCCAGATTGCCGCGGGTCTTGACATTGGTGAGCACTTTTTTAAGATCACCGACGCCGGACGCGAGCGTCTGCATTTCTCCCAGTCCTTTGTGTACCTGTTCGAGCCTGTCGCTGATGAGCTTGAAGGAGTCGTTAAACCTTTTTTCGACAGAGGATTGAAGCTTTTCATCCACGGTGGCTCTCATCTCTTCGAGCTTTTTGGCGTTGTCGTCCTGTAAGGCCTTTAGCTTGCTCTCCAAAGTCTGCCGGGTTCTCTCCATATTGTTTTCCATCGTGGCGCGGGTCTTATCGAGGCTGCCTTCCAACGTGGCCCTGATCTTCTCCAGATGGCTTTCCGTGCTGGCCCTGATCCTTTCGAGCCTGCTTTCCAATTCTTCCCGGGCGCTCCTGGATGTTTTATAGCTTTCTTCCCTGCTGCGGCTGAATTCATCCCGAATGAGCCGATCGATCCTGCCAAATTCAGCGGTAAATCGGGTAACAAGCACAACGGTAATGACAGACAGCACGAGACAGACCAATAGGAGGGCGATCATCACAGACATGTCGTATTATTTATTGTTAAAATTATCCAAATGTAATTATATGGAGCGGGAGGATAACGGCCATATTTTCGTAACTTTAGTGTTCACCAAATAAAAAGGAGGTATTCATGCAATCTACAGATAAATCATGGACACCTTCGGCCAATGTCTATTAGCCGAACCGATCCAAAAAATAATCTGCTGACAAATGCGTCAGATCGAGGCTGTCTCTACGAGGCGGCCTCTTTTTTTGGGCGACGCGCCCGGCGAGGATCACTTGCGCAAGGAAGATCTCAGCAGGTCACGATGGGACTTAGCTTCCAAATAGCCTAATTCGACGGCTTTGTTGAAATCACTCATGGCTTTGTCGTATTCCTTGATGGATTCGTAGATCATTCCGCGATCATTGTAGTGGATGCCGTAATCGGGATGGATGGAATCAGCTGGAGATACAGGGTCTGCTCTTTTATCCGGCGGCGCAGATAAGGGAAATTGGTAGTATCCGGCGGCAAATACTGTGCTATCAGACTGTGGCTGGTCAGCCATAAGGTGCATCAAAAGATAAAGGATCTCACGTTGTAATTAAACGTTCTGCGGGGCGAAATATTTTGTCGGCCAAAGCTACTCTGAGCGGAGGCTGGTTACCGGATTGGCCGTCGCCGCCCGCAGGGCCTGGTGGCTCACGGTCAGCAATGCTATCAGCAAGGCCACAGCGCCCGACAGGCCGAAGATCCACCACGAGATGCTTACCCTGTAGGCAAAATCGCGTAGCCACGAATTCATCGCATACCATCCGAGAGGGCCTGCGATTAGGAATGCGATCAGCACCAGCTGCAGAAAATCCTTTGCGAACAGCCCGATGATCTGGCTCAGTGACGCGCCCAGCACTTTTCGTATGCCTATCTCTTTTACCCTTTGCCCGGCGGCGAACATGACAAGGCCCAGCAGACCCAGGCAGGAAATGATGATAGCCAGGACCGCAAACAATACGGATAGTCGGGAGGTCACCTGCTCGCTGAGATACATTTTCCTGTATTCCTCGTCGACGAACTGATAGGCAAATGCAAAGCCGGGGTTGATGGACCTGTACACTTTCTCCAGGCTGGCCAGCGCCTGAGGCGTCTGTCCGGGATAAGTACGCACCATAATAACCCCAAAGTATTCGAACTCCTTTACATCCAGTATCACGGGTTTGATAGGCTCGTGCATCGAGCCGGTGTGATAATCCTTCAGCACGCCAATAATATGTCCCCTCTTGTTCCAGGCGGACACCCATTTGCCGATGGGATCCTTCAT
>Ga0157370_10008246_pt1 | contig 11250 bp, 10 predicted proteins | sample C35metaG_FD_113463 | JGI IMG/M metagenome (GOLD analysis project Ga0157370, IMG submission 113463) | Corn rhizosphere microbial communities from Kellogg Biological Station, Michigan, USA - C3-5 metaG | ecosystem: Host-associated > Plants > Roots > Rhizosphere > Soil | place: USA: Michigan... | reverse complement strand
GGCTTGCCGAGGATCGCCACGTCGAAGCCCGCCGCCGCGAAGCGATCGCGGCTGCGCACGAGGAAGTTGGACGAGGCGGGAACGCCTGCCTTGAAGCCCATGCCGCCCGCGCCTCCGGGAATGAGCAGCAATGCCGCCGTCGCGCCGGGCCGCTCCATCCACCAGTAGCTCGTGTGCACGCCGGCGCGCGTGTCGACCTTCACGAGATGATCCGCGCCGGATGCGGCGCAGGCGGCGAGCGCGAGCGCCGTCGCGAGGAACGTGCGCCTCACGCGCGTCCCTGCGCGGCTTCCTCGCGCGCGCTCTCCTTCCAGCGCCGCGCCTGCATGCGAACCACGTCGGGCATGGACTTGAGCTCCGCGTAGCGATCGCGCAGCCATCCCGTATCGTTCTGCGCCGCCTGCGCCATGCGCCACAGCGCGTCGAGCGGCGCCTTCGCCTCCAGGCGTTCGCCGTCGGGCGCGATGCGCTCGAGCGTGTCGAGCAGGTGCTCGCGCAGGCGCACGCTGGTGCGCGCGTACGGATCGATGAGCTGCGCCTCGTAGCCGAAGCGGCAGGCCTGGAAGCGGTTGTAGCCGTACACGCGGTACTGCGGCTCGAGCGCGTCGCGGCGCCGGTTCGCGAGCAGGTGCGCGGCGAGCGTCTGCGCGTAGGCGGCGAGCTGCGCGGCGCCTTCCATCGTGAGCGGCGTGTCGCAGATGCGGATCTCGATCGTGCCGTACTCGGGCTTGGGCCGGATGTCCCAGTAGAAGTCCTTCATGCTCGCGACGATGCCGTAGCCCGCCATCTCGTCGAAGTAGCGGTTGAACTGCGCCCAGGTCTCGACGGGCGGCATCTGGCCGGAGAGCGGGAACGCGGAGACCGCATGCAGGCGCGAGGTCTCGAACGACGTGTCCACGCCCTGCGAGAAGGGCGACGACGCCGAGAGCGCGATGAAGTGCGGGATGTAGGGGCCGAGCGCGTGCGTGAGGTACACCGCGTCGTCGCCGTTGTCGACGCCCACGTGGATGTGCTGGCCGAAGACCGTGAACTGCTTGGCGAGGTAGCCGTAGAGCGTGGAGACGTGGAGGAAGCGCTCGGAGGGGAAGATGCGCCGTTCCTGCCACTGGTGGAAAGGGTGCGAGCCGCCGCCCGCGATGGCGAGGTTCAGGCGCTCGGCCTCGGCGGTGATCGCGTCGCGCACCACCGTGAGCTCCTCGATGAGCCGCGCGTGGCGCCGGTTCACCGCGGAGTTCACCTCGATCATGCTCTCGGTGATCTCGGGCTTCACCTCGCCGGGGAGCTTCCTCTTCGCGAGGCGCGCGAGGAGGTCGGGTGCGCCGCGGCTCAGGTTGTAGTCGCGCGTGTTGAGCACCATCAGCTCGAGCTCGACGCCGAAGGTGAGCGCCTCCGAGGCGTGGAATTCCAGCGGCACCTTCAGTCTCCCGGCGCGCTCGGGACGCGCGCGGTCATGCGCGTGGTGGCAGCCGGATCGGCCGGCAGCACGTCGCCCGCGAAGCGCAGGCCCCAGCGCACCGCGAAGGGACCGGCGATCTCCATCACGAGGATCGCCTCGAGGAGGATCGCGGAGAGGTCCGCGCCGAAGTCCGGGAAGAGGCGCGCGATGTCGTGCTGCATGAGCAGCGCGAGGCTCGACATCGGCAGCACCGCGGCGCCCAGGCCGATCGACTGGCGGATGCGCAGCCCGCCGATCGGCGCGATGGCGAGCACGCCGGTGAACTTGCCCGCGGCGCGCGCGAGCGCCACGACGAGGCCCGCCGCGCCGCCTTCGACGAGCGAGGAGAGCGGCAGGCTCGCACCCGTGATCACGAAGAGCACGATGTAGAGCAGCCGCCCGACCGGCGCGAGGTTCACGTTGAGCAGGTCGTAGCTGCGGTCGTCGTTCCTCGCGAAGAGCCCGAAGGAGAGGAGCGCGAGGATCACGGGAAGCTTCAGCATGGTCGCGAGCCCCACGGCGCACACGACCATCCCCGCGATCAGCGCGAAGTGCACCTCGCGCGTCTTCTCGATGTGGCGCGCGATGGCGCGCGCGATCCACGACATCGCCGCCCCCAGCGCGAGCGAGCCGAGGAAGAGGTAGAGCGGCTGCAGGATCGCGATCTCCACCTGCGACTGCGCCTCGTAATGGGCGGAGCCGAGGAGGATCGTCACGAGGATCGACGAGAGCAGCCCGTTCAACGCGGTGAGGTTCATGGCGCGCTCGGTCACCTGCCCGTCGGAGGCGGAGTCGTGCACGATGAGCATCAGCACGGCGGGCGAGGTGGTCATCGCGATCGCCGCGGCGAGCCCCGCCTTCACCGGATCGAAGCGGAACGCGAGGAGCGCGGCGAGCACCGCGAAGAACGCGAGCAGGCTCTCGGCGAAGCCGCACGCGGCGATGGTCCAGTCGCGCTTCATCCACTTCAAGTCCATGCGCCGCCCGAGGTCGAAGAGCACCAGGCCCAGCGCGAGGTCGACGAAGATGCGCGCCTCGTCGATGAGCGAGTCCATGCCCATCGCCTGCGTGAACGGCGCGAGGAAGAACCCGACGACGACGTAGCCGATGATGCGCGGCGCGCGCACGATGCGCGCGATCTCCCCGCCGAGCATGCCCGCGACGAGCAGCACGCCGAAGAGCAGCGGGTAGCTCAGCGTGAATGGCAGCGAGGGAAGAAACGAGAAATTCATACCTTGTAGAATGGCACAACCCCGCTTTGAATGGGTCTCGTGAGCAAAAGTTTCTTCCAGAACACGATCGCGCTCGTCTACGACTTCGACGGCACGCTCTCGCCGCAGCCCATGCAGGAGTACACGGTGCTCCCGAAGATCGGCATCGAGCCCGCTGAGTTCTGGGCGATGGTAAACCGCGAGGCGCGCGAGACGGAATCCGACCCGATGCTGGTGTACATGCGCCACATCCTCGAAGCGCTCGAGCGCGTGAAGGTCGACGTGAAGCGCGAGGACTTCGCCGCGATGGCGCGCGCGATCGAGTACTTCCCCGGCGTCGCCACCTGGTTCACGCGCATGAACGCGTACGTGCGCAAGCGAAGCCGCGGCCAGGCGAAGCTGCAGCACTACCTCATCTCCGCCGGCCAGAAGGAGATCCTCGACGGGGTCTCCATCCGCAAGCACTTCAAGCGCATCTATGCTTCGGAGTACCACTTCAACCACCACGGCATCGCGACCTTCCCCAAGCTCCTGGTCACCGACACGATCAAGACGCAGTTCATGTTCCGCATCAACAAGGGCATCGAGGACGTGACCGAGTCGATCAACGAGCACATGCCCGAGGCCGAGCGCCCGATCCCGTTCCAGAACATCGTCTACGTGGGCGACGGCATGACCGACGTGCCCTCGATGGCGCTCACGAAGAAGAGCGGCGGCCACACGGTGGCGGTGTACGACCCTCGCGGCGAGAAGGGTCGCGCCACGTGCACGAAGCTCCTCGACGCGGGCCGCGCGGACTTCATCGCCGAGGCGGACTTTCGCGCCGCGAGCCGCCTCACGCGGCGCGTGCAGCTGCTGCTCGATGCGATCGTCGCGGACATCGCGTACCGGCGCGAGGCGTTCGAGTGCCGGATGGAGAACCGCAAGTGAGCGCTCCGCGGTGAGCGAGCTCACGTTCCGCGCGCTGCGCGCGCTCGCCGACGGGCGCTTCCATTCCGGCGAGGACATGGCGCGCGCGCTGGGACGTTCGCGGGCGACGCTCTCGGAAGCGCTCAAGCAGGCGCCGGAGCTGGGCGTCGAGCTCTTCAGCGTGCGCGGCAAGGGCTACCGGCTCGCCGCGCCGATCGAGTTCCTCGATGCCGCTGCGATCCAGGCGCGCCTCGCGAAGGAGCGCTCGCGCGTGCGCCTGCAGGTCGTGGACCAGGTGGATTCGACCAGCACGCGGCTCCTCGAGCTCGCCGCCGTCGGCGCGCCGTCGGGCACGTGCCTCGCCGCGGAGTGGCAGAGCGCCGGGCGCGGCCGGCGCGGCCGCACCTGGATCGCGACCGTCGGCGGCAGCCTCATCTTCTCGCTGCTGTGGCGCTTCGAGCGCGGCGCGGGACACCTCGGCGGCCTCTCGCTCGCGGCGGGCGTCGCGGTCGCCCATGCGCTGCAGGAGTGCGGCATCGAGCGCACGCAGGTGAAATGGCCCAACGACGTCGTGATCGACCTGCGCAAGCTCGCGGGCATCCTGGTCGAGACGAGCGGCGAGATCCACGGCCCCACGATCGCCGTGATCGGCGTGGGTGTGAACTATCGCCTCGGCGATCGCGCGATCGACCGCATCGACCAGCCGGTCGCGGACGTGGCCGGCATCGCCTCGCCCACGCCCTCGAGGGGCGCGCTCCTCGCGGCGCTCCTCTCGCATCTGGGCCGCGCGCTCGACGACTTCGACCGGCGCGGCTTCGCGGGCGTGCGCGACGAGTGGCGCGCGCTGCACGCCTACCAGGACCGCCCGGTGCGCGTGGTGCCGCCGCGCGATGCGCCGTTCGAGGCGCGCGTCGCCGACGTGGCGCCCGACGGCGCGCTCGTGGTGGAGACGAGCGACGGGCGCACGCTCGCCCTCGCCTCGGCGGAAATCTCGCTGCGCGCGCGATGAGCCCGCGATGATGCGCAAGGAGAGGCTGCTCGCGATCGACTCGGGAAACACGCGCATCAAGTGGGCGGTGGACGAGGACGGCGCGTGGGTGAACGCGGGCACGCTCGCCACCGCCGAGGCCGCGCGCATCGGCGAGGCGTGGTCCGCGGCGGCACCCTTCGATCGCGCGATCGCGTGCAACGTCGCGGGCCCGGGCATCGAGCGCGCGTTGCAGGCCGCATGCGCCGCACGCGGCGCCCAGCTCTCGATCGCGCTCGCCCGGGCCGAGCAGCTCGGCGTCGTGAACGGCTATCGCGATCCCTCCCAACTCGGGGCCGATCGCTGGGCCGCGCTCGTCGCCGCGCACGCGCTCGGCCCCGGCGCCAAGCTCGTGGTGAACGCCGGCACCGCGCTCACCACCGATGCGCTCCCCGCCGACGGGCGCTTCGAGGGCGGCCTCATCGTTCCCGGGCCGGCGCTCATGCGCTCGTCGCTCGCCGCGGGCACCGCGCGGCTGCCGCATGCGAGCGGCGCGTTCCGCGAGTTTCCCGACACGACCGACGACGCGATCGCGAGCGGCGCGTTGCAGGCGTGCGTGGGCGCGATCGTGCGCATGCGCCACGCCATGACAGAACGCGGCATGGTGCCGGAGCACGTCGTGCTTTCGGGCGGCGCGGCAAGCGAAATCGCCCCGCTCCTTCCCATGCCGTGCGCGATGCACGAGAATCTGGTGCTCGACGGGCTCGTGCGCATCGCCCGCCACTCCTGACCGTGTCGCGCTTCCTCTTCTTCCTGCTGCTCCTCGCCGTGGCCGCGTTCGGCGCCCACCTCTGGCTTTCCGCCGAAACGGGCCGGCCGAACGTTTCCGCGCGGGAGCTCAACGCAGACCAGGTGAAGATCGTGGGCGTCACGCCGCCGGTGGTCGCCGCGCACAACGCCGAGCAGGTGCGCCGCGAGACGCAGGGACTCGCGGGCGCGGCGTGCGTCGAGTTCTCCGGCCTCGCGGCCGCCGACTTCGCGCGCGCCCACGACGCCTTCGCGTCGATGCGGCTGGGCGACCGGTTGAGCGAGCGGCGCGTCGAGGACGTCACGCGCTACTGGGTGTTCGTGCCGCCCGCGGCCGACCGGCGCGCCGCGGAGGCGACCATGGCGCAGTTGAAACGCCTCGGCGTGGGCGACCTCTCGATCCGTCCCGACAACTCGATCTCGCTCGGCGTCTTCTCGAGCGAGGACGCGGCCCAGCGTTTCCTGGGCTCTCTCGCCGCGAAAGGCGTGAAGGGCGCGCAGGTGGGCCCGTTCGCGAAGGATCTGCGCGACCTCACGATGCTGGTGCGCGAGCCCGACACCGAGATGGTCGCGCGACTGGCCATCGTGCAACGCGACTTTCCGGGCTCGAAGCTGCGCGCCGTCGCCTGCCCCGCCGCCGCGGCGAAGCCGGCGCAATAGGCATGAAGCCGTCTTCGATCGCCCCGAGGTTCGCGCGCATCCTCGGCGCGCTCGTCCTCGCCGGCGCGTGCGCGAGCTGCTCGCTCCTCGATCCGTACAACATCATCGGCCGCGAAGACCAGGAAGCGGCGTCGATCCCCGATGCCTACGTTCCCGGCCGCATCGATGCGCCGCTCGGCCGCGCGGGACGGCTGCGCGCCTTCGACTTCGTCTGGAACACGATCGACAAGCGCTACCACGATCCTTCGTTCAACGGCGTCGACTGGAACGCGGTGGGCGAGCGCTATCGCCCGCTCGCGCTCGCGGCGCCGACCGACGATGCGTTCTGGGACGTGCTCGACCGCATGACCGGGGAGCTGCGCGATTCGCACACGCGCGTGGAATCGCCGCGCGCCGTGGAGCTGCGCGAGCACCACGAGGCGATCACGCTCGGCTTCACGATGCTTCCCGTCGGCGACAAGCTCGCGGTCGCGACCGTCGACCCGAATGGCGATGCATGGTGGGCCGGCGTGCGCCCCGGCATGGTGGTCGCCGCGATCGACGCAAAGCCCGCGGCGCAGGCCTACGCGCAGCTCCTCGCGCAGTCGCGCCAGGCCTCCACGGCGCGCGCGCGCTTCTTCGCCGCCATGCGCCGGCTCGTCATGGGGCGCGAGGGCAGCAAGGTCTCGTTCACCTTCCAGAGGGCCGACGGCGAACGCTTCGACGCGACGCTCGCGCGCCGGCGCATCCAGCGGCCGCTGCGCGAGACGCATCGCGTGCTTCCCTCGGGCTTCGGCTACGTGCGCTTCTCCGAGTGGAGCGCGGGGCTCACCTTTCGGGCGCTCGCGGCGCTCGACCAGCTGCACGATGCGCCCGGCCTCATCATCGACCTGCGCGGCAACCCCGGCGGCTCGGTGTACATGGTGAACGCGATGCTCGAGCGCTTCTTCGCGCAGCGCACGGCGCTCGGCACCGCCACCACGCGCAACGGCAAGCCGGTCTCGATGCTTTTCGGCACGGTGGAGATCATCAAGCTCGAGCGCGACGTCGACGGCAGCCCGAACGCGTATCGCGCACCGGTGGCGATCCTCGTCGACGGCGGCAGCGCGAGCGGCAGCGAGCTCTTCGCCGGCACGATGCAGGCGCTGGGGCGCGCCAAGGTCGTCGGGCAACCGAGCTGCGGCTGCCTCCTCGGCTTCCTCGGCTACGCCGCCGTGCCCGGAGGCGCGGAGCTTGCCTACAGCGAGGTGGGCTTCGTGCTCGCGAACGGACGCCACGTCGAGGGCGAGGGCGTGATTCCCGACGTGACGGTGCCGCTCACGCTCGCGGACCTGCGCCTCTACCGCGACCGCACGCTCGAGGAGGCCGAGGCGCTCCTCGCCCGGGAAAGCACCAAGCCGCCGCGATGAGCGCGGCGAACTCGGCGCTGAACCCCGGCGTCCGCCGCCGCGAGGTATGGGCGTGGGCGATGTACGACTTCGCGAACTCCGGCTACACGACGGTGGTCCTCACGGCGGTATTCAACGCGTACTTCGTATCGGTCGTCGCGCGCAACGCCGACTGGGCGACGTTCGCATGGACCGCCGCGCTCTCGCTCTCGTACCTGGGCGTGATGATCCTCGGTCCGATCCTCGGCGCCTGGTCCGATGCGCACGCGGCGAAGAAGCGGCTGCTCGCGATCTCCACCGCCGTGTGCATCGCCGGAACGGTCGCGCTCGCATGGACCGGGCCCGGCGCCGTGACGTGGGCCGTGGTCTTCATCGTCATCTCCAACATCGCCTACTCGATGGGCGAGAACCTGTGCGCGGCGTTCCTTCCCGAGCTCTCGCGTCCCGAGGCGCTCGGCAAGGTCTCGGGATGGGGATGGAGCCTCGGCTACTTCGGCGGCATCCTCGCCCTCGCCCTGTGCCTCGCATGGGTGCTCACGGCGCCCTCGCGGGGGTCCACATCCTCGCAGGCGGTTCCGGGGACGATGATCATCACCGCGGCGATCTACGGCCTCGCGGCGCTGCCGACGTTCCTGTTCCTGCGCGAGCGCGCGGTGCCCGCGGCGGTCCCCGGCGCGCGCGCCGCGCTCGCGCGGTTGCTCGAGACCGCGCGCTCGGCGCGAAGCTACAAGGATCTCCTGCTCGTGTTCGCATGCGGCACCCTCTACCAGGCGGGCGTGGCGACCGTGATCGCGCTCGCCGCGATCTACGCCGAGCAGGTGATGGGATTCCAGACGCGCGACACGATCACGCTGATCCTCGTCGTGAACGTGACCGCCGCCATCGGGGCGTTCGGCTTCGGCTATGCGCAGGATCGCATCGGCAAGACCGCGGCGCTGCGCCTCACAATCTGGGGCTGGGTGGCGATGACGGTGATCGCGTATTTCTCCAGGACCGCGGGGACGTTCTGGGTGGCGGCGAACCTCGCGGGCCTGTGCATGGGATCGAGCCAGTCGGCGGGGCGCGCCCTCGTCGCCTATCTTTCGCCGGTCGAACGCAGCTCGGAGTTCTTCGGGCTTTGGGGGGTCGCGATCCGGCTCGCGGCGATCCTCGGTCCCCTGAGCTACGGCGCGGTCACGTGGATCACGCACGGCAACCACCGCCTCGCGATCCTCATCACGGGCGCCTTCTTCCTCGCCTCGCTCGCGGTGCTCGCCTTCGTGAACGAGGCGCGCGGGCGCTCGCGGGTGGCCTGACGGGCGTCGCACGCGGCGCGGCAAGGCCGTGTGAACCGCGTTATTGCGCGCGGGACGGCAAAGCAGGATCATGCCGCCCATGCCGCAGCGCAAGAAGACCCTGTACGACATCCTCGGCGTGGCGAACGATGCCATGCCGCTCGACATCGGTCTCGCCTACCGCAAGCGCCAGGACGAGCTGGAGCGCGCCGGGGCGCAGGATCCGAGCGAGGCCGCGTTGCTGCGCCAGGCGCACGAGGTGCTGTCGAACCCGAAGCGGCGCGAGGCCTACGACGCATCGCTCGTCACCGAATCGGAGAAGGCCGCGGCGCGCGAGCAGGCGCAGGCACAGGCGCCGGACCTGGAGCTCGACGAGGCGGATGGCGAATCGTCGCGCCGCCGCATCCCGCCGGTGGGCATCGCGGTCGGCGTGGTGGCGGTGCTCATCATCGCGTTCCTCCTCTTCCATGCCTCGACGCACACGCGCGAGGCGCCGCCGCCCGCGCCGGTCGCCGAGGCCCCGCCCCCACCACCCCCGCCGCCGCAGCCGCAGGCGCCCGGCGACATCTTCGCCCAGGCGCCGAAGTCCGTGGGCCGCGTGCAGGGCTTCGAGATGTCGGGACGCGCGGTGCCGCTCGGCCTCGCGTTCGCCGTCGAGAGCGGCGCGATGGTGACCACGTGCCACGGAATCCCCGCCGGCTCGCAGCTCGTGGTCTCGATCGGGCCCGAGGTCCATTCCGCGTCGCTCCTCATCGTCGACGAATCGCTCGACCTGTGCCGCCTTTCGGTCGCGCCGCCGCTCGAGCCGGTCGCGCTCGCCGACCACGACGTGAAGCCCGGCGACGCGATCTACGCGCTCGGCGCGAACGCGCAGGGCGAGCTCGCGCTCACCGAGGGAAAGGTGAAGTCGCTGATGCCCGACTCGCGCGGGCCGATGATCGAGCTCAGCATGCCGGTCGCGCCCAACGGCAGCGGCGGGCCGGTGTTCGACGCGTACGGGAAGCTCGTGGGCATCGCGACGACCAACCATGGGCACGGCGCGAGCGCAAGCCTCGCGATCCCGGCCGCGTGGATCGGGCGCATGCGCTCGCACGAGAGCGCGCCCGCGCCGGCGCCCGCCGCGGGCGGCTGAGCGTCGCAGCACGGTCCGGGCAAACTTGCGGAGAGCTGTCCGCGGCGGCCCTTCGCCCGATCGCCTGCGTGCTATGCTGGCTGCGGCCCATCGTTCCCATTATCGCCAGCGAAAACTTCCATGCGCGTACTGATCGTCGAGGACGATTCGATGCTCGCGGACGGCCTCACCGCGACCCTCCGCCACGAGGGATACGTGGTCGATTCCGTCTCGAGCGCCGAGCAGGCGGAGGCCGCGATCAAGGTCTCCGACGTGGACCTCATCATCCTCGACATCGGCCTGCCGGGAATGGACGGGTTCACGTGGTTGAGGCGCCTGCGCTCGCGCGGCGACGAGCAGGCGGTGCTGGTCCTCACGGCGCGCGACGCGGTGAGCGACCGGGTGCATGGCCTCAAGCTCGGCGCCGACGACTACCTGCCCAAGCCCTTCGCGCCGGAGGAGCTCACCGCCCGCGTCTCCGCCCTCGCGCGGCGTGGGCGCGCGATACGCTCGCGCTTGATCGAGCACGGCCCGCTCACGATCGACCTCGCGCGCAAGCGCGCGATGATCCACGGCAAGCCCGTCGACCTGCCGCAGCGCGAGCACGCGATCCTCGAGTACCTGTTCTCGAACATCGACGCGATCGTCGGCAAGGAGAAGATCGCGAGCGCCGTCGCCTCGTGGGACGAGCACATCTCGGCCAACGCGATCGAGGTGCACATCTCGCGCCTGCGCGCGAAGCTCGAGCCCTCCGGCATCCGCATCCGCACCGTGCGCGGGCTGGGGTACATCGTCGAACCGTGGAGTGATGAGAAGCCTCAGGCTTAGGCTCTTCGCCTGGCTGCTGCTTCCCCTGCTGGTGGTCGGCGCCACCGCCACCACCGGCGCGTACATGTTCATGGAAACGCGGCTCACCGCCGCCTACGACCTCGACCTCGGCGACATCGCGCGCACGCTCGTGCCGTACATCCACGATCGCAACGGCCGGCTCGAGCTCGACCTCACGGACGTCGCCGACGCGATCCTGCGCGCCGACAGCAGCGACCACATCTACTACGTCGTGCGCGACGGCGTGGGCGATGTCATCGCGGGAGATGGCCACCTGCACCCGCCGCCGCACCTGCCCGGCGAGCAGCTGCTCTACTGGAACGACACGCTCGAGGGCCGGCCGATCCGCGCCGTGGCTCTCGAGGCCGCCGTCGCGGGAAAGCCGGTCTCCGTCGTCGCCGCGGAGACCACCTTCAAGCGGCAGCACGCCTCCGAGGACGCGCTGCTCTCGGCGATCGCACCCGCGGCCCTGCTCTCGTTCGCGGCGATCGTCGCGGTGGTGATCGGCGTGCGGCGCGGGCTGGGCCCGCTCGAGATCCTGCGCGAGGAGCTGCAGGAGCGCTCGCACGTGGACCTGCGCCCGGTCGACGAGGGCCACGTGGTCGAGGAGCTGCGGCCGCTCGTGCGCGAGCTGAACCTCATGCTCGCGCGCCTGAAGGAGGCGCAGAGCACGCAGGCGCG